>Ga0208883_100059_pt1 | contig 123439 bp, 98 predicted proteins | sample LakWasMet43_HOW7_2_FD_183881 | JGI IMG/M metagenome (GOLD analysis project Ga0208883, IMG submission 183881) | Freshwater sediment methanotrophic microbial communities from Lake Washington under simulated oxygen tension - Sediment Metagenome... | ecosystem: Environmental > Aquatic > Freshwater >...
TCGTGTCCCTGCCGCCTCAGTCGTTGCGCGATGGGTAATTGGCGTGACAGATGACCATAGTTGGCGCCCAGCTCCCAGGCAAACAAGATGCGACTCATTTTATTTTTCCTAAATTTCCCTGCACCCGTCACAGATGGCAGGTAATTGTTGGTGTATTAAGCATCATTTGGTCTCGTCGACAAACAGCTACTTTGAGAAATTCTTAATTAAGCAACAAGATAGTATTTCGACACTATTGATAGTAAAAACACTCTGGCTGAAATATATACCCGCAATAGTAATGCTAACGCCAATTTTGAGTTGTCATGCCCCCATCTACTCACTAGGACCATACAGTGATGTAACTGCATTTTGTTTTGGAGAGTTCTTTTTTTAGCTTTGAATTCTTGTTGTTGCGTATCTAGCACGTCACTCATGGTTTCTACGCCATATTTGAAACCGGCTTCTTTGGCTTGTCTGGCTTTGGCAGTGGATCCCCCTAGCGCTTTTTGTGAGGCGCCAATACAATCTGCCGTTGGCATTGGTACCCAGGAAGGAGTCGCTAGTCTCTTTAATTAAGGCACGAACTTTGGCTTCGTTTTCAGTTTTGCTGAGTTCCAGTCGCTGGTTGGCTTCAAACAGGCAGTGAGTAGTTACGTAGCGTGGGCACCGCTTTTGTGCCCACGCGAATCAAATAATGCTTACAAAATAAAATAGTTTTGTACACAGTTTTGGATAAGGCACAAAAAAGGCCTAGATGAAAACATCTAAGCCTTTGATATACATGGAGCTGGTGAGAGGATTCGAACCACCGACCGGCTGATTACAAATCAGCTGCTCTACCAACTGAGCTACACCAGCGAATGTCCGGGTATTATACACGACTAAATTCTCATGACCAGTACTTTTCGTACTTCTTTAGTATCTGCATTTTGATAACACAAGTATCAACATTTCGAGCAAATGGTTCTTAAATGAAATTATCTCAACCGGCAACCTTATAGTCATGCATCTGTTGTCATATTTATTTTATTTTTTGAGAACCTCTGACTTATTCGGGACAAACACAAATTGCAACTCGCCAAGCAGCATGGGTATGTTGCTACGCTAAATTTTATAGCTAAATTCCAAACCGAAGAATCACTGCAGTTCGCAGTCGGTTTTTGCCAAAGCAGGACATTCTGTCGAAATCTTCTCGTGCAATAGGAATAAATTGGCAGTCAAGTTCGCTTTGGCGTCCTTCTTCGGGATCGGGGTCGTGCATATACAAGCAGTCGTCATCGAAACCGCTCATCACCACCCAATGCGGGGCTTTTTTGCGATCCATTCTGAAGGTGCTGATTAACACTAATGGAATAGCTCCTGTTTTAAACGCAGCAATTAAATCATCCTGTGAAATGTTCGCGTAATGAACAGCAATGCCCTGCTCGTTTGCCTGACGCTTGAAGCTGTCATCAACTAGCTCGACGATGTGTTTTTTTTCTTCATTGCGAACGCCATCAATAAACAATGTGCCTGTGTGATTAATCCACACCTCGACAGAAAATTGCCGACGCTTGGCAGCCAATGCCAACCCTATCGGATGGCAACCACCATGCCCGGATGTCATAAAAATCGTGGTGGCCTCGCGCCACAGATTAATTTCTTCTTCCTGCGAGGGTTGATAGGCTCGATTGAGTCCGTGCATAGCCATCATTAATGATGCCGGGCCGCAGGTAAAAGGCGTTGTTTGCCTCAACCAATACACCGAGCGATGTTGCAGGGTATCCGGGTAACGCCGGATGCGTTTTTGGTAACGCAAAGCATCCCGGTGATCTTCGTAATAATCACGGTAGATACCAAATTTTTGAAACCCCAGGGTTTCATATAGTTTAATTGCGGGGGTGTTATCAACGCTTACTTCAAGTCGCAAATATAAGCGACCATCTTCGCGTGCGGCTTGTTCACCTGCTGTCATGAGCCCTTTGGCCACACCCAAACCACGTGATTGTTGGCTAACAGCGAGAGAATAAATACGTGCCAAGCGCGTACCAGGGTGATAAATGATAAGAATATAACCCGCAATGGTGCCGGCAACTTCGGCAACCAATAACGCCCGGTGCTCGGTCGTAAGCCAATGCTTAAAACTACGTCGGCTTAAACGGTCGGTATCAAAACAGGCGTTTTCCAGCCCTACCAACGCATCAAGATCGGATAACTGGGCATCGCGAGTCGATATATTCAAGATGATACGCCCCGTAATGCTTGACTGATAACCTGCCGGGCACGAAACAACACCATTTCCTGCCAGGCCTGCTCATGCGGGCAAAAATGATGCCGCATGGCTTTTGCTTGGGTGAACCTGACATGCAGGTCAGTTGCTTGCGCCCAGAGCTGATGGTCGCGTAATAAAACTTCAAATAATTGCTCGGTGCTGAAGGTGCCGAATTCCAAGGTAATGTAACAACTGCGCTCATTCATAATCGCGTGCCAGGCATAATCCAGCAAGCCGGTCTTGGGAACTGAACTGGAAGTCCCCAGTAAAGGTAAGGTCACCGAATCCCCGTACCAGGCATGCGCCATTCTCGTTCCGGTACTGTCCGGTTGATGGTCGCAAATAATCTCGCCATAACCGTACGACCCCAGTCCAGTATGCAAATCAATGACCGCTAAATCCCGTTGTTGCAAACTATGTTCGCGGATTAGCTGTTCTGTAACCAACCTGCCGTGAGTAGGCGCCTTGCCGCCATAAAAAGGACCGGCAGGATCATTATATTGACCGCCGCTGATGGCTGTTTCCAAGGCTTCCCGGCCATGCTGATGAGCGAACTCGGCATAAGCTTGTTTTCTTTGTTGAACGTCCGGCAAAAAAAACACTGGCCGCAACAAATCATAGCCCCGGTTTTCGGGCAACGGCTGAGAAAAATCGACCACATTGCGGTTTAAATCAACGCCATCCGCATCACAACGCCGGTGCCAGGCATAACCCCATGGCGTTAAGGCATGTATTACCAGCACTGCCGTATTGCTCGGAATAATAAACTGCCCTGCCCTGAGCAGGTTTAGAAAATCGATTTCTACTGCGCTCCCGGCAAAACCTTCAATACCGTGAGTGCCGCTGATTAACACCAGCACCTTTGGCGCATCTTTATCGCCTATCCACACCGTGTCGGTCGACAAGGCCTCGCCTTCGGGCGTCACACCGGAACAAGGATAAGACGCAATACTTGTAGCGCCAGCCAGCTTGGCAACCTGCTGTTGCCATTGTTTCCGGCCCAGCACATAACTTGCGGGAAAAACGTGAGTATCAAAAACAGCTACCGGGGAATTGGAATTCATATTGATTGCCTGAATGTTTTGTTAGCATACTAATAATTATTAGCACGGACCCAACGCTGTTAAGCAAAGGCTTAAACGTTCATCCCCAGTTTATATTAAGCCGTTCATGATTCAACCGACTGACTACGAACAGCTTCATTAACCGGCGCTTTATCTATCATCTTACTACAGGATTTTATTCGTTATGGCACGCACCCTTCTGGTGGTTGACAATCTTTCCGACTGGGGCCCTTACTATCCCAGCAACCAGGTAATCACTTTCGAAAGCTATCTGGCGACCGAACAAGGCGATTCCGAACAACGGGTACGCGTGCTTAATTTGTGCAGCAGCTACAGCTATCTGTCCGACGGCTATTACTGTTCTCTGCTTGCCGAAGCCAGAGGCCATCACGTCATTCCTTCGGTTAAGACGCTTAACGACTTGGGCAAAAATGCCTTGTATCGTTTGCAGTTGGAAGATCTCACTGGGCCGTTGGCAAAAGCATTCAAGCACCAGTCCAAGGATGCAGAATATGTATTTAGAAGCTATTTCGGCACTACGCCGGAACTGGCTTTCCAAGAGCTTGCCCGCTTACTGTTTGAGCGTTTTACCTGCCCGATTTTGGAGATCACCCTGCACTTTGGTCAGCAATGGGAAATCACCGACCTAAACGCCATATCGCCGCGCGAGCTGGATGAGGCTCAGCAAACACTGTTTGCCGATGCATTGGATAAATTCAGCAAAAAAATCTGGCGAAAAGGCAAAATACGTAAAAGCGCCCGTTATGACCTCGCTATTTTGGTCAACCCAGAAGAGCAATTGCCGCCCAGTAATCGCGGTGCACTGAAAAAATTCATCAAAATCGGCCGTGAACTAGGTATCGATGTTGAATTGATCAGCCAACAGCATTACGGACGCCTGCCCGAGTTTGACGGCTTGTTTATCAGAGAAACCACATCGATTGATCATTACACTTATCGCTTCGCCAAAAAAGCTGAAGCCGAAGGACTGGTGGTTATTGACGACCCTACATCGATGTTGCGCTGTACCAATAAGGTGTATCTTGCCGATCTATTCCGCACCCACAAAGTCCCCTCGCCGCGCACCTGGATACTGCATAAAGGCAATATCGCACATTTAAACCTATTAGAGGTTGAAGCTGGCTTTCCCATCGTCATCAAAATTCCCGATGGTTCGTTTTCGCGCGGTATCGTTAAAGTACACACGCGACAGGAATTGGATATTAAAGTCGCAGAGTTATTCGAACAATCAGCATTGTTACTGGCGCAGGAATTTCTCTATACCGATTTCGACTGGCGCATTGGCGTATTTAACAACAAGGCCTTATACGCCTGCCGCTACTACATGGTAAAAAACCACTGGCAAATTTACCGCCATAGCAGCAAGCGCACCGACAGCGGTAAATTTGACACCTTGCCCACCTTCGAAGCCCCCAAAGCAGTACTGGAAGCTGCCTTAAAAGCCACCCACCCAATCGGTGACGGGCTATACGGCGTTGATGTCAAAGAAAAGAACGGCAAAGGCTACGTCATAGAAGTCAACGACAACCCCAACATCGACAGCGGCGTCGAAGACAGTTACTTAGGCGATGAACTTTATCGTTTGATTTTGACTGAGTTTTTGAGGCGGATGGAAAATCGAAGCAAAGGCCTTTAAGATCGATTGCATATCCTTATCGGCTATATATTACTCACAGAAAAAAACCCTTATTCGAAAACTCCGAATAAGGGCTTAGTTTATAGCTTCTTTTACCAAATCTCAGACACGCGCCTAAAATCAGGCCTTATCAAACAAAAAATGACTTGTGCCAACCGCATCAGCGCCTATGCCCATAGCAAAACGATCCATGCAATTGGCGAGTGCGCATAAACATACCGACTCAAGAAAAGCCTGTTCATCCCAACCTGCGTCGAATATGTGTTGAGCATCTGCCGATGTAATGTCTCCAGGCGCCAACGTTAATTTTTTGACAAAGTGCAGCACAGGCTTCAATTTCTCATCAACATGGGCGCTATCAATATTGGTATGCAGCTCTTCTAAAATCACTTCATCAACCGCTAATGTCGCAGACTTTTCTTTCTGCGCATTCACATAGAAGTTGCAGTTATTCAGCGTTGACGCGTAACTAATAATCAATTCTCGCGCATGTTTGCCAAGCGGAGAAAAACTTCTGTCAACATCTTCCAGCAATTTAAACAGTAAAACGCCCCGGCGAGGATATTTCGTCAATATGCCTGCTAACGAATTCAGCACCGGACTTGAGGGAAGATACGACATGGTTTTTCTCCTGGTTACAGAATCGATTACAGTGGCTGGCTAAAAGTCATCCACCTGTAACTATTAGTGATTCGCTGCGTAAAGTTGTTCAATTTCTTGATAGCGATTTGCCGCATCAGTTAACGCCGCTTTAGCCACGTCAACTTCGTTGTTCTTGAATGCAGTACGCGCTTGCTTCAATACGTTGCTGGCTTGGTTACGCTTTAGATCCAGCACGTTGTTAGCAATATCTTTTTGCAATTGACGGGCATCGCTTACCATCTCGGCCAGCACTTCGTTGTCGGTGCCATTATTCGCGGCAGCGATAATTTCAGCGACTTTAGCTTGGGTATTGTCGATAGCGGCTTGAACCGTCTCATACGAGGTAGCCGCCGCTGCAGAAGCAGTGGCGGTGATCGCAGCCATTGAAACAGCCAATACAGAAGAAACTAAGATTTTTTTAAATGTGTTCATGGGATAAACCTCATAAGTTGATAAACAGTAGTTTTATACGGAACGATTAGCCTGAACCTTTACTAAGAACCCATTCAAGTTGACCGTTTGTATGGCTACAGTATATCGCATTTAGTTCTAATTAAAACTATGTTTTGTTTTAATTAGAACTATTTTTATGGGTCCGTATATTTCAATCGCCTTATTTTATAAAAAATTGTTTATTATCAATATCTTATATTTTTAAAAGGCCTTATTAGCAAGCCGAATTAACCTTTGGAAGCGTAATAGCGTAAGTTACTACTCCTATTCTGGAGTTTTTAAGGCTCTTAATAATGATGTTTTGGTTGAGATTAAGCTTAGTGAAGGCTACTATTCAGTACTAATTAAAACAATTAATCCTAACAACATGACTTCTCCAGCAACATTTCCAACAGCGCTACGCCAACTATTGCGGACGCAACAAGCTTTTTTGTCATACGCAGCGACCCATGTTCAAAAGCTTGACCTGACTTTGCCGCAATTCGACATTATCATCACCTTAGGCAATACGCCTGGCATGCCTTACAAAAAACTGGGTGAAAAAACGTTAATTACTAAAGGAACATTAACCGGTGTAATAAGCCGCTTGGAGGAAAAAGGTCTTGTGCAACGAGTGGCTTCGGAAACGGATGGACGCAGCCAGATCGTAAGATTGACGGAGGCGGGCACAACTCTATTTGAAAGTACGTTCTCTGAGCATTTGCAGTTTATTAATCGTTTATTTAATGATTATTCGCCAGAAGATATAGCGAGCCTTGAAGCCGCTTTAGTGCGATTACATGAGGCTATCATCACCGCGCGTAACGGTGTCGACGAAAAGTTTATCGATGAAGATAATGAATAAGTCCGAAATTTATCGACTTACTTTAAGTGATGGGTAGAGAGTTGTCATGAGTCGAGCGTAGACCGCTTCAGTTGCACCCCGATTGCGCAATACAAATGCTTTACCCTTTTCAACCAACGCTTGTTTGAAATCAGGTTGTTGATAAATCGTTAAAACGGCTTGAACGATGTCTTGTTCGTTCTGGCATTGCAGAGCGGCACCTGCAGTTAAAGCTGCTCCCGCAATTTCCTTAAAATTATTCATATACGGACCAAATAACACTGGAATGCCGACTGCAGAGGCTTCCAGGATATTATGTCCGCCTCTAGGCACCAGACTGCCACCAACAAAAGCTACATCAGCAGCGGCATAGAGCATTTTTAATTCGCCCATGGTATCGACCAGGTAAACATCAGTTTCCGACTGACATTGCTGCTGGGATGTCCTTGTCACTACGTTAAGCTGTTGCTGTTCGAAGAGTTTTTTTACTGGCTCAAAACGCTCCGGATGTCTTGGCACGACGACTAATAACAACTCAGGAATTGTTTGTTTTAACTGCCGGTAAATGTCTACAAACGGCGCTTCTTCGTCTTTATGGGTACTGGCAATCAACAAGACAAAACGCCCGGCAAATTGTGTGGCTTTTAACTGTTGGCCTTGTTCGATCGTTCCCTGAGCAATTTCCAAGTCGAATTTTATGTTGCCGAGTATTTCGACGGTTTGCTTTTGCGCACCAATGGCGATAAAGCGTTCAGCATCTTGCTCTGTTTGTGCAGCAATGCGTTTGACTTGCACTAAGGCGGGACGCACAAGTGTTGGGATTTTTTGATAGCCGCGCGCAGACTTTTCTGACAAACGGGCGTTGATAATGGTCAATGGAATTTGGTTGGCACCGCAACAGGCAAATAAGTTGGGCCAAATCTCAGTTTCTACAATGACGGCTAATCTGGGTTTGAAACAGCGCACAAAACGACTGACTGCGCCGGGAAGATCATAAGGCAAATAAACATGCGTTACAGTTTCCTGCATCACCGTTTTAACCCTGGCAGAACCGGTCGGCGTAGTTGTGGTGATCAGCAGTTTAAGTTCAGGATGTTCTTGCTGTAAGCGTTTTACCAGCGGAAATAAAGCTTCTGTTTCACCTACGGAAACGGCATGAAACCAAATATCGTGTTGTGGGTATTGCTTATCGTAGCTTGCGAAGCGCTCGCGCCAACGATTAAGGTATTCAGGTGCTTTGATACCGCGCCAAACTAAACGAAGCAGTATAAAGGGAGTAAGAAGATAAAAAAGAAGGGAGTAAACAACGCGCATAGTCAGCAAGATTCAAGGCTAAAGGCTGGGTAAACTTGCAGTTTGCCCTAATCCTCTTCGCCTTGATCTTATTAAAATCTATGCTTCTGGAGCGATTTTAACTGTGATTTTTGTAACAACATCAGTATGGAAAGCAACATCAATCTCGAAATCGCCAAGATGACGAATCGCGCCATGCGGCAAACGAATTTCATGCTTTTCAATAGTAACGCCAGCTTTGCTGATGGCTTCTGCAATGTTGTGTGTACCAATTGAACCAAACAATCTACCTTCATCACCCGCTTTGTGAGTGATGACAACTGCTAACTTGCTCAATGCGTTTGCACGCGCCTGAGCAGCGTTCAATTTTTCAACAGCTGCTTTTTCAAGCTCTGCGCGACGCTCTTCAAACTCTGCAACTTTTGCCGCAGTTGCAGGAACTGCTTTACCTTGTGGAACAAGATAGTTTCTACCGTAACCTGATTTAATGGTGACCTTGTCACCTAAGTTACCTAAGTTTGCTACCTTTTCAAGAAGAATGACATCCATCTTTAATTACCTCGTTTGCGGATTTTAACCGACTGTTTATTCGCCCTTAAGCGTATGTTGATTCGAAATTTTTTTTCGTAAGTTCGTCCACGGGTCACTCAAGCCAAGTAAGGCAACCGGCAGTATGGCATGCGGTATCAGGAATAATGTTATGTAGAGCATGGGCACAGCAAAACGGCTCCATTTTATTGATGCAAACAGCGCATGAAGAACCGAGGTACCTATGCATGTGTACAACACAAATAACGGGATACTAATATTCCAAGCCAACTCTGAAATAACACCTGAAGTAGTCAATGCCGCAACTACCACGGCAATTGCGCCAAATACCAGCCGTGGATGGGTGCTCAAAGTTAAATATTCCTGCTTGAAACCACCCGGATTGAACAGCGCTGCTTGCCACCACCGCCCTAAAAACAGGCCAAACAATAACCCGAACACAGATCCTGCAGCCACTACACCCGTCATATAATGCGCGAGTACATCTATCGTCCGCTGAACATCTTCAACTGGAGCATTTGCAGGAACCATGCGTAACAGCACAGTTTTCCACATAACCGCAGGATCAGACAGGTATAAGTAAACTCCTAATACCGCAACGATACCTAACAAGACTGCTACTTCAACAGCCAGAGCTAAATTTCGTCCTTCTCTTAAAACGATGGCTATTAGCCAAATAGGAAGCCATAGCACCGCGACATATATCAATGCAAACTGGTAATTGCCAAGGACAAAAAAGCCTAAGAGACCAGCTGCAATACTTGAGTAAAGCGCAACATATAAACCTTCAATAGCGCCCCGCCGTAAAGTGACTAGAGCGACTGCGGCCGAACTTACAACACTTACCGGCGGTAAAATCAGCGATAGCAACGCAAGGGTTGATGCAATCAAAATAGCTTGCATCCGTCCGCGCATTATATATTCCGCCAAAGACCTCATGCCGGTTCCAGTATTTTGTTACTCGTGAGCGTCGCAGTAAGGCAACAAAGCAAGGTAACGTGCGCGTTTGATTGCGGTAGTCAGTTGTCTTTGATACTTAGCAGCTGTTCCAGTAATACGACTAGGAACAATTTTTCCAGTCTCTGTAATGTAATCTTTCAGTAAATCCAGATCTTTATAATCGATCTGAGTGCCTTCTTCTGAACTGAAGCGGCAGAATTTTTTGCGTCTAATATTACGTGCCATAAGATTTCTCGTATTTCAGGGATTGAGGTTATTCAGTGATGCTTTCGTCAGCGTCGAAATCTTCGTCTACGCTGTCAATATCAACTTCTTCGTCGCTGTCTTCAGCTGCTGCAGTGGTTGCTGCTAATGCTTCTCTTGCAGCTGCATCTTTGGCTCTGGATTCAGCCAATTTGTTCTCTTCAGCTGTCGCTGTAGCAATCACAGATGTTTCAGTGACAGGGTGTTTTTGCACCAATGTCAGGCTACGCAAGATAGCATCATTGAAACGGAAGCCACTTTCCAATTCTTCTAAAGTTGCTTGATCAATTTCAATATTCATCAGCACATAATGCGCTTTGTGAATTTTGTTGATTGGATAAGCCAAATGGCGACGACCCCAATCTTCCAAACGGTGAATAGTACCGGAGGCTGATTCGATAGTCGCTTTATAACGCTCAATCATCGCTGGAACCTGAGAACTTTGGTCCGGATGAACTAAAAAGACAATTTCATAATGTCGCATGATTTTTCCTTTCGGGTTAAGCCTCCCACCTAGGGTTATTCCTGAGATGGTAAAGCAAGGATGAAGCCAACTGCTTCATGGAACCGCGCATTATAGGGAGTTTTTAAGCCATTGGAAAGCTTGATATTTCCATTACCAAAGGATCTAGGAACATCACGTTGAGAAATAGACAACCAATCTGACGCATTCCCTACCTAAGTTTCCTGAGTTGGCACTTCATAAAAATTCTTTAGCCACTAGCCCCGTCTATTCGATCATTGACAGTCGTCAACACGGCCTTCAATAAATCAGCTTGCCCGGTTTGAAAATGCTGCGCATCGGTTTCCTTACGTAGCCAGGTGAACTGGCGTTTGGCCAATTGCCGGGTGGCTGCGATAGCTTTTTCGGCCATGGTTTCAAGATCGTATTCACCTTGCAGATAAGACCACACTTGCCGATAACCGACAGCTCTAATGGCGGGCAGTTGCTCTGTTAAATCGCCGCGTGCAAATAATTTTTCGACTTCTTCGATTAAGCCTTGTTGCAGCATCTGTTGGAACCGCTTGGCAATCACTGCGTGCAGGATTTTTCTGTCTTCCGGGGCGATGATGAGTTTGGTTATGTTGTATGGAATGGGTTGGCTTTGCGCCTCGGTAAAAAACGACGTCAACGGTTGACCGCTGATTTCATAAACTTCCAGCGCACGCTGCACCCGCTGCGGATCATTAGGATGAATTCTGGCGGCGGCTTGCGGATCAACTTGTGCGAGCCTTTGATGCAACGCTTCTTTACCCAATAGCGCCAGCTCTTCATCCAACTTGACGCGGATGCTTGCGTCGGCTTCCGGTAATACCGCAAGGCCGCTATTTAAGGCGTTGAAGTAGAGCATGGTACCGCCGACTAAAATCGGCAGCTTGCCGCGCTCAGTAATATCGGCCATCAACTCCAGCGCCAGTTTTCGAAATTGGCCGGTAGAAAACGATTCTGCCGGATCGAGGATGTCGATTAAATGATGAACAATGTCGCCCCTTTCCGCCAAGGTCGGTTTTGCGGTGCCGATATCCATGTCTCTGAATACCAATGCAGAATCGACGCTGATAATCTCGCCGTTCAATACTTGCGCCAGTTGCACCGCCAAGGCGGTTTTGCCGGACGCGGTGGGGCCCATTAAAAAAATGGCGGGTGGATTATTTGAGTTTTGCACAATAAGTCATTTGTAGGTGCGAATTCATTCGCAGGTATTATTGAATGTGCGAATGAATTCGCGCCTAGCTAAGTCAAATCTACTGGCCGCGTAGAAAAAACTTATCCAATTCTTGAGTAGATAGTGCCACCCAAGTCGGCCTGCCGTGATTGCACTGCCCTGCCCTGTCCGTTTGTTCCATGTCTCTGAGCAAGGTGTTCATTTCATCAATAGTTAATCGGCGATTAGCGCGCACGGCACCATGACAGGCGACGGTTGCCAAAATTTCGTTGACTTGATCCTGAATACGCTGGCTGCTGCCGTGTTCAAGAATATCCGCGAGTACATCGCGAATCAGTGTTTCCATATCATGGTCGGCCAGCAATATTGGAATAGACCGCAACACTAAGGTTTCCGGACCCGACCGATTAAGCTCAAACCCCAGCTCGCTAAAAAAAGCATGTTCCTGCTCAGCCAAATCGGCTTCCTGAATGCTTACCCGAAATTTAATCGGCAATAGCAACGGCTGACTCGGTACCCTACCTTGTTGATGCTGTTGTTTTAAGCGCTCATAGGTGACGCGTTCATGCGCGGCATGAGCATCAACCAGAATAATGCCGGTTTTGGTTTCTGCGAGAATAAAAATACTGTGTAGATGAGCAATCGCATTGCCTAAAGGTCTGTCTTCATTAGGTTGTTGAGCTGGCGTTGCATAAAAGGGTAGCGCTGTTTTTGGATACAACGCCGCATACGCTTGAATATCCTCTTCCACCCGCAACGGCAGGATGGTTTGCTGCACTGGCCTGGCTTGATAACTTGGTTCATACAAGGGCGCCGGACGCTGCTCGGATGCCGAAAACTCTGACACTGTCGCCGGTTGTTGAATATCCAGGTATTGCACTTGCCCCGGCCTGACCTCCGCTAAAGATCGGTGCAACGCAGAAAACAGAAAATCATGCACCAATCGCCCTTCCCTAAATCTAACTTCCAACTTGGCAGGGTGCGCGTTGACATCCACCAGGGTCGGATCAAGCGTCAGGTACAACACAAACACAGGATGCCGACCATGGAACAGCACATCTTGAAAGGCCTGTTTGACTGCATGAGCCACCAGTTTGTCGCGTATCAGGCGGCCATTGACGTAAAAAAACTGCATGTCCTGCTGACTGCGGGAAAAAGTCGGCAAGCCCACCCAGCCGCTAAGTTGCAAGCCAGATGCGGCAAAATCGATGCTAACCGAGCTATCAATAAAGGCCGAGCCGCAAATACCGGCGACTCGTTGCGCTTGCTCATCTACGGTGATCGCAGGCCTAAGCTTGAGCACTTCTTTTTGGTTGTGCGTTAAGGTAAAACCGATGTCAAACCTGCTGAGCGCCATGCGTTTAATCAGGGTTTCAATGTGGGTAAATTCGGTTTTTTCGGCCTTTAAAAACTTACGTCGGGCAGGCGTGTTGTAAAACAGGTCGCGTACTTCAACCGTGGTGCCTTGGGGGTGTGGGTCAGGTTGGGGATCGAAATTCTGTTCGCTGCCATCAGCATTCACTCGCCAGGCGCACTCGGCATCAGGCACTCGCGAAATCAATGTCAGCCGCGCCACCGAACTGGTGCTGGCCAAGGCTTCGCCGCGAAAACCCATGCTGGCGACTTGCTCCAGATCTTTTAAGGTGGCTATTTTGCTGGTCGCATGGCGGGACAGCGCCAAGGCCAAATCCTCTTTATCAATGCCGCAACCGTCATCACGAATTTTTATCAGCCGGGCGCCACCCTGCTCTATGTCGATAACGATTTGGCGGGCACCGGCATCAAAACAGTTTTCGACCAGTTCTTTAACCACCGAAGCAGGTCTTTCGACGACCTCGCCGGCGGCAATTTGGTTAACCAGTTGCGTGGGTAGGGAGTGAATACGCATCAATCAGCCTGAAAACAAAACTGGTATTCTATACGACTGACAGTTAAGGAGCTAAGCCACAATGTTCAGTACCATCAACAAGCCGCTAATTATGGGGATATTAAATATCACCCCGGATAGCTTCTCCGATGGCGGCAAATTCACCGCAATTGATGCCGCGTTAGCGCAAGCCGAACGCATGCTGGCCGACGGCGCGGGCATTATCGATATCGGCGGTGAATCCACCCGCCCCGGTTCTGAATCGGTCGACAGTGCCGAGCAAATCCGCCGGGTAGTACCGGTAATTACCGCCATTAGGCAACGAAATGACATTCCTATCAGTATCGATACCACCTGCAGCATCGTCGCCAAAGCCGCATTAGACGCGGGCGCCACGCTTATCAACGACGTGTCAGCTGGGCTCGATGACCCGGCAATATTGACGCTGGCCGCGCAAACGAAAACTCCAATCATCCTGATGCACAGCACAGGCACTCCTAAAACTATGCAAGATAATCCTCATTATGAGGACGTGGTCGCCGAAGTACTGAATGCTTTAAAACAACGTATTAATGCAGCTCTTGACGCGGGTATTCCTAGACAACATATTGCTATTGACCCAGGCATCGGTTTTGGCAAGCGTAAACAAGACAACCTGGATTTGCTGGCGCACCTGGATGCGTTTGTGGCGTTGGAACATGCGGTACTACTAGGCACCAGTCGCAAGCGTTTTATGGGCAGTCTCTGCGACGTCTCAGAACCTTCAGAACTGGTCACCGCAACGGCGGTTACTACCGCGCTAGGCGTGATGGCCGGGGTGCAAATGTTTAGAGTGCATGATGTCAAAGAAAATCGTCAGGCATTGGATGTGGCTTGGGCGATTAGGCAACGCCGATAGCCTGCTGGATTTCATCGAGCATTTTTGACTAACAACTGCGTCAATACTGAAAAATGCACATCAAAGTTGAATTCGCTAATATTTAGTCAATTGCAGGGGTCATGATAGGTATTTTAATTTTCATCTTCTATACTAGCGCTCTCGATGCACCCACTTAACTTATTCAGCATTCATTTATGACTAACGTAAACTCAACTGCAAACAAAGCAGTATCTCAACTAAATTAAAGAGTTATGGAAGAATTATTTATCGGCTGGCTTAAAGAATACGGTTACGTAATTTTATTTCTTTGGGCCATATTAGAAGGTGAAATGGGCTTAATCATGGGAGGCATCATGTCGCATACTGGCGACATGGAGTATTTCATGACAGTTTTTATAGCAGGATTGGGCGGTTTTGCCGGCGATCAAATCTATTTTTATATTGGCCGTTTTAATAAAGGTTTTATTCAACGGAAACTACATACCCAACGACGTAAATTTGCGATCGCACATTTATTGTTAAAAAAATATGGCTGGCCGATTATTTTCGTTCAACGTTATATGTATGGCTTGCGAACCGTCATTCCAATGTCGATTGGGATTACCAAATATTCAGGAAAAAAGTTTGCCATTATTAACCTACTTAGTGCCTGGGTGTGGGCGGCAATTACAATAACGCCTGCATATTTATACGGGGAAGAAATATTAACTTTACTGGCTTTTGCTAAAGCCCATTGGTATTTCGCGCTGCCTATAGCAGGTGGCTTTCTTTATGGCATCTACACCTATTTTCATAGGTTAGAACGGTATTTTTTACAAAAAAGAAATGGCCGTTTTTCTTGACCATCAACAGATCGTGTACATATTGAAAAATAATGGGGCAGACTGGCCGGGTTGATATTTAATAAAAACTAATCAACCTCGCCTACGCCCCATTAGTATTATTTATATTACTTCTTAGTAAAGTAGTAATAACCGCCAAATTTACCTTTAAGCGTCATAGATTTATCGTCTTTTTCTTCCAAAGAAAAAATATCAAATCTACTATTGCCAACAAGTGCAATTTTTAACTTACCATTTTCAATTTCATAATTTACGGGTGGCTGATCATAATATTTGCCATCACGAGGTATATGTAAAATAGTTGCTTTGCCATCTTTAAATATCCAGGTGTCTTCTCTATTAATAGACTCCTTATCATTTAAAGAATTTTTAGTATATTGCAGTTTCCAAGTACCTTCGACTTCTGACTTAGATTCCAATGTGATTTCAGCGTAAGCACTATTTACAAAAAATGCTAATAGTGAAATTGTGACTAGGTTTATTTTTTTCATCTTCAGGCTCCTTAGATTCTATTTAATATATAAACGCCCTAACGTTACATATTGCTCGGCTAAAATTCTTATATATCACGCACAAGCAATTTAGAGCGCTATTCGACACCGAAGCATCAAACCTCAGTATGCGCCGTAAATGACCGAACAAACAGCGATTTAACGGTAATCCTTGCGAAGAAAGTGACAATTCGAATAACTCGGAGCCGACTAAAAGTCGGCCTGCGGAGTTTTCAATCTATAAACCATCAAAAAACTAATAATTAGATATACAATTCTAATTAAAACACTTTATTAAACATTAAATTCTCCTTAAGATTCCCCCACATAATAAACAATGCCTTAGGTGATTTTTGATGTCAGTTCATCAAATTGAGCTTAACCAATTACTGGTTGGTAGATGACCGCTGGATAGAAGACGTTGCCGTCCTACTAAATTTGACAGCACCAGCTCACGGACCCAACAAACAATCCCATTAACCCATAATTAGCTCAATCAAACCCTGTCAGTTTGACTATTCACATAGGCTAACCTCTTTAATAAAAGGCCATTTATGACTAATTATAGAAATGACACTATCGTGATAGATACGCCATCGCTCGATAATGATCCTTTAATCACCTTTGCCGAACCTGACGCCCTTGCGTTATCCATACGCGCTTCAGCCTTAGTTTTCGTTGATCCTGTTTCTAAGCAATTGCTTGAATACACCGAGCGCATAGCGCCCAGTGAAGCAACGGTATTAATTATTGGCGAAACCGGCACCGGCAAAGAATTAATGGCTCGTCATGTGCATGCCTTAAGCAAACGCCATGCAGGGCCTTTTGTGGCTGTTAATTGCGGCGCTTTTTCGGAGTCTCTGGTTGAAAGTGAATTATTCGGCCATGAACGCGGTGCTTTTACCGGTGCAGTAAGCTCTCGTGAAGGCTGGTTTGAAGCTGCCAATGGCGGCACCTTATTCTTAGATGAAATCGGCGATTTGCCGCTGTCTTTGCAAGTGAAATTGTTACGTGTTTTGCAAGAACGCGAAGTCGTTCGTATTGGCTCAAGACAGTCAATACCGATTGATGTTCGATTGATTGCAGCCACCAATATCGATCTTGCTACGTCTGTGCAAGCGGGGCATTTCAGGGAAGATTTGTACTATCGACTAAATGTCGCGCAACTTAGTTTATCACCGCTACGAGAACGTCCGGGAGACATCATCCCGTTAGTACGCCATTTTATGCGCCGCTATGGCAAGCGTTTAGGCATGGTTGCCCCCAGATTAACGCCGGGGGCTGAGAAAAAGCTCATAAACTACCCTTGGCCAGGCAATATCAGGGAATTAGAAAATGCCATTCATCACGCATTATTAATTTCTCAAACAGGGGAAATTCAAGCGTCAGACCTGCAAAAAATGCAATGCCAGCTATCCCAAAACGTAACAACATCCTCTAACGGACATGGTGCAAATGGCTTTTCCTCGCTAGAAAATGTGCTGAATAATCTTTTTGAAAATCCGACTGATCAATTGTTCGAAAAAATTGAAGAGACTGTCGTAAAAACAGCTTATGATTTTTGCGAACATAACCAAGTGCAAACCGCGCGCATGCTGGGCATCAGCCGAAATATATTACGTCACCGACTACAGCTATACGGCTTATTGAATGTTTGATCAGTAACCTCCTGCTTTAATGCATAATGGCTTATCAGCATCAAAATCCTTGTCAATGCAGACCTTAAAAATTAGGTCTGTTGATCTCCCCTATAAATTCCCCAAGTTCGCCTAGTAGGATAAGTTTTTTTAGCGGAGAATCAAAAACCTCCAGCGTGACTCATCTTATCTTTATGAAAAAACTATCGCTTAACCTCCAGATATTTATCTGCGCTGCCGCTGGCATCGGCATTGGACTCTGGCTGCAAACAACGCCATTAGAGTCCGAACTTCGGCAAAACAGCTTATATCTATTCGGTTTAATAGGCACTTTGTTTGTCGATTTACTAAAGATGGTTTTAGTGCCGCTGGTATTTACCTCAATAGCGGTAGGCGTCGCCAATTTACGTGCTCATCAACAAATTCATCGCGTCTGGGTGCTCACACTAGGTTTTTTTATAGCCTCTATGGCTATCGCCATCATTCTTGGCCTGACTGCCGCCAATATTTTCGAACCCGGCAAAAATCTAAACTTGGCATTATTCCATAATGCCATGCAAAATTTCGATGCCAAGCAGATGACTCCAAGTGAGTTTTTTCAACAATTTCTGCATGGACTGTTCGTAAACCCTTTTGCCGCGCTGGCCCAAGGCAACATCCTTGCGATTGTTATTTTTGCACTGTTTATCGGTATTGCGCTGGTAGCCGGGGGAGATCGTTATCGTAACATTCTGCTATTACTGCAAGAATGGCTGGAGCTCACCTTGCGCATCGTTGGCTGGGTGATGCGCATTTCTCCGTTAGGAATTCTGGCGTTGCTGGCGAAATTGACCGCTACTCAAGACGCAGCCTTGATCAGTGTGCTGGCCAAATTTATTGGCTTAGTTATCGGCATTACCTTGCTGCATGGTGTCGTGCTATTGCCGTTAATTCTGTATCTGGTGACCAGATTGTCGCCACTGTTTTTTTGGCGAGGCGCCAGAGAAGCCCTAATCACCGCGTTTGCCACCAGCTCCAGTTCCGCCACCTTGCCGGTGTCCTTAAGATGCGCAGAACAACACCTACACGTAAAACCTGAAATAGCCGGCTTTGTGATTCCTCTCGGCGCAACGGTTAACATGGATGGCACCGCGCTTTATGAAGCGACTGCCGCGTTATTTGTAGCAAACCTGGCGGGAATAGATTTAACTTTGACACAACAGCTAATCATTTTTGCCACTGCCATGGTGGCGGCAATGGGCGCGCCCGGCATTCCAAGTGCGGGCATGGTGACGATGATAATGGTACTGCAATCGGTCGGTTTACCCGCTGAAGCGATTGCCATTTTGCTGCCTATTGATCGCCTGCTAGACACCGTGCGCACAGCGGTGAACGTTGAAGGCGATTTAATCGGCAGCTTAGTGGTCAACAAACTGATTAAAGCTGACCACCAAGCTAAAAAATAAAATTATTGCTGATAACGACTCAAACGATGCGTCCAAATGTAATCAGCTGACTGATAATAGGCCATGGTTTCCAGTACCAGCTGGTGTTCCGCCTCAGGATCCAACTGCCGATGCGACCCTAATGGAAATGGGTCATCGACCACATCAACCCGTTGTTGCGGCGACAAATACGCAAGCTTGGTACCTTTAAATAAACCCAGTTTTTGATAATTACTCACCAGCGCCCTGCCCTCGGCTTTGGACATTTTAAAAATATCCTTGCCATAAAACTGGCTTTCGTAAGACAAATTCAACACGCCTAAAATGGTCGGCGCCACATCAATCTGGCTGGCCAACGTCTCGTTTATTACAGGCGCAACATGCTTCGGCGCATAAATAAACAGTGGAATATGGTACTTATCTACCGGCAATTCGGTTTTACGAGCGCTGCCTGCGCAATGGTCTGCGACCAACACAAAGACGGTATTATCAAACCAAGGTTTGGTTTTCGCAGCTTTAATAAATTCCTGAATCGCATAATCCGTGTATTTAACCGCCCCGTTTCTACCTTTACCTGAAGGAATATCGATCTTGCCTTCCGGATAAGTGTACGGCCGGTGATTACTGGTGGTCATGATCTGGAAGAAAAACGACTTATTGTTTTGATGGTCGGCGTCAGCTTCTTTTAAGGTCCGGTTAAAGATAACGTCATCTGAAACGCCCCAAGCATTGGCAAAGCTAGCCTCATCACTGGTTAAATCCGTTTGATCGACAATGCGATAACCGTTCTCTGAATAAAACGAATTCATGTTGTCGAAATAACCGCGGCCGCCATATAAAAACGCCGTGTCATAGCCTTTTTGTTGCAGCACCCGGCCCAAACTGAATAACTTGCCGTTATCCGGCCGTTTAACAATAGATTGTCCCGGTGTCGGTGGAATAGACAAGGTTAAAGCTTCAAGTCCGCGAATAGTGCGGGTCCCGGTCGCAAAGAAATTGGTAAACAACGCACCTTGCTTAAACCATTCATCCATAAATGGCGTAATGTTGTCTCTACTGCCAAACGTCGCTAAATACTCGGCGCTCAAGCTTTCGACAGTAATTAAAATAACATTCAGACGTTTTTCTGCGCCTGCCGGTTTAATGGTTCGCTTGATGTCGTATAAATCAGCACTAGGATTGGCTGCGGTATCGATCCCCACGTCCTTCCTGACGATTTGCGTCAACTCTCGATCATCGCCCAGCTTGTAAAAGTGGCGATAATCCAACTCATTATTCCTGAAGGCCGAGAAAAATTGGTATGGACCGTTGGCTGCCAGCTCATTCAAATAAGTGTTCGTTGAAAACTGATACCACGATGACTCGACCACAAAAAAGCTCAGTACCGGCAACAGCAACAGCAAGCCGCTAATTTTCAATCGGGTTTTAAAGGGTTCAAATGCATGGTATGTGCGCATCAGTGTTTTTCTTACCAACAAAAAACACAACACCGTCACCAGCAAAATCCCGGAAAGCAACCAGCCTAAGGGATACGATTCAATAATGTTGTTGACGACTTCATTCGTGTAAATCAGATAATCGACGGCAATAAAATTAAACCTGACGCCAAATTCATCCCAAAATGTCCATTCCGACACTTCGATGAAAAACAGCACATATAAAAAGATAATAAAGCCAACGGTTGAAAATAATTTATGCGCTTTGCTGTGAAATATACGATTGGGGAGTATTAACAAATACAACGTAAATGGAATGAGCAAATAACTAAAAAAGGCTGCGTCGTGAATAATGCCTAATACAAAAGCGATCAGTATCTGATGAAACGGCGAATCTATATCAACAATTTGCTTCAACAACAAAACCACTCTAAGCAGTGCAAAACTGACCAGGTTGATGAGTAAAAACAGCAAGATGATGGTAAATCGTGAGGCGGAAAATAACTTATTCCACTTGGTTTTAAAGATCATTAATAAAAATTCCTGGTGTGAGAGCGCGGGCAGTTAGTGCCTACTTACGTAGTGTCCGTTCTGTGTTTTTGAGGGATATTTTGCTAGAACTGTTTGGTATTGAGGTAAATAGCGAATCTGGGGATATTGTAAGCGATCGTCGTTCGGCACAGCTATCTAATGATTCGGAGTCTTGCTCTTTAAAAAGTTAAGAATATCGACTTCAATCAGACCAAAAGCAACAATCCACAATGCTGCATCATAACCGTCCAGCCAAACGCCTTGCCAAAGCCAAATCCCCGCCATCATGATCAAGCCTATAAAGGTTACAACGGTCAACAGCCAAAAAAGTTGCCCGTAACGCATTACCAAAGCGGGCTTATGCACCTCCAATTCCAGCATTGCGATTAATCCGAACCACAACAGCGAGTTAACAACATCCAGCCATTCGCTGTCCTGCAGATAGCTGACAAATACCAGCGAGATCAAAGCAATCAAGCCATAACGGATGGATTGCATAATGGTCTCAGCAATCGGCAGATTATTACTGTTGGTTTCCAATTCATACATCACCAACAAAATCAGCCAGGCAAGTGCATCAACAGTACTGGTCAAGGTATCCACAAAGGTATAGATAACGGCGTTCAGCGTTAGCAGCACCAAAATCGCGAGTTTGAATTTTGGGTATTGGAGGGCGGGGAATGGGTTGAGCATAAGTACGTTAATGTGAGTTTTAGTGTGGTAACTGAAATCTAATTCGACAAATTAATGCCTGCCCCAGGAATATGCTTAAATGCTTAATCAGTTTGGATTTAGTGTCGAGTCGTTTAGATCGATTCTTCCCGTCTTGATAATACCCATCTTTCTCACACAGGAATTGTTATGACGACCAAACTCGAAACGCTACTAGACAAACTAAAAGATCTGGAAAGCGAAATGGTAGAGGAATTACAAAAACAAGAGGAAGAATTTTCTTATGAAATCCACAAACGACGCGTCGAATTTGAAGAAAATGTCATTATTCGCCACAAGAAATACGCTAAACGGTTATTGAACTATCTAAAAGATGCGCACATAAAACACATCCTCAGCGCGCCCTTTATCTGGGTTTGTATTATTCCAGTGTTATTGGTGGATATAACAGTCAGCTTATATCAATGGGTCTGCTTTCCAATTTACGGCATCCCCAAAGTTAAACGACAAGACTATATTGTCTTCGATAGACGTTACCTGCAATACCTAAACATCATAGAAAAAATCAACTGCGCCTACTGCAGTTACTTCAATGGCCTAGTTGGCTATTTACAGGAAATAGGCGCCCGCACCGAACAATTCTGGTGCCCCATAAAACACGCCAGACGCATCAAAACCCTACACAGCCGTTATCAAAAATTCATCAACTACGGCGACGCCGAAAAATATCGAGCTCAAATCGAAACGATTAGGCGTGATTTTTATGATTTGAAGTAACGGGCCAAAACTGAGTTAACCACCTGCTTACAAGCGCATATTTGTTGGTCGTCAATTTTCAAATTGTGGTAGATATACGGAAATTTTTTAATCGTTTGTTAGTAGGTAAAGATGAAAATCGTCACATGGAATTGCAACGGCGCATTTCGCAAAAAATATCAAGAAATTGAGAAAATTGAAGCTGACTTGTACATAATCCAAGAATGCGAGAATCCAGAGTTTACCAAGGGCGAGTATACAAATTGGGCTAGTAGTTATTTTTGGTATGGCGAAAACAAACACAAAGGCATAGGGATATTTGCACACAATGGTGTAGAAATTGAATGCCTAGATTGGCAAGACAATGGATTACAGTTGTTTTTACCTGTCAGGGTAAACAATCAGTTCAACTTGATTGCGGTCTGGACAAAACAAGCTAATTCGCCAACATTTCGTTATATCGGCCAGCTTTGGAAATACCTAGAATTGCACAAAGAAAAAATGGCGGCCGACCCTACCGTTTTATGTGGCGATCTCAACAGCAACAAAATATGGGACGTTTGGGATCGTTGGTGGAATCACAGTGATGTTGTAAGGGAGCTAAACGCTGCAAATATACAGAGCCTTTACCACTTAGCTACAAGTGAAGCCCAAGGCTCAGAATCAGCCCCCACTTTCTTTCTCCACAGAAATCTACAAAAGGCATACCACATAGACTTTGCGTTTGCTTCAGAAGGCATGTTTAATCCTCAAAGTAATACAGTGACAGTAGGCAACCACAATCCTTGGCTAGAGTTTAGCGACCATGTACCAATTACATTCACAATTGCCAGCTAGCCCCAGCCCAGCAGGGTACGCAATGCGTACCCTACGCCTGAAACCAAAATCTTCTAAATTGTTATAAGTTTCGCGATGTCCTCCTCCCGTATGCCGCGCCGAGCACCGGAGTTTTCGGCGGGATTAGCCCGTTAGGGGTGCGGCAGGGATGCCGCACGTTGCCAGAGGGGCAGGAGCCCCTTCTGGCAACCCCCGTCGAAAATGAGGAGCGCAGGAAGCAAGCGGCATCCGGGTCGCCTTTTCTTTGGATACTTTCTTTTGGCGAAGCAAAAGAAAGTATCTCGCCTTCGGGGGCGAGACCCCGATTAAAATAACCACACACAAACATCTTAAAACCTAAAGGTAAAGCATAATGTCTACATCCTGGGCCGGCGGAACCGACGCCATCATCGAACGCATGGAGCAGATGACTTCTCTATTTGTCGAAGAAACCCGCAAATCCATGTACAAAGGTGCGTCGGCCACACATTGCGAAGAATGCGGAGAAGAAATTCCTGAAAGCCGCAGATTGGCTATTCCTTGTAAATACTGTTTAGCGTGTCAGACCAAATTGGAAAAAAGTTCTAAATAACACAAATCCAGACTACCTACTCATGCCGCAATGCCTCAATAGGATCCAACCGAGCCGCTTTGCGCGCAGGAAAATAGCCGAAGACCACGCCTACCGTCGCCGAAAACAAAAAGGCAATAATCACGATACCACCTTGGAACACGAACGGCACTTGCAACACGCCGGACAGCACCACAGCTGTAGCGAGCGCCAGCACGATGCCGATCAAGCCGCCGAACGAGGACAACACCACAGCCTCTACCAGAAACTGCAATAACACTTCGCGCTCTAAGGCACCGATGGCAAGGCGGATGCCTATTTCACGAGTTCGCTCGGTGACTGAAACCAGCATAATATTCATGATACCGATGCCGCCGACTAACAAGCTGACCGCACCAACTGCACTGAGTAAACCGGTCATGGTTTGGGTCGTGGTGGATAACATTTTGGCGATTTCTTTCATATCCAGCACATTGAAATTATTTTCTTCATTGACGGCAAGATGGCGGCGTGTTCGCATGAGCCGCTCAATGTCTTCTTTAACACGCTCGGTATCCACGCCGTTCTTCACCGATACCTTAATCATATTAACGTCTTGATTACCGGCAATGCGGCGTTGATAAGTACGCAACGGCACCACAATAATGTCGTCTTGATCGGAGCCCATCGTCGATTGGCCTTTAGACTTGAGCAACCCGATTACCTCGCAGGATAATTTTTGCAGTCGAATACGGTTGTTTAATGGGCTTTGCGAACCAAACAATTTAGTAGACACCGTTTGGCCGATTATGCACACCGCCGCGCCGACGCGAGCTTCACTGGCATTAAATATCCGGCCTTCACCGATCTGCTGGTTACTCACAGGAAAAAATTCTTCGGTACTGCCGGTCACGTTGGTCGACCAGTTTTCGTTGGCGTAAATAGCGGTGGTCGCACCCGATGCCACCGGTGCGACCGCTGCCAGTTCCGGCACATCCCTGGCAAGCGTTTCAGCATCGGCCACTTTAAATGCTTCCGCGCCGGACATTTGGCCCGGACCGATGCGTTTACCGACGCTGATCATCAACAAGTTACTACCTAGACTGGCGATTTGCTGAGTCACCTGTTGCGTAGCGCCACCACCCAAGGTAACTAAGGTAATCACCGCAGCTACCCCGATAATAATGCCGAGCATGGTTAAAATTGAGCGCATGACATTACGCCGCAATTCCCTTAATGCCAGCAGTAATGCGTTGCCTAACATTAGTTTTGCGCTCCATTGTGGTGATCAGTTTCGATTAATCCGTCTTTAAAATGCACGATGCGTTTGGCGTAAGCGGCCATGTCCGGTTCGTGAGTAACCATGACCACGGTAATACCCTGATCTCGGTTAAACACGGTGAGTAATTCCATGATTTCAACACTACGCGCGGAATCCAGATTACCGGTAGGCTCGTCCGCCAACAGCAGCGACGGCCCGGTAACAATAGCTCGGGCAATGGCTACGCGCTGTTGCTGACCGCCGGACAATTCGCCAGGGGTATGATTTTCCCGATCCGACAAGCCCACTGCTTTTAGGGCTTGCCGTGCTAACCGATGGCGAGTTTCTGTATCGGTACCACGATAAATTAGCGGCAATTCCACGTTTTCCAAGGCCGAGGTTCGATTAAGCAAATTAAAGCCTTGAAAGACAAAACCGAGATAATTACGCCGCAGCAAGGCGCGCTGATTACGGTTTAACGCACCAACATCGATACCCTGAAACAAATAGCTGCCTGACGTTGGCGTATCCAAACAGCCCAAAATATTCATGCAGGTACTTTTGCCTGAACCGCTTGGCCCCATGACGGCAACAAACTCGCCTGGATAAATACTTAAATTAACCCCGGCCAGCGCCTGCATCTGTGCATCGCCAGTACCGTAAATTTTGGTGACATTACGTAGTTCAAGCAGCGGCGTAACGTTGTTATTGGCCGAATCATTCACTCGCCACCCCGGTGACTAAAGCCGTGCCCTCATCGACAGGGCCACTAATAATTTCTGTCGAAACTCCGTTCGTAGAACCTTTGTTGATAGTGATCGGGGTCAAACCATTTTCCCCAACCTGCCATACTTGCTGCTCTTTGCCGACTGAAGAAGCCACCGGCGGTTTGGAATCGGTTCGTGGCGGACGCGGTAACATTGCCCCCAACAGACTACTGGATTTTTTCTCAGCCGGAGCGGCTTGCGGCGGCGTAAACCTGAGCACTGCATTGCCTACCAGCAGCACATTTTCTTTTTTGTTAACGGTAATCACTGCGGTGGCCGTCATGCCGGGGCGTAGCGATAATTCCGAGTTATCTACCGTCAACACGGTTTTATAGGTCACCACGCCCTCCTTAGTTTCGGAGCCGTAGCGGACTTGGGTGATTTTTGCCGGGAAGGTTCGGTCAGGATAAGCATCTACAGTAAACGTGGCCTCCTGGCCTTCCTTTACCACACCGACATCCGCTTCATCGACATCGACCTGCAATTCCATTTTGGTTAAATCTTCTGCCAGCTTAAACAGCACCGGCGCTTGAAACTGGGAAGCAAACGTTTGGCCGGGTTCTACCGAACGCTCCAAAACAACGCCATTAATTGGCGAGTGAACGACTGCCTTTTTTATATCGGTACGGTTCACATTAAAGGCGCCCTGAGCTTGATCAACAACCGCTTTGGCACTGGCCAGATCAGCCTTGGCTCTGGCCAGCGTAGCTTTTGCCGTATCCAGATCGTAGGGTGCTGGGACTTTGCCGCCGCTTAATTGCTTAACTTCTTCTAAACGGGCCATTTTTATTTGTGCTTCCTGCAGGGTTGCTTCGGCTTGCAAGACCTTTGCCCGCGCGGACGCCAGCGCCGATTCAGATTGCTGGGCTTGCGCCTCCAATCGGGTGGTATCGAGTATTGCCAGAATCTGCCCTACCGTGACGCGATCATTGTAATCAACCAGCACGGTTTTGATGGTACCCGACACCTCGATGCCAACTTCAACTTCCTTAACCGGTGCCAGTGTGCCGGTAGCGCTAACGGTCACCACCAAATCGCCGCGTCTGACTGGCTCGGTTTGATATTGCACCTGTGTGGGACGTTGGTTTTGAACGACGAGAACAATCATTATCAACAGGACAATCCCAACTACCAGCCACCATAGCCAGTGTTTTTTGATGAATTTATGTTTGCCGTTTGGATCATCAAGACCCAAAGTCTTAGAAATGCTTTGTTCGGCTTTAGTGCTTGTTTCGATCATGATTTTGGGGATGTCTGTTGAGTGTTTGCGTCCCAGCCGCCGCCTAAGGCTTTATATAACCGGATCAAATTGGATGCGACTTCCGCATCACTGAGCGCCAATTGATTCTGCACGGATAACAAAGATCGTTGCGCATCCAGCACCCGCAGAAAATCAACAGTACCGGAATTATATTGGCTTTGCGCCAGTGCCAGTGCGCTTTGTCCCGCTATGACTGCGGCTTGCAGGGTATCCCGACGAATTTGCTCCTGAGAGAAAGCTATCAGGGCATTTTCCACATCGCGCAAGGCTTGCAGAATTGTCGATTCATAGAGTGCGAAAGCTTGTTCTTGTAAGGCCGTTTGGATGTCTACATTCCGACGCAGTCGACCCGCATCAAACAACGTCAACGCGGCATTAGCCACCATTTGAAAAGCCTTGGCGCCAGCACTGTAAAGATTGGTGTAAGCCAGCGCTTCTAAGCCGATATAGCCGGACAAGTTAAAATTCGGATAACGCGCCGCCGTGGCGACACCGATTTGCGCGGTTTGCGCGGCTAGTTTTCGTTCCGAGCGGCGCACGTCTGGTCGTTGCCGCAGCAAATCAGCCGGAATGCCAACAGCTACCGATAACGTGGTTACCGGAATAGCTAGCACCGGCGCCAGCAAAGGTTTCAGCGCACCGGGCGGTTGCCCCAGCAGCACTGCAAGGCGGTGTTGTGCTTGCTCCAGGCCAATATGCAGCGTTGGCAGAGTCGCACGAGTAGTTTCCATATTGAGCTTGGCCTGATCGACATCCAATTGTGTGGTAAGCCCGGCCTGAAATCGCCAATCGGTGAGCTGATACGTATCTTGTTGCGCCGCTAAATTGGCTTCGGTAATCGCCAGCCGGGCTTGGAAAGAACGCACTTCGACGTAATTCAGCGCCGTCTCCGCATACAAACTCACCAATACATCGCGCAAATCTTCTTCAGATGCCTGCAATGTGGCTTCAGCGGCTTCGATACCTCGGCGTAATTTACCAAAAACATCCACTTCCCAACTGGCATCAAATATATTTGAGTAGAGTTCAGTGGTATTGCCTCGGCCAACTTCCTCGCTAACGCGCGTTTGATTGGCCCCGGCCTTTGCTGAAATCGTAGGAAATAAATTAGCCTGGGACAACGCACGCCGGGAACGAGCCTCGCGCAAACGAGCTTCGGCTTGGCGCAAATCCAGATTGCCCTTCTGCACCTTCGCCATCAAGCTGGACAATACTGGATCGTTAAAAACCGACCACCAGTTTGCAAGTACGTGATTTTCGATTGGTGTCGTCTTGGCTGGCGAATTAACGCTCCAATTTGCGGGAACAGTACTTGGCGGTTGCTGGTAATCAGGCCCGACCATACAACCTGTCAACACCAAACTGAGCGAAAACATAGCTACATTGGATCGAGATTTAATTGGGTATTTCATTATTCTCAACATGGATTCCGTGGTCTTAAAACCTATCTCCATAACAACAGTGGAAAAACAAATATCAATAAATTGAAATATGACATTGAAAACATTCATTATTTTTCACGATTAAAAGATGATCGTAAACAACATTAATAAATCTTTACCCTTTGCGCTGCATTTGTTCTTGTTTTATGTGCGGTTTCGCCGAATAAGCCGTGATCAGGGTGGCAAATTGTGGGAGGTATTTGGTTACTGTTGTGCTTTGCGAACTACTTACAAGATGGGGCCTCACTCAGACAGCATTTGATTGATTAATGCTAAGTTCTGTTTGAATGCTACTAGAGCTAGAGTGGCTGCAGCGAGTTAATTTAATTGTGTTCGCCTGATGCGTTTGTTCAGAGGCAATCTTGACATGCGCTGATTGCGCCAGCACTCGAGATGTTGGCAAATTGTCGCATTCATCCAGTCAAATAACTGGAAGTAAAACAGGGATGGCGCCTAAATTGATACTAACAGCGCTGGCTGGTGTGGGTTGATGAGCTGCTTTGAATAATCTAAGCAGCTTGGCTGATTCAATTTACAGAGGTTTTTTTTGATCGTTGTACACGGTATAGAGTACATAACCCACATAAGCTACCGTTAACAGATAAATTGCTATTCCCATTTGTTCCCCTAAAAATCAGTTATTAAATTTGCTGCAATATCGCTATAAACCAAAAAGGGCACTTTCGTGCCCTTTTAAGTTAGAACCGATTAACCTCTCAGTTCTTTTATTTTAGCAATAATGCCATTTGGATCGATGCCTTGATGCGGGAACTGTTCCCACAAACCGCCGCAGCCTTCTTTATGCGTGGCGATATGTGCAAACTTCGGTGTCAAACCGCGTTCCAACAACCATGAGCCAAAACGGCTACCTAATCCAGTCTTGCGGTTGAAAGATTCAACAACCAAGACCAGCGGTGATTTGCCGATTTTAGCCAATGTTTCTTCGTCGATGACGTTCAAGGTTGGTTTGTTGATCAAACCGATGTCGATGCCTTCTTTTTTCAAACGCTCAACAGCGTCTAATGCACGGTATAAAGATTCACCGAAAGCAACGATGTAACCGTCGATGCCTTCACGGATGACTTCGTCTTTACCTGGAACGAATTTGTAATCGCCGCCGAAGAAGTCATTGCCGTTGGTGTCCAAAATAGTTGGTACTTTAGAACGTGTTGAGAATACGAAACGTAAGCCTGGATCGAAGAAGATTTTTTCGACAACAGCTTTCATTTGCAATGGATCCGCTGGGAAATACAGGTTGGTGGCGTAAGCGTCATCCAAACCGTTGTCCGCAAAGAAGTTGTTGATACCGAAATGGCAAGTGTTGTCCGCCATGTCGTCGATACCTGAATGTGAGAAATGGCTGAGCACGTTTGAGTTGTTCAAACGAGCCATGGTAATTTCTGACATCAACATTTCCAAGAACGCTGCGAAGGTTCCGAAAATGCCTTGTTTACCTGCTTCCATACCGAAACCGGCAGCAGCAGAAAAGTTACCGCGCTCCATAATACCGGAAGAAATAAACGTTTCAGGGTAAGCAGTATGGATTTTATGTAAGCCGCATGAGCCTTCCAAATCACTGTCAACGACGCGTACTTTTTCTTTACGTTCAGCTTCAGACAATTTGCTTAAAACACCAACAACAGCATCGCCAAACACGTTACGGTTGGCATCCCACTTGTCGCTGGAGCCTAAGAATACATCTTCATTTTTCGGCGCTTTAACTTCTCTCAAGAAATCAGCAGCCGCTTGATGACCACGAGTTTCCAGGTATTCCAGTGCAACTTTTACAGAAACAACGTCATGACCGTGAGTTGAACCTTCCAAACCAACAATGCCTGGGCACATTGGACGGTGGTTGATCACAGCTACCGGACCGTCAGTGTTGATAGCGGTAACGATACGTTTGTACAAATCATCCAAATCTTCGCCATCGCCTTCCAATACGGTAAGACCATGACCAGCCAAGGTTTTAGCAGTTGAAGTACCTTTTAAGTATTGTGATGGATGACCAGCGATGGTGACATCGTTGTCGTCGATAATCAGTTTTACATTCAGGTTTTGGGCAACAGCCAAACGTGCTGCTTCGGCATCGTCACCTTCTTGTTGCGAACCGTCAGAACCTAAACAAAATACTGTTTTAGAAGTATGCGCCAGCGCCACACCGTTAACATAAGGCCACATGTGCCCTAAACGGCCTGAACTGAATTTAACGCCAGGAGTAAAGCCTAATTCAGGGTGACCTGGTAAATGTGAATGTGCTGCGCGATATTCGGTGAGTTTTTCAGCAGGCATATCGCCGTTTAACACTGACATGATGTATTGCGTAGCAACACGGTGTCCGGCTTCATCAAAAAAGATCGGTACATATTTTTCTGCAGAACCGCGGAATAACGCATCCAAAATTACGACTTCAGGCACTGTGTCATATGGACCACCAGTATGACCGCCCACGCCTCTGGCTGCGCCTGTTGCGGTAAAAAATACAATTGCATCTCGGAGCAGTTGAATATTGGCTTTTAAACTGGCTCTTAGCTCTGCAGTCAGTGTAGGAACGCTGGCATCCAGTGTAATACGCTGATAAGCACCAAGATCAATCGGGAATTTAGACATATTTTAAGTTCTCTAAAGTAAAGGTAAGGTTAAGTTTGGAAGAGGTTAAGACTGCGATATAACCACAAATAAAATGCCATCAGCGTCAGATTTGTTAATTATTAAAGTGTTCTCCATGAACAGTTGCGCCGGCCATTTTGGATATATTAACACCGCTTTCTGCAAAACACAGTCAAAAGAACGCTAATGAACGCCACATATAAGTAAAAACTTAATCTTGCCATAGAGATAAATTTATCAGACTCAGCGCAGTCTTTTGCCCTATATAACAAGCAAGCTCTGTTACTATGCCAGTTAAAGAACAATCTGACTTAAGGGTAACTATGCTTGAAATTAACTCACCCAAGATAACGTGCCCAAACTGCAAACTATCTGAGCTATGTCTTCCTTATGGTTTGCAAAAAGACGAAGTCGCGCAACTGGCTAACATCGTTAAAAACAAACGACCTTTGCAAACTGACGAATTGCTGTATTCCCAAGGTCAAGCCTGCCAAAGTTTATACGCGATTAAATCCGGTTCTTTTCGTAGCTTTATCACCAACACGGAAGGTGTAGAGCAAACCATGGGCTTTTATTTGCCCGGTGAGCTGATGGGCTTGGATTCATTGCAACACGGTCGTTTTACCTGCACCACGCAAGCCTTGGAAACCGCCTCGGTGTGCGAACTGCCGATCATTCACTTGAATGAGTTATGCGCGCAAATTCCCAGCTTGCAGACCCAGCTAATGCGGATTTTAGGTAAAGAGATTTCCTCAGATCACGACAAAATCATATTACTGGGGCATCGCACAGCCAAAGAAAAAATGGCTACTTTTCTGCTAATGCTCTCGCATCGATATAACGCGTTGGGGTTTTCCAGCACTACATTTAACTTATCTATGAGTCGGCAAGATATTGCCAATTTTTTAGGCTTAACAATTGAGACGGTCAGTCGGCAATTGGCTTTTTTAAGTAAGCAAGGCGTCATTACAGTCAAGCAAAGAGGGATCCAAATAAATAACCTCGATTTGCTGAATACCATCGTTAACCCCTGCCCTATTCATTGCGTTGTTAATGAATAAAACTGCCAGCTGACATTACCGCATTAACAGGCGGCAATATCATGCTGGCGAATAAGCTTTTTATTTAGCAGATTCTTGTGTAGCCGGCTTGCTTGGACCGACACCTTGTTCGCCACATGCGACAAGTGATGCTACTGCAATAACTAACAACAAAACGTGGCTGATTGTTTTCATAGTGTTTTTCTCATTATTATATTTAAAAATGCCACCCTTCGCACGAAGCTGCAAGGTCAAAGGAGGGACTAAATAGCCTTACGGCATCTCTGCTTAAACCAACTTCTTCAGAGATCTCTTAACGGCTTGCGGGCAGTATGACAGCAAAAAATTTAATGCTTTTGACATAGATCAAAGGGACGGGAAATGGCGGAGAAATAATTTAAGGGGATCTCTAAAAATTATCCGTTCATGCCCTTCGGCTATGCTCAGGACAGGCTTCGACAAGCTCAGCACGAACGGATAAGTTACTGATTTACATAAGCCACCGTTCGCATTTATGCCCTGTGGGCACTGAGCTTGTCGAAGTGCAATTTTTAGAGGTTACCTTAAATCAGAGGATAAGTCTGAAACCACAAATGGCTCAGTAACGATTCAAAATTAGCTACGCAGGTCGAAACCCAACATAACATTCCACCGCTGGGTTTCGGCTACCGCCTCTCGGCAAATGCTCCTTGCTTCGCCTACCAACAGTAGGCGCATTAAGCGAAGCGCCTACTGTTGGTGCTCTACCTCCTGCATGCCCGGTGAAGCGGGGCAGGCTCTCCATGCAGTCGTACCCAGCCCACACAACACTTATCACGACGGATGCGTCGCCTCCACATTGGTTTATTTTTGATACTTGCCTGAGTTCAACTTGTCCTGATATTCCTGGGCAATAGTTTCCATCTCGACGCTCTGGAATTGCAGGATCGGCTCGTCCTGCAGCAATGTCGCCATGGTGCCCTTGCTCTGATAGCGATCAAGCAGTTCCTGACCTGATTGCAAAAGTTTGACGTTATGATCGTTGCACGTCGCCAGTTGTTGCTCGGCAGCTTGCTGTTTGCCCTTTACGACCGTCAGCTCGTTACCGAGATCGGCTTTAGCCTGATTGAGTACCTTGTGTTTTTCAATAACTTCCAGCAACTTGGCGTTGGTTTTTTCCAATCTATCCCGCACTTCACTATTGCTGTTTTTTTGCGCCGACAATTCACTGCCCAGCTGTTCTTTGGTCGATACCGCCGCCGAATTTTCTTTCTTTAGCTGCTCAACTTCTGATTTCAGTGTGGCGACTTCAGCTGTCGCCGCATCGCGTTCGGCTGTGAGACTTTTTACCGTTGCCTGTAACTTAACTAACGCACCGTTGTCGACGGCTGGTTGTCGCGGCGCGGCCATTAAAGAAGACGACAACAAACTGCCAGCTAATAATATCGATGCTTTGATAATTTTATTCATCCTGTCACCCGCCTAAAATTGCGTATTAACATCAAGTTGCAGCACGTCAACACCGAATGGAGGACCGGTAACCATATCAGCCGTTAACCAGCGACCGGTGAGCCAAGTGTTCTTCATCAGCCCATAGTTACCACCTATCACCCAACCCTTGGTATTGGTACCGCCAAGGTGGAAATCAGAATCGGTAAAGGCATCAAGCACGGCATCGCGCTCAACACGTTTGTAAGCAGCAAACACATTCCAGTGCCCGGCGACTTCCGCCCTCGGCCAACCAAAGTCTGCGCGTATCTGCCAGGCATTGGTTTGCTCGTCAATAACAGTACCGTTAAGCAATTTACTCACTGCCGCGCTATCAAAACCGATATTTTTCGCAAAATCGCCGCTTAATCTGGCGTGGTAAGGTGCAAACAGCGCCATATCATAAGAAGCATTGAGATTGATAATATTAAAATCCGATGCCAAACCATACATGGCTGGTAATGTTGTTGGCGATTGAGATGTACCTTCATTACAAATCACAGCCACTGTATTGCCGCCCTGCATAAACTCAGGCCTTGAGGCATTATTGGCTGGTGTATTGGTATCGCAGGTGCCGGAGGCCGACGTATTTGGCTTCGCCTCAATATTGACATAATCGAAATACCCCACGCCCACCTTCAGGTTATCCTGATTGGCAAAGCCCCAATCCACGCCCACTTGCCCACCAAACAACCATTTATCATCATGACTCAGCCCTGATTCTTGCAAAGGAAATGCGCCAGCAGTGGCAAATACAGAGCGGTTTAGACGATTGGTACCCATCAAACTATCCGACTCACCCAATTGATGGCTCAGTGTGCCGGAAAACCCTTCAAACGACAGATCGGTATCCCAGACCACTTCGCTACCGCCGCTAAATTCGCCGCCGCCGGTATACCAAGGGTTTTTGATGCGGCCACCGGATAGGGTCAACCACTTGAATTTGTCGTCGTTAACAGCGTCGTACTGGAGATAAGCGCGATCGACTGTAAAATCGTATTTATTACCGGTATTGCCCAGTGTTTGGTTAGTCGACACGGGATCGCGCTGATTACCAGTCGCCAAGCGAACACCGGCTTTTAAGCCTTCGGTGATATTGACATCAACACCTAACCGCACCCGTTCACGGAAACGTTGCCTATCCTCGGTCGAATTATAAAAACCATCCAGCCCAGCGTTGGTGACCCCACCATTGTTATTAATCGACTGGTAATCAAAATAAGAAAGGGCGGTATTATCATTCGCCATAAATTCATGCTGCGAACGTAACCTGATGTCACCTGACAGCTTGAAACGCTTAATCCATTCCGGCAGCGCGTTAGGCATGCCCCATTGTTCGTTCTTGGCTTTTGCCATGACATCGCCGACCACTTCTTCACGCAGTTCGCTCCGTACTTGCTGACGAATCTCATCTTTCACAAAATCCGGTACATAAGCGACCCGCACTTCATCGGCAGGTACTACTTCCTTGGCTGGCGCTTCTTTGGCTTCTGCAACTTGCTTACCGGCATCCGCTTCGGCCTGCTTGATCATCTCCTCGGCCATTTTGTCGGTAATCACCCCTGACTTAACCAATTGTTTGATCAGATTCGTGGTGGTATTGCGTAATTTCAGCAATTCTTCCTTTTCACCGGCATGAGCTATCCCGACCAGTCCTGACAGCAGCAAGGCCATCAGCTGTTTTTTGTTCGCCATTTGTGTACCTGTAATTTTTAAACGCGTGATGAAATTTTTAATTTAATCGGTTGCGGCATGCCGGGAGGCGGCATCTCACCTATTTTTTTAAGCTTGTCGAGCGTGCGGCTGATAATGTCGTCAATCTCGGCATCATTACTGCCTTTGGTTAGCTCGATCCGCTCCACGGAACCGTCAGATTTCAGCCAGACTTTGACTATCGCTGTATAGCCCTTGCGACGTAACTCATCCCGGTTGTTTATCAAACTGAGAATTTCGTTCTTGACCAAACTGCCGTATGAAGCAAACGGACTACCGCCCCCACCAAACAAGCCATTACCGCCTTTGCGAGCTGCCAATCCGAAACCATCGGAACCGGCAGTACCTTCCGCATCCAACCCCAAATCCCGCGCTGGCGCTTCATCCGGAGTATCCGGCATCGGTTCCGGCTCGGGTTCCGGTTGTTCAATCTTTTCTTTTATTTCCGGCTCCGGTGGTGTTTCAACTTTAGGTGGCGGCGGAGGCGGAGGTGGCGGCTTAAACAAGGTAATCGGCTGGATTTTTTTCTCTTGTTTGACGGGTTTATCATCGCTAAAACTGATGATGACCTTGACCACGTAATAAATTGCAATTACAGCCAGTAATCCACCGATAATCCGCGGCACATAAACCCGGAAATGTTTTTTTTTGGTCATGTGAATTACTTAACAAGACTCTGCGTCACTAAGCCGACTTGAGTAATTTCCAGCTTGCCAAGCAACGCCAAAATATCGATCACGTTTTGATACTGGACAGTAGAATCGCCCTTTACCACCACCGGCAGTTCAGGATTAACCGCCTTGTATTGCAGCAGAGTCGATTCCAGCTGTTCCATCGTTACCGGAAAGGTATCCAGAAAAATGGTGCCGTCGGCAGTCACGGTAATGGCTTTGGTTTGCGGCTTGGCCAAACTGGGCGTGTTGCTGGCTTTGGGTAGATTGACTTGCACGCCCTGCACCGCGGCGGTGGTCATCAAAATAAACACAATCAATAATACGTAAGCCAAATCCAGCATTGGCGTGACGTTGATTTCGTCGTAGGCCGCATTTTCTTCTTGTAATTTCATTGGATATTCTCGTTGGTTCAATGGTACGCGGTGCGTACCCTACGATTTATGACTTTGTAGGGTACGCACCGCGTACCTTTAGGCTGTTGCTCAGGTATGTTGCTCAGCCAATTTGGCAACAAACTCATCGACAAATACATGCATATCAGCAGTAATTTCCTTGATGCGGCCACCTAAATAGTTGTAACCAAACAGACAAGGAATCGCGACAATCAAACCTGCAACCGTTGCCGTCAACGCGCCGGCAATACCCGGAGCAATCGCATTAACATTAACCTCACCGCTGACCGCAATCGCAGCAAACGTAATCATTACCCCGATAACGGTACCCAACAGCCCAAGAAACGGGCCGCCGGAGATAGCGATAGTCAACAGCACCATTTGTGAATTAAGTTTTTGTAATTCCCTGATTAACACCGCATCCATCGTTGCTCTTACCGCATTCATGGCTTGGGCTGATAACACCTGATCGCTTGAACCTTCGCCTTTTTTCAAGCGCCGATTCATTTCTTCGACACCGGTATGGTAAATGCGGTAAATAGTCGATCCGGCAAAAGCGCCATGCTTGCTGGTAAACGACAACAACAAAGGTGATTCATCAAAGTCTTGATCATCCTCATCGTCTTCTTTGTTCAGCTTATCAATGTCTTGCGACGTCAATTGACTATAAGCTTGTTCAAATTTTTTGTTCTCGCTATGCACTCGCTGCAGAACGATGGCTTTAATAATCATCACTAACCAACTGACCACAAACATCACACCTAAAATCCCGATAATGACCCAGCCATCGGTGGTGACGTTTTTTAACGAGCCCATTATCAGGGATTCGCCGCCTTCCTCGCTATCCGGCGTCAGGTCTTCACCGTAAATCAACGCTGCTGAGGCTTGTCCTTGCATCAACGCGGCAAAATGCAGCGCATTCTGATCCAGTGCAGTTTTATTGATGCCGAAATCATCGATCGCGCCAACCAATCCGCGTGATCCATCAAGCGCGGCGCCTACACTAATATCGCCATCCAATACCGAGAGACTGGCCGGCAGACTACCCGCCGCCTTACCATCAACATAAAGCGTAAAACCACTGGGCGTTGCAGTCACCGCCACCAACTGCCACGCAGCTAGATTAAGACCCGTTGGACTGACAAATTCCTTACCTGCCACCTGCAAAACCGGTGACTGACCTCTAACAGATAAACTTAGCTTGTCGCGCTGAAACAGCACACCTTCTTTTTGCGCTTGATCGATTTTTACCCAAGCAGACACTGTCCAACCCGGATCAGTGGTCATTTGTAATGATGGCGCTGCGGAAATACGAACCGACTGTTTACCGTCGAACGCGGCGGCATCACCTACAGCGCCGCCTTCTAGCACGGTACTGGTTGCTGCCGCAGGCTGTATTGCATAAGCGGTACTGTCTTTAACCGGGCCAGCCTCGAAATGATAAGCAACAGACTGTGCCACATCAAAAATACCGGCAGCATCCTGGGCATCGACCGCCTTGGGGTTACCGTAGTACATCCAAATGGCCGACTCGTCAGCTTTAGCAAAGTCTGCGGGCAATTTGACCCAGACCAAGACCATTTCATTCACTGCGTCGATTTTCTCGATATAAAACTTCAGAGGCGTAAGGTCATCGCCGGACATAAAGCGCAAAGCTTTACCGCCCTCGCCAAGATCGGCAAAAAAGCCAAAGTTACCGGTATGCAAGCGCACCAAAGCCAGCGATTCACCAGGAATCTTCACGCCATCTTGCTGCAGTTTCTGGGTATCGATGCTTATTTTTTTCCGATAACCCCAGTCATCATTCCACCAAGCTTGCGCAAGTGCGGGCATCAATAACAACGCGACCAATAAAAAACCAAATCGTCTCATGCTTACTCTCAAAAATAAATTTATAGCAGCATTATCACAACAGTTCGTTACATTAATATGACAGTTAGAGGATTTTTTACTACAAATACGACTTAAGAAATCGTTAAACTTTTGTAACTATTTAGCGCGAAGCACAACAGACCCTCTCCAGCGGGAGAGGGTAGGGTGAGGGGAATCTAAAGCAAGGAAAAATGCTTATTTTGATCCCCTCATCCCAGCCTTCTCCCGGTGGGAGAAGGGGCGAATTGTCGCGCTGAATAGTTACAAATTCTGTAACTATTCAGCCTTGTTTGGCTTTGATGAATTCTTCTGATGATCGAGGCGAATAAATTCGCCCCTACATTGAATCCAATTTCCACGCATTAAGACTTTTACACCTATTCACCAAAACCAAGCACGTCTACGCTCAACAGTCCCAATATTGCTTTTGCTATCGCATCACCGGCATCTTTACCCACATCACTGTTAACCGAGCTTTCCGCCCCCTGACTAACACCCGCGGTTGCATTGCTGGTGCCTGTCATACCGGCCGCAACACTGGCCGGTGGCGGCGCAACGCCGGAAACGGGGCCATCACTTTTAAAATTGCTCGCATTCGCTAAAGTTCCAATAATGTCAGCGTAACCACCTGAGTCAATCCCGGCCTCACCAGCATCAATCACACCATGCGGGGCAAACAAAGAAACGCCTCCTGGTTTTACGCCAACAGAACTGGCCGCTGTACGAATACCACTACCAGACACTACCGGTGGAAATTCAATTTTCAGGTTGCCGCTCTCATCAAATCCGATCACCGGAGGCGGCGCCGCAATCGCCGATTTGGCACCGCGACCGGCATCGATATTGCCGTCAGTAGACAACATTAAAATATTGCCGCCGTCCAACGCAAACACCCGTGATTGGTTGATGAGAAAATCGTCACGTACCAGTGCATTTATATCGCCTGAACGTTGCGCAACAATCCCCAATTCAGATGCGAGTTTAGCGCCGGAGAAAGAAGCAGCCAACCCGGCATTAACCTGTCCGCCGGGCACTATCAGATTAATGTCACCGCCGTCTATGGTTTGGATTTTACTAAAAAATAAACTGAGATCACCTTGCCAATCGCTGCCGGGAAATAACGTCTCTATTGCCGCAAATCCGCGTTTAAAGTCTAGCGAACCCGCCTTTGCCGATGCCTTACCATTCTCTCTGATCTCGTTGAAAAGCACGGGCTGAACAATAGCATTGAGCTGCGGTTGAATTGCCACGAAATCGTCACTCTTCAACTGGGCAAATGCCTCCATTGCGGCAGCGTCACTTAGCGAATTGTCATTTAAGGTTTGCCGCATAAAATCGGTTATCAACGCTGTAACCTGTTGGTAATTTTGGCTGTATTGATCGTTGTTTTGCAGATAAGCATCGATAAAGCCCGCATAGTTAAGCTCTCCGTTCGCACCGGCCAAAATAGTTAAATTTGCGCCTTGTTCAGGCAAACTGGTGTTAACCACGTTACCCACAGTCGAAATACCTTCCGATGCCCCCAAATCGATATTGCGACCGGTTTTAACCAGTACTTCGCCAGGACCGCTGATTTCAATCTTGGCCGAGTTACTTAACAATGCACCAGTCGCCGGATCGCGATCACTGGTATCACGGAGATCCCGCCCTGCTTCGAGCAGCGATACATCCCCCTCATTTACGTGCTGGATAGATAGCGATAGATTGGTTATATCTTGACCAGCCTTAACTATTGCCTTTTTAGCTAAATTGAAAGTAATGTTTTCAATATCGCCCTGCCGGGTAACCAGTCGCACAGGCTGAATATCATCGCGATGTACCGGATCCTTTGCATGCAACTTACTAGGGTCGCCACCAAACGGATCGATTATAACTTTTGCATCTAACAATTTAGTACGCGCCAGCGGACTTTTCCAGTCAGGTATCAGCGAAGTATCACCATCCGACATACCCAGTCGTATACCCACGTCAGCGGTGATGTCCTGTTCTGCAAATAAACTCAACTCGCCATCCGCCGCAGGGAACAGGATGATCTCATCAGTCAGCTTAATACTGCCGCCAAAGGCGCTGGCATGCAGCGATGCCGGATAAACACGCGACAATGTCTGTTGATTATCGTGGAGTACGGTATTTGGTAAAATACCGCCAGCAGCACTTAGCAACACATTACCTGATAGTGAAGCCACATTCAGCTTACTGGCAGCACTGTAGCTGAAAAAATTGACCTCCGATTTGTGCAGGATCATCGGATCAGATACCCCTGTTAAACTAACACCGCTACCGGCATTAATAGAAAACTGGGTATCCCCAACCAACAATGCAGGGCCTTTTTCAAAACTGCTACCGCCAGTCACTTGGCCGCCCGCCGTCATAGTGCCGGTACCTTTACCTAAATAATAAGTACCCCCGGCAATATCGCCGGCAGCGCTAATTTGCATAGTGCCGCCGCCATTGACTTCAACTTCGCTAGTTAAAAAGATGAAACTATTTGCCGTGGAATTATCGGCCGTACCCACTTGCTTGCCGGAAGTCGGCATCATCACATCAAGATTATTGACATTTCCGCCGGAAGCTACCATGACATTACCGCCACCAAAAGAGCCGACATTCTGTTTAAACAAGGAAAACTTCACACCCCATGCTGTTAGAATTCCGGTAGTACTAGAGGGGCCACTGCGCAACAACCAATCATTAAGATCGTTATTAGCCGCCACTGCACCTTTGATATTGCCACCAGCTACCAGCGACAAATCGCCGCCAGCTACCGGATATTCGCTAGAAAACTTCTGGCCGACGAAACGATCTTTCAGGCTGCCGTAGGGTGATGTCTTAGTCGGCTGTCCGGCGTTGTAAATTGAAGAGGTATTTTCGGTAAAGGTAATATCGCCGCCGGCGGTCACTTGCATGTCGCCGCTGCCGGTACGAATGACGGCATTGGAAGCAATGATCAAATTGCCGGCCTGGCCAGCCGCATTGATGTCGGCGCTGTCGGTATCCGCACCCGCCACCAAGTTATAAGACCAAGATTCACCGCCCTGCAGCTTATCGACAATATTAAAACCGGCCAAGGATTGGGTTTTAAAGCCATCGCTCAACGACTTATTAACGTTAAAGTCACCGCTGGTTTTAATCACCAGACGGCCTGGTAAATCATCCCAGACATTGCTGTCTGCGACATCGTCATAACGCCAGGCGGCTAAATCCCACTTATCATTTAACGTTAAATTGCCGCTGTAGTTGATTTCAACGCCGGCAGTCAAACGCAAGCCTGGCGCCATTGCTGCGACATTTTGCATATTAAGGGCTGTCATAAAGCTATTAGCATCAGCCTCGATTGCATCGATGTCGGCGCTATTAATCAGACCATTAATCTTGTCATTAATCACACTGACATTACTGAAATCATCGTTATCGTATTTTTGCACACCTTCCGCATAAAACTTGCTAAAACCACTAACCGTGCCGGCGACCGGCTGAATGTTTACGCCGGTGCCGGTGCGCAAGGCGCGCAGAGTCACTTCACCAAATTCCCCGCCGTTACCTGAAACATCAATACGGGAGCCCGACTGAATATCGATACCACTAATGCCATCGTTATCGTTATCAACCGACGACAACAACACTTGGCCGCCTTTCGCGCCATCGCCTGTGCCTAACGCGGTCAAATCAGCACCGGCCGCCAAAGTAATGCCATCGCCCGCGTAAAGTTTAATATTGCCACCCTGCTCAGCCGAGTCGGCATGTATTCCGCCGGCCAAGGTCATTGCACCGGTATCACTCACTAAAGTGACGTTTTTGGCAACGATATTGGCAGCTGCACTTTGTACGATGTCGGCATTACGAGTACGGAAATAAATCGCTTGATTAATACCGGCATTATTTAGCGCCGCCATCAAACCATCAAAGTTCGCCGTTGCATCAAAGCCACCGACATCTAAGGTCGCGCTGCCGCCTGCAGCCTGTAATTGCCCTGACAACACAACTGATTGATCAGGCGCTTTTAACGTAACGCTACCGCCAGCAGCTTTTCCGCCGCCACTATCAACATCGACCATGGAACCCGCGGCCATTAATACCTTGCCGTGATCTGACTCCGCTTTAAAATGACCGCCTGGCGTGTAGTCAAATTGGTCGGCAAATTGCACGGCTCGTCCAGCCAGATCAACATTAGCCTGTTGGCCCAAGGTAACGTCGCCGGTCAAGGCATGCAAACCGAAACTGCCGGACGGTAAAACCGCCTTGGTATTAAAACCAATCGCATCGGCAATCACGTCAATCACACCACCAAAACTACTTACAACCGCAGCCGTGCTGTTTAGGCTATTAAACTGAGCCTGATAACCTGCCGCATTCAGTTTGATATTGCTGCCACCGTCAGCCGTCAACGCCGCTGTCGTCACATTCAAATTAGCGGCAACATCGACACTGCCCTTACCGGCCGCGCGGAATTCTTTAGTTGCGTTGATATTGACTGTATTGAATCCGTTAATCGCGAAGTTGCCGTTGCCTACATTGAAGCTATCGGCCTGCAACTGCAACTGTCCTTGACCGTCAACATCTTGCAGATTGATTGCCGCCGCGGTGTTTTGCACAGTCAAACTACCGGCCTGGAGCTTGGCGCTATTAGAAACGGTGCCGTGGCCGGTAAATCCTGCGGTATTGATAACCAGGCGATCGAATTGAATAGCTTCAGACACCCCATTCGCATCGGTAATCAAAGAACCATCAGCATTGACGCGGCCGACATTGCCGTAAATACCAATGCTGTTCCGACCGGTCAACACCAGTTCGTCAACCGCTAAACTCGTTAGCTTAAGGTTGGACAGATTCAGCGCATTGCCGCCTAAATTGTCGACTTCACCAATGTTGATGGTATTAGCACCCAGATTTAACGAGCCGCCCTGCATTTGAATATCACCTAAAATCTCAGTCGAATGACTGGCATCCAGCAACATTGACTCAGAGGATTTTAGCGTCGAACCGGCGGCAACGCGTAATTCGCCTGTATCGCTGGACGTTTCGGTACGATTTAGCACCACTTGTTTATCACCGGACACCCGCAGCAAGGCACCATCGCCTTTGACATTCAAGACACTATCGCCGCTTCGGGCTTGTTGATTGGCATCCAAACTAGCACCCGCCTGAACTTCGACCAAGCCGGTTGCTGCCAGTATGATTTCAGGGCCCTGCAAGTGGGTATTAGTTGTAAACACAACTTCTTGAGCTGACACAGCAATGTCGGTTTCAGCACTGTTGGTTGTGTTGCGACTGCGTGCACCGCCGAGCAATAAACTGTCGACATGTAAATCGCTTAAATCCCCGGCCAAAATTTCCAGTACTCCGTCAGTTGGGGTCACACTCAATTGATTGACCACAGAAATTCGGTTGGCGGCAATATCCATTTTAGCGCCACGGCCGCCGGTTAAGGCATCGACCATAAACTGCCCATCCATAATTAATTTTGTTTGGGCGATCAAGGAAATTTGCCCGCCATCCATTGGCAACACTGGCGTCGCTGTTTCGTTCTTCTGGGCGCGCGCTTGGTAAAATTGATTGGCGGTGTTTATGTTGTATTTTGAGTGCTGAAGCACATCAGCCCGGCTTTCAATTCGGTAGCCACTGGTGCGCGCATCACGAATGTCAGTACCCGCCAATTTCTGGTAACCGGGTACGATGGACAAACCATCGACAGTGTATTGAGCCGTCGCCAAGTCTTGAGTTTTGGCTTGCGGCGTGATTAAAAATGCACCCGGCAACAACGCATAACGGGCCGGTAATATTGCGTATTCACCGGCAGGCAATCCCGGACTACCACTTAAATAAACCGTACTGCCGGGCGCATAGGAAAACCCCTTGCTTTCATAATGGTCATACGGGGCCAACTGTGACCCCAGCGTCGGCAACACAGCAAAACCACCTTGATAAGACTCACTGCCGGGTTGTAAATAATCAAAAGAACCACCTGCGCCAGTCTCAAATTCATAAGAAACCAAATCTCCGCCGCCGGAGACATCAACCACACTGCCGTGTTTGGCGACAATCTCAGGTGCCGATAACACCATGCGTTTTTCAGGAGCGGCATCGAACACCAGTTTTCTCAAGGTATCCAACGGATATAACCAATCCAGGCCCCCCTGCGTTACGCCAAATGGAATTATTTGGCCTTTCGCTGACACGGAAGTCAGACTGCCGTCCTCAAGCGTTAAGCTCGAAGATGCTTTGAGGTTAATCGTGCCTAAAGGCGCTTTTAGCACTCCTTTTTGATTGATAACCGCCGCTTCAAAAGTCAATGTGCCGCCTGCCGATAAAGGCGAGGTATCGGTGTTACGACCGGTAATATCGATATGTCCGTCGGGGTTATTTTTAACCGCGAAAGTGAAATCAGTTAATGTTGATGGATAAATCTGGCTGGCGTTTAACGCCAGATCAGCCGCAGTGACCAAGCCACCGGCAAAATCGCGCTGCTCATCAGCGTTACGCAAACCGACGGTGCGAATATCATGCTCACTATTCAACGCGATGCGTTTAAAACCGTCCCACTGGGTCGCGCCTTTTAATTGCAGCCATTTTGCGTTGGCGGTGAATTGGCCATTGCCGGTCTGTGCAGAATTGGCAAGCGTCCGATTCAAGGACGATCCCATCTGTAGGAAGTTGGTGTTAAGATTGATGTTACCGGCGTCACTGCCATTATCACCAGTAGCACTGATAAGTTGAGTATCAATGCTGATACGCTCAGCCGTCGTTAAATTGACATCGCCAATAAACACCACCTGATCTTTTGTATTAAGGCTCAGATCGGCAAAACCGCCGTCACGAATACTGTCGGCGTTTAAGGTTGCCTGTCCATTCAGAGCAAGAGGAAAGTCATCACCGGGGTTAACGTCTTCTTCCAATGAGCGTCGTGCCACTTGAGTCACATTGATTATCAATGGATTGTTGGGGAAAGGTACTTGCGGATCATCCGGCGGATTACGTTTGGCTTGATCCAGCGTGACCTCCAGCTTGCCGCCATGAGCTTTGGTGGAGCCCGCCGCACCGCGCAACGTGCCATCCATCACAATGCCTTCAGCCGCTGTCAACTTAATTTTACCGGCGTCGGAAGCAATGGTTTGCGTCACGTAATTGGCAGCCGCATTCTTTGCCGGTTGCAATATATGCAGCGTTGCACTTGTGCCTGATACATCAAGCAGCGAGCCTTGCGCCAGCACCACCGCACCACGCTGAGCATCAAAACTGATTTCACCACCATTTAATACCGCGCCGGTACGATGCCCGAAAGCATCCGACGGATTCAACCGTGTAGTGCCTTGCGCTAATAATTTGGCGTGCTCACCGACCCAGATGGTTTGCTTGGGATCGTATTCCAAACCTGCTGAAGGTTTAATTGCCAGTTTGATTTGACCGGCGGCGGCATCCAACAAACCGCCAACGAAAATGCTGCCGGCTTGACTCAGCAAGCTGATCGTAGAGCCCTTATCGGTACGTATAGCGCTGCCGGTTTCAATTTTTACCCCGGAATTGCCTTCCATATTGATTTGCAGCGGTTGGCGTAAATGCTCCGGCAATTCAACAACCGTTGTAAAGTCGCGTAGTGAACTGCCGGTAGCTTTTGTTAAATAGCCAGGTTTAAGTTGGAGATTTTTCGCCCGCAAATTCAAATTAACGTTAGATTTGACCGTTAAATCGTCAAAATCGGCCACTAAATTAATCTGGTTAAACGCTAGTTTTTGAGAGAAGTCGAAATTGCCGTTAGACACACCCAACACCAACGTTTGATCAGTGACATCATCAGCCGTGGGCTTACCAACAATAATTTTGCCGCTTTCAAGCGTTAAACTGCCGTTCTGTTCCAAGCCATAAGCCGAGACTTCGCCAGCCAGCGTCAAGGTCGAAGGAACGGTACCGTTACCTTTAGCCGCCAGCGTGATGTCACCGCCTTTACCGGCTTTCAATTTACTACTAAACGGCAGCCAAGCACCGCCATCGGCACGGATGACTGACCCCGCATTGACCTTTAAATCACCCTCGGCTTCAGCCTTTACCGTCCCACCTACAATCGCCAATGGGTCGGTCAATGATGCAGATAGCCCTTGTTTTATGTCGTTAACCCACCTGCCAGAGACGTCCAATACTGCCCCGGAGTTAATGTTCAGCAGACCCGCATTAGCAGCTACTGAATTAGTCGCCGCCTTTAAGTTAATACTGCCACCAGCGGCTTTAAAACTGCCGTTAACATCAATATTGCCCGCTTCCACCGCTAAACTGCCACGAGGTTGCATGGTAATGTTGGTGCCTTCAACCAACGTCGCGTCGCCAAATGTTTTAACCGATACCGCTTCGACTCCGGAATTGCCTAACAATGCCGCAGACAATATTAGGTCGGCGGGCTGCTGAGCATCCCGTTGGGGAAACAGGTCATCCAGGGCAAGTTGCGTCTGCTGGCCTGCGTTCTGAAACTTAACATTTTGCAGTGACTGGAAAACCGCCATATCAACATCAAGGCGGCCTCCGAAAGGCGTGTTCGCCAGCTCGCGTTGAAATTGTCCGGCGTTGCTGCCCGCTATTAGCGTGCCATTCCAAGCCACCTTGGGCGCTTTAATATTCAAGCTACCGGCATTTTTACCTGCAACGTAACCGCGCTGAAACTGACCAGCGCCATTTCCCAACATATTCCAAATTTTTTCGACGCCCCATTTCTTGTGGCTCTCATTAACCACACCAAAAATAGACACATAATGCTCATTGGGATCGGCATCGCTAATATCAACAATGCGTCCATAGCTAGTCAGCAGCTTGGTGGTATTGATGTAGCCATCCTGATAAGCCACAGAACCACCGGAAATATCAATTTTGGCGCCATCGTTGATAATCAAGTCGCCGCTGGCCGTTAGATTAATCTCGCCACCGTCGCCCAAGCGTTCATTAATGCCGCGTGAAATACGGGCTTCTGCGCCGCTGGTATCGACAATATCAGAGCCCTTACGCAAATCCACCTTGAGGGTTTCGCCTTTCAAAACACCGGTTCTTTGTAACGGGGAATCGCGCAAATCATAACTTTGGGCAGAAATCTCGCCGACATTACGCTCCATCGCCGCAGCCACATTTTTATAGCCGGACACATCAATTACTGCGCCCTTATCAACAAGAATTCGGCCTTTTGTGCCTTGTTTGGGGTCAGCTAAATCATTAGTCGCAGTGATATTTACTTTGCCGCCCGGTACTTTAATGGTGGCACCGGCTTGCACTTGCACGGTATTGCCCGTCACTTGCAAATATGACTTCGGCTGGGCCTGCTCGTCAATGGCGCTGCCGCCATCGACATCCGCAACGATTTCGGTAACGCTGCCGGTTGCTAAAGTAGTGATGGCTTTGGTGCCCAAGCCATCGTTGAGATCGGTATCGCGATCAGTTTTGGTCGCCACCAGCTTATTGCCTTGCGTGCCGTGTTGCTCTTGCGCCAACAAGCGAATCGAGCCATTCACGCTCACCGAGGTAGTTGCCCTGACACGACCTTGTTGATTGACAGCAAAACCGGCCATCGTAACGTTACCTTGCCGCGCCAGAATATCACCGGCGTTGGTCACCTTACCGCCGGTATCGACTTCTACAACCAAGCCTGCGAATGGGTCATTTTTGTCGGCCGCCTGTAAATAAACCTTGTCCTGACTGGCCGCCAAAATAATCTGGCCTTGCGTATCAGAAGACAACGAGCCTTTGTTCTCGATAGTCGGCGCAACAATAATGATGCGGCCGTTTTTATCGGTGGAAATTTTGGCACCGGCTTCAATCAGGATTTGGGCGTTTTTTGGATCCAACGCATCGCCTGCCTGCATTGGCTCAATCGCCAGTGCCGCACTGCCGTTTTCATCGAATACGCGAGTAATGCCGCGATTAAATACGTCATCAGTGATATTCAGGGTACTGGCAAGCAAACTGTTAGTGTTGACCACCGAATCCTTACCGAACACAAAGCCGTTTTTGTTGTACAGGTACACTTGGCCGTTAGCTTTAATTTGACCAAGAATTCGACTGGGGTCTTGCTGATTAATGCGGTTTAGTGCGACCGACGAGCTGCCGGGCTGAACGAACTGCACGGTATTTTCCTTGCCGACGTTAAAGCTTTGCCAATTAAGAATGGCTTTATCGGTGGTCTGATCAATACGTAAAGTGTTGCCCAGTACTTGACTGCTGGCACTACCGGAGCTGACCCAACCTTGTCCAGGCACAGGCACCGGTAATTCGGCATAAACCGGTGCCACTGCGCTTGCGAACAAACCGCCGGTGATTACCAGTTTTATACATGCAACCGAGGGTTTTAACCTGAACTGATTTTCTACGGGCTTATGTTGAATTAACTGCGCTTTGTGAGACATGGGGTTACCTTTACCAAAAATAATTAACACGCTTTAGTTAGTTGCAACCCGGCCGTCTTACTCAGCAAGATCCGCGGTTTTCTGTCCCCGCCTCGCAACGGGTTTAGCATTAACACAATAAAAAAATCTTTATTCAGCCTGTAGGAGCATAAGTATCTACACAACTTTTTTTACAATTTAAAATCAATGAGTTGCAAAACTATTTTCTCCCTCTCCTGTTGGAGAGGGTTGGGGTGAGGAGATTAAAATCAATCAGTTAGAATCCCCTCATCCCAACCTTCTCCTTTATGCCCTATGGGTACGCTGGAGAAGGAGCTAAAAGACTTGTATAAATACTTAGGCCCGCTCCTACAAACCTTTCAATCTTAAAAATCAGTAGCAATATTAAAATGCAGTCGGGGATCGCCGCTTTTTACCGGGCCTAATGCGTTAAAAGGAAACCCTACATTCAATACACCACTGAGGTGTTTCCACATCTGAAAGTTCATCCCTATCCCCGCACTACTAATAAAATCGCCTGCAGAATTACCCGGCAACGGGTTTTTAACCCAGCCTTTAGCCACGTCCACAAACGTTAATAATTTCAAGTTATTGAGATACTCCCAATCAGCAGCACCCAAATGCGGCGAGTGCAGTTCCAGAGAACCGAACAAAGCATCATCAGCTAATGACTGTGTTTCAAAATAACCCCGCACACTTTCAGCGCCACCCATCGAAAACTGCTCGTTACTGATTAGCGGCGTATCAGACACCTGACCGGCAACACGGCTGACCGCTTCCATACCCAACGGCAATTCATGCTGAAACCTAAGGTCGCCGGTCAGGTACATGTAATTGGCTTTGGCCAGATAGCGTTTCTCTTCGAATTGCTTTTGTTCATTGCCCAAACCGCGGATAGAAAAATGTGCGCCTACATCAAATGTCGTTTCTGACTCTTTGGTCCGCAAGCTGCCGCTGTATTGAGCCATGAATGGTAAATAGCTGATGGGGGTTTTGATATTGTCGGCACCGATCAGGTTGACGTCTTCTTGAAAGTCTTTGTAATCAACACCCAAAGTAGCGCTGTGAAAATAGTCATTTATCGGCGTCAACGGCTTCACCAGTCGGGCACCATAAATATTACCGATACCAATCACTGACAACGCGCCGGCACTGGCAATCTGGGCACTTGACGATGAACTCACCCCATAAAATGCCAGTCGTGTATCACTATTAAACAACGGCAAGGCATAAGTCCCTGCCCAAACATCGACTTCAGCGCTGTTTTCCGGTGACACTTGGTACATCAACGAAGCACTGTGCATGGCCTGCCAAAGATTTTCGTAACGTAATGACGACACCAAGCGCAAACGACTGGTCGTCGAGGTATTGCGGCCGTTGAGTTCAACCTTGCCATGCAATGGCAATTCGTCTTTGACCTTTAAATCAACTTCCAGTGTTCCTGGCGTGTCCCCAGCCCGCAGTACCGGCTGAATTTGCCGATCAGGGCTCTCGATGCCCAGTTCTGCCAATTGTTTCTGCATTTTCGGGAAGTTAGGTACGTTACCTTCCGCCAACTCCGGCACGCCCGCCTTGATTTTACCCAGCGAGAAATAACGGGCATCTTTCACCCGTAAACGTGAAATTTTGCCTTCGACTACCTGCAAATAAACGATGCCGTTTTTAACATCCTGTTCAGGAATGTCCACGGATACGGTTTGATAACCTTGTGTTTTGTAGAGTTCTTCTAATGTCGCACGCGCGGCCTCAACATTGTCGACGCTTTTCTTTAGCCCCAAAAATGGATAAATAGTCCGCTCCAACTGCTTTTTGTCGATCAGGTTATTGCCCTTGACCCGTAATTCCAACAAATCGAAAGTGGCCGGTTGCTCGGGCGCAGCTTGCTGTTCGGCCGAAGCATCTTGTGCAGCTTCTACATTAGCTGGGGCTGACTGCGCAGCCTGTTCGGCGAACACATTACCCACCACTGTAAAAGCACAGCAGACCAGCCAAATTAAAGGCTGGCCCGTCTTAATTCTTTTTAACTGCATGACATCTATTTTGTCTGTGTGTGCCGGTTTTCCCTTTGAAAACCGCTAGTCCGTCATTTTATTGAGCTTACGTTAAGCTATTGTGACAACGGGGTTACGTTCGCTTATTTATTGCCGGTTGTACTTACCGCTTAACGCGAACGAAAAAAACCAGCCGTCCTAAAACGGCTGGTTTTATTCATTTTGAGTCATCCTTGACTCAAGCCGGGGTTGCCCCGGCTTAGCTAATCTTACAAGCCAGTGTCACCTGAACCGATTGAACCATTGTTATAAATGGTAGGTACGCGGCAGTTGTTAGATGTTGCAGCCGCTGTTGCATGGCTGAATGGACTAACCGGTCTTGTAGACAAGAAAGCACCATTTGGTTGTGGATCATAGTTGGTAGGTACTGCCAAATAAGCGCCTTTAGCGGTAGTAAACGTATGAGTAAAACCGTTGTTCAACGCCGCCATTACTTCTGGTGCGCCAGACGATTTAATAACTGCATTAGTCAAAGCTTTCAACGCTGTGTTTTCAGTGCTGTTGCTAGAGAACACATGCGTGTTGCTGTATTGGAAAGTATTTTCTGTCCAATCGCGGTATTTACCTTTAACAACATTCACCAAAGTAGGTGCAACACCGTCCAATTTAACAAAACGGTATTTAGTCGCCGCTGCAGTTGATTTTTCCAATGACTGAATACCGACAGCCCAACGCACACCGTAAGTGTTATCAAAAGAATTGGCTGCATTAGTACCGTCTTGCAATTCATTCAAACAAACATCCACGTTACCAGAACTGTTGTTCTCGTGAACCATTGCCAAGCCATCACCCTCAGCAAATCCCTGTACTACTGCATCAGATGTTGGTGTAGTACCAAGAGATCCCGCACAAGGATTAGCCAGGAATTTGACATTAGATTGCGCTTGCGTACCGGAACCGTTTTCACGACGGCAAGTATGCAAATAAGATGCACCAGGCAGATAAGCGCTAGCACCGTTTGCTGGGGTATTTACCCAATCATACAAACCAACTGTACCGACTTTCAATTGGTTCCAGTCAACAATGGCACCGGCATGAATAGAAGCCACTTGCGCAGAGCTCAAGCTAGGCATACACGCTTCAGTTTCATCACCGATTACACAAGTAGCAGGGATTGCACCGGTGGATTTTTGTGCCGCTTGCAACGCAAAATACAAGTTTTTGGTAACAGGCACGCCAAAGGTCAGCGCAGATGCACTTTTTACTGTCAATTTCGCCACGTCTGCAGTAGTCACGTTGGCATAAGGCGAGTTGGTATCTGGATTAATAGGCGCATTGTCACCAGTGAACTGAGCAGGATCGACGTCAGAGATACCAAAATCAGGAACGTGAGTGACGTATTTAGTGGCATCGGCAGGATCGTAAGCACAGCTAATTTTTGTTAATGCACCCGCGCCAGCAGCAGTAGTTACTGTACATGCTGAGCTGATTTTTAAAAACTCGATCGTTGCAGCGGCTGTATTACCGTTAGCTTCAGCAACAATTGGGCTTACCCCAAACGCAGAACCACCGGCACTGCGTTTATAGATCAGGATATTGGCTTTATTGCTAGGTACAGAAGGGTTAGTCGTGGCTCTTTCGCACAAATAAGCATATTGCGATGTAGCTGCGGGATCTTGAAACTTATATAACTTTTTAGAAGTGTCGCAGATTTTATCAACCGCAGGCACTGACGTGTCAGTGATTACTTTTTCGATAAATTTTTCTGCCGCAGAAGCGCCTGACAGATACAAAATATTGGTATCGGCTGGGTTAATGACTGGCACGCCATTGGCATCAACGGTAATCGCTGCATGCGCAACTGTTCCTGATAGTGCAACAGCTATGGCTGCGCCTAAAACTAATTTTTTCATTGGATGTCTCACTTGGAGTTAGTAAATTAAAGCGAAGGGATGCTAAAACACCCCTCCTAAGATCAAAGCTTAAACAGCAGAGTTTTTACGACGAGTAAGGCCTAATACGCCCATCAAACCGGCGCCAAACATCCAAACTGCAGCAGGCAGTGGCACAGGAGCAGTATAAGTCAGCGTATTGCCAGCCAATTCCCATTGCTGAACAGCTACGAAAGGAACGGCAGTACCTCCGTAATAAACAAAATTACCAATAGAACCGTAGGCAATATCAGCTGCGGCATTCGATTTACCGCCATTTAATGTACTGAACGGACCTTCTTGATTATGCTGTCCAGTATTCGCAGTATCGCTATCTGAAACAATTGCACTTTGATTTAAAGACGTAATTTCAGGTGTACCTGCATTGTCAGCCAAAGCAGCCTGATTAACGGTACTGATATGGTTAGCAAGTTTAGATACAGCGCCGGTAGCGACAGCTAATGTTAAAAATTTTGTTGGTGTGCTGTTTGTATCGCTAGTTGCAAATAATTTTCCAGCTGTTCCTGAAGCTACCACGCCATAAACCGTAGTTGCAGCATTCAAATTAGCGGCAAAAGTAGACCACTTTGCACCGGTAGAACCAGCAGTCAAAGCAGCCAGATCATAGCTTTTTGAAAAAGACTCATTGGATTTATTGAGAACAAGATCACCAAGAGTCAGACCCAAGTCCAATGTAAAAGTTAATCCTTGTGTGCTGTCATATACAGACAAATAAGCTTCTGATGTTGTGTTGTTACCAACTTGAATACTTGCGTTAGCCGCGCCAGCTGTAGCCGCTAACAAAGCCACTGCTAATAAAGATTTAGAAAATTGTTTCATTGATTTAATGCCTTATGTTTAAAAAATAAAAAGTATTATTTACACAAGGTGATGGCCCAGCCGTCTTGAGTGTTTTTACTATCAAGACCTGTAACTTTCCGTCCCCGCCTCACAACAGGTTTGGCTTTTACACACTTATAATCCTGCCCGACACCATCTAACAGATAAACACTGCCGCCTACGCCCCCGCTACCATTTTTTTTACCCCGACTTACTCCCTACCATCTTCCAAAGCCCACTCCCTATTCGTGCCATCCTTGTTCCTTAGTTACATCCAATTCGTTAAGTCATAACCCTATTCAGCCGCCTCAACTTGGTGCGAATTATTCCAGAGTTGTTGTGTTGTTTCGGTGACAGCTTGGTTACAGTTTGATGACATGTATTACAAATCCAGCATCTTAATTAACCAACAGCGGACGCTGCTCGCTCTAATAATTCCAGCCCAAACCTGCGCTGTTGCAGGCCGCACTGGCCTGGTGCTTATTGAAAATCCAGTAGGAGCGGGCCTTGCCCATCCAATACAACGATTTAGATTTTATTGTTCGTGGGCAAGGCCTGCTCCTACCTTTACCCGAAGAGATTCGACAGCAATTTCGAATACATCAAGGCAATCCGATCAATTATTACGCCACTATCCCTAACACCGCGTGTTTGCGGCGAGTGGCGAGCAAGATCATTAACCCGGTAAGAAACACCCAAACTAACGTTGATAACGGCACAGCTGAGATTGCCGCTGCAGCCGCGAGAATCTCGGATGAACCAAGCATCGAAATAACCGACACCCTAACCGCACTAACACTGACAGTGTTAACAAGATTGTTGATGCTGGTACTCCAGCCTGTCAGCCATTGCCTTTCACCCATCACGTCCCAAGTCGATCCTGTGTTAAAAGCTAAAGCGCTATTGGCAAAGGGTTCGATGAGTGTTTGCGGATTACCGGCCGGTTTATTAGCGTTAAGCAGCCATAAATTCGTTTGGATCGCCCATGCATTTTTACTGCCCGTAGCAGCTGAAATACTACTTCCGGTTGTCGAGCTTAACGATGCCTTTAATTGCTCCGCAGCATTAAAGCCGGACTGAAACTTATCAATAGCAACGCTTTCATTAACATCTAAATACGTTGATTCGTTAAATGCCTTACTTGAAGCGTTACCCGTATTGACGACTGATAACAACAGCAGGGCTAAGCCCCATTTGATACAGTTATTTCCTTGCATTAATAAGTCCTTACGTTAATAAGGTGGCAACCCGGCTATCTTTTAAAACGATAAAGACCCGAAGTTTTCCGTCCCTACCTCACGATAGGTTTGGCTTTTGCCACTGTTCTGATTTTGAAATAACAACACAGGGGTAAAACGCGATACCCCGAACCATTTTTACTAAAGACCGAAGCGATCAACTGCTTGGTTTTTTGAATGCCTGTAGATTACTGGTTGATTGAGACATTTCAGTGACAGACAAGTTAATGTTTTAAGACATGTATTACATCGGGGTGATTTGAAGTTAACGGTAGGGTTTTGGAATCCGTAATCAATACAACCCATTAATCGGTCGGCACCACCTTAAAAGCTGCACTGGCCGACTGCCCCTGATCGTCAATAACCGCGACCGCAAACTGGCCGGGTTTGCCGGGCCAAAATACCGTGGCGCCTTCGCCGATAAAATCATCATCAACAAACCAAAATAAACGATGTCGTCCGCCCGCAGAGATGGCGCTAAATTCTATGGTGTTTTGCTGCCCCGCCCTGACCGGATAACTCACACCCGCCTGCGGTGAGACAATCTTGGGCGGATTGGCGGCGGCATTGCTTTCGGTTGCATCGTCACATGAACGCTCGAAGGCCGGAGGATTGTCACGCCGCACGCCGGCTTGGCGAAACGACTCCAATTCGTCGCTGTCCCAAAACTCTGCCACCCGTGTTTCGCCTTGGCGTTGATCGTCCGGACACAGGCGCAAACCGTTGGCCGGATTAATCCTAATCTGGCGATGGAGGGTACAGGTTTTAATCGGTGATACACCCGGAATAATCCAGCCGGTTTTGCCACGCGGACACCAGGGCGAAACCGGTTGACCGGATAACGGGCAGATTTCTATGCGCTTTAGGCCGGTGGGCGATTTTGCATCCGATACGGCAATCGGACGTTCCATGGCGATGGCATCGAGAACGCCAAACAGCAACGGCCCGACCAACTCCCGACCCACTAAATGACGATTGGGACTGCCGTCGAAATTACCCGCCCAAACGCCAACCAGCAGATCGCCCATGATGCCAATCGCCCAGGCATCTTTCAGGCCCGAAGATGTGCCGGTTTTCCAGGCAACCGCTTGCTGTTGACCAAAACTACGCCCGCCAAAACTGCGTTGCGGGCGTGGATTGGTTTCCAGCATTTGCCTCACTAAAAACGCCGCTTCCGGCAGTAATAGCGGCTGATTGGCTTGCGGTGCTGGGTCGGTTTGGTTTAACCAACGCAACTCTTTCAGCTCGCCATTATTAGCCAGCAAGCCATACAGCCTGAGCAAATCTTCCATCGAAATCTCGGCACTGCCTATCGCCAAGCTCAGTCCGTAATTGGCGGCTTGCTTAGGAATAGGTATGCCTGCTTGCTGTAAAAACTGGTGAAAAGTCGGTTTTTGCAATTGCGCCAGCAAACTGATCGCCGGAATATTTCGGCTGCGTACCAACGCATCGGTCGCCAACAACGGCCCGTAGAAATTGCGCTCGAAATTCTCCGGCTGGTAATCGCCCATTCGCAACGGCGTATCCTTAACACGGGTATCCGGCGTAATCAGCCCTTGCGCAATGGCCTGCGCATAAATAAAAGGTTTAAGCGTGGAACCGGGCGAACGCAGCGCTTTCAAGCCGTTAACATAGCCTTGAATATCCCGATTGAAATAATCCGCCGACCCCACATAACCCAACACGGACATGCTCGGCGCATGTACCACCATCACACTGGCATTAACAACGCCTTGCTGGTGATGCTGGCGTAAAAATCCGGCCAGCAATTCTTCGCTTAACTCCTGAACGGTAGTATCCAGCGTCGACGGCAATGTGGCAGCTTGCGGATACAATTTATGCAGTCGTTCGGAAAAATGCGGCGCTCGAAACGGCAGATCTTTACGCTGCCTAAACCAGAGTCTATCGAACCCCGCATCATCGCCGTAGGCAGTTTGCCAAGCCTGCCGCAGCCGTTGCAACGCCGCCGGAGTCATCGGCGCCCGCGCACTGGGATTTTGTGGAATCAATGCCAGCGCGCGGGCTTCATCCAAACTAAGCGCCGACACCGGCTTATGAAAATACACCCAGGCGGCAGCTCCCGCGCCTTCAATATTAGCGCCATAGGGCGCAAGATTTAAATAGGCCTGCAACAGTTCGGTTTTGCTGAAATGCCGCTCCAGCCACAAGGCATAAGCCATCTGTTTCAGCTTGCCGGTAACGGTATCCGTCTTCAGCCGCCAACGCTGGCGGGCCAATTGCATAGTCAAAGTCGATGCGCCCATCCAGCGATTATGGGGAATCAGACTGCTCAAAACCGCACGACACAAAGCTACCGGATTGATGCCGGGATGTTGATAAAACCAGCGATCTTCGTAATGCAAGGTTGCATCTTGTAAGGTTTGCGGGAGCTCAGCCAGCGGCGTCCATACCCGATATTTTTCGTCAGACGTCAGGCTCAGCCGCAACAAATGGCCGTTGTTGTCGGTAACGGCATAAGAGCCGTTGGCGCGGTTAACCAGCAGAGGTTGAGGGGTAAAGCCTAAACCCAGCCAAATCAACAGCAGTAAAACAGCGGCTAACAGTACTAGCTTGATTGGCGACAGTTTTAAAGCGTTAGCGGTAAAGCTCATGTATTTTGACTTGCCTCGCTTTAAGCTGTCGTCGTAACTGATGAAGTGGCAAACTCTATCGTCTGGATTGGGTTAAACGCAATTCAATTCTTCATTGATGGGATTGTTAGGATGTCTTGTGTTTAATCGCGTGGGCAGGAAAGCCCTGCCCACCGGACTCGTTAGATTGGTAATTTGTAGGATGGATAGAACTCAGTGAAACCCATCAATAACGGCACATCTGGCTTATAGATATTGTTAGAAATGGTTAAAATGCCACTCTGTTATGGCCTATTGGATTGTTCATTGTTGTGATGGGTTTCACTGCGTTCTATTTATCCTACGCCCTCGACCCACTTTGCCGGACTTACCCGGCAGCATGTTCTTTTAGCCACGCCTTAAATACGTCATTCATGCGTGTTTGCCAGCCGCGACCACTGGATCGAAACGCTTCCAGCGCGTTCTTATCAATGGGGATGACAACCTGCTCCTTATTTCCGTTGCTCTCTTGGATGTCCAGAACGGCGTTGGGCGATTGCTTCCAGCATGACAACACTGGCGTCGGGGGCGTCCTTGTCATCTTCGGGTTCTAAACCGGCCAATTGGTTGTGGCGCAAAAGCTCCAGGTCGGTTTTCGATTCGCCGCGATCACGAGCAGCGCGCATTTCTTTAGTCGTCATCGTAGTCATTTTCAAGCCAGTCATGCCGGTTATCACTCCTTAACCTTAATAACATCCGCCAGCCCTCGGTATAAAATCTCCGTGTCATACATGCCCTCGGCAAATACCGGCGGCACTTTGTAAGTTCCGGAGTTGAGCGGCTTCAAGCGGAATTCAAAGTATTTTTCGCCGCCGTCCAGCGCGCCGAATAGCACTAAGCGGTCTTCTTGCACGTCGATGTAATCAGGTTGCCACAATGGTTTTTTGTCGATTGGCAGCGATTTACGCTGCGCCAAGCCTTGCTCGCTGAGGTCGATTTCAAAGCCGCCGGGAATCAGCATGACTACAGCAACATCTTTCATGGCATGGTCCGGATGCAGAGCCACACGAATATGCAGTTTGTCTTGCAAGCCGATTTGTTCGACTTTTTCGCCTTTCTCGTTGAGCAACTGGCGATTGATGGTCAGTTTTTCGGCAATCGCAGTTGTTGGCGTGGAACGATCATAGCCGCGTTCGCTGAGTTGATAATACAAATTCCAGGTGCCTTCGCCGCGTATTTCCAGCGGTCTTGTGGTTGGGGACAGCAATGTACTTTTGACGGATTTACCTTGCAGCTCCAGTTGCGCCAGCGGTGTGCCGGCCAGCACGGTGAAGGCTTGTTGCTGGTCCGTATCAAAGCGCGACCACAAGCTGCCCAAACCCAGCAAGGCCATGGAACCGCGGTAAGAATTCATCCGTTGTTTGACCAAATCCTGTGCCAGTTCGAGAAGATAATGACCGAATTTCGGGTCTTTACTATCAATCAATTCCGGCAGGTGTTTACCAGCTAGGTAAAGATACAGGCTTAGGTCTTCCGGATTATTTTGAATATCTTTGGGCAGTTGGCCTGTGGCTTGCCACTGGCGCTGAAACTCGCCAAAGTGGCGATCGGCATCCTGATCCAGATGATGCAGCTTGTAGGCCGCACCTATAAAAAACCGGGTTCGGCTACTGATCGGGTTGCCACTCGCCTGACTTTGGGATTGCAGTTCCGCTTCAAACGCGCGTAAGCGCTCGGCGACATTCTGGCCGTTGCGGGCCAGCAAATAAAATGCGTAGGCTTGAGCATCATGTTGGTACTGTTGAGTTTGCTGAGACTGTGAATATTCATCGGCAAAATGCAAGGCTCGCGTCAACATGGCCTCTTGTACTTTGTAACCGCGTTCCCTGGCCTCCAGCAATAAATGGGTGGCGTACATCGAATAAAACGGTTCGCCCTCGTCGGCAACGCTCCAATAGCCAAAACTGCCGTCATGCTTTTGGCGAGTTTGCAGGGTATGGATGCTGCGATCCAACAGTTTGTCGACATCCGCCGCTGATAAACCCAGCTCGGGATTAGCCCCCAGCACGGCAGCCGGGAATGCCTGACTGGCTATCTGTTCGGTGCAGCCGTAAGGATAGTTTTTCAGATACTCGACAATACCGCGCAGATAAGCCGCCGGTGTAATTGACACCGCCAATTCGGCATTGCGCTGTTCGTCGTAGAGTTCGCGTTTTAAATCCAGGCTGCGAATTTTGCCTTTGCGTTGTTCTTCGATGGTCAATACGCCGCCTTGCAGCGTGGTGAGCAAAGGTTGCGATGGTCGAATGCTCATTTCCTCGCTGTAATCGGCGCTTTTTCCGCCGCCTGTGACTTGATAACGCACGTTGATTGGCCCGAGTTTATCTTTGACGCGGGCATGAAAACGCACGGTGCCGTCCTGACCTTGCGCCAGCGTTAGGGCTTGCGGATTAGCCGAGAGCAATTCCAGCGCATCGCTGGCCGCAACACTCACCTGCAAGGACTGGCTACCGGTTACGCCGCTATTGTTGGCGACCAGCACGCCCATATCAAACTCATCACCCGGCGCAGCAACCCAGGGCTGTTGAGGCTGAATCACATAATCCTGACTGGCAACGGTCTTAGTCACCGGTACCGCCAGTTTTCCGGGATTAACCGCCACAGCAATGACGCGGATGCTGCCGTTAAAATAATCCGGCACGGGTATCGATAAGTTATGTTCGCCGGGTTGCGCGTCGATAATGCCGGACCAGAATGCCATCGGCGCCTTATGTTTGCGGGCAAACGGATTTTTATATTTACCCAGCATTGCGGCGTTTTCATCGCCGCCGGGTGCCGACAGGTTTTGCACTAAAGCAAAGTCCGGCAGTATCAAATCAAGAATCTGGTGAGTGTTGACTTGTAAGGCGCGTTTGCGGAAAAAATAATCCAGCGGTGTCGGATTTTTGTAATGGGCAAACTGCAATATGCCTTCATCAACCGCGTACAACACCAGTTTGGTCGGCTCTTTAACGCTGTAACGGACATCAAGATGTGTGCCCGGCTTTACTGTCTCAGGAACATTCAGGCTGATTTCCTGCGTAAAGCGCTGCTTGGAGATGCTGAACGGCATCACGCCATAGCTGAGCGGACTCATGTAGATTTCTTTGGAATCCAACGAGCGCACAAAAGCCACAGAAAGATAGGCGTTGCCGCTGATGTTTTTGGGCAAGGTAATACGGTGGCTGGAGGCCGTGGTAGTGGTTTTGAACCATTGGTTAGTCAACACGCCATCTTGCTCAACCGTGATCAATCCCGCGCCGACGTAAGGCGCGACAATCTGCAGTTCTATGGTTTCGCCGGGTTGGAATTCTTTTTTGTTCAGGGTCAAATTAAGCTCGGCATTATGTTCGATGTTGCGCGAGACATTGCCTTCGCCGGCAACCGTGTAATCGACACGATTTAATTCTTCGCCCTGCACGTTTTTGAAGATGACAAAGAACTGGCCGGGGGCTTCGCTGGGGAGTGCAAAGCCAGTCTCGCCGTTGTTTAATGACACGGCTTGAGTTTTGCGCAATTCCTGGCGTTGCACCGATTGATATTGATACAGCCCATCGTCACGTTTTACCAAGGTCGACACATAGCGATTTTCATAGATTTCAGCTGACAAGGTTTCCGCTTTGCGCGGTTGAAAATCGGCACCCAAAGCCAGTAATTCCAGAGTACGTTTCGTGTCTTTGGGGATGTAATCCAACGCACCGTCGGCACGATAACCCAGCAGATACGCTTGTCTGGAAACCAGCGTCGAGGCCATCGCCACCACCGATCGACCTGCGCCTTTTTCAAAGCCTTCGCCAGCCAAGGCAATTTCATAAACGGGTTCCGTGATCGCCGCTAACGGCAAATCGAAAATGGCTTCGCCCTGCGCATTGGTCGTTACCTCGCCCAGCGTTTGAGGAATATCAGGAATGTTTTCCACCACGGTCGGCCGAAAACGGTAGTCGTTGTAACCCGGCACAATGCCTGCCCAAGGGCGCGCCGTTAATTCCAGTTTGGCAATATTACCTTCAGCAGGTGTACCGAACAGATTGCGCACCGTGACGCGGGCTTTAGCTGCTTCGGGCACCAACCAGCCTTTGGCGGGCGCTGTCGGAATATCGGTTTTAACTTGCAGGCGATCAGGCTGAAATTCCTCAACGCGGACACTGGTGCTGCCTAACGATTTTTTGTTTTTGTCGTTAATAATCAGCTCAATCCGGTAGCTGCCGGTTTTGCCGCCATCGGGGCTGAGCCAGTTTATTTCTTCAAAACCTTCCGCACCGAAAGCCAAGGTACGGCTCCAGACTTCCTGGTTTTCAGGATCGGTAATAATCGCTTTTAACGGTAAGCCGGACGGCAATGCCGACCAGTCGCGCTTACGCAAAATAACGCCGACATGCACTAAGTCGCCGGGCCGGTAAATACCTCGGTCGGAAAACAAATAGGCTTGCAAACTGTCGGCATTGTCTCGCAGCCCGTCTATGTCAAAGCGGGAAATATCCAGTTGTCGGTTGTCGCGGTTATAGGGCAAAAATGACAGGTCGCCGTCTTTTTCCGCCAGGTAAACAGTAGGTGTTTTTTCCGCCGTCAGGCCTTCGGTGGTCGGAAAGCTTATTTTGCCCTGACTGTCTGTTTTGCCGGAAAAAAGCGCCACGCCGTTTTTACCCAACAAGGAGATTTGCGCATCGCTAACCGGTAAGCCGGTACGGAAGGACATCACAAATATATCTTGTTGACCCTTGGTGCTGGTCTTAACGACCAAGCCCATATCGGTGAGTAGCACCAGACGTTTATCTTGAGTTACACCGGCTGTTTCGCTGTCGTCGCTGTTCTCGGTGCTGTTATCGGCACAGGCAGTTTCATCTGCCTGCTCGTCAGAAGTTTGAGTATCTGCACTTTCGTCATTGGCTTGCGGTTCTTGGACCGCCTCGCCTGCGCTTGCAGTCGTGTCCTCTGTATCGCTGTCTTTGCAGCTGTCCGGTTTTTTCTCCGCTACCGACAGGATAAATAACCCACGCGGCGGAAAGCCTTTGTCGCGAGTAAATTTACCGAAATCTACCGTCAGGTAGTTACGCTCCATGGTTTTGCCGGGCGGCAAAGTTTCGTCGTATTCGAATTTTTCGGCAAAATGTTCTATGGGCAACTTAAATCTTGGTTTTTGAAAACTGCCGGATGTAAATTGCACAATGTGCTGCATGTTATGCGGTAGCACGCGCTGTAATTCGACATGAATGTTATCAATGCCGCGCGCAGTCACGCCGAGTTTTTTGTTACCACTCAAACTAAGCAGAGCACCTTCGTGGAGTATTTTCAGTTCGCGTTTGTTGGCACCCAGCTCTTTGAGATAACGGGCGTCTTTGCTTAAATAAAAACCGTCGATGCTTTCAATGCCTTTGTTGATCTTGATAAACAATTGTTGATTTTCGGGCGCGGCAAACGTCAGGTGTTGAATCGTTTTGTCTTCGCTGCCGGAATCTCGCCATTTAACCGGCACGGCTGTCGATAGTTTGATCACATCGACATCTACCTGATTGGCGCTTTGCCATTCGGTAACATCTTTTTGCGCGCATAGCGCCGGTCTGGCGGGATTTTTAATATGACAATCCGGCAATAAATAGACCTCGACGGCTTTTTCCAATCCGGCAGGTTCCTTAAGTACCACATTGGTTTGCAGCATAATCAGGCGTTCTATGCTGTCGTCTTCTTTAATAACGCTATTTACATCAAGTTCGGTGACCTGCAGATAATCAAGCGCGCCAGGAATGGAAAGGGTGCGTGAGCTTCCTTGGGCCGGTTTGCCTCCTGAGGACGCGGTGATCCCATTGTCGAGCACAATCTTAATTTCGCTGGGTTTATCCGCAATCTTTAACGGTACGGTTTTGAGATAAGCCAAGCGGGGATTTTTGTCGTCGTAGCTTATTTCGTAAGCCACCGCATCTTGAAAGGATTTTGCAGGCAGCAACCGCGACCATGCCGATGTTTTAGCAGCAAGACTGTCTCTTGATGGCGGATAACTAAAACTTAACGTGGCCGTAGCGCGTTTTATTTTAGGATCAACCGGATCTGAGTAGAGCTGAACGGAATTGATAGCAGCTGACATATCCAGGGTTGTGAGGCTGGCGCTATAGTCCGGTTTGGTAAAAATTAATGTCGGGAAAACGCTCGCAGCGACCGTGACTTCATAGAGCGAACCGGGTTTAAATGCGTCCGGAAGTTTTGGTGTAAAAATCAAATCCGGGCCTTCCGATGACTCGCCCACTTTCCAACTGCCTTCAAGGTCGGGGCTAATTTTGACGCCATTGGTGACTATCTGTCCGGCACCGGCTTTCTTTGCAGATTCAGTTAACGATTCGCCGGTAAGACGGACGTTGAGCTTGCCATCATCCATGCTCATTTCAATGCCGCTTACAGTAGGTTTGGTGTTGGCTTCAGGCTTATCCCAATCGCCGCGCACCATCGACAGCTCACAGTCGGCACCTGTTGCCAGCTTGGCATTGATAACACTCTGATCACGCGTTTGTAACTGCACGCTGCCCGAATGGAGTTCGGCTGTTATGTTTGAATCTTGGCTGGGGCGTACCAAAGAATCGGTGGTAGCAGTAATAAGCGTACCTTGATTGGTATGTATGCCGATCTCAGTGCCATTATCTAACGCAGCGGTAAAAGAAGGATTAACCAACGGGTAGTTAAATTCCACCAACAATTCCAACGCGCGGCGCAAGGGCGCATCGTCACTATCTTGCCATCTACACTCTTGTCGTGTGATTTGCAGCGGCGGGGTATGGAACGTCAGGTTTTTCTGACTGAGGCGGTAGCCGGGATAGAGCTTTACTTTATCCAGGGATATTTTTAGCGTGGTATCGGGTTGTAAGGTTTTATTGGCAGGTAAAAACACCAATCGGGAAGGATCTTGCCAGCGCCATTCGCCTTCTATGGCGGGTTCAAGTTGCGGCGCTGCGTCTAACAAAGCTTGTCTGTTGTCATCCGGCGGCGCCAGTGCATCTGTGAAATTCAGAACCAGAACTGGGGTCCAATGTTGGTGGTTCAACAGGTAAACGGCGGCCGGTGCGGCTGTTTTCGTCTCTTCCTTGCAACCTGTAAGAGTTAGTAAAAATACTAAGGTCAATAAAACGCTGAAAACATTTTTACGTAGAACGATTCTCATAAATCGACTATCCCTAAATTTGGTTGGGTTGGGCTGTAGTGGTCTAATAAAACGGACAATGTCGTTAATTTTATTAAAACGATCGATAAACATGTGTGCCGGTTCAGCAAGCAGAAATACGTCAACCTCAGGCCTTAAACTGGGAAACGATTCGCGATAACTCCTCAAATTTCATCATGCGAGGATTATGCTACAGCAATATGACTGTTTTATAACGCACTGCGGCCAAACAACTGACTGTTACCCCCCACAATCTATAGATAATTTCACCTGATCAAGTGACTGTTATATATCTGTAACATTGATGCTTTATGCTTGATAGACCTAATTACCGGGTTAAATAACCTGATTTTTTGCACTACTTTAAGTGCGCCAGGAATTAAGCCTTGATCGAAGAAGATGACAATTTAAAAAACGATAAGAAACATATCGTTTCCATGCGGCTAAATAATGCCGATCGGTTCGCGATGCGTTCAACGGCTGTACGGCTGTTTGTTCGCGAGTCGGAACTGTACCGGTTTGCGATCTGCCATTTGTTGAGTCGGCTAGATAAGCTACATGATGAATCATATACCGGCAGTGACTTGCTACCGCTGTTTCTTGAGTTCCGGGAAGAGCTCAATATTCATCTTGGTTTAAAGAAACATCAGCTGTTTAAAATTTTTAACGGCAAGAGCACAAACCCAGACAAGTTTGTGGCGATGGTTGATATAGAGTTGTTGCTAATGCCGCACCATGCTGTTCGCCAACGCTTACAGCAAATACCCGAAGCACTGGATGACCGACAAGACGATACCAACGGTTGGCTGCGTCTTTATTTAAGTAAGAAGTATTGTTTGGTCGGGGAATTTAATTGCTCAGATTAATTTGCCGTTACCACAGTTATTGCAAAATCTATCGGCAATAAATAGGTATTTTAAAAAACAAAAACGCCAAACCCGATGTACTGGGTTTGGCGTTTTTGGTTGCAGCGTTGGTGTTACGGAGTAAAGCGAGTCACCGGTCCTTCGTTAGGCAAACCTGCTGGCGGCGCGGGCGCACCACGTTCAGCATGTTCGCCACTGTCAGTGTAATTGCCTAGCTGTTCATTCATTTGCCGAGCCACATCTTCGCCTAAGCTTTTCGAAACGGCTGAAATGACTTTGCCTCGGCTAGGAACTACCCGACTACCTGCAGAGGCCAACCGTGCATCTTCGCCTTCGCCAGTTGCACTAAATGCAGCTTTTACTTCATAAGTGCGAGTGTTGATCAGGCTAAACTCAGCAACCAACATTAGACTAAAGGTGTTTGACGAGGTATCGGTGCCGATAATTGGGTTCAATTCATCTCTAAATTCAAGCTCGGTGACGGTACCAAAAAGTACGTAGTCAGCATTGGGATAGTAGCCTTTTTTGATACGGGCAATAATATCGAAGATTTTTTCACTGCCTTTACTGGTATATGGTTTTGCTTGAGTTAGTTGAAAACCGCTGGTTTTAAGGATTTCGCCTTTTATATCACCAACAAACTTGCGTAACTCGCCATATTCTATATAGCTATAACTACTTTCAACTTCGGTGTAATCGGTTTGTGAACGTCCACTCTCGGAATAGCGACTGGAGCTTGAATAGTTATTTTCACGATCGCTCTGACTAGCGCGGGCAGAAGACTTGTTGTGATAGTCAACCACATGAAAATAACCGCTGACCCTTTCCGAATAAGTCAGGTCGGTGACGGCAATTTTAGCGGCCTCAGCATTACCAATCATTAACAGCGGCAACACCCATAAAAAACTTAACGATTTCATTATTTTCACCGTTAGTACAATGACTTATTGGATGTTTTTCTAATTTCTTTTTCGTCTGCCCATTCCATCACGCCAGATTCGTTGTCAATTAGCTGTAAGCTGAATTTGTAATACACATCTTTAACGTCATCGGCACGTTTAACAATGGAGGTGATGGTGCCTTCAATACGAAAATCCGCGCCTTCCATCTGACCAATCTTTTTAGATTTGCTTTTTTTGTATAGACCGCCTTGATTCTGACGAGTTATCTCATCAACTTGTGTTTGCATGGCACTGGTGTCCACCGCAAAGCGTACCAGGCCGCTTTTGAGTATTCTGGTACGAATAGAATCGGTAATGGACTTGGTATCGATATATTCGCTGGTTCTATTTTTTACTTCAGCGACTGTCACTAAAGGACGGGACTTTGCTGCCAGCACGGGCGATTGTAGTAACGAACTGGACATTGATTCGGCGATTGATTGCAAATCTGTTGAGCCAAATTCATTGGTTAAGGTTTCAACGGTTTTACTGTCACCGTATTCAACGTTGCCGGAACTTAAGTTGGGCGACTTGGTTGCGCAACCGGTAAGTGCAACCGACAGCGCCAGGGTAATAGCCAGATTTACATGCAGACGTTTGGATTGATTCATTGGTTAGTCTCGGTAATAGTCAATAATTATTGGTTAGGAAGATCGCCGGTGTTATCAGGACTTTGCACAACAAGCTTAAAATCAGTCGCTTGCGGTGATGGCGCAACAGCTGACAGCGTTTGTTTTTGATAGGCGTATAGCACTAAAGGCTTCCAAGCCTCATCACCCAAAGCAAAACCGCTGGCATCGAACCATTTAAAGCGATAGAAAAGTTGCTGATTATCATCATCTGTATTATTGATTTCAGCCTGTACGACTAACAGGTGATTTCTTTTGACTGCTTTTAAATCGGTCACCTGGAGATAAGACATTTCACCCAGTTGTTCGAGTTTGGAATTGATACTGCCCGGTTGTGGCGGCGGCGCATGATTGGTACATGCGGTTAATAGACAGGCACTGGTCAGCATCCCTGTGAGTAACGCTTTGTTAAAGGTATTCATCAATTTATCCTTATTAAGGTTTTTGGTTGATTTAAAGCTACTTTTTCTTGCTGGCTTTTTTCTTTTTGCCGGTTTTTTTCTTCACTATCTCATCGGCAACTTCAGGCGTTTTGTTGATAGTGACTGGCGCATAGCCCGGCAATTTACTGCCATAAAGCGGCTGCGACCAATACAATTGATTGCCAACTTGCCTAGCAACCACCAAGGCATGCGAACCTTTTATATCGATGGTTTGCTTGGTTGACAGTCCCGGCAGCACTATTTCATGCGAACCCGATGGAATGATTGCTCTGGCTGCACTGATATTCGCGGGTAAAGTGCGCCAAGTCCGTTCATCCGCTGATTCGGTAATAACATTGGCTACGTTTAACGCAATACCGGCTATAGCTGCCCCGCCGCCCTGATCCATTAAGACTTTTTGTGAGGTGGTTTTGATTGCCGCGCGCACAATGCCTCTAACAATAATGCCAGGCATGTCATCTTTTAGCGCTCGTTTAGACATAGTATCCAAACTGGTAATGGTAGCCAGCGGCAAGTTATTGCTGCCGTCAATCGTTACCATATTGGGTGCAGTTGTGTGATTTGGGTCAGTGCGAAGTATCGGGAAAGAAATAGGAATCACCCCCAGGTTACTCACGATGACAGGCACGGGGATCATGATCGATTTGAGTGCCGGCGCACTGCCGGATTCAACCACAAAAAGCACATCTGTTTCGCCTTGTTTTAACAAGCTCGGCCGAGTTTCTAAGCCCGCTAAGCCATCTTCGAGAATTTTCAGATTGGGCTGCAATTCGGCGGCTTGCCGATAACCTGGCGCGGCCAAGCCCGGCTCGTTGAGGGTTTCATAAACAAAGCCGGCTAAATAATGACTAAACGCACTTTGATAACCGTTTTTTAACGCCGTGACTTCCGGGGCGTTTAAGGTTTCAATCGGGTAACCATTAAGATCTTTGAAGGTGGTTGTAATGCCTTTTTCTTTACTTTCTTTTTCTACTGCTTCAGTTTCTTTAGCCCTGACTTCGGCAATAATTGCTTCGCGTTCGTGCGTTTTCTTGATCTCGGTTCTGGCTGAATCCCAATCGCCGCTAAGAATGTGACTTAAAGCAAGCCGGGTGGACAGCATTACTTTTTCGTAATCATGACCATCATATCGACGCGTTTTGTCATTTAATAAAACGGCGCCTGCTGTTTCTGCCACAGCGCCAAGACGAATCTTGGCTTCATTTTCCCACTCGTCAACCAAATGATCGGCTAGTAGCGACGTGCTAATACTTTCTTTATATTGCTTATTGAGACGTAACAATTCACTTTTTTCCATGTAATACAGCAGGTCCTTATCGGCCCCGGTATTATTAGATTCGAGCTGTGTTATTGCTTGATCAACATGGCCTTGACCGACCAAGTTTAATGTTTGTGAAAGTTCATCATCGTAACTGCGCATTACAGAACAACCAGATAGGGTCATCAGCATTGCAAGAGGCAAAACAACTATTTGTGGCTTGGTGAATAAGACCATTACAGCTCCCTAATTCGTTAATTTTTTTTAAAATCCAGCAGCGCAAACGATAAGCACAGCAAAAATGCCAACCCCATCACAATAGCCGATGACCTCAGGGGATTGTAGTAGGCATTTATACCTAGTTCAACCAATCCTGAGGTTTTAAATTGCTTGCGTAGAGTTCTGCTTCCAATGCCAACCCCATCACAATAGCCGATGAACTCAGGGGATTACAGTAGGTATTTATACCTAATCCAACCAATCCTGAGGTTTTAAATAGCTTGCATAGAGTTCTGCTTCCGGCGAATTTGGTTCCGGTTGCCAGTTGTATTTCCAGTGCGCAACGGGTGGCATGGACATTAAGATTGATTCGGTACGACCACCGGATTGCAGGCCAAAATGGGTGCCGCGATCAAATACCAAATTAAATTCCACATAACGACCGCGACGGTAGAGCTGGAATTCTCGCTCTCGTTCGCCATAAGGTGTGTTTTTGCGTTTTTGCACGATAGGCAAGTAAGCATCAATGTAATGGTCTCCGACACTTTGCATGAAGGCAAATGAGCGCTCGAAGCCCCACTCGTTGAGATCGTCGAAAAACAGTCCGCCTACGCCCCGCGTTTCATCGCGGTGTTTAAGATAAAAATACTCATCGCACCATTTTTTATAAAGTGGATAAACGTCAGCACCAAATGGATCGCAAGCTGCTTTTGCAGTTTGGTGCCAATGCAACACATCTTCTTTAAACGGATAAAACGGCGTTAAATCAAAGCCGCCGCCAAACCACCAAATAGTGGGCTCCCCCGGCTTTTCAGCGATTAAAAATCGCACATTGGCATGCGAGGTGGGTACGTAAGGATTTTTCGGGTGAATAACCAGCGACACGCCCATCGCCTGAAATTGCCGGTTTGCCAGCTCCGGACGTTTGGCCGTAGCAGAGGGTGGCAGGCTAAAACCGGAGACATGAGAAAAATTGACGCCGCCTTGCTCAAAGACCTTACCACCACTCAATACACGGGTTCGACCACCACCGCCTTCGGGGCGTTCCCATGGATCTTCAATAAATCTTGCTTCGGGCTCTTCACCTTCCAAGGCTTTGCAAATGCGATCCTGTAAGTCGAGCAGATAGTTCTTAACTTTATTGATGTCGTCGTTGTTCATAAGATTTGGATGTGGGTTGGAGAATTATTCGCCCTGACGATAAATCAGTTTTCCAGTCTGTAAGGTATGGGTAACTTTACCAGTCATGGTCTGCCCCCAAAACGGCGTATTGAGTCCTTGGCTTTGCCAAGATTCGGCATCGATTTGCCAGCTGAGCTCAGGATTAAACACACAGACATCAGCATTAAATCCAGGCGTTAACGCACCACTGTTTAGTCGCAAGATGCGCGCAGGATTTGTGCTCAATGCGGCGATGCCTTGTGGTAGCGTTATTTTCTGTTGTGCGACCAGCCTGAGCATTAGCGGCAACAAAGTTTCCAACGAGGAGATTCCCGGTTCTGTTTCCGGAAATGCGCCCAGTTTGGCATCCATGTCATGCGGCTGATGATCCGAGCAGATGGCATCCAGAGTGCCACTGGCAAGGCCCTGCCTTAACGCATTTTTATCGGCGTCAGTGCGTAAAGGCGGCAGCACGTGGTAGCTGCTGTCAAAGGGCTGGATGTCGTTTTCGGTTAAATGCAATTGATGAATCGCAACATCAGCACTGACATTCAAGCCATATTTTTTCGCTTGATGGATTTTAATCACCGCACGTTTACAGCTGATTTGACCAAAATGTACCCGGCAACCGGTGAGCTCAGCCAACTCTAAACAATGCGACAAAGCAATGGTCTCCGCGGCTTCGGGTATGCCCGGCAAACCATAGCGGGTGGCAAATGCACCTTCATGGGCGCAGCCTTTGTTGCCTAGCCAATAGTCATTGGGGCGAAAGATCAACAACAAATCATGACTGGCGGCATATTCCATCGCGCGCCGTAAAATCAGCAGATTTTGCACCGGTTGGCTGGCGTTACCCACAGCAATGCAACCCGCTTGTTTAAGCGACAGCATTGAGCTTAATTCAACCCCTTCCAGTTTCCGGGTGAGCGCCGCAATCGGGTAAATTTGCTGGTAACCGGTCTTTTCCGCCAGATCCTTTACCAGCTCGGCAACCGCAGCGGTATCAATTACCGGCACAGTATCCGGTTGCAGGCACATGGTGGTTACACCAGCGCTGGCAGCGGCGGCTGTTTCGCTTTTAAAAGTGGCTTTGCGGCTTTGTCCGGGTTCGCGTAGCCGCGTACTTAAATCGATAAAACCGGGACAGACGACTTGATTGCCGGCATCAATAACGGTATCGGGGCTGAATCCCTCAGGTTCGTTGGTCAAAGAGGCAATTTTGCCATCGGCAATATACACAGAGCCGATGCGGTCGATGTTGTTAGCAGGATCAATAATTCTGCCGTTTTGGATATGGATTTGGCTCATCAATTACTCCCTACTATTGCCGACCTGCCGGGAGCAGCCGCTGATGTTTGCATGGCCATCGCCATAATCGCCATACGCACAGCAATACCGTTACTAACTTGCTTGAGAATGACTGACTGCGGACCGTCGGCAACTTTGGAATCGATTTCCACCCCTCTGTTGATAGGGCCTGGATGCATAACAATGGCATCGGGTTTGGCAATTTTGAGCTTGTCTTCCGTCAGGCCGAAGCATTTGAAATACTCACTTTCACTGGGCAGCAGCGCTGAGGTCATTCGCTCTTTTTGCAAGCGCAGCATGATGATGACATCGATGTCCTTTAGGCCTTCGGTTAAGTTATGCGACACGGTCACGCCTAGGCTTTCCACGTGGGCCGGCAACAAGGTTTTCGGGGCTATAACACGGACTTCGGCGGCACCCAAAGTGTTGAGTGCCTGAATCTGCGAACGGGCAACCCGTGAATGCAAAATGTCGCCAATAATGGCCACCCGCAGATTGGAAAAATCTTGTTTGATCTGGCGGATAGTGAACATATCCAGCATCGCTTGCGTTGGATGCGCATGCTGGCCGTCACCGGCATTGATCACGCTGATATGCGGCGCGGTATGCTGAGCAATAAAATGCGCAGCGCCGCTGATCGCATGACGCACCACAAACATATCGACAAACATCGCTTCCAAGTTGCGAATGGTATCCAGCAGGCTCTCGCCTTTGGACGTTGCCGAGGTGGCGATGTTCATACTGAGCACGTCGGCAGATAACCGTGTAGCGGCCAGTTCAAACGTTGTGCGAGTACGGGTGCTGTTCTCAAAAAACAAGTTGACGATGGTTTTTCCGCGCAGCAACGGTACTTTTTTAACCTGGCTATCCGACATGCCCGCAAACGATTCGGCGGTATCGAGAATTTCAGTCAATAATTCTTTGCTTAGGCCTTCCAGAGTTAAAAAATGCTTAAGTTTGCCTTCCGAATTTAATTGCAGATTGCTAGACATAATTTATGCGGCTGCATCGATAGATTGAACATGTATACCCAGTGGTTCAGGGCCCGTAAGTTTAATGCGTTGACCTGGACTTAAGCTAATGCGCTCGCCTACACAATCCGGGCAAAGCGGAATTTGTCTGCCGTCACGTTCGATTAATACCGCCAGCACGACTTGATCGGGGCGTCCGTAATCAAAAATTTCATTCAACGCCGCGCGGATGGTTCTGCCGGTATAAAAAACATCGTCCACTAAAATAACGTCGCGGCCTTCGATATGGGTAGGCAACGCACTGGGCTTAACATTGGGATGTACGCCGACTTGAGAAAAATCATCCCGATAAAATGAAATATCCAATAAGCCTAAAGGCTCGGCAAGTTGCAGACGTTGATGCATCTGCTCAGCCACCCAAACGCCACCGGTGCGAATACCTATCATCACTGGGTTGTTCAATTGTCTGTCAAGAATCACTTTTCTTAATTCGGCTTCCAAGTGATCAAGTACATTTTTTATTTCTAACACTTAAAGGGTCCTTTTGGAGTAATCATTTAGCCAGGTTTGCAGGATTAGTTGGGCGGCAAGTTGATCCTGTACTTCCCAAAGCTTACTGGCGCTGACATTGACCTCATCAAACAGCAATTGTTTGGCTTCGAATGTCGATAAGGTTTCGTCTTGTTGGTAGACCGGCAAGTTATAGCGCCCTTCCAATTGCCGACAGAATTTTAACATGCGAGGGGTAATAGGATTGTCTGAGCCATCGGCTTGCCTGGAAATCCCCACGACTAAGCCTGCAGGGCGCCATTCTTGTATCACGGCAGTGATGACATCCCAGTTGGGCGTTTGATTGAGAGAACGCAAGGTTTGTAAGGGACTGGCTGTCCCCGTGGTAGTTTGACCAACAGCAATACCAATTTTTTTATTGCCGAAATCAAAGCCTAGGTAAGTATCAATTTGGATTTTGGGTAATAACGGATCGGGTCTAGCCATGGCCAGCAGGTGTGGTCAGTTTATTAATGTTAATGCCAATTTGATCTGCCGCCGCGCTCCATCGTTGACTGACAGGCGTATCAAACAATATCTGGCTGGAAAAAGGCGTATTTAGCCACGCATTGTCCAAAAACTCTTTTTCCAATTGCCCCTCTCCCCAACCCGCATAGCCCAAGGCGATCAAATAATGCTCGGGGCCTTCTCCAGCGGCAATCGCTTCAAGAATATCACGCGAAGTAGTGAGGGAAATATTGTCCGATATAGGCATCGTCGCATTCCAGTCGCCTCCTCGTGAGTGGATGACAAATCCTCGATCTTGTTGCACTGGACCACCTGCATAAACAGGTTGCTGACTAGCCGTTGGGGACGTTACATTTATTTCCATCTGGCTAAAGATTTCACCCAGTTTCATATCCGTCGCGCGATTTATGACTATCCCCAGTGCGCCTTCTTCATTGTGTTGACATAAAAAAGTCACCGTATGAAAAAAATTGCGATCTGCCAGCGTCGGCATAGCAATAATGAATTGATTATTAAAGTACGAGCCTTGATTCATAAGGATGCGATGTAGAGTGATTAAGTTGCCAATTATTTAACAATGCAAGATTTCACGGCTTTATTTTGTCGTCATGCCGGATTCATCTGAAAACTTCCATACCCGGGTAATTACCAATATATCGACTTCTTTACGTAAATCTAACGGTAATGGTGGAAACGGCGCACTCATCTTAACAATGTTTTTTGCCGCCTCATCAAGCGCTGGAATGCCCGATGAATGGGTGATTCGGATGGTGTATATAGAACCATCCGACTTAATTCCGACATCCATCGTCAGTGTAGCAGAGAAGTTTTTCTTAATAGCCGCTTCCGGATAATTCAAATTGCCGGTTCTTTCAACCTTGCTTTCCCAATCTTTTAAATATTGTGCGGCAACATATTTGTGAGTACTAACCGCGTTAACGGACACTATTTTGGTTTGATCCGAGCTTTGCTGACTCTGTCTAATTTCCGTACCCAATGCACTAATTTGTTGCTGTAGTGATTCGGCCGATAATTTTGGAGTGGGTTGTTCTTCCTGTTCTTCATGCTGTTTCTCAACAACTGCTGGTTTTGTAGCCGCAACTACTTTAGTTACTGCCTTTTGTTGGGTAAGGACTTTAGGTGTCTCCTTAGGCTTACTCACTTGCGGGGCGGTTTTGCTGACCTGTTTTGTCTGACCATTATTACTAGGACTTGGTAATTGCTGCTTGGGTGGCTCAGGTTTTTTGGTTTGTTCACCGGCACCGATTTGATTATCTTGCGCCAAAAACTTGGCCTCTTTAGGTGCTTTAGGAGTAGGTGTCACAGCTAAAGTTACATCAATAGAGCGATTTATTTTTTCCGGATTGGGCGCGGTAAAATTGACCCCCAAAGCGATAATTATGTGAACGATAGTCGCAATAAAAACTGCAACCAATAACGAATCGTTATTTGATAACGGCGTGGACGGCTCAAATTTGAGCGAATTGGACATCATCGTAATGAATTTTCAATATGATCCATTAATTGACCACAGATATTTAGTCCGAATTGACGGTCCAATTCTTGTACGCAGGTCGGGCTAGTCACATTGATTTCAGTAAGTGTATCGCCAATAACATCGATGCCGACGAATACCAGACCTTTTTCACGCAGAGTTGGCCCCACTTGATTGGCAATCCAACGATCTCGTTCTGTTAATGGCCGTCCTTCAGCGCGACCACCGGCCGCCAAATTACCTCGCGTTTCACCTTGAGCGGGTATGCGTGCCAACGCATAAGGAACAACGTCACCGTTAATAATCAATATCCGTTTATCGCCATCTTTAATTTCCGGCAGATATTTTTGGGCCATCACGTAGCGGCTATTATGCTCTGTCATCGTTTCTAATATGACGCTGAGATTTGGATCATTCAGACGCAAATGAAAAATCGAGGTTCCGCCCATGCCATCCAATGGTTTTAAAATGATTTCGCCTTGCTCGATCAAAAAGTCTCTAATTCGAGTGGATTCTCTGGCAACCAGCGTTTCCGCACAACATTGAGGGAACCACGCCGTAAAGAGTTTTTCATTGGCATCACGCAATGACTGCGGTTTATTGACAACGAACGTTCCCAAAGCCTCTGCCCGTTCAAGCAAATACGTTGCATAGATATATTCTTGATCAAACGGCGGATCCTTCCGCATCAAAATCACGCTCAGCTGATCTAAAGGAATGTCCTGCTCAGCTATAAATTCATGCCATTGCTGCTCATCACGTTGCACTTTAAGCGTTCGTGTTCTGGCATAAGCCCGGCCGTTACGAAGATATAAATCATTCAGCTCCATGTAATGTAATTCCCAGCCTCTGGCCTGAGCTTCCAACAGCATGGCAAAGCTGGTGTCTTTTTTTATGTTGATATGATCAATCGAATCCATGACCATACCGAGCTTAATCAACATTTAAATCTCCATTAGTCGCCTGACAAGCAGGCAAAATGCGCAAATATCGTTTCATTTTATAGATTGTAATTTACCTTGAAAAGATTATTTGGTATAAAGTCGGGCTAATTTTATGAATTTTAGTAACACCTAGGGGATCAACAATGTCCAGAGTATGTCAGGTAACAGGCAAACGTCCAGTTACCGGTAACAATGTTTCACACGCTAACAACAGAACAAAAAGACGTTTCCTGCCTAATCTGCAACATCACAGATTTTGGGTAGAAAGTGAAAATCGCTGGGTTCGTCTCAGAATATCCACCAAAGCAATGCGTATTATCGATAAAAAAGGCATTGATGCGGTTTTAGCAGATTTACGTAAAGCTGGCGAAAAGGTTTAAGGAATAAATTATGCGCGATAAAATCAAATTGCTTTCTACAGAAGGTACTGGTCATTTTTACACCACTACTAAGAACAAGCGCACCATGCCGGAAAAAATGGAGATCAAAAAATTTGATCCTGTGGTTCGCAAACACGTTATCTACAAAGAAGCCAAAATCAAGTAATTGGTTCTGCTTCAAACTAAACGGCCGGTCTATAATTTATAGTTGTAGACCGGCCGTTTTCGTTTACTGCTAATCCCTTAATTCTTTTAAAGAATTCACCATTTGAGTGAGCTTTAAAATCTGCTGCTGCATTAACAATACCTGTTTTTCGCTATTTTCCTTATCAGCCCTCAGTTTTGCATATTGGTGATTAAGCTCGGCATTGGCCTGTTTAAGACTCTTATTTTCAGCCTCAAGTAGTAATAACTTATTGTCATAATCAGCAGCGTTATCCGACGCATGATCGATAATATCTGAGTTATTATCAGAATGGGCAATATCAGCAAGCTCAACCAATGTCTCGACGCCATCATCAATTTTAAATAATGCGGCTTCCGGCGTAGCGCGAAGTATCTGCGCCTGATGGGTGATTTTTAATTCCGGCGCAATATTTTCCATTCCTCCGTGCAAAATAATGGCTTTTATCTTATTTCTAAGTAACAAAAATGCCGCAGCCTCACTAACTTTACCATTCGCACAAACCACTACTACCGGCTTGTCCCGGCTCAACGTCTTAACTTGCATGCGTAATGTAAAAAAGGGCGCATTAATGCTGCCATCAAGATGCCAAACATCGTATTCATCTTGCGATCTTACATCCAGCAAAATGGCGCCACGACTTAACAACTCTTGCACTTCATTGTAGCTAGCGAACTTTAACGAGGGCTCTTTTATCAGAGACACAAATTGCGCTTTATTTAGGCGAAACAGAATGACATCAGTCATTGCTGTAACAGTCACATTTCTAGGCACATCAGAAAGCAGAGCATCCTCGCCGAAGGTATCGCCTTTGCCTAATTGCGCTAATTTAATTTCCTTAGCATTTGGCGATGGCTTACGCGTCAGCAAACAGTGCCCACTCTTAATAAGATAGTAATAATCACCAACCCCGCCCTGTTCAACAATAATTTCTCCTGGGTGAAAATTAACCGTTTCCAAGCCCATTAATATTTTTTGAAGATTAGCCGGTGGCAACCGCTGAAATATGGGCGATCTTAATAGTGCGGTCATCCAGTCATCTGGATCATCTTCGGGTTCTTCAATGACCATATAATCATTATCCTCTGGATAAACTGTATCGAATTGGATATGCGCAAATTGAGCATCCAATTTTAAAAATCTCACCCACCCTCTGGCCATAGCGTCTATTTTTCTGGGTATTTGATGGGCCAATGCAAATTTCGCGGCAACACTTGAAGAAGTAATAGTCTCAACGACCAATCCTTGAGCCTGGAGCGAAACTTCGCCACTCAACAGATATACCAATCTGTTATCTACATCACCCTTTTTAAAGAGCAACCCGTCCAGTGTTTTTTCTACGGTAATTGCCGCACACAAGTCAATGAACTGTATGTGTGGCAGGGTAGCCAGAGGAATCAACTGGCGAATTAACACCCCATCTTCAGAATTGACATCTACGGCCATGACAATATAGTAAGCGCAGTAAACACTGAATAATAGTTCATTCCGGTCGAATTTTTATAATCTATCCGACACATTCGACTTGTTTTTAAATACTTTCAAACCCATATTTTCGGTCTCGTTCAAACAACTACTGGAACTTTGATGATGAACAACAATCTATTAAAGCGGCTGTTATTGATAATGGTTTTACCTGCTTATTTGGGAAGCGTCCATTTGGCAAGCGCAGCTGGCTTGCCGCCACTTATTGACAATCAACCCTTGCCTTCATTAGCGCCAATGCTGGAACGCGCTATGCCCGCGGTTGTTAACATCTCCACCACAACCAATGTTCAAATCGCCGAAAATCCGTTAATGCAGGACCCATTTTTTCGGCATTTTTTCGGCGTGCCCAATCAGCCCAATCAGCCTAACCAGCCCAGCCAACCCAGACAACAACAAAGAAACAGCTTGGGCTCTGGAGTGATTATCGACAGCAACCAAGGATTTGTACTCACCAATAATCATGTCATCGATAAAGCCGATAAAATAATGGTGACCTTACACGACGGACGCCAACTCAATGCCCAACTGATTGGCACAGATAAAGATTCTGATGTTGCCATTATTCAAATTCCTGCCGACAACCTCACGCAACTGCCTATCGCCAATTCCGATCAGGTAAGAGTAGGCGATTTTGTTGTCGCGATCGGCAGTCCGTTCGGTTTGAGTCAAACCGTCACCTCCGGCATTGTCAGCGCGCTAGGCCGCTCGGGGCTGGGCATAGAAGGCTACGAAGACTTTATCCAAACCGATGCATCTATTAACCCCGGCAATTCCGGCGGCGCCTTGGTCAATCTGCGCGGTGAATTAGTGGGTATGAACACAGCTATTTTGGCACCCTCAGGTGGTAATGTCGGGATCGGCTTTGCCATTCCTTCAAAAATGGCGATGTCGATTAAGGACTCCTTAGTCAAGCACGGCGAAGTCCGCCGCGGTCTATTGGGCGTTACTACTCAAGATTTAACACCCGATTTAATCAACGCGTTTAATCTGGCCAACAAAAATGGCGCCGCTGTTAGCCGTATCGAAAACAATTCGCCAGCCGCCAAGGCAGGTTTGGAGCCCGGCGACATCATCACGTCTATCAATGGCAAGGAAATAAAAGGCAGCGCAGAAATTCGCAACCTGATTGGCATGATGCAGATTGGTGACAAAGTTGATATTGAGTACATCCGTAGCGGCGTGAAAAAGCAGGCTACTGCTGAGATCGGCAAACCGGTTCGCCCACAACTCACTGGTGAAAAATTACATCAAACATTGCAAGGTACAATATTAAGCAACACCCAAAAAGATCAGATTGAAGGCATTTTACTTGAAAAAGTTGCCACCTCTTCTGCTGCCTGGCGTGCAGGCTTAAGACCTGGCGACATCATCATCTCTGCCAACCGTTACCGTGTACATAATCTCGAAGAGCTGCAACAAGTTATTACCCCAGATAGTGCCTTACTAATCAATATTCAGCGCGGTCAGGAAGGCTTCTTTCTTGTGTTACAGTAGCCAAAACCTGACACTAACCCATAAAGTCTTGCCGGATAACAATCATCCGGCAAGGCTTTTAACCAACCAATTAACAATACTGTGACTACTGAAAAACAATTTATTCCCTTAAACATTGCCGTATTGGTTGTCTCGGACACCCGCACTGATGCCGATGACACATCAGGAAACACCTTGGTGGAGCGTGCCACAACAGCAGGCCACCAAGTCATTGCAAAAAAGATAGTGCCAGACAACATTTATCAAATCCGTGCCGCTGTTTCCAACTGGATTGCCGATGACAACACCAACGTGGTGATCAGTACCGGCGGCACCGGCGTCACTGGTCGCGATGGCACGCCGGAAGCTATTCAACCGTTATTGGATAAAGTATTAGATGGCTTCGGCGAAACTTTTCGCATGCTGTCTTACCAAGATATTAAAACCTCCACCATTCAGTCCAGGGCGCTGGCCGGCGTTGCTAACGGCACGTACATTTTTTGTGTCCCCGGTTCTTCAGGGGCTTGTCGCACCGCTTGGGATTTGTTGATCAAAGACCAACTCGATCATCGCACTCGGCCATGCAATCTGGCTCAGCTCATCCCTAGACTTTTGGAAAAATAACATGCGTTCAGTAGCTTTATTTTTAGGCGCGTTAAGTGCGCTGACCGGCGTCGGCATGGGCGCATTTGGCGCCCATGCGCTAAAAACCATTTTAAGCCCGGAAATGTTGGCTGTTTACCAAACCGGGGTAAGCTACCAAATGTGGCACGCGTTAGGATTAATCGGTATTGCCATTATTCAACAATTTCAAGCTGAAGATTCCGCGTTGCTCAATTGGGCCGCGCGATTGATGTTTTTAGGCATAGTTATTTTTTCCGGCAGCCTTTATTGCTTAACAGTACTTAATCAGCCCTGGCTGGGGATGTTTACCCCGATCGGTGGCGTTAGCTTTTTAACGGCATGGACTCTCATTGCCATTTTCGCAGTCAAAAAACCACATCAAAGCAGGTATGCCCGTGCGCGACGCTAATCCACAAACCATTTATCTAAAAGACTACACCGTACCCGAGTACCTGATTCACAACGTCGAGTTAAACTTTCACCTGGATGAAGAAAACACCCTTGTTACGTCGATACTAACTTTAAGCCGCAATCCTGCCAGCCGGTCAGCTAACACCACGCTGACATTAGCAGGAGAAAATCTGCAATTGCTCAGCATCGTACTAAACGACGACACCCCATTATCTGAAGCACAATACCTGCAAACCCCGGAATCCCTGATAATCCACGATGTGCCGCAACAACGGCCATTTATATTGACCATCGAAAACCGTATTAACCCCAAAGCCAACACGGCACTGGAAGGCCTGTATCTTTCCAACGGCATGCTCTGCACCCAGTGTGAAGCCGAAGGCTTCCGGAAAATCACCTATTTTCTGGACCGCCCCGATGTGATGACCCGCTTCACCACCACCCTGACCGGCGATAAAGACCGCTATCCGGTCTTGTTATCCAACGGCAACAAAATCGCCCACGGAGATTTGCCCGACAATCGCCACTGGGTCACTTGGGAAGACCCTTTCAACAAGCCTTGCTACCTATTTGCCTTGGTAGCGGGTCAATTGGAAAGTATTGAAGACCACTTCACAACTCAGTCCGGCCGCGACATTACCCTACAAATCTTTGTTGAAAGACACGACATCGACAAATGCAGCCATGCCATGCAGTCGTTAAAAAATGCCATGCGCTGGGACGAAGAGGTTTACGGTCGTGAATACGATCTGGATTTATACATGATTGTCGCTGTCAGCCACTTCAACATGGGCGCGATGGAAAACAAAGGCCTGAACGTTTTCAACACCAAGTTTGTGCTGGCCCGTCCCGATACCGCGACCGATTTCGATTATGAGCATATCGAAGGCGTTATCGCGCATGAATATTTCCATAACTGGACCGGCAATCGCATCACTTGCAGGGACTGGTTCCAACTCAGCTTAAAAGAAGGTTTTACTGTCTTTCGCGATCAGGAATTTACCGGCGACCGCACCTCCAAAGCCGTTAAACGCATTGAAGACGTCAACATGCTGCGCACTAGGCAATTTGCTGAAGATGCAGGCCCCTTGGCGCATCCGATCAGGCCGGATTCCTACATCGAAATCAACAACTTTTACACGCTGACCGTTTACGAAAAAGGTGCGGAAGTCGTGCGAATGATTCGCACCTTGCTGGGAGAGACCAATTTTCGTAAAGGCAGCGACTTATATTTTGACCGTCATGATGGCCAAGCGGTTACTTGCGACGATTTTGTGCAGGCCATGACCGATGCCAGCGGCATTGACTTAACTCAGTTTAAACATTGGTATACACAAGCTGGCACGCCAGTGCTGGCTGTTGAGCAAGCCTACGATAAAGTTAAGCAAACACTAACCTTAACTTTTAAACAAAGCTGCCCTGCCACGCCCGGACAAGCGACCAAAAAACCGTTGCATATTCCGGTAACAACCGGCCTGCTTGATGCAAGCGGCAAAACGCTAGCAGCCAAACTCCAAGGCAATGCTCAAGCAAGCAATGAAATTGTCTTGCAAATCACCGAAGCTGAACAATCGTTTACCTTCGAACAACTTGCCGAACAACCGGTAGTTTCCGTTTTACGCGGCTTTTCCGCACCAGTTAAGCTGGAATTTCAACGTAGCCTGGACGAATTGGCATTTTTATTAAGCCACGACAGCGATACGTTTAATCGTTGGGAAGCAGGCCAACAACTGGCCGGGCAAATCATTGCCGGATTAATTAGCGATGTTCAACAGCAACGCCCGTTACAGCTAAACCCGTCGTTAATACAAGCGTTCAAAAAACTACTTGAACAATCTTGGGAGGATTTATCGTATTTTTCCTTGTTGTTGAATTTGCCTTCAGAAACCTATTTGGCCGAACAGATGCAAGTCGTCGATGTCGACGCCATTCATCAAGCCAGGGAATTTGTCAGCAAAACCTTGGCGACTGAGCTACAAGCACAATTTCAAGCCTTGTACGCACAAAACCATAAAGATGAATCAGGCCAATTCGATGCCGGTGCGATTGGTCGCAGACGCATTAAAAATACCTGCCTCAATTATTTAAGCACTCTGCAACAGCCGGAAATACAAAGCTTGGCCGAACAGCAATTTGCCAGCGCCAAAAACATGACCGATCAGATTGCCGCATTGAGCGTTGCAGTCAATTACCCGCATCCGGCAAAACAACGCTTGCTCACCGAGTTTTATCAGCAATGGCAAAACGAAGCCCTGGTGATCGACAAGTGGTTTACGCTGCAAGCGGCCAGTCCAGAGCCAGATACCTTTGCAACTATCCAAGCGCTATTGCAGCACCCAGCTTTCGATTTTAAAACCCCCAACCGCGTTCGGGCATTGATTGGCGCGTTTAGCCAAAGTAATCCACTGCATTTTCATGCGGCCAATGGTCAAGGCTATCAATTTCTCGCCGATCAAATCATCGCCCTCAACGCCATCAACCCGCAGGTCGCAGCCCGCATGACCGGCGCGCTAACAACCTGGCGTCGCTATGATCCAAGCCGGCAAGCACTGATAAAAACCCAACTGGAAAGAATTATCAGCACCCCAGATATTTCCAGGGATGTTTACGAAGTGGCCAGCAAAAGCTTGGTGTAATACCCAAGCTTTTGTCTTCAGCTCGACTTGAGCAGTATTGGATAACGCCAATCTCTCAAGTCGGGACCGCTCTTCCCCACATTTATTGAGTTGGATCTACACTTCCTGCATTCAGCCACAACTTCGCTAAGTTTCCATGCCAACCAAATCATTGCCGTTTATATCGACAACGCTTTTTTATGCGCTCTATTATTTAATCAGCACCATCAAGTTCGATGTGCAGATATTGCCGCAATCGGTACCTTACGATTATTTATTACAACTGGGCATTGCTTATCTAGTGTTTGCGTTGTCCAAAAAAAAATCCGTATTTTTGGTTATCCATGGCTTAACAATGGGGCTGCTGTATATCGGTAATGCCGTCAAAATTTCCTTTTTTGGCGGACCGATTATGCCTGACGATGTTTACGCACTCAGGTCATTGCTATTGATACTTGAAGGCTGGCAATTTTTTGCAGTCGCAGCTCCTCTGGCCGCTATCGCCAGCTTACTGTTGTTTAATTTCAGCATGCGCCATTGGAGCGCTTACCTGGCCAGCATGAGTTTGATGTTGTTAGGTATCACCGTGGTTTACAAACCTATCGCCGTTGTCGAACCACTGGATAATTACTTCGGCAATTCTCACTGGGATCAACGTTCAAATTACGTCTGGCGCGGCGCCACTATGTACACCCTATTAGAAGCTGCCCGCTATTTTGCCGTCGCCGATGTGCCGCCTGATGCAGACAGCGTTCAAGAAGCCGCACAATCAATGTTAACCGTGACACCGCCACTGGAAAAAGTGGGTATCCCAAAAGAATTCACCCCACGCAATGTCCATATCGTGTTACTTGAATCTTTCTGGGACGCGAATGAACTAAAAAAAGCCAAGTTCAATCAAAACCCACTTTCCCCGGAATTTCGCCAGCTATGGAAAAATGCTGGTCACTCGCACGCATTAACACCTGTATTTGGCGGCGGCACCGCAAATTCAGAATTTGAAGTGCTGTGCGGATTTCCGGTCAGCAAAGACAATATTAAATTTGAACGGCAATTACTTAACGATGTGCCTTGCCTACCGCATATTCTGGCTGATAAAGGCTATCGGACGCTGGCTTCCCATCCTAATGTGCCGGTATTTTGGAATCGAGTTAACGCCTATAAACGCATCGGTTTCCAGACTTATTGGTCAAAACAGGATTTTGAGTTGGACGACATGAATGAAGAGTTTCTTGCCGATAGCTCCCTTTACCGTCAAGTTACCGAAAAAATCTCCGGTTCTATTGAAGCCAAACAACCCGTCCTAGATTACATCGTGACGTATTTTGGCCATTGGAATTATCCCCTAAACGAAAAGCGACCAAAACAAATCAGCTCGCCCTCCCAAGTTGACGATGTAGCGGCTTATGCCAACACCACCTATTACAAGTCCAGGGAATTAATGGGTTTTATCAACGACATGCGTAAACACGATCCCGACGGCATCATTGTCGTGTTCGGCGATCATTTACCGTCGTTGGGTGAAAACTTTGCCGGGTATGTTGAGTCCGGCGCGTTGACCAAAAATAAAACTGACTTTACACCGGCAATGTTCAAATTTTTTGTATCCACACCAATGATCATCATCGACGGCAAACGTGGCCCGTTAAAAATCGGCAATTTGCCGTTATATCAAGTGCCTAAACTGGTGCTCGACCTGCTCAATTACGATGAACCCAGCATCATGGATTACACCGCCGCCATACCAGGGCTGCAAGTACGGCCATTGCCCGGCTTGCACTTTACCGTATCCTCCGATGGCACGGTCGACACTTGCAAAGAACCACCCTACTCCGACGATTGCCAGCACTCTGCACGCTGGTTGGAAAACGTGAATACTATCAGCAACGATTTATTCATCGGTCGTCAATTTGCCAGACCCAAACATCCCATGGATCCAGTCTCTCCAGCCATCACCGCACAGCTGGCCCCGACCATTAACTAAAAATCAGGCGCAAGCTCATGCTTAACCGCCCATCTCCTCAAAGAATGCGCGGTTAAGCCTTTTATGGTTGGACGGCTACACACATGCAACGGCATAGCGTTATTTATAAGAATATCGATTAAAGTAGCGATATAAATAACCTTCAGGAAAATCGCATGAACAAACTTTTAGTCACCAGCGTGTTTGGCTTGCTCACCATCACCTCAACAATCAGTGCCGCCGACCAACGCAGCATCCCCGTACAAATTGACTACAGCTTGATAAAAAAAGTACTGCTCACCCAAGTTTACAAAGGCCTCAACAACAGCGCTGAGCTCTGGAATGATCGCCATGGCTGCGGCCATTTAACCCTGTCAAACCCCGAACTCAACGGCCAACAAGGCCAAGTGCGCATGATCAATCAAGTCGACGCCAAAGTCGGCACCCATTTAGGCGGACAATGCTTAACATTGCTGGAATGGTCGGGCACGCTGGAAACCTTGCAACAACCGACCTTGGATAGCACCAATTCCGTACTCAAATTCCCTATCACCAAAGCCACTGCTTATGATCCGCAAGGTCGGCAATTAACCATCGATAAACTGCAAGACCTAATCAAACGCTTTGCCGAACCCAAATTGTCCGAAGTCAAAATCGACCTGAACGAATCACGACGTAACATCGAACACACCTTGACGGGATTTTTACCCAAAGAAAACATTGTCGAAGTACAAACCTTGCTCAACTCGCTCAAATTCAACCACGTCCAGGCGGGCGACAACGCCATCAACGTTAAACTGCAATTTGATGCCCCCAACAAATTAGCCCCCAAAAAAGCGGAACCCGCATTTAACGCCGCCGAACAACAGCAATGGCAAGCCGCTTGGCAACAATGGGATGAGTTCTTAAGCAGCGCCATCAAACAAGCCACTAACGACACCCAATCGCCTGAATTACGCGAAACCCTAATGGAGATTCTAATGGACTCCCGCGCCGCATTTCAGGCTGGCTTAAAAGACCAAGGCAATACTGACAACGATCCGGTGCGGGTATTTTTTACCGACACCTGGGTGCGCTTATCACCGGTATTAAAAACCATCGGCAACGACCTGCCCGGCGCGCAAAGCCTTAAATACCTGACTTTTATCGCCGCCACCGATGTCATTTACGAACTGGAAAGCATCGGCGCTCCGTTTGGCTTGGATATTTCCTCTGATGGCTTGCGGCGACTGGCAAGATTGTTGATTGCGGGGAAGCAAGAGGCCGAAGTCAAGCATGCGCCTTAAGCCAACATGTCCCTATTGCAGACTTACGTCCCTTATGATCGATTTCAGATGACGAACTGCGAATCCAATTTGGAATCACCTGTGGCGGAGCCTTGCACTGGAGTAAAAAACTAGATATGACAAATTCTGCTGTTTTACTAGAGCCACTGTGAACACCTTAATTTGAAACTACCATAGGTTTCGCTGGATACAACGAAGTCCAATAATTCAAAATCCTCAGCTAACAATATCTTCAAGAGCAAGGGTGGATTTAGCCGCACCAAAATTCCCGGACTTTAGAAATATGCGACCTAGAAACAGTTGTGTCTTTCAAATCGTGCAGACCATTTAGGCTTGCTGCGTGTACTCTTTCTCTGACTAATTCCTTCGGGAGCGCAACCGATTTAATTAAAATAGAGGGCCACACTATAAACAACACAACTTTGCTTTTGATTGCCTCGAAAATTAAAATCAGCCTACTAAATCAATAAACCACTTAACCATTTCATGACCTCAACTACATCCGCAAGTTTCTTATCCAAAGAACGTACTATCGCCGGTCCCGGCTTTAACCGCTGGCTGCTGCCTCCAGCAGCTTTAGCCGTGCATTTGTGTATCGGCATGGCTTATGGCTTCTCGGTATTTTGGCTGCCACTGTCAAAAGCGATCGGTATTAAAGAAAGTATTAAATGCGGCCCGGAAACCGGTTTTTTCCAAGAGCTGTTTGCGACCAACTGCGATTGGAGCATTGCCACATTAGGCTGGATGTACACATTGTTTTTTGTGTTGTTGGGCTCGTCAGCGGCCATTTGGGGCGGTTGGCTGGAACGTGTCGGTCCGCGCAAAGCGGGCGTGGTCAGCACCTTGTGCTGGTGCGGCGGCATGCTGCTTTCTGCGCTGGGCATTTATCTGCATCAGTTTTGGATCATGCTGTTGGGTTCCGGCGTTATTGGCGGCGTGGGCTTGGGGCTGGGGTATATCTCACCGGTGTCGACACTGATCAAATGGTTCCCTGACCGGCGCGGCATGGCCACCGGCATGGCCATCATGGGTTTTGGCGGCGGTGCGATGATTGGTTCGCCGTTGGCAACTGCACTGATGAAAATATTTGCCACTGAAACCGATGTTGGCGTCATGCAAACCTTTATTGCAATGGCCTTGATTTACTTTGTATTCATGATGAGCGGTGCGTTAAGTTACCGGGTACCGGCCCACAACTGGCAACCGGCTGGCTGGACGCCTGCGGCTCCGGAACAAAGTAAAGCTATGGTCACACACGGCCATGTGCATGTAAAAAATGTCTTTAAGATCAAGCAATTCTGGTTGGTATGGGCAGTGTTATGTATGAATGTCAGCGCCGGTATCGGCGTGATCGGCATGTCATCGCCGATGTTGCAGGAAGTGTTTGGTGGCCAGTTAATCGGTATCGATAAACCCTTCGCCCAGCTGGATAAAGCCGAACTGGCGGCAATTGCCGGTGTTGCTGCAGGGTTTACCGCATTACTGAGTCTGTTTAATATCGGCGGCCGTTTTATTTGGGGCAGCTCGTCGGACTTGCTGGGACGTAAATTGACCTTTTTTGTGTTCTTCGTCTTCGGCGGTTTGCTGTATATCAGCATTCCCAGTCTGGCGATGGCGGGCAACAAAGCCTTATTTGTCGCGGCATTTTGCCTTATCTTGAGCATGTACGGCGGCGGTTTTGCCACCGTGCCCGCCTATCTTGCCGATTTGTTCGGTACGCAAATGGTCGGGGCGATACATGGCCGTTTACTGACGGCCTGGGCAACTGCGGGCATCTTAGGCCCTGTGGTGGTCAACTACATGCGCGAATATCAATTAGGTTTGGGCTTGCCTCGTGAGCAGGTCTACAACCAGACCATGCTGATCTTGGCCGGCTTATTGACGGTAGGCTTTATCTGCAATTTATTGATTCGGCCGGTTGCCGATAAATGGTTTATGACCGATGCCGAACTGGCAGCCGAAAAAAGCCTGGAGTATAAAAAAATACATGCTCATGATGACGACAAAGAAATCATTTCCACCAGCCGCAGCCGCAGCCACCCGCTACTGGTTTGGCTGGCTTGGTTGGCGGTAGGAATTCCGATGGGCTGGGGCATCGTTAATACGTTGATTAATGCCAGTAAGTTTTTTTCTTAAAGTATTTTGTCGGGTTACGCTCTATCGAGCTAACCCGACCTACATTACTAAATTCTATATCACCAAAAAATCTTCTAGCCCCTGCCCGATTAAACCTTGTTGCGCGGCAACTGCTTTGTCTTCAGCAGTGTTGTATCCCCACAGCGCAAAAATTAGTTTAACGTTCGCTAAGTCTTCAATCTTTCTAACGTTCAATAGCGTAGGTAGCCGATCTTCGACAAAATAAATCGTTTTATCCGGATGGGTTTTCAGTAATTGCGTTAGCACTTCCGGCTTGCTCATATTACGATCCAAGCCGAAAATCTTGTCATCAGCCAAGTCGATGGCGTTGGCTTGCAGAATTTGTTTAACGAATCGTTCTTGTTTAGTAGTAATAATCAACCAGGACGCTTGCTGCCCCAACTGCTGCAATTTTTCTGCAACACCCGGAAACAGCGGATTCATGTTGATCCAATCCGCCAAATCGTTTGCTATCCAGGCATCTCGGGTTTCACCAAAAAGTTTTTTCAGGTTGTCAGGTGTGACCTGAGCCTGCTGCAATAGCTTGTCAATTTTGCTGGCGTAATCGCTAGTAATCGTTTCAGGCGACTCGCCCAAGTGCAGTAGACGCATTGCCAAGATGGCTTCGTAGCCGGTTTCAATAATCGGCCGGACTAATCGAAATTGATCAACCATTGCTTGCGGCACAGCTTCGGTCATATCGCCCCAAATCTGGTTCGCAGCTTTCCAGCCGGTGATTGCGGTTTCTACCGCGCTGTCGCAGATAACCCCATCAAAATCTAGGGCATAGAGTATCGAGTGTTTCATGTTCTGTTTGCTTTAAGACAAGGTTGAAGTGTTCGCTAAAACACCAATGGGTAGGATTCGAAAGTATAAATAACAGGGGAATAATCGACTATCAACATATATGAAACATTTTGTTAATTGTTAGCTGTATTGTAAACAAATACAGCCGCGACTATAGTTGACACCAAGTTAAGCAAGTCCCTTTTTATCAATACTGAATAGGACTTTTCACCAGTTTCATGTACCTCCTCGTAGTGTGAAATTCAGATCCCTTTGGAATCTGTTACTTTTAACCTCCCTCTGCTAAAGCACCGGGAGGTTTTTTTTGCTCTATTGATTGGCTTTAGCTCTTCGGCAATCCCGACAACCAGCCCTGAATCTTGCTGACAGCTTGTTGTGTTAAATCAGCAAAGCCGCTAATTGCGCCTTTGGCATCTGCTGTTTTACTCGGCTGTTCCAATCTAAATTCTTGCGTAGCGACTTTTTGGGTATTGTCCGCAGAATATGCCTCGACCGAAAAATGCAGTACTACACGGGCTTTATCAGTGGCATCAAATTGCTGCTCAAACGTTTGCAATTTCACCAATAACCGATAATTAAAGCCAACCCCGCTGGCAATTAGTTTCTGTTGAAATAATTCCGGCGGCGAAGCAATCCACACATCTTGACCATAAAACCTGACTTGGCTGGGTGCAGAAAAAAGCAGTCGATAGCGGATTCTGTTATCCCAAAGCCACGATGGGGCATCGACGTTAATCGCCGATTTTTGTTTAACACTATTTGAAGCAGCTCTACTTTGATCTTGACCAAAGTCATGTGCGTCCGGCTGTCTGGCATTCGGTGTGCAGCCAATGGCTAATAGCGATAATGATACGGCTGTCAGAAGAGTTTTCATTGCGGGGCCTCATAGCCTGATTCGCCGGGGCCTCGATCTTGTTTGCTTGGACCTAACAGCAGTTCTTGGGGATTATGTTCCAGCATAGTAGCAACCCGTTTAATCTGTTGACTGGTGCCGTGTAGCTCAATCAGCAGATCATTGATTTTCGGCAAGGTAGTCTGCAACGCAAAATTGCCTGCGGTCTGACCGGTATCCGCAAGTTTGCTGGTTTTGCTGCTAAGTGCTTTGACTTCCTTCGTCAAACCTTGCAGGTCCGCAGTCAATTTATTGATATTTTTGAGTGTGCCGCGCGCATCGTTAGTTAAGGACGGTACGTCCGCTAACGCCGCATCAACACTTTTTTGCAATTCACCTAGTTTGGCGGTCAAGCCTTTTAAATTATCGAGAATACCTGCGATATTCTGGATGTTATCGTCACTCAATACCTGGCCTAAAGCCACCATTAGTCGATCAGCTTTATGCAGTATTTCTTCACCTGAGGTCATCAACCGGTCAGTCAATGATGGCAACAAAGGAATACGCCGATCAGGAATATCACCGGGCGGAATCGACTCCTGCACCTTATCGTTATCTTCCAGCTGAATCTGGGTTAAACCGGTCACGCCTTTTAGCCTTAAGGTCGCGTACACGCTCCTACTTAAGACGATATTTTTATCAACTTCAATCGGTATCAGAATAATGCCTGCGTCATTGGGATCAAACTCCACTTTAAGCACTTTGCCTACCGCGATGCCGCGAAAAAACACTGTCGACTCGGGATTAAGACCCGACACCGATTCGTGAGTGTAAATCACGTAATTATTGCGTTCGCGCTCAAAATGCCCCAGCCAGTAAATCACTATCACCGACGCCGTCACCAACACCAGCAAAAACAGTCCTGTCATTAATGCGTGCTTGTTTCTACCCATGAGCTTCCTCTTGATACTGAAATACACGCCGCGCGCGTCTATTGTGAAAAAAACTCTTAACAAACGGATGCGGACAATTTAATACCGATGCCAACGGCCCAAAAGCCACTAACTGATTATCAGCCAATACCGCCACTTGGGTACATAAATCCCGGAGTATATCCAGATCATGCGTGACCATTACCACGGTAAACTTTAGATCGCGATGCAGCTCTGATAATAGCGTGACGAAATCTTCACTGGAAATAGGATCAAGGCCCGAGGTTGGCTCATCCAATAATAACAAGCCAGGCTCAAGAATCATGGTTCTGGCCAACGCCACACGTTTAATCATGCCGCCGGACAAATCGGCAGGTTTTAACCAAGCATCATCCGGCGCTAAACCGACCATCGCCAATTTCATAAACACCAAGCGGCTAATCAACTCCTCATCTTTGACGCCGACTTCACGTAACGGGAACGCGATGTTATCAAACACATCCAGCACGCTAAACAACGCACCTTTTTGAAACAACACGCCGCAGTCACTACGCAAGCGTTGCCCATGATCGGCAGTGATCTTTTTTAACGATTGCCCCATCACAAACACTTCGCCTTCACTCGGTATCTGTAAGCCGATAATTTCTCGTAACAATGTAGTTTTACCGCAACCGGAAGCGCCAACTAAACCCAAGATTTCACCCCGTGCCAAATTGAGGCTGACATCTTTATGGACCACTTTGTCACCAAAGCGCGTCCAAATATGTTCCATACTGATGGCAAAGTCATTACTCATGGCATGCCCACGCCCATAAATAAAATGGCAAATACCGCATCGATCATAATCACGACGGTAATGGCGGCAACCACCGAATTGGTGGTTTCATTGCCTAAGCTTTCAGTATTGGGTTTAATCCGAAAGCCAAAATGGCACGCGATTAAAGCAATCATTAAACCAAAGACCGCGCTTTTACCGATGCCGATAAACACGTTAGCTAAAGGCACCACATCGGGCAATTTAAAGAAAAATTGTTGGTAGCTAATATCCAAGGTGTTTTGCGCGGAGAACATACCGCCGATGAGTGCCGCGGCATCCGTCCAAATGCTGATCAGCGGCATTATCAGCGTTAATGCCGCCACATTAGGTAAGATTATCCGCACGGAATGCGAGATTCCCATGGCCGATAATGCATCCAGCTCTTCAGTCACGCGCATGATGCCGATTTGCGCAGTCATCGCCGATCCCGAACGACCGGCAACCAAAATTGCCGCCAGCAACGGCCCCAATTCCCGAATAATGCTCAAACCAAGAATATCGATGATATAAATTTCCGCGCCGAAGATTTTTAATTGGAGCGCCGACAAATAGCTCAGCACGATGCCAATCAAAAAGCCTACCAGCGCGGTAATCCCCAACGCACGCACACCGGCTTCATAAATGGTGATGGAGATTTCCGCCCAAGGAATTGCACTTGGATGCCGCAGTAAATAGGTTATGTCTAAAAATAACTGGCCCAGCAAAAACACTACATCCAACAACTGAAGCCAAAAGTCTTTGAGCAACTTTTGCAATACCGGCCATAGCTGAATTTTTGCTGACCGCAGTGGCGGCAAGACTTGCTCCTGCCAACGCTCGAATAGGCGTTGATGTTCAGGACGTAGTTGCAGGCCTTCCGGCAAGCGATTCCCCCAGGCTTGCCAAAGCATTAATGCCGCCGCGTTATCCAGCACCTCAACATTTTGCATATCCCAATGCTTAACCTTGCTGTCTTTAACCAACCGGGTAATTTTCTGTGTAAGTGCAGGTTCCGCAGTCAAACCGCGCAGATTCCACACGCCTGATAATTGCACAGAACGCTCGCCATCTTGATCAAGCACGGCTAGCGTCGGCGTTACATCAAGATTAAGTTCAGTCATAAATCCACCCTATGGCGTGGCCAGCCAATCCAGCTCGACATCTGAAAAACCGGCACGTTTACGTAGTTCTCTATTAAACGGACCTTTAGGCTTACCGGCAATATAGTATTGTGTGATCAGCGCTTGATAAGTGCTGTCTGGCTCCATTCGGCGTTGCTCACACACATAACTAAACCACTTTGAACCCAGCGCCACATGGCCGATTTCGTCAGTCAAAATTCGTGTTAACAACGCCACGCTGGCTTGATCGCCCAAGTTGGCAAATTTTTCGATAATCGCAGGCGTCACATCCAAACCGCGTGCCTCCATGCAGCGCGGCACCATCGCCAGCCTGGCCAATAAATCATCCGACGTATCTTTGGCGTGATCCCATAAACCGCCATGCGCAGGCAAATCGCCGTACTGGATATTTAAGGCCTGAAAATGTGTTCTGATTAACTCGAAATGTTGCGCTTCCTCATCGGCGACTTGCAGCCAATCTATATAAAACTGGTCAGGCATGCCGCGAAACCGGTACAGCATGTCCCAGGCCAGATAAATCGCCATAAATTCAACATGCGCAATTGCATGAAAAAACGCCGCTACACCTTGAGGATTAGTCAATTTTCGATTAGGCATATTGCGCGGCGCCAGCAACTCAGGACTATCAGGAAAACTCACCTGCTCGATTGGCAAGGGCGGGCAAGACGGGCTAAGCTTTAGCTCGCCGTTATGTAATAATTGCCAAGCTTGGTGCGTCAGCGCCAGCTTTTCATCAATATTTGTGCGATGTAAACACGCAGCGGCAAAATCAAATACGTTATTCATTACCTTTACACGTTGACCCTATGACTAAATATTTCGACCTAAGTGCATTACTGCTTTATTGCCTGTTTATTTATTGGTTGTCCGACCAACAATCCCTGCCCGCGCCCACCTGGTGGGGCGTCGAATTCCAAGACAAAATCAACCACGCGGGTGCTTATTTTATTATGGCAACATTCGCTTGGCGCAGTTTCAGGCACATTGGCACTTCACCCATTGTACTGGCTTTAATCAGCATTCTGTTTTGTAGTTTATACGGGGCGTCAGACGAATGGCATCAATCCTTTGTCGAAGGTCGATCTTCGGATGTCATGGATTGGCTGGCAGATACTAGCGGGGCGGTGATGGCGATGGCGTGCTTATACTTTTTTCAGCGCCGGAATCTTTTTGTGGTCGGCGTTTAACCGGTAAAAAGAAAATCTCCAGGTGCAACATAACTAGGTGTTGCTGTAGTATGCGCATGCTATAGCAACATGAATTGAGCCAACACGATGCAACCTGTTATCAGCAGCCCCAAAAAAGCCACCAACATAACACTTTCGACGGATGTACTGACCGAGGCCAAGGCCCTGGGAATCAATATTTCGCAGTCTTGCGATCAGTTTTTGCGCGAACTGATACGCCAAGAGCGTGAGCGGCGTTGGCAGTTAGAACATGCCGACTTTATCGCCGCTTATAATCAAACATTAAACGACGAAGGTCTGCCTTTGGATGAATGGCGGTCGTTCTGAGATGCCTCGTTTTGATGTTTATCGAAATAGTGGTTCGCAGGCTTCGGTGACACCTTATCTTCTGGATGTTCAAAGCGATTTATTGCAAGGACTAGAAACTCGCGTCGTCGTTCCTCTTCGCAGGCGAGACCGTTTTCCTGGTACCAGTATTCCTGACAATCTTACGCCAACGTTTGAAATAGAAGGCATTGACTGTCTGTTGGAAACACCCAAACTAGCCGCTGTACCGCTAAGATTATTAAAAACGCCAGTAACATCGCTGGCATCCAAGCAATTTGAAATTACTGCGGCACTGGATTTTCTGTTTCAGGGCTTTTGAAAAAGCTCAGTTTGAGGGCGTGGCAAACAGATAACAGGATTTCTATTCAGTCACATTCAACTGATATTTCCTCACCCGGTAACGCAGTGTTTCCCGGGTTGTACCCAAGGCTCTGGCTGCAGCTGTTAGATTATTACCCGCCCGATCCAATGCGGTTTTGATGATAAACCGGTCCATATCGTCCAGTGCCATACTGCCATCCAGCGGCAGGTGCAGGCTGTTTTCGTTATCGACAATGCCATTTTGGATTGCTTGCTGACCGGGCAATTGCAGCCATTGACCGGGGAATACCGGGCCATCGGCGAACAACACGCAACGTTCAATGACATTACGCAGTTCTCTGACGTTACCGGGCCAATTGTGAGCGCGCAACTTAATCCACACGTCGTGGGGGATTTCTTTTACTCGCCGCCCGGCCTTGGCGTTATATTCGGCAACGAATAACGGCACCAGCTCGTCCAGATCTTCTAGGGCTTCACGCAACGGCGGCAGCATGACTTTAAATACACTTAGGCGATGGTATAAATCGGCGCGAAAGGTTCCGGCCTGTATCATACTTTCCAGATTGCGATTGCTGGCAGCAACGATTTGCACATCGACGTTGATTTCCTTTTCGCCGCCTAAGCGCCGTACTTTGTGATCCTCAATGGCTTTAAGTAATTTGGCTTGCAAATCCAGCGGCATTTCGCCGATTTCATCCATGAACAAGGTGCCGCCGTCGGCTTGCTCCAGCAAACCTCGGTGGCGTCCTGCTGCACCGGTAAAAGCGCCGGATTCATGACCGAATAACTCTGATTCTAATAATTCGCGCGGCAATGCAGCGCAGTTCACCTCAATCATCGGTTGTTGAGCCCGAGGGCCGCCGTAATGCAGAATCCGTGCGGTCAAGCCCTTGCCGGTGCCGCTCTCGCCACCGATGATCAGGGCGCTGAACGGGACTTCCGTCAATCGCGTCAATAATTGCCTAACCTGTTGAGCTTGAAGGCTACGACCAACATAAGCTTCTGGTGAATAGCGTTTATGGCCCAACCGGGTTTGGTCGATGACCCGGCGTTGTATTGTGGCACTGCGGGCGGCACTGGCGACAATCAGATCGAGACGATCCAGATCACAAGGCTTTTCCAGAAAATCATAAGCGCCCAGCCGAAGTGCCCTTACCGAATCAGGCACGCTGCCGTAGCCGGTTAAAAACAGCCATGGCGTAATAGTGCCGGCGTCTATGCTGCCAGCCTTCATTTTCAATTGTTCCATGAAATCCAACGCATTGCCGTCAGGCAAATTCATGTCAGAAAGAATTACTAAGGGTTCGGTAGTTTTTACCAACAATAAGTCTTTGGCTTCGGCAAGATTGCGAGCCCACACTACATCCCAGCCGAGTGATTGATAGTGCCGCGATAATTCGGAACCGAGTAGTTGTTCATCTTCAATAATCAGTAAGGTTTCCATCTTTAGTTCACTCCAGTTGGCAACGTCAACAATACCCTGGCGCCATGGGGCTCAATATTTTGCAGTCGAATAGTGCCACCCAATTCTTTGACAAAGCGTTGCACCATCGCCAAGCCTAAGCCGGTACCTTGTTGGCGCTCGGTACGAAACGGCCGGATACCTTGCGTCAATAGCTCTTCAGAAAAGCCAGGACCATCATCCACTACGATGATTCGCAACACATCATGTTCCAGACCCGCTTTAATGGTAATGATGCCGGCACTGCCTTCGAGAGCATTGGCTGCGTTCAATACTAAATTCAACAATGCTTGGCGCATGCCGCTGGCCGGTAAATTTACCGGCAAAGGATGAGGCAATTCGGTGCAGAGCTGAATCTGTTCAGGAATTTGATAACGCGTTAATGTTAATAAATCATTGATCAAATCTGTTAAATCAAAGGTTTTGGCTTCTTCCGGGGCATGGCGGCTTTGATCAAGCATTTCGTTGAGCAAGCGCGCCAACCGTTTTAATTCGGTATCGATTAAGGCCATGCGCTCGCATTGATGCTGGTCATCAATTTCTCTGCGTAAATTATTAAACGCCATTTGAATGCCCGCCAGTGGATTGCGTATTTCATGGGCCAGTTTGGCGGCCACTTCGCCGATGGCCGCCAGACGTTCTGAGCGTGCCAGACTGGTTTGCTGTTCCAGCAATGCTTGAGTGGCTAATCTGACTTCATATTGCAATGATTGTGCATGCAGGCGTTTAGCCTCTTCCAGCTCAGCCAAGTGCTTAACCATTTCGTTATAGCTATTAAAAACAGGCAACAATAACGGGTCCAAATGTGCCGTGGTTATTGGTGTATAAGATTCATCAATCAACAGCTCCAACAACTGTCTAAGGTCGTTTAAAGGATGCAGAATTCTTCGATAGAAAAACAACACCGCAATCACCAAAATCAACGCTAATAACATCGACGCCACCGTCAATTCGGTTTCGGTATCTTTGCTGATTTGTTCCAGTAAATGGTCTCGCTCAATCAATTCGCTATCAAGCGCCTGACTCATGACCTTTAATGCTTCGATCAATCGGATGTTTTTTTCCTTCTTATCCAACGTCCCCAGTTCCGACAATAGCTGCCTGACCACTTCCATACTGTTTTTAGTTGTTGGCGATAAAATTACTTCATCTGCAGTCAACGCATCTATTTCGGCTAAAGTTTTAGTTAACGCTTTAATAGTGTTGGTAAGCACCTCTGGATAGGCTACCGGCACCGATTCGGCAAGGTATTCAATTAACGAGTGTCGTAATTCCACAGCAACGTTTTGCACGCTGTGCGAATAATCCACATGCGACAGCACCGCATCAAAATGATGTAAATTGCGCCAAATCAGACCGCCCAACGTCGCCAATGCCAACAATAGCAGTATCAAAAAAGCCAAGACGCGATGTTGTATGGGGCGCGGATAAGCTGATTTCATTTGACTATTTAATTAAGGAGACAGTGAGAATTAACAAAAAGATAAGATTTCTCTTACCTTGGCCATTAAATTTGTACTCATACAGAGCCAACATATTTTCTATACGCCTCATAACAAATGAACCATAACGAATAAACAGTAATGCGCCCCCAAAAATCAACAAAAACAATCATGTCTGGCGTGTTACTGATTTTATCGAAATACGCCAACAGCAAGAATAACGGGATGTTGATGACGATAATGGCTAGCACGGCTCCTTTGAGCATTGGCTGCCTGGCTAGATACTTTACATAAATTGCAAAACCAATGAACCACAACGAATAAACCGTAAATCGTCCCCAGAAATCAATAAATACCGCTGATTTGGCGTCCGTACTCAATAGATGAAAATATGCCGTAACTAAAAACAGCAAGGTATTGCCTACCACCAAGGTGGATAAAACGTATTTTATAATTGTCTTTTTTACTGAGTTCATACGGTTGCCTGCTTCACTTTTTGGCTACTGATTAGAGGCTTCATGACTGATTTTCCGCACACTTTTCAGTCAACGTTGTATAAATAACAAATATGACCAGCAAGGAAGCAAGAATCACAGATGACCCAACGGTGCCATAATCGAGCCCGCCTTTTTCAATCGGCTTAGTCAAAAAGTCGCCAAAGGTTGCGCCAAAAGGACGCGTCAGTACGAAAGCAAGCCAAAAAAGCATGACTCGATTAAGTCGGGTGAAATAGTTAGCCAATACCACCAAGCCTATTAATCCAGCAATTAACACAGCACCACCCAAAAACCCCAGCCCCGAATCATCGGCTAAAAAATCGCCTAAAGCTGTACCCAATGTGTTTGAAAACAATATGGCCAACCAATAGAACATTTCCGCCCGTGTGGTTTGGATGTTACTCACGGACAATGTCTTTTCGCTAATCTGCCAAATCGCCAACACCAACAGTAAACCGACGCTCAAAATCAATGACCCATTGGCATAACCCAAGCCTAAGGTGCGATCCATAAAATCCGACATCGTGGTGCCTGCCGTACTGGTAGTAAGAATCACCGTCCAATAAAGCACCGCATTAAACTTGCTCGCCATCAACTGAGCGATAACAGACACTAAGAACAAACCCAATAAAATGACAGTGCTAAATCCATAACCGACATCCATTGTCATCGACAGCAGATCACCCGCCGTTTCCCCCAACGTGGTTGCGCAGATTTTAATAATCCAGAACGTAAAAGTGACTGCTGCGACTTTATTCATGATTACTCGCGATTGAATCTTTAGAAATTGACAAACAGCGAGCCCATAACCAAATGGCGCATGGTGTTATTGGTATGAGTGGCATCGTCCAAATATTGATTCATGTAACCGGCTTCGGTACGGAAGTTTTTATTAAACGTCCAACCTAATCCGGCAAACGCCCGATTTTGATCGAAACCGGATTGACCACCTTTGGGGGTTGAGTTCAGCCGCACGAAAAACTCATCCCAAGCAATCAAACTCAAACGCGGTTCAAATTCTAAAGGATGCAGGAAGCGGATCATCTGCCGAGGACGCACTCTGACATCACTGCCATTGCCGGGTATAAAGTTGGTTTCGACCATGGTTCTGAAAGTAAACGTTCCCACATCAGTGGGTAAAACATACCGAAACGCAGGCCAGACATCTTGTTGAGCGACATAGTTTTTGCCGATATTTTGTGTCGGCAGCCAGGTATAACCTGCCCAAATCGTGGCACGATCACTGAGCGAATAACCGATCGCAGTGCGGACCATGCCTTGATACCAATGATTCCAGTTGTCATCAAAACGGGATTGACCTTCTACCCAAATCCGGCCTTTTTCCAGGCTTGGATCGACCGCTTTCAAACTGCCTTCGCCGACGACTTGCAACCAGCTACCGGCATCTTGAAATAACTCATCCGCTTTAGCGACCGGCAACAGGCAAGTTAATCCCAGAATTGCCGCACTTACTTTTAACCATTTAGTTTTTTTGCTCATAAATACCTCTCCTTATTTAAAAAACCCATCAACCCATCAAGCCCAATAATCCTTTCATCAGCGCCAACGGCGTTGGCGGGCAACCAGGAATGGTGACATCGACAGGAATAACATTCGACACCGCGCCGCAACTGGCATAAGACACCCCAAATTCACCGCCGCAAGCCGCGCAATCACCCACGGCAACCACCCATTTCGGATTGGGCGTGGCGTCATACGTGCGCAACAACGCAGTTTGCATGTGCCGCGACACCGGACCGGTTACCAGCAACACATCAGCATGGCGCGGCGAGGCGACAAAGTGAATGCCAAAGCGCTCAATGTCGTAATAGGGATTGTTTAAGGCGTGGATTTCCAGCTCACAACCGTTGCAGGAGCCGGCATCCACTTGGCGTATGGCAATGCTGCCGTTAAATTTTTTGTCGATGCGTTGTTTAAGCGTAATGCCCAGTTGTTCCAATTCATTATCGGTAGGAAATTTAACTGGCTCGGTCACCACACCGGTGGTAAAGATTTTTTTTATGATATTGAGCATATTTCCGTCCTATAAATCATTGCCCGAATAAGAGCCATTCACGGATTTGTTGCAGACCGGAAAATCCGGGACGATATTGTTCAGCACCAGTTTTTCCAAGGTCGGCCAGTTCAACTGACTGGGGTCGCGTGGATAAAAGCGGGCGATCTGGTTGTGATCATCAAAGCGAACAAAAGTCACAATTTCACCACGCCAACCTTCGACTATCCCCAAACCTTCGCTGCCGGATTTTGGGGTTTGCCAAGGGCTGACAATATCTCCGGGTTCCAGTTGCTGCAAAAAATGCTCGATCAATTTTAGCGAGGCATTGATTTCTTTATGCCGAACCCAGAATCGAGAGGCAATATCGCCCTGATTTTCCGTGGCGACTTTCACCTTGACCTGATCGTATGGCGGGTAAGCAGCGTCATGGCGAGCATCAAAATGCTGACCACTGGCACGTCCAACATAACCCAACGCACCGAAGGCGGCAGCGAGTTCTTGTGATAAAAAGCCTGCCGTGTATAAGCGATCTTCCAGTGACGAATTAAGATCGACAGCATTCACGACCTCGCTGAGTTCCTTTCTTAACACCGCCAATTCCTGCCGGATTGAATTACTGTCTTCATGCGTTAAGTCATTAGCCACGCCACCCGGCACAATGCTATCCATCAACAAACGATGACCAAACACCTTGGCATTGGTGCGCAACCACACTTCGCGCAACCGAGTGAACTGCATTTGCGCAAAGGTAAAAGCCACGTCATTACAAATAGCGCCCATATCGCCCAAATGATTGGCGATACGCTCACGTTCAGCATAAATGCCCCGCAACAAAGCAGCACGCGGCGGAATAGTCACGCTTGCGGCTTGCTCCATCGCCATACAGGCAGCCCAGGCATGGCCGACCGTAGTATCACCGGAGACGCGTCCAGCCAGACGAGCCAGGGACTCAGGTGTCCGACCTTCAGCGATTTTTTCGATGCCTTTATGGACATAGCCCAAACGTTCTTCGAGATTCAAAATCAACTCGCCCACCGCCTGAAAACGAAAATGTCCAGGCTCGATAATGCCTGCATGTACGGGACCGACCGGAATTTCATAGACACCTGCGCCATGGGCTTTAATGAATGGATAATCCATGTCCGGTGGCGTCACTGTTTCCGGTGACCCTTGCACGGGAAAATCTTTGCGCAGTGGATGACTATGCTTATCCCAGGCTTGGTGACGGGTCCAGCGGCGATTATCTTCATGCCCGACAAAGTGAATACCGAACATATCCTGGGTATGCCGTTCACTTCGATTAGCGGCAGGATATACATTGGCTTGTGTCAGCAATTGCGGTTTTTGCTCGCCGATGATGGTACGGAGCAAAATGTACAAGCCCTGCTTTTCGAAACAGGCGTTAACAAAAAATGGTCCCTTGCCTGGCACTTGCTCAGCCCATCCAGCCACCCAACGCAAGCCTTGCGCCTTGGCATACTGACTAAAGCGCTGCCAATCATCACTATCAACCTGCCAGAGTATTTTCTGGCCGCCCTGCACCATCGATGGCACATGAATCGGCTCAACAGTAATGCCGGCGATACCCAGCAACGCTAAAAACTCATTCGTCCAATTTGTATCACTCATAACGGTGAACTCCCGGCAATCAACGTAGTTGCCTGACCAAACCAGTCAGCCAAAAATCCAGGAATGGCTAAGCCCATCCACAACACCAGGGCAAGATGAATAATCACCGGCCATAAATTGGCCTTCACCGGCAACAGACCTTCGGGTTGCTCGCCATACACCATCGGCTGGATATGCCTAAATAACCCGGCAAACGCAATGCCGATACCTAACAACAGCAAGGGGGCCAGCCATGGGTAGCTGTGCATGGTCGCAAGCAGCACTAAAAATTCGCTGGTGAATACACCAAACGGCGGAAACCCGGCAATGGCGACCGTACCGATCAATAAGCCCCAGCCGATTTTGGGCTGGGTTCTGATCAGGCCGCGGATTTTATCCATGCTTTGCGTACCGGCCAGTTGCGAGGCATGACCGACGGTGACGAAAATGGCCGATTTGGTCAGCGAATGCACGGTCATGTGCAGCAAGGCGGCAAATGTTGCCAGCGGCCCGCCCATCCCAAAGGCAAAGGTCATCAGCCCCATGTGTTCGATAGAGGAATAGCTAAATAGCCGTTTGATGTCTTTTTGGCGATGCAAAAACAGCGCGGCCACCAGGAACGACAGCAAGCCGAACCCCATCATCAAAAAACCGGCCATGCTTGAATGCGTTGCACCATCGACCAGCATTTTATTGCGCACCACCGCGTACAAAGCATCGTTCAATAATAAGCCAGACAAAACCGCGGACATCGGCGTCGGACCTTCGGAGTGCGCATCGGGCAACCAGTTATGCAACGGTACCAGCCCGATTTTGGTGCCGTAACCGATCAGCAAAAATACAAAGGCAATCTCAAGAATTTCAGGATTCAGCTTATCGGCATTGGTGTAAAGCACCGACCACAACAAAGCGTTTTCACCATCGCCAATTTGTACCGCCGCGTAATACAGCAAAATGGTGCCGAACAGTGCCTGAGCAATACCGACGCCGCACAAAATAAAATATTTCCACGCCGCCTCGATCGATTCGGGGGTGCGATACAAACTCACCAACAATACTGTTGCCAGTGTCGCGCCTTCCATTGCCACCCACATTACACCCATGTTATTCGTGGTCAACACCAAGTACATCGCCAGCATGAAGCCTTGATACATGGAGTAATACATTTTTAAGCGCTGATCGGTGAGCTTGCCCAGCTCCTTTTCATGGGCCATATAAGGCGAAGAAAATATCGACGTGGTAAAACCGATAAAAGCAGTCAGTACAATTAAGTAAACGTTAAACGAATCCACCAGAAATGCTTTGTCTTCTGAGAGCAAGGTGCCTTGATTAAATACATTAATCGCCAGCCAAATAGTCGCCAACAAGCTGACACCATTGAACCCAATATTTATCTTGCCGGTATCGGCTTTATGGCCGGACAGCGCAAAATAAAGAATGCCGCCGAATGAGATCAGCAGTAATAAATAGGCCGCGATCATTTTTCCACCTCATGCAAACGGTTGAGTCGGTCCACATCCAGTGAATCGATGCTGGTACGAATATGAAAGAAAAAGATACCGAACAGCACAGCCGCAACCAGCACGTCAAAGGCCACACCCAGCTCAACCACCAACGGCATGCCGTTGGTCGCCACGATAGCCGCAAAGAACAAACCATTTTCAATCGACATAAACCCCACCACATGCGCAATCGCCTGCCGGTGAGAGATCATCAACAACATCCCCAGCAGTACCACAGACAGACTCACCGCCAAGGCATTCACCATAACAACGGAAGATGTCTGCACGATAGGATGCAGCACGTAATAACTAAAGACCATCAGACTGGCGCCGCCGATCATCACCGCCGTGTTGTTTTTTAAGGCCTCGGTATCTCGGTGCATATTCATTGCCAGCACCTGCCGTCTCAGCATGATCGGGATAAAAATGACTTTTAAGGCCAGCGTTAACACCGCAGAAATGTACAGATGGTAATTATCCAAACTATAAGCAGCCAATGCCGTGGTCGCAGTCAGCAACAAGCCCTGCAACGCGAAGACAAAAATCAGTCGTAATAATCGCCCCTGCCCCAGCATTAAAAATGAGGTTAATCCGACCAATGCCGCCATCGACAAAATGGCTTGGGTATAAAAATCCTGTTGCTCAATGTTCATTAGCGTGATGCCTCCAGAATGATGTGGCTTAACATGCCCAGTAGGCCCAACAGATAGGCGAAGCCCAAAAACTCCTGCACCCGAAACAAACGCATTTTGGCGAGCATGGTTTCAGTAAGCGCCAACACGATCGTCAACACGGCCAGTTTGCCGAGTATCGCCAACAAACCAACACCTAACGCATGTAAATCCTGGGTTTGCGCAATCCCCCAAGGCAAGAAAATATTGGCAATCAATACGCCATAAAGCATCAGCTTCAATTGGCTGGCCCACTCAATCAATGCCAGATGTCGGCCGCTGTATTCCAGAATCATCGCCTCATGAATCATGGTCAGTTCCAAATGCGTGCTGGGATTGTCAACCGGCACGCGTCCTGTTTCGGCGATGGCGACCAGCAACAGCGCAAACAAAGCGAACACAAACGAAGGCCGCAACACCAGTCCTTCATTCAGCACATGAATAATCGCAAACGACAGATTGGTAGTAGAGGCCGTCATGGTCAGCGTGAAAATCGCCATCAACATCGCCGGTTCAGCCAGTGAAGAAATGGTCATCTCCCGCGACGAGCCCATGCCGCCAAACGCTGTGCCCACATCCAAGCCTGCCAACGCCAGGAAGAAGCGGGCAAAAGCAAAAAAGCCTACCAACACAATCACGTCAGCACTGGCGGAGGTCGGTAAATCCACGGCAATCAACGGCACAACGGAGGCTGCCAAGACCGTGGCAGAAAAAATAATGAACGGCGCCTTGGTAAATAGCCAGGAAGCATCCTCAGACACCACCGGCTGTTTACGGATCAACTTGAGTAGATCTTTGTAGGACTGAAATAACGACGGTGCCCGGCGATTTTGCAAGCGACACTTACACCATTTGAGCCAGCCTGCCAGCAAAGGTGCCAGCGCCACAAACAGGATGGTTTGAATTATTGCCAATATCCACAACATTAGCTGATCACCCATAGCATGATGATTAAAGTGACAAACGAATAACTCAGGTAAACCCGAATATTCCCCGTTTGAATGCGTCCAACATGTTTAGCCAAGGTATTAACCGCATGGGCAATCGGCAGATATAACTTTGGCCAGCTGTGATCTTCAACCTGCAACTTGTAATGCACCGCGGCGACATCCAGATTCATTGCTCCATGCATGTCTTTGTCGATTTGCTCGTCAATGATCCAGGCGTTAGCAAAAATACGTCGAAACGGCATGGTGAAAGCACTACTGGTATATTGCATGCGCGACGTCAAACCGCCAAAACCGCAGTCCCAGGTTGGAGCAATGCGCATGGTTTTGGTGTCCGGATTACGGCGCAGATACCAAAAGGTGATGAATCCCGCCAGCAAGACGCCAATCAAAACCAAGGGTGCAGAATAAGAAGCCTGATGTGCAGACACCGGTGCCAGCCACAACCAGCTCATGCTGGTGTCATTGGGCAAGCTTTGTTCAAGCAATTGCTTGGCAACGCCATTAATCAGATTGATGATCAAGCCAGGAAAAATCCCGAACAAAAAACACAAACCCGCCAACAGCGCAGGCCCGATCAACATACCCTTATCAGTCACTTCATGCGCTTTCTCACTGTTGCGTGAGCGCGGCAGGCCTAAAAATATCAAGCCGAACACTTTTACAAAGCACGCGGCAGCCAATGCGGCAGTTAAAGCCAAGGCCGCCGCGGCAACCGGTATCATGCTGCGTAGTACGCCGTTATCGAGTACATCCACTTGGAGCGCAGTCTGAAACGCCAGCCATTCGGAGACAAATCCGTTAAACAACGGCAAGGAAGAAATACTCATACAACCGATCAAAAACAGCGCACTGGTTTGCGGCATGCGTTTAATCAAGCCGCCCATCATGTCGATGTTTAATTCGTGGGTTTGATGTTGGAGGATGCCTGCCCCCAGAAACAATAAATTCTTGAACAAGGCATGGTTAAAGGCATGTAGTAACGCCGCTAAAAAGCCCAGTGCCGCTAGTTGCGGATGACCGTTATCCATAAAAATCATCGATAAGCCCAACACCATAAAGATGATGCCGATATTTTCAACCGAGCTGTAAGCAAGCAAACGTTTCAAATTCGGCTGCATCATCGCGTACAAAATGCCGCCCAATGCTGAAATCGAGCCAATCACCAACAGCACCACGCCCCATTGCCATTGCACTTCGGCCAGCAGATCAAAGCAAAAGCGAATCAAACCGTACAACGCGACTTTAAGCATCACGCCGCTCATCAGTGCAGAAATATGTGAAGGTGCGACCGGATGCGCTTCGGGCAGCCAGACATGAATCGGCACAATGCCCGCTTTCATGCCAAAGCCCAGCAAGGCCAGCACAAAAGCAATACTGGACCAGGTCGGCGTTAATTGTGATTGGCGCAACGCATCAAACGTAAAGCCATCGGCAAAACTGGCGAGCACACCAAAGCTCAGAATAATCGCCAAGGCACCGACTTCTGCCATCAGCAAATACAAAAATGCCGCCCGGCGATTGGCGGAGTTTTCATGTTGGAACGCTACCAAAAAATAACTGGCGACCGACATCAACTCCCAGGCAATCATGAAAAAAAACGCATCATCGGCCAGCAACACCAGCATCATGCCGGTGACGAACAAGCCGGTAAATAGGCCCAACACAGCAAAAGGATGCTGCTTTTCTTTATATGAGTGAACGTAACCGGGGCCATAAATACTGACCGCAATGACCGCGATACCAATAATCAAAAAGAAGAAGCCCGACAAACTGTCAAAACGCACATGCCAAGGTAACCACGGTAAACCTAAGCTGATTTGATCAGTGATAACTTCCGTACTGATCAATACCGCCAAACCGGCAATCACTGCAAATACCCCGGACAAACCCAGCAGCACAAACACCAGTCGCCTTAATAAGTTAGGGAAACGATGTTCATCAAGATTCTGTTCAATCAGTGATTGAACACCGGCACCTCCAGCGAACCTTTTAAACCAGCGTTGGCTCAGGCCCTGCAGATGCTGTTGCTGATTCATCAGCAAGGCCAGCAAACCGGAAGCAAAGCTCAGTAACACTGCACAATAAGCTAATAGTAAGGTCATAAATAAATTCTCATTTGAGTCGGGTTGCCCACACTTACATTTGTTTGCTGCCGACAATCATTAAGGATATAGCGAGCAATAACTTGCCATTCTACGGCAGGCAAACTTAGTCCTTAGCCATTACCTCAGCTATTTCCAATGGCCTGCCCATACAAATCCTCAAAAATACCCGCGCCGCGGCAATACCGTTAATCACAAAACAAACGGCGATGAACGCACCAATCCACGAATATTGGCTACTGGCGTGATAGAGCAACAAGTCTTCGCCAATAAATGCAGGGGTAATTGGAAAACCAACCAATCCTAAAAAGCTGATAAACAATAACAATGACAACAGCGGATTTGTTTCGGCCATGGCCCGGTAGGCAAAAGGTGAGTCTCTAAAATTATCTTTTTTCGGTAACTTGATTAACACCAAGATGCCGAGCAGCCATGAGGGAATGATGCCGGTAGTAAACAGCACAATATCTGACCAGGCCTCAGGATGTAACAACCAAACTGAGCTGGCGGCCAACAAGGCGCTCATCGCAACGGCATTCCAGACTTTAATGAAACTGTGTTTCTGGCTGAACGCACTTAATGACGCCATCACCATAGCCAGCGCGGCGGGCGCGGCGAGATACAGAGAATTAATAAATTCGGTAGTAAAGGCAAGCCAAGTCATGATTAAAACGCCTAAGCCAACGACAATTTTCACTCCCAAATTGACGTTATTAATTTTTGCGCCCGCTTGTTTGAGTGGTGCCCAAAGGATTGAACGCACCAACAACTCCAGGTTACCTTCTTGTAGAGCAAACACATATAACGTGTTCTGTAAGACTTCCGGCAGCGTATCGCGTATCGACACCGGCAAATAATCAGGCATGCTGGTGTTTTTAATATTGAAGTCGGTGTCGATAGCGCCTTCCACTCGAATCATATGCGCAACGATAGACGGCGATACCAGCAACTGGTAACAACGTAAAAAGGCGTTGCCCAAGAAATGCACTAACACTAAAGTTTCCAAGCCCAGCGCCAGCTCCATAAACATAAAACCTACTTGGGTAATCGAAGCGTAAGCCACCTGGCCTTTAATGTTTGACTGCGTTTTTTCCGACAGACTGGCAATCACCACCGTCAGCAAACCGATACTAAACAGCGCCGTCCGGGGTAAATAGTGATAACTCCATATCGGTGCGGTGCGCAGCAACAAAAACACACCTAAATGCACCGACAAGGCACCGTAAAAAATGGCGCTGGACGGCGTTGGTCCTTCCATAGCGCGCGGCAGCCAAAAACAAAAAGGAAACTGCGCCGATTTTCCGCATGCGGCAATAAATATCAGCACCGACATCAGCATTAACGCAGGATAACTGGCAGGCGCTGGTGCAGTTTGTTCAAACAGCACGGAAAGATTGCTGAAATGGTCGCTCTCGTGAAACAACAGATGACTCATCCACGCGCCCAGCAATAAGCCAATATCGCAAAAGCGATAAACCGTGTATGTCCTTAAGGCATTGCGTACTGGTTGTACCCGATGCCGGTAAAAGGCGATCAATAAAAATGACGAGATGCCGACAATTTCCCAGCCTGCGAACAACATATCAATCGACCCGGACAGCACGACCATGTTCAATCCAAGCGCAAAGCCGAAAATGGTCATAAAGAAGCGTTTATAGCCGGTTTCCCGATGCAGATAATTTCGGCAATAACGCACAATCACCGAAAAAATCACCCACACGGCAAACAAATACGCAGCACCGATACGATCAAAATAAAACAGAATCGGGAATTGATAACTGCCACGCTCATACAACGTAAACCACTCAAATTCATGATCAGGAAAACCGTTGGCTGCCCATAGCGCAAGCAGCACAATGATACTCAGGCCCATCGCATGGGTGGTCCAGAAGCTGATGGTCGCAATTTTCTTTTCGCTAGTTCCCAGCAAGGCAATCAGTAGCAGCCCAAACAGCGGTAACAACAGACAGGCTAGCAATAATGTATTCATGCGGCACTCCTACGTAGACAATGCACCGAAATCGTTGCAACTTGGCCGACAATAATGCTTTCAGAGCAATTAGCCGTTGGCGCCACGCTGTCTGAGGGCAATTCAACCGGTTCCCAGCCGGTACTGTGATAAAAGAACAACTCATTAGTACCGGGGTGACACGCCGCCAAACGCACCCAATCGTTATCCAGCCATTCTTTTAACGAGGCTCCCAGCGTTGCAAAGGCTTTATCCAAGATTTCCGTGCTTTGTTCGATAACAATCAGTAACCGCGCCGGTTCATGGACTTCGATCATTTGCGATGGCAAACCGGTACGCAAGTCGCCTTCGACACCGTTGGCAACGCCAAGCAGGCCAATCACGTTATGCGGCAGTTTGGTGCCGGCGCCATACACCGAGTTATCAATGCGCGAAAACAAATACTCAAGATTGATACCGCCGCAGACTGGAATAATCGCCGATAAGATTTTGACAACGATCTGGCCATCAGCGTCCGAATCAGGGTTGTAAGAGTGCAAAAATGAGCGTCGATCGAGAAATAAATCCCGCGTTAATGCGCGCCTGCCCACCACGCAATAAAGGTTGTTGGAATGATTAAGCTCAGGCCGCGGCTCAAATATCGACGAAGCACGGGTAGCAACATGTTGATGTGCCTCTTCAAAAGAATGTTTTTGCGGGCCCAATTCAAACCACCGGCAGCGCTCCAAGGCATTTTTTTGCAACGCTTGCTGCATGGTGTGTTGAAAAGTCTGCAAAACATCGGCTGGATATTGGGCGAACAGATGTTTGTCGTAATAAGTGATTTCGTCGCGGCTGGTATTATGCAATGCCGCAACAAAATAACTGGTTGACGGAATATCGATACCTCGCTCCCGTAATACGTCCCGCACCGGTTCATAGTTGGCCATCCAGGCAAAGGCACGCGCATTAGGCGCACCCGGTTTACCGGAGCAAGCACCGCAATCATAAGCGGCAAAATGCGGATTATTAGTGCTGCTGGAACCGTGCGCAACTACCACAACCAGCGGCGCAAATTGTTTAGTCAGGCCGATATTGCGCAGCAAACCCTCAATTTTGTCGGCCATCTCTGTCACCGAAAATCCCAACAGCTGCCCATCGGCATTTGGCTCATCGCTTTCCCTCAGCAAATGCAAATGGGTATGCGCGTCAACTTCGCTTAATTTTTTGATTTTTAGCAGTTGCGAGCTGGGACGAAACACATCCCAAAGCATCCGCGCGGCATAACTGATCCCCAAAATCTGCGTGAACAACCAGCCTTTAAAGAGCGAATGCGGCTTGATGTGTAGATCAGAGAAACCTTCGGTCACGGCATTTTTTTCCGCGTCCGGCCGCAGGTTTGATTCCATTATCAAATGTTTGGGATTGAGAATATTGGGACACTGGGCAACCGGATAGGCGTCATCAAAACCCTGATACAGAAAATCAATGCCAAAAAATCCCGCCGCGCCAAATGTTTCAATGCCGGGATTAAGTTCTTCCAAATAGCGGCGCAGCGAGCATTCCCTGTCGTCGATGCAAAAAAATGCCTGGGCGATTGGCGCTTCTTTAGAAGGTATGAAATCCAGTTGATTTCGCTCATGGTTCGACAAACTCACCACGAGCGGACTCAACAAGTCTTCGTTCGTCCTGAGCTTGTTGAAGGACATAGTCGGCGCTTTTAATGCAATCAACAACTCAGTATGCAGCGAATATTCCATCGCTTCATGCCACACTTTTAACGGTAACGGCACGATCGCTTTGGCCTCATAGTCGCTTAACAACGGTATGTCGGCAGCGTGCGGCGTTTGCGCAACGGTAATAAATTTCGCGCCTCTTTTTTTGTTAAGAATCGCCAATTCAGCGAGCAGTTCTACGGCGATGAGTTCTTTCAGCGTAATCTGGCGGCGTTCCAACAGGGCTTTAGAATCGAGCTCGATAAGACGCACCATGCCCGCCCAGCCGGGATGAGCGAGTAACATTTCCAACAGATATTGCTCATATAGCGATTCGTCACCGACTATTCGTTGCAAGCAAGTCGAAATCAGGTCATTAGGACTTTCATTTAATAAGTTTCGAATGGCTGGCTCATTAAACGGATAAAGCGGCAATAAACTATTTTGCGCCAAGCGCCAAACGCAACTTAAGAATGATTCATCGGGTTTAGCCAAGGTCCAACGGCTAATACCTTGATCCAAAAAGTTCGCCAGCAGCCGGAAAATAATTGGATGAACGAGCGAATTCAAATCAACTTCCAAATGCGTCAGCCAGCTATTGCGGACACCATGATTAGCCAGCGATACGGGCGGATAATGGTCGGTACTGTCTACCGCAAATAGCTTTTCTTTCAATGCCGATATGCTTTCCGGCTGACAACCGGAATGTTTAATAGCCCAATCAATCGCAAAATCCTTGATTCTGCCTTGTTTGTGCATGGCCTGATATTCTGCCAATGACAAATAACTACGGGCACCAAACACCTTTGCGGCAATCGCCACGCCTTGGTGAAAAGGGTAATGCTGAACAGCATGCAAGGTATTGTGGTGAATAAAATCCTTAATCGGCCCCTGCACAGGCAGCCAATGCGAGATATGGTCAATCGAGACGTTCAGGTCAAACTCAACAGGTTTCATTAGAACCTCCTTAATGATTATGTTCTAAAGGCCACGTTGATCGCTTTTCCGACGACTCATATGATCGGGTTTCATTCTTCGTGCAGCCAGCGGATGCTCTGAATAGGCATTGTGAAACTCCATGCCGATCAAAACGCAATGCCCGCCCTGCGCTTCGTAGTCGTGTTGAAAAGAATGCAGGAATTCCATCACGGTGTGGTCCAGTAAAAACGTGTTGTTTAATTGAAACACTACAGTTTTGCCTTGTTCCAGCGTCGCTAATTCGGTTTTTAATTTTAAGAAGTTAGAGAAAATGGCCGCACCCACCAAGTTAATCACAGTGGTATCCGGGGCTTGATGTTCGACGGTATAGTAGATTTTAAACAGGTTATTCGGTCTGATACCCCGCAGCATGTGAATCGCAAATTTGGTCAAAATACCAAGCGCAACACCGATCAGTAAATCTGTCGCTAACACGCCGATGATGGTGACCACAAACATAAACAACTGTTCTTTACCGATACCCATCACTTCCGCAAATGATTTTGGTGACGCCAAACGAAAGCCTGTGTACACCAGCAATGATGCTAATGCCGCCAGCGGAATGCTGTGAATCAAGCGAGGAAACAACACCACAAAAGCCAACATGAAGGCACCATGGAAAAAATTGGCCCATTGTGTTTTCGCGCCGTTATTAACGTTGGCAGAGCTACGCACGATTTCAGCAATCATCGGCAGACCGCCGACCATACCAGCCACCAAATTACCTATGCCGACAGCGGTTAAATCACAATCTAACTTGGAATGACGTTTGTAAGGGTCGAGCTTATCAACAGCAATGGCACTTAACAGACTTTCCAAACTGCCCACTAAGCTGATCGCAACCACCTCTTCCCAGAATTCGAGCGTGGCGATCTTGGAAAAATCTGGAAAATAGAAACTGGACATGAAATTTTCAGAAATCGCGACTAAAAACGCCGGTCCGACGGTTTCTTCGTGATGCGGTAAAAAGTGCGCATCAGGCAAAAACAAATACATGTGCTGATGTTCCAAATCAAAGTATCTTGCCAAGGCAATACCTGACAACACCACTAGCAACGGTGCTGGAACCATCTTCAATGTTGGGTTTTTAATGACTGACCAGATAATCAAAATCGCCAAGCCGGTAAAACCGATAATGGCAATTTCCGGATTGAGATTAACTAGGCTGTGCGGAATTTGAGCAATGGTAGACAGCAAGCTGCTGCCTTTTTCCGGCGCAACGCCCAACATGACGTGAATCTGCTTAGCCATAATAATGATGCCAATGGCTGCCAGCATGCCATGTACCACCGATGCGGGAAAAAACGAACTCAGTCGCCCGGCTTTAAATACGCCCAATAGAATCTGTATCACACTGGCGACTACAATCGCAGCCAGCGCATAGCGATAGCCCGCCATCGCATCACCTTCACCCAGCTCTTGTACGGCTCCCAGAACGACGACTATCAATCCGGCTGCCGGGCCGTTGATGGTCATAAATGAACCGTTAATGCGTGAAACCAGTACCCCGCCAATAATGGCCGTGATAATACCGGCCGAGGGTGGAAAGCCGGACGCCATCGATATACCTAGACACAATGGCAAAGCAATTAAAAAAACCAAAAAACCGGACAATAAATCGCTGCGCCAGTTTTGTTTTAGACCGGCCAACCCGGTAAGAGGGATTGCGGATGGCAATGCAGTACTCATATTCACTCCTGATAGACGACAATAAACAACTTGTACTACCTACAAGCCATTACCGTGCCAAAAGCAAACATGCTTATTAACTCATTGTATTTATTTAACTTTAAAAACATACGCCGCAATAGAATCGATTGACTTAAGCGCAAGCGGTTCATATCAACCAATATCAATGGTTGATATGAACCGCTTTGTTTTTTGTCGGTTATTGATAACTACTTTACTCCCGTTATTCTGCCCCGAGCATCGCAGCTTTTGGCGAAATAGGCCCACAAGGGGAGCGGCAAGGATGCCGCTCGTTTTCGCAGGGCCACGGATGGCCCTTCGAAAACCCTCGACAAAAGCGAGAAGCGCAGGATATAGGCGGAATCCGGGTCGCCTTTTCTTTGGCTACTTTCTTTTGGCGAAGCAAAAGAAAGTAGCTCGCCTGTCGGTGCGAGAACCGACATTAAAATAATCGTCGCTTGCGACACCGTTTCTCCACTATTCAATATCTTTACCACACGATAGAGCCCGTGTAACATCCCAGCCAATACGCCGCGCTACAGAGTCTTGATAAGGTGCGGAGCCTTTTACTCCTGAAAATCACAGGGAGAACTACCTAATGACCACGCTCACCATCAACGGCAAGCCACGCCAAATCGACTTACCAACGGACACTCCCCTGCTTTGGGCGTTGCGCGATCACTTGGACTTAACCGGAACAAAATTCGGCTGCGGCATGTCTTTGTGTGGGGCTTGCACTGTTCATGTCGACGGCGAACCCACTCGCGCTTGTGTAACGCCCATTTCAGCGGTGGTCGGCAAAAACATTGTAACGATCGAAGCCATCGATCAGGACGCAATCGGGCAAAAAGTTCAAGACGCCTGGTTAGCTTTGGGCGTACCGCAATGCGGTTATTGCCAGTCCGGTCAGATCATGGCGGCCACCGCGTTGCTCCAGCATAATCCCAGTCCTTCTGATGCCGATATTGATAAGGCCATGAGCGGTAATATCTGCCGATGCGGTACCTATCCACGTATTCGCGCCGCCATCAAACAGGTTGCCGGTTTAAAGGAGATCAAGTCATGAACAAGCCTATCGATCATGCTGAATTGACTGCAGATAATGACGTAAGCATCGTCAACATTAGTCGACGCGGTTTTCTCAAAGATTTTGCCCTCAGCGGCTTTGTACTCGCCGCTGGATTGCCAGCGCTGACTTGGGCAGACGAAACTGCCGCGCCCACTGCAAAAGACAAGTATGGCGCCGATGCCATGCCGCACGGCTGGGTCGACAATCCGCTGGTATTTGTTGCGATAGCTGAGGACGGCACCGTCACCATCGTTTGTCATCGTTCAGAAATGGGCCAAGGCGTGCGCACCAGCCTGCCGATGGTGGTGGCCGACGAACTGGAAGCCAACTGGCTGCATGTAAAAGTCGAGCAAGCGCCGGGAGACGAAGTCCGTTTTGGTAATCAGGACACAGACGGCTCGCGCAGCATGCGCCACTTTTTTATGCCGATGCGCCGAGTCGGTGCTGCGGCACGGCAAATGCTGGAATCGGCAGCGGCTGCACAATGGCAAGTACCGGTTCAGGAAGTCCATGCTGATCTACATCGTGTTATCCATCCCGCCACAGGCAGAACGCTTGGTTACGGAGAGCTGGCTCAGGCGGCAGCAAAATTGCCGGTACCTGCTCGCGAAACCTTACGTTTAAAAACTCCAGCTGACTTTCGTTACATCGGCAAGGGCCAGGTCGGGATTTATGATGGACGAGATATTGTCAGGGGTCTTGGGCAATACGGCATCGACACGCGGCTTAAAGACATGCTTTATGCCGTGGTTGCGCGTCCACCTGTGTTCGGCGGCAAAGTGGTAAGTTACGATGCCAAAGATGCCCTCAAGGTGCCGGGCGTGCTTAAGGTGATCGAACTCCCAAGCAGCCCGCCACCTGCTGAATTTAATCCGCTTGGCGGCGTCGCAGTGATTGCCAATAACACTTGGGCAGCCATTCAAGGGCGCAAGGCGTTAAAGATCGAATGGAACAAAGGCCCGCATGGTAGTTACGATTCTGTCGTCTACCAAGCCGAGCTTGAAGCCGCCGCGCGCAAGCCAGGCAAAGTGGTACGCAATGAGGGCGACGTTGAAGCCGCATTGAAAACCGCTACCAAACGGGTAGAAGCGGAATACTACGCCCCACATCTGGCGCAAGCGCCAATGGAACCACCGGCGGCAACAGCACGTATTGTCAAAGGACATTGTGAAATCTGGGCCTGTACCCAAGCACCACAACTATCTCACGACCAAGTCGCGAAATGGCTAAAACTGCCAGCGGAGAAAGTCACTGTCCATGTCACGCTGCTGGGGGGCGGCTTTGGGCGCAAATCCAAACCCGATTACGTAATTGAAGCCGCGCTGTTATCGCAAGCTATGAACGGCAAGCCGGTTAAGGTGACCTGGACGCGCGAAGACGATTTGCATCATTCTTATTTTCACACGGTGTCAGTCGAACGGCTGGAAGCGGGGCTGGACGATCAAGGTAAACCGATTGCCTGGTTGCACAGAACCGTAGCACCCACTATCTCGTCCACATTCGGACCAGACAGCAAGCATCAAATGCCGGTCGAATTGGGCATGGGCGTCATCAATGTGCCTTATGCCATTGCTAATCTGCGCATCGAAAATCCGGAAGCCGAAGCACATACCCGTATTGGCTGGTTTCGATCAGTGTCTAATATTCCGCACGCCTTCGCGATTCAATCGTTTGTTGCAGAATTGGCCGCTGCGGCAGGACGCGACCATAAAGATTTCTTACTCGAACTGATTGGTCTACCGCGCCGCATTGACCCACGCACCCTGGGCGACAACTGGAATCATGGCGAATCGCCTGAGCTTTACCCTATCGATACTGGCCGTCTGCGCCGTGTCACTGAAACCGTCGCAGACAAAGCGGGCTGGGGACGTGCGTTGCCTAAAGGCCGAGGCTTGGGCATTGCCGCGCATTACAGCTTTGTGACTTATATTGCCGTGGTTGTAGAAGTGGCCGTTAGCGAAGACGGAATTTTGAGTATTCCCCGCATTGATGTCGCAGTGGATTGCGGACCGCAGGTTAATCCTGAACGTATCCGTTCGCAGATTGAAGGCGCCTGTATTATGGGGGTAAGTCTGGCAACCCTTGGGGAAATAAGTTTTAAAGACGGCGCGGTGATGCAGGATAATTTTCATCAATACCAGCTGACCCGTATGGATGACGCCCCCCGCGAAATCCGAGTGCATCTGCTGCCCGCGACCGAGTTCGACACACCGCTTGGCGGCGTGGGTGAACCCGCTGTGCCGCCCATCGCACCGGCAATATGCAACGCGATTTTTGCAGCGACCGGTCAACGCATCCGGCAGCTACCAATCCAGGAGCAATTGAGAAAAAATTAAACACTTCTCGCCCCGGAAATAAGACATAAAAAAAGCCCGGTAGCTTAACTACCGGGCTTTTTTGTGAGCTAAAGCAAAAATGCTTTATTTACGCATCGATTTGTTAAATCTTTTGTCCAATTTGTTATTGGCTTCTTGAGATAATTCAGCGGCGCGATTAGCGGCAATCTCTGCGGCTTCTGCCTGTGCGGCCGCAGCTGATGCAGACGTTTGTGCGCTGGCAGCATTTGCTGATGCTTGTTTAACTGAAGCATCCAAACCATCAACTTGCGACTGTAAATTTTCAACATCTGAATTACTTGCACAAGCCGCAAGCATACTTAAAGCCACGGTAATCATTGCTAATTTAATTACTTTTTTCATATTATTTTCCTTACTCAAAATTAAAACACATGTAGACATTTTTTCAGGCATCTACGCTAAAAATAAAGGCCTGATGATAAGCAGATTTTTTTTAGAAAACTGTCGACTAGCGCCGGAATTTAAGAAAATTAAGCCTATCTACAATGATAGAGAAAATCAGGCAAGGACTGCACTGTTAATATTGATTGATCAAAAGTTCAAAATCTTCAGGTTTATCAATATCCACTTCCGCTTCCGGCAAGGGGATTTTTAATAATCTGTCTTTAAAATTCAAGATCAAAGGCTTGGCACCTCGATCGCCTTTAAGTACCAACAAATCCGTAAAAAATTCCGCAGGAAATACGACCGGCACCCCTACCGACTGATGATATTCACTGACAACAATGTGCGTCGGGGCATGTTGCCAGCCGCTCAACAGGTTTTGAATGTGTGCAGCGTTAATTAACGGTTGATCGCACAGCATGATGAGTGCCGCAGCCGCTGATGCGGGCAAAGCTTTAATGCCGGCACGAATTGAAGAGGCCATGCCTTCTTGCCACTGTGAATTCACAATCGAAGTAACATCACCAAGATCGATAGATGTTTGTATCAATTCGGCATGCGCACCCAGCACGACGATAACTCGGTCTCGGTCATGCAAAATTTCGCGGATGTTGGTAATGGCATGGGCCAGCAACGGGCGATTATGCCATTCGAGTAATTGCTTGGGATTCCCCATTCGGCTGGAACTGCCCGCCGCTAAAATAATCGCATAAACATTATCGATGGCTACATTCATGTAATTCTTCTGCAGCTTTAACACCGAGTTGCTGCCCGCTACGTCTATTCAGTTTGGCATGGATCCCAGCCATTATAGATAGCGCAATTTCTTCCGGTGTTTCTGCACCAATATCCAAGCCAACCGGTCCAAACACCCGCTCAGCAATTAGGGCAGCATCATTGCCCAGACTGTGCAATAACCGATCTTTGCGATGCATTGGCCCCAATAAGCCAATAAAAGGAATATCACAGCTTGTGACCGCTTTTAAGTAGCGCGCGTCGTATTCAATGTTGTGCGTCATCAACACCAAGGCGTTAAATTGATCCAATTCGAATTTATCGTCGATGTCTTCCGGCATTAAATGCAACAGCTGGTCAACCTGCGGGAAGCGTTCTTTTTTAATATGGCCGGGACGATGATCAACCACCGTGATTCGCCAGCCCAGCGCCTTGGCAGATTGAACTAGAGGAATAGCATCGGTACCTGCTCCGAACACCAGCAAGCGCAGCGGCGGTTGTAGCGGATCGTAAAATGCCGTGATTTCTTGGTCGTTGATAATATACGATTCGATGCGTGGTTTTTGTTGTAATACTGTTTGTAACGCCGAGGTAGTAAACGGGAAAGGTGCTGACGTTAACAACTGCTGATTACTACCAGCAATTACAGGCAAAAACAGGCTGCGCCCGGACGGAAAATCAGCATGTTCAGATTCAAAAACGGTGATCAGAACCCCAGATTGATTAGCGTCAGCGGCATCGGCAATGATATTCAAAGGACTAAAATCCTCCTCTGCTTTTAACAATTGCAATAATACTTTCACGGCACCGTTACAACCTAGCCCTAGCCCCCAGATAACATCATCCGGGGAGCGCATATCGTAAAACACGGTTTTGGCTGCTTCCGTCTCGAAGACCGACCGCGCCTGCTCAACCAAATCTCTCTCAAAACAACCGCCACCTAACAAACCGATCAATTCATCTTCGTTGCTTATCAACATGCGCGCACCGGCTTTTTGATACGTCGAACCAAAGGTTTCGATGATGGTTGCCAGAACACAATTCTCAGCTTGCTGTTTTAGTCGCCGGTAGGCATCGACCAAGTGATTGATTTTGTTAGCCATAGTTTATTTTGTGTGTCGTGACGATTTACAACATGTTCATTTTTATCCGTCATTCTACATGCTAAGTCCAGCTCAAATCAGTCCGCAATAACGGCAGTTGCCTTACACGTATACCAGTAGCAGCAAAAATCGCGTTACAAACGGCTGGTGCTAGCGGCGGCAGAGCCGGTTCGCCCAAGCCCGTCACCGGATTATCAGTCTTCAGAAAATGCACATCCACCCGCGTCGGCGCATCCGCAATACGAATCATCGGATAATCGCCGAAATTGCTCTGCACAATGCGGCCCTTCTCAATATTCAATTCCTGAAATGTTAGCGCACCCAGACCGTCAACCACGGAGCCTTGCACTTGATTTTCCGCACCGCTGAGATTGACGATTTGCGCGCCAATGTCAGTCGACACCACAACGCGGTCAACCTTAAGTTTGCCATCTTTGGACACAGTAACCTCAGCAACTTGGGCAATGTAACCACGATGACTGAAATGGAAAGCTATACCTTGGCCTTGACCTCGCGGAAGCTTTTTCTTGCCCCACTCGGCTTGTTCGGCCACGTGTTGCAACACATGCTTCATACGGTTGACGTCATAAGGTATGCCTTGCTCGCCGGTACCGGGAATAAAGCCCTTATCACCCAAAATCTCCAAACGAAACTCAAGAGGGTCACGGCCCGCCGCATGCGCCAGTTCATCGATAAAACTATGAAACACCCAAGCCAGCACGTTGCTGCGCGGGGCGCGCCAAGGTCCCATTGGAATATTGCACTCCAGCGGCGTTTGCTCCAACAAGCAGTTTTCTACCCAGCGTCCAGGAAACTCGTCTCCTGACAGGTTAGCGCCGCTACCAATTTCCAGTTTTGACTTACCGTCTTTAATGACTTTGTTGGCAAAGGTGACAAAATGGTTATGCCAGGCGATCAGCTTGCCTTTGTCATCAAGCCCACCGCGTAGGAAATGGAAACCACCGGCGCGATACTGGTCATGGCGCAGGTCATCTTCCCGCGACCAGATTAATTTGACCGGTGTTTTTAAATGCTGTGCGATTGCCGCCGCTTCGACAATGTAATCAGGAATCAGCCGCCGACCAAAGCCGCCGCCGCTGCGGGTAATGTGCAGGGTGATTTTATCTTTAGGAATGCCGAGAGTTTCAGTTATTACTTTTTGACCGGCTTCCGGATTTTGCGTGGGCGCCCAAATCTCAATCGCTCCATCTTTGTACCAAGCCGTGCAATTCTGCGGTTCAATACTGGCATGCGAGATGAAGGGATAACTATAAGCAGCTTCTACCGTTTTGCTGGCGCCTTTCAATGCCGCCTTTACATCACCGTCATTGCGTAAAACATCGGTGCCAGACTGTGAAGATAGTGTTTTAGCTTTTGCTGAAAAACCTTCCCAGCTTTGTGTTGCCGCCAAGCTTTCATCCCAAACGACTTCCAGTTGTTTACGCGCACTAAACGCTGCCCAAGTCGAATCGGCCACAATAGCGACGCCCGGCAATAAACCTTTAAGATCAGTGCCGCCTTCTATAACAAATGCATGTCGTACACCGGGTAATAACTTGATTTTGTCCAGATTGGCGCTAAGGACCTTACTCCCGAAAACAGGCGCTTTCTCGTACACCGCATAAAGCAACCCAGGCAATTTCACATCGATGCCGAATAAAGGTTTGCCGGTGACAACGCTGGGGTTATCGACACCGCCGATACGCGAACCGAGCAGTTTATAATCTTTTGAGTCTTTTAATTTTACTGATTCTTTCGAAGGTACCGGTAAAACTGCGGCTTTTTCCACCAATTGGCCATACCCAAGTTTGCGCCCGGTTGCCGAATGATGAACAGCACTGTCGCGAGCGATAAGTTCCGATACAGGTACTTGCCAGATCGCTGCAGCCGCTTGGATTAGCATGGTTCGTGCTGTTGCACTGAGTCGATGAAATTCTTCATAATTGGTCGGGGTTGACCGCGAACCACCGGCGCTTTGGCTACCGTAAATCGGATCAAGATCACCCTGAACGATTACAACGTCCTTCCAGTTAACTTCCAATTCTTCGGCAATTATCATGGGCAGCGAGGTTTTTATGCCTTGACCGATTTCTGGCTGCTTACTTATCAATGTGATAGTGCCGTTTGGATCAATGCGAATAAAGGCATTGGGTTTGAACACGCTGATTTCCGAAATTGCAGACGGCTTAGCCACCCGTTTGGTTGCGCTGTTTGCCGGGTCGAAATAAAAGCCCAGAACTAGCCCGCCACCAGCCAACGCAGATTTGCGCAAAAAATCGCGGCGACTGGTATTTTCAATCTTATCTACGCTCATGCTGACTCCTTACCGGCAATTTCTGCCGCACGATGAATACCCGCGCGAATCCGAAGATATGTGCCGCAGCGGCAAAGATTTCCGGCCAGAGCTACGTCAATTTCCTCGTCTGTAGGACGTGGATTTTTTTTCAACAGCGCGGCGGCAGTCATGATTTGACCGGCCTGACAGTAACCGCATTGCGGCACATCAAGTTCTTGCCATACCTTTTGCAAAGGATGCTCGCCGTGAGGATGCAGCCCTTCTATTGTGGTTATCTGGCTTTTACCTACCTTAGAAACAAGAGTCTGGCACGCTCGGGTAGGTTGCCCATCAATATGCACAGTACAGGCACCACATTGACCAATACCACAGCCAAATTTGGTACCGACCAGATTTAGATGATCTCTCAGCACCCAAAGTAAGGGGGTATCTGAAGCCACCTCTACGGTTTTAGGCGCACCGTTTACAGTAAGTTTATATTTGCTCATGAAGTGGAATCTCGTGTGTTTTTAATGACTTGCTTAACGGCGATCAGGTCTACGTTACAGATATTGTTCTATGCGCGTCGGCATATAATTAAGGAAACATTTATTCATACCGCTATTTAATTGTGCTCTTAGAAAAAGACAACGCATGAAACTAAGTCTTAATTACAGCAACTTTCATACCCAATACAATGCTATTTTTAATTTCGTATTAAAACCAGGTAACCACTTGAATATAAAGACAATCAATTTAACCATCCTTAGATAAGCATCAAACCCAACATATTTTATTTAGATCAACTGTTGATATACATGCACTGCGTGCTGATACAGCAACATAGGCTGTTGATATAGGAACAAAAAAGGGCTAGAAAGACTTCGTTCAAACTCATACCAAAGTACTTTGTATTGACATTATTCAGCGGCTTTCCAACTAGATAATCGTGTTATGCGTTGGCGCTGATACCATTAATAAATCAGTTCGAACACTCTCTGGCAGTGATCCGTATTCGGATTCGTAGTGTGGCAGCCATATCGGCATTACCGCTTTAAGCCGTTTGCCGCAGAGTTGATCGCTGACAAACCAGATGCGGCGCAACGGTTGCATCAAGACACATTAACCTGATATTTGGGTTGGCACCGCGACGTCTTGCCGGGGGAGTAATGTTATCGGATTTACGATTAAGCAGGCGAATCGCATACTTGCGCGCGTAGCCGCAAACCTCGCAAAACTCATTCAAAATATCTGGTTCTAGCGCTTGTAAATAAGCCCTTCGTTCGTGTTTCCCCATGAGTGTAATCCGCTTAGCCTCGGTTACACTTAATGTAAGGCAACGACTTCTTTTTAAGCGGGCCTTCGGTTATTTTTAATTTGATACCATTCGCTCATCTGCTAAAAGGAATATTTTTCAATAGATAAGTGAGTCTGAGTAATGGAAAAATAAATTCTTATAACTCAGCTGCCTTTTAATTTCCGTCTTACTACTGCGACCTGAAAGGAGACGAATTGACTGCAAGTTAAAAAACTGTTCCAGTTGTTCATGCTATTGAGGTCTTTTATGTCTATGGTAGGGTTCATTCTTTTATCATGAACGAGATTTAAGCGGTGGTCAGACTCATTTTCCGTTAAAAATTCGGGCCTCCTTTAGACTCAATTAGTATTAGAAGAGGCTAAAGGTTCCCTATGCAAAAACTTATCTGTAAAATTAAATCATTTACTTTTAGTTAATAGGGCAATAGTCAAATGGGTAGAGCTTATCAAAACCGCAAAGTCTCCATGGCCAAAACATCTGATGCCAAGGCAAAGGTATACAGTAAATATGGCCGTGAAATTTATGTTTGCGCAAAATCGGGCGGCGTCGATCCTTCCGGGAACTTGGCACTACGTGGACTAATTGATCGAGCCAAAAAAGACCAAGTACCCAGCCACGTAATTGACAAAGCACTCGACAAAGCGAAAGGCGGTGGTGGTGAAGACTTCTCGCCGGCTCGCTATGAAGGCTTTGGCCCAGGTGGGTGCATGGTGATTGTCGACTGTCTAACTGACAATCCTAACCGTACTTTTGGTGATGTCCGTCAGTGTTTTACCAAAACAAAATGTAAAATTGGTACCCAAGGTGTAGTTAGCCACATGTTTGACCATGCTGCTATCTTGGCATTTAAAAATAACGATGAAGACGCCGTTCTTGAAGCATTACTAACAGCCGATGTGGATGTTAGTGATATTGAAAACGATGATGGGCAAATCACCGTCTTCGCACCTCAAGCTGACTACTTTAAAGCCAAACAAGCGCTAATGGATTCTTTGGGTGAGATTGATTTTGAGGTGGACGAAATTCAATTTGTACCTAAAAGCGTCACGGCGATTAGTGGTGATGATTTGGTAATGTTTGATAAATTTTTAGATATGCTGAATGATTTGGATGATGTGCAGAATATCTACCATGATGCCGAGTTTTGATACCGAATAAAATCCTCATTTAGGTAATTGAACTATTGATATTTAGCGTCACCGACGTATCCTGAATATTCAGGCGGACACCGCGCCACTAGATAAAGGCGCGGTGCACCAGTATTTTCAACGGACCAGGCCCCTTGCCGCATCGGCCCCTATCGAGTTACTTAGCTTTCGGTGCCGTCGCGGGGCCCGCCGTATCGGCACT
>Ga0208883_100060_pt1 | contig 122731 bp, 105 predicted proteins | sample LakWasMet43_HOW7_2_FD_183881 | JGI IMG/M metagenome (GOLD analysis project Ga0208883, IMG submission 183881) | Freshwater sediment methanotrophic microbial communities from Lake Washington under simulated oxygen tension - Sediment Metagenome... | ecosystem: Environmental > Aquatic > Freshwater...
CTTCCTGACCGAAGGCCAGATCGTCAAGGTCAAGGTGCTGGAGACCGACGAGAAGGGTCGCATCAAGCTGTCGATGAAGGCCCTGATCGACCGCGACGCCGCGCCCGCATTCGCACCGCAGGCAGCGTCCGTCGCCGCCCCGGTAGCCGAAGAAGGCGCGGCCGAGTAAGGCCTGGCAGTGAAGGCCATCGCCATCACGCAGCCGGGCGCGCCCGAGGTGCTGCAGCTGGTCAGTCGACCCGACCCCGTCGCTGGGGCAGGGGAGTGCCTGATCGCCGTGCAGGCCTATGGCATCAATCGCCCGGATGTGCTGCAGCGCAAGGGTGCTTACCCGCCGCCTCCCGGGGCCAGCGATCTGCCTGGCCTGGAAGTGGCGGGGCGCATTGTTGCGGGCGATGCGCAGGCACTGGCTGCGGCCGGCCTGCACATTGGCGACGCGGTCTGCGCGCTGGTGGCGGGCGGTGGCTATGCCGAGCTTTGCACGGCCCCCGTGACGCAATGCCTGCCGGTGCCGGATGGCTGGAGCATGGCCGAGGCGGCCAGTCTGCCCGAGACCTTCTTCACCGTCTGGAGCAATGTGTTCGAGCGGGCGCGTCTGCAGCCCGGCGAAAGCATCTTGATCCATGGCGGCAGCAGCGGCATCGGCGTGACGGCGATCCAGTTGGCTAAGGCCTTTGGCGCCAAGGTGCTGGTGACGGTGGGCAATGCCGAGAAGGCCGCGGCCTGCCTGAAGCTGGGTGCCGATGTGGCGATCAACTATCGCACGCAGGACTTCGTGGCCGAGGTCAAGGCGGCCACCGCGGGCCGTGGCGTGGATGTGATCCTCGACATGGTGGCGGGCGACTATGTGGCCCGCAACGTGCAGTGCCTGGCCGACGACGGCCGCGCCGTCATCATCGCAGTGCAGGGTGGCATCAAGGCCGAGTTCGATGCGGGTCAGGTCTTGCGCCGGCGTCTGACCGTCAGTGGCTCGACGCTCAGGCCGCGCTCGCTTGAGTTCAAGGCAGGCATTGCGCGCGCGCTGCGCGCGCATGTCTGGCCCTTGCTGGCGGCGCGCACCATTGCGCCGGTGATCTACAAACAATTGCCAGCCGATCAGGCCGCTGCCGCGCACGCACTCATGGAGTCGGGCGAGCATGTGGGCAAGATCGTGCTGAGCTGGTAAGTTGGAGTGTTAGCGATGCGCAAGAAGTTGGTGGTGGGCAATTGGAAGATGCACGGCAACCGTGCTGCCAATGCCTTGTTGCTGACCGGCTTGAAGGAGGCGGGTCCGTGGAACGCCGATGTGGCGGTCTGCGTGCCGTTTCCCTACATCACCGAGACCGCCCTGGCGCTGACCGGCCAAGCGGTGGCCTTTGGTGCGCAGGACTGCTCGGCCCATGAGCAGGGTGCCTACACCGGCGAGGTCTCGTCGGCCATGCTGGCCGACATCGGTTGCCGCTATGTCATCGTCGGCCACTCCGAGCGTCGCGCCTATCACCATGAGAGCGATCAGCTGGTGGCCGACAAGGCCAAGGCTGCGCTCGCGCGTGGCGTGACGCCCATCGTCTGTGTGGGTGAAACCCTGGCCGAGCGCGAGGCGGGGCAGACCGAGGCGGTCGTGAAGCGCCAGCTGGCCGCGGTGATCCATACGCTGACGCATTGCATTGGCGAGATCGTGCTGGCCTATGAGCCGGTGTGGGCGATCGGCACCGGCCTCACCGCTTCGCCCGAACAGGCGCAGGCGGTGCATGCGGTGTTGCGCAAGCAGCTCGCTGCCGCGACGCAGAAGGCGGACGCGATGCGCATTCTGTATGGCGGTAGCGTCAAGCCCGACAACGCAGTGCAACTGTTTGCCCAGCCCGATATCGACGGCGGCCTGATCGGCGGCGCCGCCCTCAAGGCGGCTGATTTCTCGGCCATCTGCCGCGCTGCCGGCTGAGCCCATAACAAGGCGATGCGGCCGAGGCGGCCGCGATCGCGATCGCGAATGATTTCCTGGAGAGTTTGAGATGCAAGTGTTGATGAATCTGGTACTGATCGTGCAACTGCTGAGCGCCCTGGCGATGATCGGCCTGGTGCTGGTGCAGCATGGCAAGGGTGCCGATATGGGCGCCTCGTTCGGCAGTGGTGCCTCGGGCAGCCTGTTCGGTGCCACCGGCAGCGCCAACTTCCTGTCGCGCAGCACGGCGGTGTGCGCCACGCTGTTCTTTGTCTGCACCCTGGGCCTGGCCTATCTGGGCAGCCGCGGCAACGCGGCTCCGGCGGGTGGTGAAAGCGTGCTGGACCGTGCCGCTCCGACGGCGCCTGCGGCACCCGCATCCGGCGCGGCTGCGGTGCCGACCAGCCTGCCCGCGGCACCGGCTTCCGCAGCCTCGAACTGAGTCGCAAAAATACAGCGAATCTCGCTGGAGCCTTGAAATTTCGGTATAGAATTCAAGGCTGTCTCGGAAGCAATCCTCAAGCAACCGAATAACAGGCAAGCGCCGACGTGGTGAAATTGGTAGACACGCTATCTTGAGGGGGTAGTGGCGAAAGCTGTGCGAGTTCGAGTCTCGCCGTCGGCACCAAACAATACGATCGAGATCGTCAGTTAACATCCCAGGGTTGGAGCCCGACGATGTGTTGGTGATGTTGGTTGTGGCGCCCTGAAGTGGTGAAGGTTTGACGAAGGTCATGCCGGAAGCTGCGAAGGGACTAGGCGGGCGCAGTCCGTGAGCGATACTCCATCGCCAGCGGCGCGCCCGTTGCTTTTGTCGAATATGTTGCTGCTGGGCCTGGAGGCTGCAGGGCAGCGCAACCGAGAGCAAAAACTGTGAATCTGGAACAGTACCTCCCCGTCATCCTCTTTATCTTGGTCGGCGCAGCGGTAGGTATAGCGCCCCAGGTTCTGGGCTTCCTGCTGGGACCCAATCGGCCGGATCAGGCCAAAAACTCCCCTTACGAATGTGGCTTCGAGGCCTTTGAAGACGCGCGCATGAAATTCGATGTGCGCTATTACCTCGTGGCCATTCTCTTCATTTTGTTTGACCTGGAAATCGCCTTCTTGTTTCCCTGGGCCGTGGCCCTGCGCGAAATTGGAGCCACGGGTTTCTGGGCCATGATGATTTTCCTGGGCATTCTGGTCGTGGGCTTTGCCTACGAGTGGAAAAAAGGCGCCCTGGACTGGGAATAAACTGCTCTGACGCGAAGGCACGCCCCATGGGTATCGAAGGCGTTTTGAAGGAAGGCTTCGTCACCACCTCGGTGGACAAGCTGATCAACTGGTCCAAGACCGGTTCACTGTGGCCGATGACCTTTGGTCTGGCTTGCTGTGCGGTGGAGATGATGCATGCCGGTGCGGCGCGCTACGACATCGACCGCTTCGGCATGTTGTTCCGTCCGAGCCCGCGCCAGTCCGATCTGATGATCGTGGCCGGCACCTTGTGCAACAAGATGGCGCCGGCGCTGCGCAAGGTCTACGACCAGATGGCCGAGCCGCGCTGGGTCTTGTCGATGGGCTCCTGCGCCAACGGCGGCGGCTACTACCACTACAGCTATTCGGTGGTGCGCGGCTGCGATCGCATCGTGCCGGTGGACGTGTACGTGCCCGGTTGCCCGCCCACCGCCGAGGCCTTGCTCTATGGCATCTTGCAGCTGCAGGCCAAGATCCGCCGTGAGAACACCATCGCACGCTGAAGGCTGCCATCAATGAGCAAACTTGATACCTTGCAGGCCGCACTGGAGAAGGTGCTGGCCGGCCAGATTCTGGAACTCAAGCGCGAGTTCGACGAAATCACCATCCGCGTCTCGCCCGCCGACTACCTGGCCGTGGCCAAGACGCTGCGCGACCATTCGGAGCTGCGCTTCGAACAGCTGATCGACCTGTGCGGCCTGGACTACAGCGCCTACGGCGACGGTGGCTATGAAGGCCCGCGTTATGCGGTGGCCTCGCACCTGCTGTCGGTCAACAAGAACTGGCGCCTGCGCCTGAAGGTGTTCTGCGCCGACGACGATTTCCCCTGCGTGGCGGCCGTCACGCCGATCTGGAATTCGGCCAACTGGTTCGAGCGCGAAGCCTTCGACCTCTACGGCATCATTTTTGAGGGCCACGAGGACCTGCGTCGCATCCTGACCGACTACGGTTTCATCGGTCACCCGATGCGCAAGGACTTCCCGACCCAGGGGCATGTGGAAATGCGCTACGACGCCGAGCAGAAGCGCGTGATCTACCAGCCGGTGACGATTGAGCTGCGTGAGATCACGCCGCGCGTCATCCGCGAAGACAACTACGGCGGGCTGTAAAACCATGGCCGATATCAAGAACTACACCCTTAACTTCGGGCCTCAGCATCCGGCCGCGCACGGTGTGCTGCGCCTGGTGCTGGAGCTGGATGGCGAAGTGATCCAGCGCGCCGATCCGCATATCGGCCTGCTGCACCGCGCCACCGAGAAGCTGGCCGAGACCAAGACCTACATCCAGTCGCTGCCCTATATGGACCGGCTCGACTATGTGTCGATGATGGCCAACGAGCATGCCTACTGCCTGGCGATCGAGAAGATGCTGGGCGTGGACGTGCCGCTGCGCGCGCAATACATCCGCGTGATGTTTGCCGAGATCACGCGCCTGCTGAACCACCTGCTGTGGATCGGCGCGCATGGCATCGATTGCGGCGCCATGAACATCCTCATCTACGCCTTCCGCGAGCGCGAGGATCTGTTCGACATGTACGAGGCGGTGTCGGGCGCGCGCATGCACGCAGCCTATTTCCGTCCGGGCGGCGTCTACCGCGACCTGCCGGACAGCATGCCGCAGTACCAGGTCTCGAAGATCAAGAACGCCAAGACCATCGCGATGCTGAACGAGAACCGTTCGGGCACGCTGCTGGACTTCATCGACGACTTCTGCGCGCGCTTCCCCAAGAACGTCGACGACTACGAAACCCTGCTGACCGACAACCGTATCTGGAAGCAACGCACCGTGGGCATCGGCGTCGTCAGCCCCGAGCGCGCGCTCAACATGGGCTTCAGCGGCCCGATGCTGCGTGGCTCCGGCATCGCCTGGGATCTGCGCAAGACCCAGCCCTACGATGTCTACGCCCAGATGGATTTCGACATTCCGGTGGGCACCAACGGCGACACCTACGACCGCTACCTGGTGCGCATGGAAGAGATGCGCCAGTCCAACCGCATCATCAAGCAGTGCGTGGACTGGCTGCGCGCCAACCCCGGCCCGGTCATCACCGACAACCACAAGGTGGCACCGCCCGCCCGTGTCGACATGAAGTCGAACATGGAAGAGCTGATTCACCATTTCAAGCTCTTCACCGAAGGCTTCCGCGTGCCCGAGGGCGAGGCCTATGTGGGCGTCGAGCATCCCAAGGGCGAGTTCGGCATCTACATCGTCAGCGACGGTGCCAACAAGCCTTACCGCCTGAAGATCCGTGCGCCGGGCTTCTCGCATCTGGCCGCGCTGGATGAGATGGCCAAGGGCCACATGATTGCCGACGCCGTTGCCGTGATCGGCACCATGGATATCGTTTTTGGTGAGATCGATCGATGAGCGCCACCACCTATGTGATCAGCGAGGCCACGCGCGCTCGCTTCGACCGCGAAGTCGCGAAGTACCCGGCCGAGCAGAAGCAGTCGGCCGTGATGGCCTGCCTGTCCATCGTGCAGCAGGAGCAGGGCTATGTGTCGCGCGAGAGCGAAGACGCCATCGCCGCCTACCTGGGCATGCCGGCCATCGCGGTGTACGAGGTCACGACCTTCTACAACATGTACAACCAGCGGCAGCTGGGCAAGTTCAAGCTCAACGTCTGCACCAACCTGCCTTGCCTGCTGCGCAACGGCCAGCAGGCGCTGGACCATCTGTGCCAGAAGCTGGGCGTGGAAGAGGGCGGCACCACCGCCGATGGCCTCTTCACCGTGCAGAAATGCGAGTGCCTGGGCGCCTGCGCCGATGCGCCGGTGATGCTGGTGAACGATCGCCAGATGTGCAGCTTCATGAGCCATGAGCGTCTCGACGAACTGGTCGACGTGCTCAAGGCCAATTCCAACAATTCGGCCAAGAACTGAGGGAAGAGAAATAGCATGCTGGATCTCTCCAAGTTTCAAGCCAAGGGCGTCGAAACCTGTTTCCACGACCGCCACCTCGGCCCGCAGATCTATGCCGGCCTGAACGGCAGCAACTGGAGCCTGAAGGACTACGAAGCGCGCGGCGGCTATGCCGCGCTGCGCAAGATCCTGGGCAAGGATGGTGGCGAAGGGCTCACGACCGATCAGGTGATCGCCGAAGTGAAGACCTCCGGCCTGCGCGGCCGCGGCGGTGCGGGCTTCCCCACCGGCCTGAAGTGGAGCTTCATGCCGCGCCAGTTCCCGGGCGCCAAGTACCTGGTCTGCAATTCCGACGAGGGCGAGCCCGGTACCTGCAAGGACCGCGACATCCTCATGTACAACCCCCACATCGTCATCGAAGGCATGGCGATCGCCGCCTACGCGATGGGCATCAAGGTGGGCTACAACTACATCCACGGCGAGATCTTCGAGGTCTACGAGCGTTTCGAAGCGGCCCTGGAAGAGGCGCGTGCCGCCGGCCTGCTGGGCGACCACATCCTGGGTTCGGAGTTCAGCTTCCAGCTGCACGCCCACCATGGCTTCGGCGCCTATATCTGCGGCGAGGAAACCGCGCTGCTGGAATCGCTGGAAGGCAAGAAGGGCCAGCCGCGCTTTAAGCCGCCGTTCCCGGCCAGTTTCGGCCTCTACGGCAAGCCCACCACCATCAACAACACCGAGACCTTCGCGGCGGTGCCCTGGATCATCCGCAACGGTGGCCAGCCCTACCTCGAGATCGGCAAGCCCAACAACGGCGGCACCAAGATCTTCTCGGTCTCGGGCGACGTCGAGCGCCCCGGCAACTACGAGGTTCCGCTGGGCACGCCCTTCGCCAAGCTGCTGGAGCTGGCCGGTGGTGTGCGCAAGGGCCGCACGCTGAAGGCCGTGATTCCCGGCGGCTCGTCGGCGCCGGTGCTGCCGGCCGCGACGATGATGGAATGCACGATGGACTATGACTCCATCGCCAAGGCCGGCTCCATGCTGGGCTCGGGCGCGGTGATCGTGATGGACGACAGCCGTTGCATGGTGAAGAGCCTGCTGCGCCTGTCCTACTTCTACGCACATGAGAGCTGCGGCCAGTGCACGCCCTGCCGCGAAGGCACGGGCTGGATGCACCGCGTGGTCGAGCGCATCGCCAACGGCCATGGCAAGCCCGAAGACATCGAGTTGCTGAACTCGGTCGCCGACAACATCCAGGGCCGCACCATCTGCGCCCTGGGCGATGCCGCGGCGATGCCGGTGCGCGCCATGATCAAGCATTTCAAGCACGAGTTCGTGCACCTGATCGAACACAAGACGGCCCTGGTGCCGGCCGCTGCCTGAGCGCAGGAAGAGATATGGTTGAAATCGAACTCGACGGCAAGAAGGTAGAGGTCCTGGAAGGCAGCATGGTGATGCATGCGGCCGAGAAGGCCGGCACCTACATCCCGCATTTCTGCTATCACAAGAAGCTCTCCATCGCCGCCAACTGCCGCATGTGCCTGGTGGATGTGGAGAAGGCGCCCAAGCCCATGCCGGCCTGCGCCACGCCGGTGACGCAGGGCATGATCGTGCGCACCAAGAGCGAGAAAGCCATCAAGGCCCAGCAGGGCGTGATGGAGTTCCTGCTCATCAACCACCCGCTGGACTGCCCCATCTGCGACCAGGGTGGCGAGTGCCAGCTGCAGGACCTGGCGGTGGGCTATGGCGCCGGCAAGTCGCGCTACACCGAAGAAAAGCGCGTGGTGTTCCACAAGAACGTCGGCCCGCTGGTCTCCATGGAGGAGATGAGCCGCTGCATCCACTGCACCCGCTGCGTGCGCTATGGCCAGGAGATCGCCGGCCAGATGGAACTGGGCATGGCCCACCGCGGCGAGCACAGCGAGATCCAGACCTTTGTCGGCCGCACGGTGGATTCCGAGCTGTCCGGCAACATGATCGACATCTGCCCGGTGGGCGCACTCACCAGCAAGCCCTTCCGCTACAGCGCCCGTACCTGGGAGCTGTCGCGCCGCAAGAGCGTCAGCCCGCATGACTCCACCGGTGCCAACCTGATCGTGCAGGTCAAGGGCAACCAGGTGATGCGCGTGGTGCCGCTGGAGAACGAAGACGTCAACGAATGCTGGATCGCCGACCGCGACCGCTTCTCCTACGAGGCCCTCAACAGCGACGCCCGCCTGACCCAGCCCATGATCAAGCAGGGCGGCCAGTGGAAGGAAGTCGACTGGAGCGTGGCGCTCGAGTACGTGGCCAAGGGCCTGCAAGGCATCAAGAGCCAGCATGGCGCCGCCAGCATCGCCGCCCTGGGCTCGGCCCACAGCACGGTGGAAGAGCTGCACCTGCTGGCCTCGCTGGTGCGCGGCCTGGGTAGCGAGAACATCGACCATCGCCTGCGTCATGCCGCCTTCGACAACGTGGCCGAGGCCGGCAAGGCGCATTGGCTGGGTACCCCGATTGCGTCGCTGAGCGAGCTGGACCGCGCGTTCGTGATCGGTTCCTTCCTGCGCAAGGACCACCCGCTGTTCGCGCAGCGCCTGCGCCAGGCCGCCCGCCACGGCGCCCAGGTGCTGAGCCTGCATGCCAGCGAGGATGACTGGCTGCTGCCGGTGGCCGCGCGCATCACCGCGGCGCCCAGCGCCTGGGTGCAGGAGCTGGCCAATGTGGCCGCCGCCATCGCCGAGAGCGTGGGCGTGCAGGCGCCGGCCGCCGGCCAGGCCACCGCGGCCGCCAAGGCCATCGCCGCGGCGCTGCTGAGCGGCTCGCGCAAGGCGGTGCTGCTGGGCAACGCCGCCGCCGAGCATCCGCAGGCCGCCAGCCTCTTGAGCCTGGCCAACTGGATTGCCGCGCAGACCGGTGCCAGCGTCGGTTACCTGACGGCCGCCGCCAACACGGTGGGTGCGCAGCTGGTGAAGGCGATGCCGGGGCAGGGCGGTGCGAACGCCGCCGAGATCCTGGGTGCCAAGGGCGCCCGGGCGCTGCTGCTGCTGAACACCGATCCGCTGCTGGACGCCGCCAACCCGGCCGCCGCCGCCAAGGCCCTGGACGCTGCCGACATGGTGGTGGTGCTGAGCCCCTTCAAGTCGGGCATGGACTACGCCGACGTGCTGCTGCCCACCGCGCCTTTCACCGAGACCTCGGGCAGCTTCGTGAATGCCGAAGGTCGTCTGCAGAGCTTTGTGGGCGTGGTGAAGCCGCTGGGTGAAACCCGCCCGGGCTGGAAGATCCTGCGCGTGCTGGGCAATCTGCTGGGCCTGCAGGGCTTTGGCCATGAGAGCTCCGAGCAGGTGCGTGCCGAGGCGCTGGGTGTGGATGCCGATCTGAGTGCGCGTCTGAGCAATGCCGGCCAGGCCGCCGTGGTGTTCGGCCAGCCGGCCGCCATCGAGCGTATCGCCGACCTGCCCATCTACGCCACCGATGCCCTGGTGCGCCGCGCCAGCTCGCTGCAGCTGACCGCCGACGCGCGCCAGTCCGCCGTGGCCCGCGTGTCCAAGGCACTGTGGGAGCAACTCGGCCTGGCCGAGGGCGGCCGCATCAGCGTGAGCCAGGACGGCGCCGGCACGGCGCAACTGGCCGCCAAGTTGGATGCCGGCCTGCCTGCCAATGTGGTGCGTGTGCCGGCCGGCCTGCCCGAAACGGCCGCCCTCGGCGCCGCGTTCGGCAGCCTGACGATTGCCAAGGTGTGAACCCATGATCGACAGCCTCTATCAATCCGGCAACGCGCTCCTGGGCGGCTTCTGGCCCGTCATCTGGAGCCTGCTCAAGATCATCGCGGTGGTGGCACCGCTGATGTTGTTCGTCGCCTACCTGACGCTCTGGGAGCGCAAGGCCATCGGCTGGTCGCAGATCCGCCCAGGCCCGAACCGCGTCGGCCCCTACGGCCTGCTGACCCCGATCGCCGATGCGGTGAAGCTGATCTTCAAGGAGATCATCATCCCGACGGCGGCCAACAAAGGCCTGTATTTCCTCGGCCCCATCATGACCATCATGCCGTCGCTGGCGGCCTGGGCGGTGGTGCCGTTCGGCCCGCAGGCCGCGGTGGCGGACGTGAACGCCGGCCTGCTGTTCCTGATGGCCATCACCTCGCTGGAGGTCTACGGCGTCATCATCGCCGGCTGGGCCTCCAACTCGAAGTACGCCTTCCTGGGCGCACTGCGCGCCTCGGCGCAGATGGTGTCCTATGAAATCGCGATGGGCTTCGCGCTGGTGGTGGTGCTGATGGTCACCGGCAGCATGAACATGAGCCAGATCGTGATCTCGCAGGAGACCGGCCGCTTCGCTGCGATGGGCATGAACTTCCTGTCGTGGAACTGGCTGCCCCTGCTGCCGATCTTCGTCGTCTACTTCATCTCGGGCCTGGCCGAAACCAACCGTCACCCCTTCGACGTGGTGGAAGGCGAGTCGGAGATCGTGGCCGGCCACATGATCGAGTACTCGGGCATGGCGTTCGCGATGTTCTTCCTGGCCGAATACGCCAACATGATCCTGGTCTCCACGATGGCCTCGGTGATGTTCCTGGGCGGCTGGTCGGCACCGATTTCCTGGAGCCTGCTGGGCATGGAAACGCCGGCCCTGATCAAGGCCACGCTGCCGTTCTGGAACTGGTTCTGGCTGTTCGCCAAGATGTTCGTCGTCGTCACCATGTTCCTGTGGGTGCGCGCCACATTCCCCCGCTTCCGCTACGACCAGATCATGCGTCTGGGCTGGAAGATCTTCATTCCCGTGACCCTGATCTGGCTTGTTGTGGTCGGACTGTGGATCCAGTCGCCGCTGAACATCTGGAAGTGACGTGATGGTCAAACATTTCCTCAAGAGCTTCTTGCTCACCGAGCTGTTCAAGGGCATGGCCCTGACCGGCCGGCATTTCCTCTCGCGCAACATCACGGTGCAGTTCCCGGAAGAGAAGACGCCGCTGTCGCCGCGCTTCCGCGGCCTGCATGCGCTGCGCCGCTACGAGAACGGCGAAGAGCGCTGCATCGCCTGCAAGCTCTGCGAGGCGGTCTGCCCGGCGATGGCGATCACCATCGAGTCGGACGTGCGTGAGGACGGCAGCCGCCGCACCACGCGCTACGACATCGACCTCACCAAGTGCATCTTCTGCGGCTTCTGCGAGGAGAGCTGCCCGGTGGATTCGATCGTCGAGACGCCGATCTTCGAATACCACGGCGAAAAGCGCGGCGACCTGTACTTCACCAAGGACATGCTCCTGGCCGTTGGCGACCGTTATGAAAAAGAGATCGCAGCCACCAAGGAGGCCGACGCCAAGTACCGCTGATGGCTGAGGGTCAGGTCTTGCGCCTGGCCCCTCACACAGCTGACGCTTGCAGGATTCCCATGCAAACAACCACTGCGCTGTTCTACGTTTTCTCGGCCATCTTGCTGGCCTCTTCGTTCCGTGTCATCACGGCCAAGAGCACCGTGCATTCGGCCCTGTTCCTGATCCTGGCCTTCTTCACCGGCTCCTGCATCTGGATGCTGCTGAAGGCCGAGTTCCTGGCGATCGCCCTGGTGCTGGTCTACATCGGCGCCGTGATGGTGCTGTTCCTGTTCGTCGTGATGATGCTGGACATCAACACCGACAGCATCCGGCAGGGCTTTTGGAAGCATCTGCCGCTGGCGGGCCTGGTGGGCGCCTTCATCGCGCTGGAAATGGCCGCGGTGCTGATGAGCGGTTTCCGCCTCAGCGAGGCGCCGGCGCTGGACCCGGTCTCGGCCCAGCTGGGCAATAGCAAGATGCTGGGCATCGCGATCTACACGCAATACCTGTATCCGCTCGAGATCGCGGCCGTGCTGCTGCTGGTGGCCATCATCGCCGCCATCGCGCTGACGCTGCGCCGCCGCAAGGATTCGCGCTACCAGGACCCGGCCGAGCAGGTCAAGGTCCAGAAGGCCGACCGCCTGCGCGTGCTGAAGATGCAGCCCACGGTGGAACTGCCCGCAGCCCCCGCTGCCGACAAGAACGAAGGAGCCGCATGATGGGTGCCGTAGCTACCGGTCTCACGCTGGGACATTTCCTCACCCTGGGCGCGCTGCTGTTTGCGCTCTCGGTGATCGGCATCTTCATGAACCGCAAGAACCTGATCGTCATCCTGATGGCGATCGAGCTGATGCTGCTGGCGGTGAATCTGAACTTCGTGGCCTTCTCGCACTACCTGGGCGACATGGCGGGCCAAGTCTTCGTGTTCTTCATCCTGACCGTGGCGGCCGCCGAATCGGCGATCGGCCTCGCGATCCTGGTGGTGTTGTTCCGCAATCGCGCCAGCATCAATGTGGAAGAACTGGACGCCTTGAAGGGCTGATAAGAACATGTCCGCACAACTCTCACAGAACCTGCTGCTGGCGGTGCCGCTGGCGCCCCTGGCCGGTGCCATCGCGGCCGGCTTCTTCGGCAAGCAGATCGGCCGCCGCGGCGCCCACACGCTCACCATCCTGGGCGTGCTGATCGCCTTCATCATCTCGGCGATGACGCTGAAGTCGGTGGCCATCGACGGCGCGCGCTTCAACCAGACCGTCTACGAATGGATGGTGCTGGGCGGCCTGAAGATGGAAGTCGGCTTCCTGGTCGACGGCCTCACCGCCATGATGATGTGCGTGGTGACCTTCGTCTCGCTGATGGTGCACATCTACACCATCGGCTATATGGAGGAAGACCCCGGCTACCAGCGCTTCTTCGCCTACATCTCGCTGTTCACCTTCTCCATGCTGATGCTCGTGATGAGCAACAACATGCTGCAGCTGTTCTTCGGCTGGGAAGCGGTGGGCCTAGTGTCCTACCTGCTGATCGGCTTCTGGTACACCAAGCCGACGGCGATCTTCGCCAACATGAAGGCCTTCCTGGTCAACCGCGTGGGCGACTTCGGCTTCATCCTGGGCATTGGCCTGCTGGTCGCCTATGGCGGCTCGCTGAGCTATGCCGAGACCTTTGCCAAGGCGGGCGAGCTCGCGCAGATCAAGTTCCCGGCGCCGCTGTGGGGCAGCGACTGGATGATGCTGAGCGTGGCCTGCATCTGCCTGTTCATCGGCGCGATGGGCAAGTCGGCGCAGTTCCCTCTGCATGTCTGGCTGCCCGATTCGATGGAGGGCCCGACCCCGATCTCGGCGCTGATCCACGCCGCCACCATGGTGACGGCCGGCATCTTCATGGTCGCCCGCATGAGCCCGCTGTTCGAGCTCAGCGACACGGCGCTGAACTTCGTGCTCGTGATCGGTGCCATCACCGCGCTCTTCATGGGCTTCCTGGGCATCATCCAGAACGACATCAAGCGCGTGGTGGCCTACTCGACGCTGTCGCAGCTGGGCTATATGACGGTGGCGCTGGGCGCCTCGGCCTACTCGGTGGCGGTGTTCCACCTGATGACGCACGCCTTCTTCAAGGCGCTGCTGTTCCTCGGCGCGGGCTCGGTCATCATCGGCATGCACCACGACCAGGACATCCGCAATATGGGCGGCCTGCGCAAGTACATGCCCATCACCTGGATCACCTCGCTGCTGGGTTCGCTGGCGCTGATCGGCACGCCGCTGTTCTCGGGCTTCTATTCCAAGGACTCGATCATCGAGGCGGTGCACGCCAGCCACCTGCCGGGTGCGCAGTTCGCGTACTTTGCGGTGATCGTGGGCGTGTTCGTGACGGCCTTCTATTCCTTCCGCATGTACTTCCTGGTCTTCCACGGCAAGGAACATTTCCATCACAAGCCCTTCCCGGGCGAGCATGACCACCACGACGACCACGGCGCCCACCACGAGCCGCACGAGTCGCCCTGGGTCGTGACGGCACCGCTGATCCTGCTGGCCATCCCCTCGGTGGTGATCGGCTACCTGACCATCCAGCCGATGCTGTTCGGTGACTTCTTCAAGGATGCGATCTTCGTGAACCACGAGGTCCACCACGCGATGGAGGAGCTGGCCCATGAGTTCCACGGCGCGGTGGCGATGGCCACCCATGGCCTGACGGCGCTGCCATTCTGGCTGGCGCTGGGCGGCGTGGTGACGGCCTATGTGTTCTACATGGTGGCGCCGAGCATCCCGGCCACCATCGCGCGCGTCTTCAAGCCCGTCGTGAACGTGCTGGAGAACAAGTACTACATGGACTGGATCAACGAGAACATCTTCGCCGCCGCGGCGCGCGCCATCGGCGTGGGCCTGTGGAAGGGCGGCGATGCCGCGCTGATCGACGGTGTGCTGATCAATGGCTCGGCCAGGGCGGTGGGCGGCATTGCCGGCCTCGTGCGGCGCGTCCAGACCGGCCACCTGTACTGGTATGCCCTGGTGATGATTCTGGGCGTCATCGGCTTGATGACCTGGCAGCTGTGGCCTTACATCGGGCCCCAATTCAGAGCCTTGGCCGGTTTCTGATCCGGGCGGAGAACAAGAATGTCCTTGCTTAGTATTTCCATCTGGTTGCCCATCGTCAGCGGCCTCGTGCTGCTGGCCCTGGGGCGTGACGACCAGGCCAAGACCGTGCGCTGGCTGGCCCTGGTGGCCGCCGTCACCAGCTTCCTGGTGACGCTGCCGCTCATCACCGGCTTCGACACCAGCACGGCCGCTGCCCAGTTCGGCGAGAACCTGCCCTGGATCGATCGCTTCAACATCCGCTACCACCTGGGCGTGGACGGCATCTCGATGTGGTTCGTGCCGCTGACGGCCTTCATCACCGTGATCGTGGTGCTGGCGGCCTGGGAGGTGATCCAGTCGCGCGTGAACCAGTACATGGGCGCCTTCCTGGTGCTCTCGGGCCTGATGATCGGCGTGTTCTGCGCGCTCGACGGCATGCTGTTCTACGTGTTCTTCGAGGCCACGCTGATCCCGATGTACATCATCATCGGCGTCTGGGGCGGCCCGCGGCGCGTCTATGCGGCCTTCAAGTTCTTCCTCTACACGCTGGCCGGCTCGCTCTTGATGCTGGTGGCCTTGCTCTACCTGTACTACAAGTCGGGCGGCAGCTTCGACATCCTGAGCTGGCACAAGCTGCCGCTGCCGCTGAACGCGCAGACCCTGCTGTTCTTCGCCTTCCTGGCGGCCTTCTCGGTGAAGGTGCCGATGTGGCCGGTGCACACCTGGCTGCCGGACGCCCACGTGGAAGCGCCCACCGGCGGTTCGGTGGTGCTGGCGGCCATCATGCTGAAGCTGGGTGCCTATGGCTTCCTGCGCTTCTCGCTGCCCATCGCCCCCGACGCGGCGCGCGAATACGCCTGGTTCATCATCGCGCTCTCGCTGATCGCGGTGGTCTACATCGGCCTGGTGGCGCTGGTGCAGAAGGACATGAAGAAGCTGGTGGCCTACTCGTCCATCGCCCACATGGGCTTCGTGACCCTGGGCTTCTTCATCTTCAACGAGCTGGGCGTGTCCGGCGGCATCGTGCAGATGATCTCGCACGGCTTTGTCTCCGGCGCGATGTTCCTCTCCATCGGCGTGCTCTACGACCGCGTGCATTCGCGTGAGATCGCCGACTACGGCGGCGTGGTCAACACCATGCCCAAGTTCGCTGCCTTCGCGCTGTTCTTCGCCATGGCCAACTGCGGCCTGCCGGCCACCGGCGGATTCGTCGGCGAGTGGATGGTGATCCTGGGCACGGTGAAGGCCGACTTCTGGCTCGGCGCGATCGCCGCCACCGCCCTGGTGTTCGGCGCCGCCTACACCTTGTGGATGTACAAGCGCGTCTATTTCGGCGCCATTGGCAACGACCATGTGCGTGAACTCAAGGACATCAACGGCCGCGAGTTCCTGATGATGGCGCTGCTGGCCGCGGCGGTGCTGTGGATGGGTGTGTATCCCAAGCCCTTCACCGATGTGATGCATGTCTCGGTCACCGAGCTGCTCAAGCATGTGGCCATCTCGAAGCTCTGAGGGCCGATAAGCAAATGAACACCCAAATGAATTGGCTCGCGGTTTACCCCGAAATCGTCCTGCTGGGCATGTCCTGCCTGGTGGCGCTGGTGGACCTGTTCGTCACCGACCCGCGCCGCACGCCGACCTACTGGCTGACCCAGCTGACGCTGGCGGTGCTGGCCGGCATGCACTTCAGCTACTTCAACGCTGGCGGCACCGTCTATGCGATGCAGGGCATGGTGGTGTCCGACCCCATGGGCCATCTGCTGGCGGCCTTCGCGGCCGTCGCCACCATCGTCACCCTGGTCTATGCGCGCCCCTACGCCGAGTCGCGCGAGATGCTCAAGGGCGAGCTGTTCACGCTCAGCCTGCTGACCTATCTGGGCATCTGCATCATGGTGTCGGCCAACAACTTCCTGGTCATCTACCTCGGCCTGGAACTGATGAGCCTCTCGCTCTACACCCTGGTGGCACTGCGCCGTGACCATGCGGTGTCGACCGAGGCCGCGATGAAGTACTTCGTGCTGGGTGCGCTGGCCAGCGGCTTCCTGCTCTACGGCCTGTCGATGATGTACGGCGCCACCGGTTCGCTGTCGATCCCGCGCGTGTTCGAGGTCATCAGCACCGGTGCCCCCAACAAGTCCGTGCTGATTTTCGGCGTGGTCTTCGTGGTCGCCGGCCTGGGCTTCAAGCTCGGCGCCGCTCCCTTCCACATGTGGGTGCCCGACGTCTACCAGGGCGCGCCCACGGCCGCCACGCTGCTGCTGGGCGGTGCGCCCAAGCTGGCCGCCTTTGCCATCACCATCCGCCTGCTGGTGGAGGGCATGCTGGGCCTGGCGGTGGATTGGCAGCAGATGCTGATCGTGCTGGCGGTGATGTCGCTGCTGGTGGGCAATCTGGCCGCCATCGCGCAGACCAACCTCAAGCGCATGCTGGCTTATTCCACCATCGCGCAGATGGGCTTCATGCTGCTGGGCCTGGCCTCGGGCGTGGTCAACAACAACACGCTCTCGGCCGCCAATGCCTACAGCTCGGCGATGTTCTACGCCGTGACCTATGTGCTGACGACGCTGGGCAGCTTCGGCATGATCATGCTGCTGTCGCGCCAGGGCCATGAGTCCGAGCAGATCAGCGATCTGGCCGGCCTGGCCAAGCGCAGCCCCTGGTATGCGCTGGTGATGACCATCTTCATGTTCTCGCTCGCGGGCATTCCGCCCACGGCCGGCTTCTACGCCAAGCTGTCGGTGCTGCAGGCCTTGGTGTCCACCAATGTGCAGCTCTATCTGTGGCTGGCGGTGGCGGCGGTGCTGGTGTCCCTGGTCGGCGCCTTCTACTATCTGCGCGTCATCAAGGTGATGTTCTTCGACGAACCCAGCGATCGCTCGGCGCTCACCGCGCCCACCGACGTGCGCCTGGTGATGTCGCTGAACGGCGCCGCGGTGCTGGTGTTCGGCCTGCTGCCCGGCGGCCTGATGAATATGTGCGCCCAGGCCATCGTGCGCACGCTGGCGAGCTGATCCCCAGGTCCGTTCGATGAATCAGACCGCGGCCGTCTGGCTGGTGCTGCTGGTGGCGCTGGTCTCGGCCAACCTGCCGTATTTCAGTTCGCGCATCCTGCTGCTGGGCCCCAGGCGCCAGCCCAAGGCGGTGGGCTGGCGGCTGCTGGAACTGCTGCTGATGGCCTGCCTGACCCTGGGCCTGGGCTTTGCGCTGGAGGCCCGCATGGGCCAGCGCCAGCCGCAGGGCTGGGAGTTCTATGCCGCCGGCCTGTGCCTCTTCATCACCCTGGGCTTCCCGGGCTTTGTGTGGCGCTATCTGCGCCGCGGCCGACATGACGACTGACGACGATCATCTGCGCGAGCAATGCATCGAATCGCGGCCGGTCTACGAAGGTCATTTCCTTCAGGTCAGACGCGACCTGGTGTGTCTGCCCGATGGCAAGCAGGCCGCACGCGAGTACATCAAGCATCCCGGCGCGGTGATGATCGTGCCCCTGCTGGACGACGGCCGCCTGCTGCTGGAGCGCCAGTACCGCTACCCGATGGGCCGCGTGATGCTGGAGTTTCCGGCCGGCAAGCTGGATGCGGGCGAGGACGCGCTGGCCTGCGCCCAGCGCGAGCTGCGCGAGGAGACCGGCTACCAGGCGCGCGAATGGGCCCATGCCGGCGTGCTGCACAACGCCATCGCCTATTCGGACGAAGGCATCCAGATCTTCTTCGCGCGCGGCCTTATGCCCGGCGCGCGCCAGCTCGACGAGGGCGAGTTCCTCGACCTGGTGACGCACAGCCCGGCCGAGCTGGACGCGCTGGCCCAGGCCGGCGCGCTGACCGACGCCAAGACCCTGGTGGCGATGCTCTGGCTGGCGCGCTGGCAGGCGGGCCAATGGGCGCTGGACTGGCAGCCGGCGCGCTCAGCGCGTTGAACGGCATCTGCCTATCATTCGAGCATGCTTGTCCTGAACCTCGCCTGTGAACATGGCCACCACTTTGAAGCCTGGTTTGGCTCCGCGGCGGACTATGAGTCGCAGCAGCAGCGCCGCCTGGTGGCCTGCCCGCTGTGCGGCAGCCAGCAGGTGCAACGCCTGCCCACCGCGGCGCGGCTGAATGTGTCCCATCTGCGCGCTGAGCCCAAGCCGGCCGGCGCCGTGAAGGACGAGCAGGCCAGGGTGATGGCGGCGGTGCGGCAGCTGATCGCCAATACCGAGGACGTGGGCGAGCGTTTCACCGAAGAGGCGCGCCGCATCCACTATGGCGAGACCGAGGAGCGCGGCATCCGTGGCCGCGCCACCGCCGAACAGACGCGCGAGCTGGTGGAGGAGGGCATCGCGGTGCTGCCCCTGCCGATGGCCGACGCGCTCAAGGGCACGCTGCAGTAGCACTGCTGACATGTTTGGGATCCGCGGCACCATGACCTGCGGCTATATTCCCGATCGCACGTAAGCTGCCCCCCGCGCCTTGGCCGTCCGGCCCGGGTGACTCTTTGCCTCTCACTAGAACTCTCGGAGCCCACATGCGTGAGTCCCTGCTCGCTGTTGCCATCGCCCTTGCCCTGGTGGCTTGCAGCAAACCCTCCAACGACGCCGCCAAGCCCGCCGGTGCCGGCGAGGCCAAGGCGGCCTCCGTGGCGGCCGGCGCCGACAGCAAGCCGCTGCTGGTGGCCGCCGAAGACCTGCGCGCCCTGGATCTGAGCAGCTTTGCCAGCGGCCCGGTGATCACCGGCTCGATCCAGCCCGAGCGCCGCGCCGATCTGCGCGCTGAGGTCTCGGCCATCGTGCTGCAGGTGCTGAAGGAAAACGGCGAGCCGGTGCGACGCGGCGAGCTGCTGGTGCGCCTGGACGATACGGCGATCCGCGACACGCTCACCTCGGCCGAGGAGTCGGCCCGCGCCGCCGGTCAGAGCTTTGAGCAGGCCGAGCGCCAGTACCAGCGCCTCAAGACCCTGCAGGCCCAGGGCATGAGCTCGATCCAGGCCACCGAGGACGCCGAGATCCGCCGTAACAACGCGCAAAGCGATCTGGTGGCGGCCAAGGCCCGCGCCGCCACCGCGCGTCAGCAACTGCAGCGCACCGAGGTGCGCGCGCCCTTTGACGGCGTGGTGAGCGAGCGCAAGGTCTCGGCCGGCGACACCGCCCAGGTCGGTAAGGAGCTGGTCAAGGTGATCGATCCGCAAAGCCTGCGCTTCGAGGGCCTGGTGGCCGCCGATCGCCTGGCCGAGCTCAAGCTCGGCCAGGGCGTGCATTTCCGCGTCAACGGCTATGGCAACGCCGGCTTCAACGGCAGGGTCAAGCGCGTGGACGTGGCGGCCAACGCCACCACGCGTCAGGTCGAGGTGATGGTGGCCTTTGCCGAGGGCGAGAAGCCCAAGGCCGCCGGCCTCTATGCCGAGGGCCATGTCGAGTCCAGCGCCAGCCAGGCCCTGCTGCTGGAAGACGCGGCCGTGCAGCGCGTGGGCGACAAGAGCTATGCCTGGCGCCTGCAGGGCGGCCGCCTGAACAAGGTGGAAGTGCAGCTGGGCACACGCGATGTGCGCACCGGCAACTACGCGGTGTTGAGCGGCCTGAAGGCCGGCGACCAGGTGCTGGCCAAGCCCGGCAGCACGCTCAAGGATGGCCAGAGCGTCGAGCTGCTGAAGGTGGCGGCGCAATCGACCCCGACCGGAAAGTAAACCATGTTTCTTTCAGACTTCAGCATCAAGAAGCCGATCGCCACGATCGTCATCATCATCTCGGTGATGTGCCTGGGCTTGATGGCCCTGAAGAAGCTGCGCGTCAACTCGATCCCGGATGTGCAGGAGCCGATGCTGTTCCTGAGCATCGCCTATCCGGGCGCCTCGCCGGACACGGTGGAGCGCGAGGTGGTGAACCGCGTCGAGAAATCGCTGCAGGGCCTGTCGGGCGTGCGCAAGGTCAACTCGACCTCGCGCGAGGGCGCGGCCGAGTTCCAGCTGATTTTCAACTTCAGCAAGAACCTGATCGAGGCCGCCGACGATGTGCGCAACGCCATCGCCACGGTGCGCTACAAGCTGCCGGTCGAAATGCGCGAGCCGGTGCTGCAGCGCTTCGACGTCTCGGCACAGCCGGTGATGCAGCTGGCGCTCTCGTCCACCAGCCAGAGCCATGCCGAGATCAGCCGCCTGGCCGAGGACCAGCTGGCCGACAAGTTCCGCAGCATTCCGGGCGTGGCCACGGTAGCGGTGAACGGCGCGCTGCGCCGCGAGCTGAGCGTGCTGCTGCGCGCCGAGAAGCTGCGCGAGTACAACGTCTCGGTCACCGAGGTGGTGGCGGCGCTGCGCGCGCAGAACATCTCGGTGCCAGTGGGCAAGGTGCGCGGCCAGATGGAGGACCAGAGCATCCGCCTGCAGGGCCGCATCGAATCGCCCGCTGACTTCCAGCAGGTGGTGGTCAAGCAGATGGGCAGCGAGTCGATCCGACTGGGTCAGCTGGCCCAGATCGGTGACGGCTTCGCCGAACTCGGCAGCTTCAGCGTGCGCAATGGCCGGCCCAATGTGGGCATCTCGGTCACGCGCACGCGCGACGCCTCCACCGTCACGGTGGCGGCCGAGGTGCGCAAGCTGACGGACAAGCTGGCCCCCACGCTCACCAAGGGCACGACCCTGGAGGTGACGCGCGACGAGGGCAAGGAATCGCAGGAGAACCTCGACAACGTCATCCACGCCCTGGTGTTCGGCGCCGGGCTGACGATTGCGGTGGTCTATGTGTTCCTGAACTCCTGGCGCTCCACCATGATCACGGCGCTGAGCCTGCCGACCTCGGTGATTGCCGCCTTCATCGCCGTCTGGCTGTGCGGTTTCACGCTCAACTTCATGAGCCTGCTGGGCCTCTCGCTGGCCATCGGCGTGCTGATCGACGACGCCATCGTGGTGCGCGAGAACATCGTGCGCCATATGGAGCGCGGCGCCGATCGCCGCACCGCGGCGCTCAACGGCACGGCCGAGATCGGCCTGGCCGTCGCCGCCACCACCTTCTCCATCGTCGCGGTGTTCATTCCCGTGGCCTTCATGCCGGGCGTGTCGGGCGAATGGTTCCGCCCCTTCGGCCTGACCGTGGTGGCCTCGGTGCTGGTGAGCCTGTTGATCTCCTTCACGCTGGACCCGATGCTGTCGGCCTTCTGGGGCGACCCACCGGGCGAGCACGACAAGCCCAAGACCGGCCTCAGCCGCCAGCTGCAGCGCTTCAACAACTGGTTCGACCACCAGTCCGACCGCTATGGCCGCGTGATCGCCTGGGCCCTGCATCACCGCCGCTGGATGGCCGTGTTTGCGGTCGGCAGCCTGGTCGCCGCGGTGGTGCTGGCTGGCAAGTTCCTTGGTACCAGCTTCCTGCCGACCTCGGACGCCGGCATGGTGGTGGTGAACGTGCGCACGCCCGCCAGTACCAATCTGGAATACGCCAAGCTCAAGCTGGAGGCGGCCGCCACGCTGGCGCGCGGCCTGCCCGAGACGGTGGCCACCAACAGCCGCGTGCGCGTCGGCGGCGGCACCATCTATGTGGACCTGGGCAAGGCCAAGCAGCGCCAGCGCTCGGCCGAGGAGATTGCCGCGGATCTGCGCGGCAAGGTCTCGCGCCTGGTGGGCGCCGAGTACACGGTGCAGGACAACCTCAACAACGGCGGCCAGAAGCCGGTGCAGATCCAGTTCAACGGCACCGATGCGCGCAAGCTGCTGGACATCAGCAACGACTTCATCGCCAAGCTGCGCGAGGTCAAGGGCGCGGTGGACGTGGGCCTGTCCGAGCAGGATCCGCAGAACGAGCTGCAGATCGAGCTGAACCGCGGGCTGGCGAATTCGCTGGGCATCTCGGTGGGCGATGCGGCCCAGGCGCTGCGCGTGGCCTTTGCCGGCGTGGAGGTGGGCGACTGGGTCGACCCGACGGGCGAGACCCGCGACGTGGCGGTGCGCCTGCATCCCGACGACCGCGTGGACCTCAGCAATATCGAGCGCCTGCCGGTGTCGGTGGCGGGCACCAACCGCATGGTGCCGCTGGAGCAGATCGCCAGCATCCGCATGGGCCGCGGCCCCTCGCAGATCGAGCATGCCAATGGCAAGCGCACCATCACGGTGTCGGCCAATGCGCATGAGCGCTCGCCCGGCGAGGTCACCGCCGATGCGCTGAAGATCGCCAAGGCGATCGACTTCCCGCCCGGCTTCGGCCTGGAGCTGGGCGGCGATTCGGAGACCCAGAACGAGGTCTTCGGCGCCATGTTCATCGCGCTGATCAGCGGCGTCGGCCTGATGTACCTGATCCTGGTGATGCAGATGGGTTCGTTCACCGCGCCGCTGGGGGTGATGCTGTCGCTGCCGCTGTCGCTGATCGGCGTGGTGGTGGCGCTGCTGCTCACCAAGGGCACGCTCAACCTGATGAGCTTCATCGGCATCATCATGCTGATGGGCCTGGTGGCCAAGAACGCCATCCTGCTGCTGGATGCGGCGCGCCAAGAGGAGGCCGAGGGCATGGACCGCGAGGAGGCCCTGATGCATGCGGGCCGCAAGCGCCTGCGGCCGATTCTGATGACCACCTTCGCGCTGATCGCCGGCATGCTGCCGGTGGCCATCGGCGTGGGCGACGGCGGCGAGTTCTACCGCCCGATGGCGGTGGCCATCATCGGCGGCACCATCACCTCGACCCTGCTGACCCTGCTGGTGGTGCCGAGCTTCTACGACAGCATCGAGATCGCCAAAGACCGCATGTTCGCCAAGTTCCGGCGCCGCGATGCGCGCTGGAACACCCTGGTCGCCTTCGTGATGACCTTCGTCGAGGCGATCCTGGCGCTGACCCTGCTGCGCTTCGTGTTCCGCATGCTGCTCAAGCTGGGCAATTTGGCGCGCGGCCGCCGCGCGGTTCAGCCGGTGGGCGCCGACTGAGCCCGCGCACAAAGGCCCGGAAGGGGCTTTGTGGCTGGCGAGGGCCTTGGCGCGATACCAGCGCCGAGGCTGAGTCAGATCAGCCGGTTCGGATTCATCAGGCCCTGGGGATCCAGGGCCTTTTTGATGGCGCGCATCAGTTCGAGCGCCACCGGGTGCTTGCGCCGCGCCAGTTCCTCGCGCTTGAGCTGGCCGATGCCATGCTCGGCCGAGATCGAGCCGCCATGCGCCAGCACGGCGTCGAACACCAGCTGGTTGACGGCCTGCTCCTGGCTGCGCAGAAAGGCCGCCGCGTCCATGCCCTCGGGCGCCTGCACGTTGTAGTGCAGATTGCCGTCGCCCAGGTGGCCGAAGTCCACCAGCCTGATGCCCGGCCAGCGCGCCCGCAGCGCGGCGTCGGTGCTGGCGACGAAGGCGGGGATGCGCGAGACGGGCAGGGCGATGTCGTGCTTGATATTGAGCCCTTCCTCGCTCTGCGCCAGCGGGATGGACTCGCGCAGGTGCCAGAGTGCGTGTGATTGCTCCAGGCTCTCGGCCACCGCGGCATCGTGGATCAGGCCCTGCTCCAGTGCGGCCTCCAGCAGGCCCTCGAAGACCGCGCGGGCATGCGCCTCGCTTTCGCTGTCGGAGAGTTCCAGCAGCACGGTCCAGGGTTGCGGCCCCAGCGGCTGGGTTAGCTGCGGGAAATGCTTGGCCACCAGGCTCAGCGCAAAGCCGTTCATGACCTCGAAGCCGGTCAGGCTTGAGCCGGCGCGGGCCTGGGCCAGGCCCAGCAGCGCCACCGCCGCTTCCAGGCTGGCGCAGGCGGCCAGCGCCGTCATCTGCGCCAGCGGCGCCGGATAGAGCTTGAGCGTGGCCGCGGTGATGATGCCCAGCGTGCCCTCGCTGCCGATGTAGAGGTCGCGCAGGTCGTAGCCGGTGTTGTCCTTGCGCAGGCCGCCGAGCCCGTCCCAGATCTTGCCCTGCGGCGTCACCACCTCCAGCCCCAGGCACAGCTCGCGCGCATTGCCATAACGCAGCACCTGCGTGCCACCGGCATTGGCGGCGAGGTTGCCGCCGATGGTGCAGCTGCCCTCGGCGGCCAGGCTCAGCGGGAACAGCAGCTGCTGCGCCGCGGCCGCGGCCTGCACCGCCTGCAGGATGCAGCCGGCCTCCGCCGTGAGCGTGAGGTTGGCGGCATCGAGTTCGCGCACGCGGTTCAGGCGCTGCAGGCTCAAGAGCAGCTGCGCGCCGCTGGCGTCGGGCACGCCGCCGCCCACCAGGCCGGTGTTGCCGCCCTGCGGCACGATGCTCACGCCATGCGCGGCCGCCAGCCTGACCACCGCGGCCACCTCGGCGGTGCTGCCGGGGCGCACCACCGCCAGCGCCTTGCCGGCATAGCGCTTGCGCCAATCGCGCTCGTAGGCGGACAGGTCGCCCTCGCTGAGCACCTGGGCCTGCCCCAGCGCCGCGCGCAGCTCGCTCAGCAGGGCCTGCGTCATGGCTGGTCCTGCCTGGCGGCCGCGAGGCGCTGGCGTACCTGCATCGCGCAGCTGACGAAGATGGCCACGCTCAGCAGCACTTCCAGCGCCGCCAGGGCCTGCGAGAGCCCATGCTCGCTGGTGGCGCGCACGGCGCCCTCGGCGAAGTAAAGCCAGATCATCAGGCTCAGCCAGCGGAAGGTGTAGAGCCGGTAGCGCCACAGCCCCAGCAGCGGCAGCAGCAGGGGCAGGGCCTTGAGGGCCAAGGTGCCGCGGCCGGTGGGCGCCAGCCACAGCTCCCAGGCCAGGCAGAGCAGGAACAGCGCGGCCACGCAGGCCAGGGCGAGGTTGCGCGAAAGCGCTTCCTGCGGCCGCGGTTGGCTGCGCAGGGCGGGTGACTGAGGGGGGACTGTTGACATGTTTGGCATCATAGCCAGCATGACCACAACAAAAGCCCCGCGCGCCGCCAGCGGCGTTCCCGTCCGCAACCCGATCGCGCTGCTGTCCGAATTCATCACCGAGCTGCTGGCCTGGCCCTGGTGGCAGACCCTCTTGACCTTCCGCGAGCGCTTCAAGCAGGAGCGCCTGGGCCTCACCGCCGGCAGCCTCACCTTCACCACGCTGATTTCGCTGGTGCCGCTGCTGACGGTGATGCTGGCGCTGTTCACCGCCTTCCCGATGTTCTCGTCCTTCCAGTCGGCGCTGGAGCAGTATTTTCTGAAGAGCCTGATCCCGCCCAATATCGCCAAGCCGGTGCTGGCGGGGCTGACGCAGTTCGCCAGCAAGGCGAATCGGGTGGGCACGGTGGGCCTGGTGGTGCTGGGCTTCACCGCGCTGATGCTGATGCTCACCATCGATCGCACGCTCAACGCGATCTGGCGCGTGCAGCGGCCGCGTCCGATCGCACAACGGGTGCTGGTGTACTGGGCCGCGCTGACGCTCGGGCCGCTGCTGCTGGGCGCCAGCCTTACGCTCACCAGCTACGCGATCTCGGCCGGTCAGGGCCTGGTGAGCAATTTGCCGCGCAGCCTCAGCGTCCTGCTCAACAGCGTGGACATGCTGGTGCTGGGCGCCGCTATCGCGGGCCTGTTTCACTATGTGCCCAACACCCATGTGCGCTGGCGCCATGCGCTGATGGGCGGCGCCTTCGTGGCGATCGCCTTCGCGCTCGCCAAGAGCGGCCTGGCCTGGTACGTCAAGCAGGTGCCGACCTATTCGACCCTCTACGGCGCCTTCGCCACCGTGCCGATCTTCCTGATCTGGATCTATCTGGGCTGGGCCATCGTGCTGCTGGGCGCCATCCTCGCGGCCAATGCGCCCAGCCTGTCGACGCGCATGCGGCGCCGCGCCGATGCGCCGGGCCTGGCTTTCGAGCTGGCGCTGGAAAGCCTGCGCGAGCTGCTGCGCGCCCGTGATACCGGCGCGGGCGGTTTACACGGCCTGCAGCTGGCGGAGGCGCTGCGCGTCGATCCGCTGCAACTGGAGCCGGTGATCGACAGCCTGCTGGACCTGAACTGGGTGGGGCGCCTGGAAGAGGCCGGCGCGCAGCGCCTGGTGCTGCTGTGCGCGCCCGCCGAGGTGGCCGCGGCGCCGCTCATCCAGGCGCTGCTGGCCGAGCGCAGCGAGAGCCTGGCGGCGCTGTGGGGGCGCAGCGACTGGGAGCGCCTGACCTTGGCCGAGCTGCTGGCCTGATCAGGAGTGCAGCACCACCAGCAGGGCGCTGGCGGGCTGCTTGCCGGGGTTGCGGATCGCGTGTGGGCCATCCACCGCATAGCGCGCCGTCTCGCCACTCTTGAGCTTTTGCGTCACCTGGCCGGCGCTGACCTCCAGCGCACCGCTGAGCACGCTGAGGTGCTCGCGCGAGCCGGGCTCGTGCGCGGCCGATTCCAGCGCGCCGCCCGGCTGCACTGTCAGCTCGTACCACTCGAACTGGCCCGCCAGGTCGATGGGCCCGAGGATGCGCAGCTTGCACAGCCCGTCCGGGCTGCTCATGCCCGGCGTGCCATGGGCCGGCACCAGCTCGATGGCCGGCGCGCTGGGCCGCTCGCCGCCCAACAGCTCCGACAGGTCCACGCGCAGCGCGTTCGCCAGCCGCCACACCACCGCCACCGTGGGATTGGCCTGGTTGCGCTCGATCTGCGAGAGCATCGACTTGCTGACCCCGGCGCGGCGCGAGAGTTCGTCCAGCGACAAGCCCTGGCCCTGGCGCAGCGTTTGCAGGGTGGCGCCGACGCGCGGCGGCTCCAGGGTATCGAGATTGGGAACGGACATGCTGTCTTGACCGGTTGGGGTTAATCCTGGATACTGCACGAAAGTTCGATATAACGAACTGCGTTCCATTTAACGGATTGTGCACCAGGAGACCCATGATGACCAACAGCGTGAACAGCGGCGACGCCTTCTACGCGCATGTGCGCCAGGAACTGCAAGGTATCCGCGATGCCGGCCTGTTCAAGAAGGAGCGCGTCATCACCACGCCGCAGGGCGCCGATGTGCACACCGCCGAGGGCGGCGACGTCATCAACCTCTGTGCCAACAACTACCTGGGCCTGTCCTCGCATCCGGACGTGATCGCCGCCGCCCATGAGGCGCTGCGCACGCATGGCTACGGCCTCTCCTCGGTGCGCTTCATCTGCGGCACGCAGGACCTGCACAAGACCCTGGAGGCACGCCTGGCGCGCTTCCTTGGCACCGAGGACACCATCCTCTACGCCGCCGCCTTTGACGCCAATGGCGGCCTGTTCGAGCCGCTGCTGGGCGAGCAGGACGCCATCATCAGCGACGAGCTCAACCACGCCTCCATCATCGACGGCATCCGCCTGTGCAAGGCGCAGCGCTATCGCTACAAGCACAACGACCTGGCCGACCTGGAAGTGCAGCTGCAGGCCGCCCGCGCCAAGGGCGCGCGCCATGTGCTGGTGTTCACCGACGGCGTGTTCTCGATGGACGGCACCATCGCCCAGCTCGACAAGATCCGCGCGCTCACCGACCAATACGGCGCGCTGCTGGGCATCGACGAATGCCATGCCAGCGGCTTCCTGGGCAAGACCGGCCGCGGCACGCATGAGTACCGCAATGTGTTCGGCAAGATCGACATCATCACCGGCACCCTGGGCAAGGCCCTGGGCGGCGCCTCGGGCGGCTTCACCAGCGGCCGCAAGGAGGTGATCGAGCTGCTGCGCCAGCGCTCGCGCCCCTATCTGTTCTCCAACACGGTGGCGCCCAGCATCGTCGGCGCCTCGATTGCCGTGCTGGATTTGCTGGAAGCCTCGACCGCGCTGCGCGACAAGCTGGAGGCCAACACCGCCTTTTTCCGCGCCGCCATCCAGGCCGCCGGCTTCGAGATCAAGCCGGGCACCCACCCCATCGTGCCCATCATGGTCTACGACGCGGTCAAGGCCCAGCAGCTCAGCGCCCGCCTGCTGGAGCTGGGCGTCTACGCCGTGGGCTTCTTCTTCCCGGTGGTGCCCAAGGGCCAGGCGCGCATCCGCGTGCAGGTCTCGGCCGGCCACGAGCGCCATCACCTCGAAAAGGCGGTGGCCGCCTTCAGCCAGGCCGGCCGCGAACTGGGTTTGATTCCCGCCTGAGCAGAAGCACGCGTATGACCAAGATCCTCATCATCGGCGCCAACGGCCAGATCGGCACCGAGCTGGCGCAAGAGCTGGCGCTGCGCCACGGCAATGCCAACGTCATCACCAGCGACCTGGCCCCCGAGGGCCGCGTGCCCACGCTCACGCACGAGATGCTGGACGTGACCGACGCCGCCGCGCTCACCGCGGTGGCCAAGCGCCATGGCATCACCCAGGTCTACCACCTCGCCGCGGCGCTCTCCGCCACCGGCGAGAAGCACCCGATGTGGGCCTGGGACCTGAACATGAAGGGCCTGCTGAACGTGCTGGAACTGGCGCGGGTGCAGAAGCTCGAGCGCGTGTTCTGGCCCAGCTCGATCGCCGCCTTCGGCCCCAAGACGCCGCAGCTGGCGACGCCGCAGGACACGGTGATGGACCCCAGTACCGTCTACGGCATCTCCAAGCTGGCCGGCGAGGGCTGGTGCCGCTGGTACCACGCCAACCATGGCGTGGACGTGCGCAGCCTGCGCTACCCCGGCCTGATCAGCTGGAAGACCCCGCCCGGCGGTGGCACCACCGACTACGCGGTGGAGATCTTCCACGCCGCGCTCAAGACGGGCCGCTACAGCTGCTTCCTCGAAGAGGGTCAGGCCTTGCCGATGATGTACATGCCCGACGCGCTGCGCGCCACCATCGAGCTGATGGAAGCGCCCGCCGAGGCGATCCGCGAGCGCGGCTCCTACAACCTGGCGGGCGTGAGCTTCACGCCGGCCGAGATTGCCGCGGCGATCCGCGCCGAGATCCCCGCTTTCGAGATCAGCTACGCGCCCGATTTCCGCCAGGCGATTGCCGCCAGCTGGCCGCAGTCCATCGACGACAGCAGGGCCAGGGCCGACTGGGGCTGGCAGCTGGCCTACGACCTGCGCGCCATGGTGGGCGACATGCTCAAGGAATTGCGCTCGCTCTTGACCTGAGTGCATGGGCGGCGGCATGGCGCTGCTAAGCTTGCGGCATGCGTGTGAACCCTGCTGCGCTCACTCTTGGCGCCATGCTGCTGCTCGGTGCCGGCCCCGCCGCTGCCCAGACCCTGCCGGCGGCAGATGAGGAAGACTTTCGCTACCTGCTAGGCCTGGGCCTGCGCGCCGGCCCCGACTACTGGGGCTCGGAGCAGCGCAGCCTCAGCCTGAAGCCCTTGTGGGCGCTGCGCTGGGGGCGCTGGCGCATCTCCACCTCGGGGGCGGGGGGCTTGATGGGCTTTGGCAACGAGGCCGTCGGCCCGGGCCCCGGCGCCAGCCGCGAGCTGTTCCGCAGCAGCACCTTGCGCGTGGGCTTCGGCCTGCGCTTCGACAGCGGCCGCAACAGCGATGCCGTCAGCAGCACGGCGGGCCTGCCGGATGTGCAGCGCACCCTGCGCGGCCGCGTCTACGCGAGCTACGCGCTGGCGCCGCCATGGCAGCTTTCGGGCGCGCTGAGCCAGGATCTGCTGGGCAAACGCGGCGGTGCCGTGGCCACCATCGATCTGACGCGCCGCCTCTATCGCAGCCCGATGGCCGAGCTGAACGCCTTCGTGAGTGCCTCGGCGGGCGATCGCCGCCATATGCGCAGCTACTTCGGCGTGCCGGCCGACAGCCCGGCCGCGCAACGCTATGGCCGCGCCTACGAGCCCGGCGCCGGCCTGCGCGACGCCACCCTGGGCGCCAACTACACGCGCGCCTTCGGCAGCCATTGGGTGGGCTATGCGGGCGCCAGCCTCAGCACCCTGCTGGGGCCAGCGGCCGACAGCCCGCTGGACCAGCGCCGCAGCGCCTTCGGCTGGAGCCTGGGGCTGGCCTACCGCAACTGAGACCCTAGAAGGGGATGCGCCCGGTCCAGATGTCCTTGTACATGACCCAGTCGCCCACGAAGCTCCAGAGCGGGCGCTTGAAGGAGGCGGGCTTGTTCTTCTCGAAGCCGAAATGGCCGATCCAGGCGCAGCCATAGCCGGCCACCAGGCCCAACGGCAGGAACTGCCAGCTGCCGGTGGCCAGCAGCAGGGCCAGGCAAACAAGGCTCAGGCTGGAGCCCAGGAAATGCAGGCGCCGGCAGGTGGGGTTGCGGTGCTCGCCCAGGTAGAAGGGGTAGAACTCGGCGAAGCTCCGGAAGTCCTGGACCTGGCTGGCGCTGCTCATGATGGGATTCTCCTAGGCGATGGCGGTGCGGAGTGCATTCAATACCGGGTCCGGCGCCTCTGCCATCAGTGAATGCCCGGCGGGCACGCGATGTACCGTCGCCTTCAGCGCCGCGGCCAAGGCCTGGCTTTGCTTGGGGGCGGTCATCTGGTCGCGCTCGCCGAGGATGAAGTGCACCGGGCAGGTCACCGCCGGCGCGGCCTCGAGGCCATGGGCATAGGCATCGCAGACGCGGAAGTCATGCTCGAACAGGTTGCCATGGGTGTAGCCCGCCTGCACGCGCCGCATCAGCTGCAGATTGCCGCCATGCAGCCAGGCGCCGGGGCCGGGGTAGGAGGGCTTGCTGGCCTGGCTGCTGTGCGAGAACACATTCACCATCTCCATGGCCTTGAGCGGCGCCGTGCGCGCGGTTTCCAGCAGGGCCTCGGAGACCTTCATCGGGTAGGCCGTGCCCACCATCACCAGCCGGCCGGCGCGTGCCGGCGCCTGTGCCGCGGCCTCCAGGGCGATCAGCGAGCCCATGCTGTGGCCCACCAGGCTGGCCTGCTGCACGCCGGCGGCGTCCAGCACCTGCACGAGCCAGGCCCCCAGCGCCTCCACCGAGGGCAAGGCCTGACCCTCGCTGCGGCCGTGGCCGGGCAGGTCCAGGGCCAGCACGCCGTGACCATGGTGGGCAAACCAGCGTGCCAGCAGGGTCCAGACGCTGTGGTCGTGCAGGGCGCCATGCACGAATACGATGCAGGGCAGGGTGGGGTCGAAGTCCTTGCCGCCGGTATAGGCGTAGACGGTCTGTGCGTTGACTTGCAGCTTCATGGGGGGGCTTACTTGGCAGCGATCTTGAGAGCGGTCTTGAGGTCGGCGATCAGGTCATCCGCATCCTCCAGCCCGATCGACAGGCGTATCGTGCCCGGCGTGATGCCGGCCTGGGCCAGCGCTGCATCGTCCATGCGGAAATGCGTGGTGCTGGCGGGGTGGATCACCAGCGAGCGGCAGTCGCCCACATTGGCCAGGTGGCTGAAGATCTTCAGCGCCTCGATGAAGCGCTTGCCCTGCTCGCGGCTGCCCTTGAGATCGAAGCTGAACACCGAGCCGCAGCCCTTGGGCAACAGTTGCTGCGCTAGCGCATGGCTCGCGTGGCTGGCCAGGCCCGGGTAGCCCACGCGCGCCACGCCGGGCTGGGCCTCCAGGAACTCGGCCACTTGCTGTGCATTGCTCACATGGCGCTGCATGCGCAGCGAGAGCGTCTCGATGCCTTGCAGGATCAGCCAGGCGGTGTGCGGGCTCATGCAGGCGCCGAAATCACGCAGGCCCTCGCGGCGCGCGCGCAGCAGGAAGGCGCCCACCGTGCTTTCCTCACTGAACACCATGCCGTGGAAGCCCGCGTAGGGCTCGCACAACTCGGGGAAGCGGCCGTGCCGCGCGTGCGCGGCCTGCCAGTCGAAGGCGCCGCTGTCGGCCAGCACGCCGCCCACCACCGTGCCATGGCCGCTCAGGAACTTGGTGGCCGAGTGATAGACCAGATCGGCGCCATGCTCGAAGGGCCGCATCAGATAGGGCGTGGTGAGGGTCGAGTCCACCAGCAGCGGCAGGCCGGCCTCGTGTGCGATCGCGGCCACATTCGGTATGTCGAGCACGTCCAGCCCCGGGTTGCCCAGGGTCTCGCCGAACAGCAGCTTGGTGTTGGGGCGGATCGCCGCCTTCCAGGCGTCCAGGTCGCCGGGGCGCACAAAGGTGGTGGCAATGCCGAAGCGCGCCAGCGTGTAGTGCAGCAGATTGTGCGAGCCGCCATAGAGCGCGGCCGAGGCCACGATGTGCGCGCCGGCGCCGGCCAGGGTGGCGATGACCAGGTGCAGGGCGGCCTGGCCGCTGGCGGTGGCGATCGCGCCCACCCCGCCTTCCAGCGCCGCCACGCGTTCCTCGAACACCGCGGTGGTGGGGTTGGAGATGCGCGAGTAGACGTGGCCGGCGCGTTCCATATTGAACAGCGAGGCCGCGTGCTCCGAGTTTTCGAAGACGAAGGAGGTCGTGAGGTGCAGGGGCGTGGCGCGTGCGCCGGTGGCGGGGTCGGGTGTTGCCCCCGCGTGTAGCGCCAAGGTATCAAAGCCAGGGTCGGCGTAGCCGGGCATGGTGTCTCCGCTTGTGTTCGATGCGGGCATTGTGTGCTATGTTGGACGCCATCTGCCGCAGTCCATTACCCAGATCTCCGAGGAGGCCCACCATGAAAGTTGTCGACATACTCCGCGTCAAGGGCGGGACCCTCTACACGGTTGCGCCGGATCAAGCGCTGGCCGAAGCCATCGCCACCATGGCCGAATACGACATCGGTTCGCTGGTGGTGATGGAGCATGGTGATCTGGTGGGCATGCTGACCTTCCGCGAGGTGATCGCGGCGGTGCAGCGTAATGGCGGCAGCGTCGGTTCCTCCATCGTGCGCACGGTGATGGACGACCATCCGCTCACCTGCACGCCCGAGACCGAGATTGACGAGGTGCGCCGCATGATGCTGGGGCGCCATGCCCGCTACATGCCGGTGCTCAACGGCAAGACGCTGATGGGCGTGATCTCCTTCTACGACGTGGCCAAGGCCGTGGTCGACAGCCAGGACTTCGAGAACCGCATGCTGAAGGCCTATATCCGCGACTGGCCCGTCGAGGAAGAGGGCGCCGACAGCGCCAAGCTCTGAGCGCGGCCCGCTGTCGATAGAATCCAGGCCACAGCCCGGCATCTCGGCCGGGCTCTGTTTTCTTGGATCCGGCATGTCAGGCAGCACATTTGGTGAGTTGTTCCGCGTCACGAATTTCGGCGAGAGCCATGGGCCGGCGATCGGCTGCGTGATCGATGGCTGCCCGCCCGGCCTGAGCCTCAGCGAGGCCGACATCCAGCCCGAGCTGGATCGGCGCCGCCCCGGCACCTCGCGCCATGTGACCCAGCGCAACGAGCCCGATGCCGTCGAGATCCTCTCCGGCGTCTACGAGGGCCTCACCACCGGCACGCCGATCTGCCTGCTGATCAAGAACACCGACCAGCGCAGCAAGGACTACGGCAACATCCTCGACACCTTCCGCCCCGGCCACGCCGACTACAGCTACTGGCGCAAGTACGGCCTGCGCGATCCGCGCGGCGGTGGCCGCTCCTCGGCGCGCCTGACCGCGCCCATGGTGGGGGCCGGCGCGGTGGCGCGCAAGTGGCTGAAGCAGCAGTACGGCACCGAGTTCCGCGGCTGCATGACCCAGCTGGGCGAGCTGGAGATCCCCTTCGAGGGCTGGCAGCATGTGGGGCAGAACCCCTTCTTCGCCGCCAACGCCAGCAAGATCGCCGAGCTGGAGGACTATATGGACGCGCTGCGCAAGGCCGGCGACTCGGTGGGTGCGCGCATCCGCGTGGAAGCCACCGGCGTGCCGGTGGGCCTGGGCGAGCCGCTGTTCGACAAGCTGGACGCCGAGATCGCCTACGCGATGATGGGCATCAACGCGGTCAAGGGCGTGGAGATCGGCGCCGGCTTTGCCAGCGTGGCGCAGCGCGGCAGCCAGCATGGCGACGAGCTGACCCCCGGCGGCTTTGCCAGCAACAACGCCGGCGGCGTGCTGGGTGGCATCTCCACCGGCCAGGATCTCTCGGTCTCGATCGCCATCAAGCCCACCAGCTCGATCCGCAGCGCCAAGGCCTCGATCAATCGCGCCGGCGAGCCCACCCAGGTGGAAACCTTCGGCCGCCACGACCCCTGCGTCGGCATACGCGCCACCCCCATCGCCGAGGCCATGCTGGCCCTGGTGCTGATGGACCATGCGCTGCGCCATCGCGCGCAATGCGGCGACGTGCGGCACGCGCTGCCGGCCATCCCCTCGCACATCTGATGGCCGGCGCGGCCGCTGCCCCCGGCCGCACGCTGGGCGCCTGCGCGCTGCTGTCCTTCGCCTATTTCGCCAGCATCGGCGCCTTCAATCCCTACGCGCCGCTCTGGTACAAGGAACTGGGCCTGCCGGTGTTCGCGATCGGCGTGCTGGTCTCGATCTCGAGCTGGACGCGGCTGTTCGCGCCCTATGCCTGGGGCGCGCTGGCCGACCGCAGCGGCCAGCGCGTGCGCCTGATCCGCTGGGCCAGCCTGGCCTGCCTGCTGGCCTCGCTGGGCTTTCTGCTGCCGCCCAGCTTTGCCAGCCTGGCGGCGGCCTGCTTTCTGATGTACCTGTTCAACGCCGCCATCGTGCCGCTCACCGAGACCGTGGTGGCGGCGCAGTTGGTGACCCAGGGCGGCGGCATGGATGCGCGCAAGTACGGCCGCGTGCGCGTCTGGGGCTCGGTCGGCTTTCTCAGCACGGTGCTGCTGGCCGGCTGGTGGTTCCAGCATTTCGGCATGCGCTACTTCGCCTGGACCGTGATCGCCCTGCTGCTGCTGGTGGTGTGGGCCGCGCATCGCCTGCCCGAGCAGCATGTGCCCTCGCATGGCCATGAGCCGGCGCCGCCGCTGCGCGAGGTGCTCAGCCACCCGGAGGTACGCTGGTTCTTCGCCGGCGTGTTCCTCACCGTGCTGGCGCATTCGGCCCTCTATGCCTTCTTCAGCCTCTACCTGGACGAGCTGGGCTACGGCAAGCCGGTGGTGGGCGGGCTGTGGGCGGTGTCGGTGGTGGTGGAGATCGTCTGGTTTGCCTTCCAGGGCCGCCTGCTGGAGCGCGGCAGCCTGCATGGATGGCTGATGGCGGCGGCGCTGCTGTCGGCCGCGCGCTTTGCCGCCACCGCCGCCTTCGGTGCCTGGGTCTGGGTGCTGGTGCTGGCGCAATGCACCCATGCGCTCACCTTTGCCGCCCAGCACACCGCCTGCATCGCGCTGGTGACGCGCTACTTCCCGGGGCGCTTGCGCGGCCGCGGCCAGGCGCTCTACTCGGTGCTGGGCTATGGTTGCTCGGGCGTGCTGGGCAGCGTGGGCGGCGCCTCGCTGGCCTCGCTGTGGGGCTATGCCGCCACCTTCTGGGCGGCCACCGCAGCGGCGCTGCTGGGCGCACTGTGCTGCTGGCGCAGCGCCCGGCTGGACGTCACGCGCTGACGCGCGCACTTTGCATTTCGTCACGGTTGGTCACGCATGGGCCACCTTTTGTCCGTGCTGTGAGCAGTCGGGGTCGAGCAATCCGCAGTTCGTCGCAGGCCCCCTGGCAGACGCGAATCGCGTCCCTACACTGCCCCCACTTTCAACATCCGCTTCGATCGGGGGAACCATGCGCAAGCAATGGATTTATGGTGGTGTGGCCGTGGCCATCTTGGCCGGTGGTACCGGTGTGGCCGTGTTTGCCAGCAAGGGCGACAGCCCCAAGAAACCCGATGACAAGAAGGCCGAGGTGGCCCTGGAGTTCACCGCTGGCGAGGTCGTCAAGCCGACCAAGGTCAGCATGCCCGAGTTGATCGAGTTCTCGGGCCCGCTGGTGGCGCCGGGCACGGTGGTGGTGCGCAGCAAGTCGGCCGGCACCTTGCTCAGCCTGGCGGTGGCCGAAGGCAGCCGCGTGCACGTCGGCCAGGCCCTGGGCCAGGTCGATCTGGAGGAACTGCGCTACCGCGCCGCCGAGCGCAGCGCCAGCGTCGAATCCGCCCGCGCCCAGCTCGAGCAGGCCGAGCGCCAGTACAAGGCCAACCAGGGCCTGGCCGATCAGAAATTCATTGCCTCCACCGCGCTGGACACCTCGCGTGCCGCGCTGGAAGCGGCGCGCGCCTCCCTGCTCAGCGCCAAGGCCCAGTACGACACCAGCCAGGTGGTGCTGCGCCAGGCCGCCCTGGTGGCGCCCATCAACGGCGTGGTGTCCAAGCGCCATGCCCTGCCGGGCGAGAAGCTGGCACCCGAGCAGCAGATGCTCAGCATCGTCGACCTCAGCAAGCTGGAGCTGGCGGGCCTGGTGGGCACGCACGAGGTCAGCCGGCTCAAGCCCGGCATGGCGGTGAACGTGCGCATCGAGGGCGTGGACAAGCCGGTGGAGGCTCGCATCGCCCGCATCGCGCCGGCCGCCGAACCCGGCACGCGCTCGATCGGCGTGACCCTGGAGCTCAGCAACCCCAAGGAGGAGTTCCGTGCCGGCCAGTACGCGCTGGCCCGCGTGGAGCTTCAGGACGATGCGCAGCGCCTGGCGGTGCCGATTGCCGCGGTGGGCAGTACCTCGGGTCAGGACCATGTCTGGATGATCGAAAAGGGCGCGCTGGTGCGCCGCATCGTCACCACCGGCCGGCGCGACCAGCGCGAGGGCCGCGTCGAGGTGTTGCAAGGCCTCAGCCCGGACGCCCAGGTGCTGGCGGCGCGCTTCGACAATCTGCGCGAAGGCAGCAAGGCCGAGGTGGTGGCCGCCAAATCCAAGGATGCCAAGGTGGCCAGCGCCGTGGCAGCCCCGGCGGCCAACTGAGGAGCACGCCATGTGGATGACACGCGTCTCGATTCAAAACCCGGTCTTCGCCACCATGGTGATGGTGGCCCTCTGCGTGCTGGGCCTGTTCAGCTACGCCAAGCTGGGCGTGGAGAACCTGCCCGACATTTCCATCCCGGTGGCCTCGGTGGACGTGCGCTACCCCGGCGCCTCGCCCGAGGCGGTGGAACGTGAAATCGCCAAGCCGCTGGAAGAGGCGCTCAACAGCATCGCGGGCGTCGAGAAGGTGATCTCGCGCAGCTTCGAGGGCCGCGTGCAGGCCCAGGTCGAGTTCGGCCTCAACACCGACATGGGCCGAGCCATGCAGGAGGTGCGCGACCGCGTCTCCGCCGTGCAGGCGATCTTCCCCAAGGACGCCAAGGCGCCCACCGTGGCGCGCGCCTCGGTGGAGGAGAACCAGCCGGTGGTGCTGGCCGCGCTGATGAGCAAGACGCGCCCGGCGCGCGAGCTCTCGATGATGGCCGAGCTGACGGTGGCCAAGCGCCTCGGTCGCGTCGACGGCGTGGCGCGGGTGGACGTGAGCGGCATGGTGACGCGCGAGGTGCGCATCGATCTGGATCCGCTGCGCCTGCGCGCCTACAACGTCACGCCGGCCGAAATCTCGGCCGCCCTGCGCGACGCCAATATGGACCAGCCCGTGGGCCTGATTTCCGACCAGACTGCCGACGCGATCCTGCGCGTCGAGGGCCGCGTCAAGGATCCCAAGCAGTTCGTCAACGTGGTGGTGGCGCGGCGCGGCAATCTGGTGCTCACCCTGGGCGACCTGGGCAAGCTGGTCGAGCGTGAGCGCGAGGCCGACAGCATCGCGCGCATCAACGGGGCCCAGGCCGTGACCTTCAATGTGTTCAAGCAGCAGGACGCCAACATCGTCGCCACCGGCGACGGCGTCAAGGAAGCGATGGACGAGCTGCGCAAGAGCCTGCCGGCCGACGTCGAGCTGAACCTGATCTATGCCTCCAGCGACAACGTCAAGAATTCGCTGGATGGCCTCAAGCACACGCTCATTGAGGGCGCGTTGCTGACCGTGGCGATCGTGTTCCTGTTCCTGCACAGCTGGCGCTCCACCATCATCACCGGCCTGACCCTGCCGATCGCGGTGATCTCCAGCTTCATCGCCGTGCATGCCTTCGGCTTCACGCTCAACTTCATGACCATGATGGCGCTCTCGCTGTGCATCGGTCTGTTGATCGACGATGCCATCGTGGTGCGCGAGAACATCGTGCGCCATGTGGCGATGGGCAAGGACCACCACCGCGCCGCCGAAGACGGCACCAACGAGATCGGCCTGGCGGTGATGGCCACCACCTTCGCGATCTGCGCGGTGTTCGTGCCGGTTTCCTTCATGGGCGGCATCATCGGCAAGTTCTTCTACCCCTTCGGCATCACGGTGGCGGTGGCGGTGCTGGTGAGCCTGTTCGTCAGCTTCACGCTGGACCCGATGCTGAGCTCGATCTGGAAGGACCCGCCCAGCCATTACCTGAAGCGCATGCCGGTGATCGGCCACATGATCCGCGCCACCGATCGCGGCATGGATGTGCTGCACCTGGTCTACGAGCGCACCATCCGCTGGGTGTTCTCGGGGCGCCGCTACCGCGCCTGGTTGCCGGTGTTCGCGCGCCCCTTCGGCGCGGATGGCCTGCGCGATCGCACACAGAAGCGCCGCCTGCGTTTCGCCACCATCACGCCGCGTGGCCTGGTGCTGTGGGGCGGCACCGCGAGCTTCTTCCTGGCCCTGGTGCTGGCCGGCTTCGTCGGCTCGGAGTTTGCCCCGCGCACGGACGACAGCTTTACCCAGATCAACCTGCGCCTGCCGGTGGCCTCCAGCCTGGAGCGCAGCAGCGCCAAGGTGGCGCAGATCGAGGAGATCCTGAGCCGCTATCCCGAGGTCAAGACGGTCTCCACCGTGGTGGGCAGCACCGGCGAGGGCATGGCCACCGGCCGCAACCAGGCCACGCTGAGCATCTCGCTGGTGGAGAAGAAGGCGCGCAAGCGCAGCCAGAAGGAGGTCGAGGACGCGATCCGCGCCGACATCGCCAAGATCCCGGGCGTGGACGCCAGCGTCGGTGGCAACCGCGAGATCTGGATCACCATCCTGGGCAATGACCCCGAGGTGCTGACCCAGGTGGCCAACGACTTGGTTGCCAAGATCAAGAAGATCAAGGGCGCCGTGGACGTGGAGACCACCGTCAAGCCCGGCCTGCCGGCCTTCGCCGTCAAGCTCAAGGATTCGGCCATCCGCGAGCTGGGCCTCACCGGCCCGCAGGTGGCGGCATCGCTGCGCGCCTATGTCAATGGCGACGTCGCCACCTACTGGACCACGCCCGATGGCAACCAGGTCGAGGTGCTGCTGCGCCTGCCGGTGGAGCAGCGCCAGCGCGTCGACCAGATGCTCAAGCTGCCGGTGGCCTTTGCCAAGGACGGCTCGCCGATCGCGCTGGACCAGGTGGCCACCATCGAGCCGGTGTTCAACCCCGAGGTGATCCGCCGCCAGAATCTGCAGCGCCGCGAGGCCGTGTTCGCCGGCGTCGAGGGCCGCCCCTCCGGCGACGTCAACGCGGATGTGCAGAAGCTCATCAAGGCCACCCATCTGCCGCCCGGCACCAGCTTCAATGTGGACGGTGCCGGCAAGCAGCAGGCAGACGCCTTCAAGGGTCTGCTGGCGGCGATGGGCCTGGCGGTGATCTTCATCTACATCGTGCTGGCCAGCCAGTTCGGCAGCTTCGTGCAACCCATCGCCATCATGGCCTCGCTGCCCCTGGCCCTGATCGGCGTGATGCTGGCCCTGCTGGTCACCGGGACCACGCTGAACGTGTTCTCGATGATCGGCCTGGTGATGCTGATGGGCCTGGTGACCAAGAACGCCATCCTGCTGGTGGACTTTGCCAACCATGCCCGCAAGGCCGGCGCCTCGGTGCCCGACGCCCTGCTGCAGGCCGGCCTGATCCGCATGCGCCCCATCATCATGACCACCGCGGCGATGGTGTTCGGCATGTTGCCGATGGCCATCGCGCTCAACGAGGGTGGCGAGATCCAGGCGCCGATGGGCCGCGCCATCATCGGTGGCGTGATCACCTCGACGATCCTGACCCTGGTGGTGGTGCCGGTGCTGTACTCCTACCTGGTGCGCCTGCGCAAGCCGGCGCCCAAGGGCTCGCATACTGCCGCGGCGGACGCGGCCCATGGCAGCGCGATGCCGCTGGACATGCCCGGCGCCATGCCCGCCGCGAAGGACTGACGGTTCAAGCTTGCGGTGAGACGCAGCCTGGAGGCCTCGACTGGTTCGGGGCCTTTTCTTCATCGCAGCGGCGCTGCCACAGCTGCCGCAGCGCCGCTTCGAAATGCGTGGCGAAGCGGGGCGCGTCGCACAGCGGCGAGCGCAGCAGGCGCGCGCGCAGACCCTGGCGCAACACCGCCAGGGCCGGCAGGTCGGCGGCATGCCGCTGCGCCAAGGCCAGATAGTCGGCGCGGTCGGCGGCCACCCAATCGGGCAGCTGCAGGTTTTGCATGATGCTGACGCCCTGGCGCGACAGCGGCGTGGTGCCGGCCAGGGTCAGCACCGGCACGCCCATCCACAGCGCTTCCATGCTGGTGGTGCCGCCGGGGTAGGGGAAGGGGTCCAGCGCGATGTCGACGTTTGCGTAGCAACGCAGATAGTCGGCGCGCGGGCTGGCGCCCTCCAGCCACAGGCGTTCGGCGGGCACGCCCAGCGCGGCAAGGCGGGCCTGCAGGCCGGCGCGCGTGCTGGCGACATCCAGCTGGGCATTCTTCAGGTACAGCCGGCTGCCCGGCACCGCGGCCAGCAGCTCGGCCCACAAGCGCAGCACCGCGTCGTTGAGCTTGTTGAGCTTGTTGAAGCAGCCGAAGGTGAGATGGCCGCGTGCGGCAGCTGGCAGGGGGGCTACCGGCAGGGCCGGCGTGGGCGGCGTGAAGCACAGAAAGCTCTCGGGCAGGCGCCACAGCCGTTCCGTGAAGGCCGCCTCCGTGCCCGGCGGCGCAATCCAGGGGTCGCTCAGCACATAGTCGATGGCGGCCACGCCGGTGCTGGCGCAATAGCCCAGCCAGGAGAGCTGCAGCGGCGCTGGCTTGCGCGCGAACACGGGCAGGCGGTTGCCCGCGGTGTGGCCCGAGAGGTCGATCAGGATGTCAACGCCGTCCGCCTCGATCTGCGCCGCCAGCTGCGCATCGCTCATGTCCTGCACCTGGCGCCAGCCTAAAACGCTGGCCTTCAGCGCTGCGCTGAGGCCATCATGCTGCGCATTGTTCGCGTAGATCAGCAGGACCAGCCTGTCGCTGGCCTGCGCTGCCAGGGCCGCCAGCAAGGCTTGCAGAAAATAGCCGACCGGATGCTCGCGCAGGTCGGCCGACACCAGACCGACGCGCAGGCAGCGCGCCGGCTCGGCGGCGTCGGGCCAGCTGTCGCGCGCCGGGGTGATGCTGGCCAGCGTTGCGCCATAGCGTTCGGCCGCGGCGCGCGCTGCGGCCGCTGCATCGGGCTCCAGATGGCACTGCAGGAACAGCAGGTCGCTATGGGCCCAGCGCTGCTCGGGTTGCAGGGCCAGGATGCGCCGATAGCAATGCGCCGCGCCGTCGAAGTCGCCGAGTTCGCGCAAGGCGGCGGCCAGATTGCCATGGGCCAGCGTGTCGTCGGGGCGGGCGGCGATGGCGCGACGGTAGAGCGTCAGGGCTTCGTCGAGAAGGCCCTGGGCCTTCAAGGTGTTGCCGAGGTTGTTCAGCAATTCGGTGGCGCCGGGATCGAGCGCGAGGCCGCGCCGGTAGAGCGCCTCCGCGTCGGCAAGCCGGCCCAGCCCCTGCAGCAGCAGGCCCAGATTGCACAGGGCGGGCAGATGCTGGGGTTGCCGCTGCAGCAGCTGCTGGTAGCGGGCGATCGCGGCCTCGGTCCGGCCCTGCGCGGCCTGGGCATGGGCCGCATCGAACAGCGCCTTGCCCAGCAGGGACTGGGCGGCGGCGAAGTCGGGCTTGAGGGCGAGCGCGCGCTCAAACGAAGCCAGCGCCTCGTCCAGGCGGCCAAGCCGCTGCAGCACCAGGCCCAGATTGCAGTGCGCTTCGACGAAACCCGGCTTCAGCTGCAGGGCGCGTTGCAGGCAAGACGGGGCTTCGTCCAGCCGTCCGGCGCGCATCAGCGCCAGGCCGAGGTTGCCATGCGCCTCGGCGAAATCGGGGCGCAGCGCGAGGGCGTCCCGATAGCAGCCCAGCGCCTCCTCATGCCGGCCCTGCTGGCTCAGGAGATTGCCCAGATTGCTGGGCAGTTCGGCATCGTCCGGCAGCAGCGTGCGCGCGCGCCTCAGCGTCTCGATGGCCTCCTTGCCCTGGGCCTGCAGGGCGACGCCGAGCGCCTTCCAGAGCGCGCCCGAGTCCGGAAACCTCAGCAGCAATGCGCGCGCGGCCTGCTCCATCTCGTCATAGCGCCTGGCGTTGAAGCTCAGCAGCAGCGGCTGCAGTTCGGGCGGAGAAGGGTCGCGCGTTGCGCTCATCGTTGGGGCATCGGGGCTGTTCTGGCGGGCGGCGCGATTATCCAGGCATGGCGCGCGCCGAGCTTGCCACCGCAGTGGGGCAGACCCGGCTTGTGGATCGGTTCAGGATCGCTAGCATGCGCTTGCACATGCGACATTCACTGCTTGCTTTCGCCATCGGCCTTGCCTGCTGTATGCCAGCGGCTGCGCGCGCCGCGCCCGCCCTGCGCCTGCTCAGCGAAGAGTTCGCACCGGTCAATTTCAGCGAGAACGGCGTTGGCAAGGGCCTGTCGGTCGAGATCGTGCGCGAGATCCAGCAGCGCCTGGGGGCGCCGGCCGAGATCGAGTTCATGCCCTGGAGCCGCGCCTACCGCGAAGCCCAGGGCCGTGAGCCGGTGGCGCTGTTCGCGATGGCGCGCACGCCGGCGCGCGAGAAGCTCTTCAAATGGGTGGGCCCTATCGTCACCTTCTACAGCTCGATCTACGCCCCCAACGGCGACGGCGTGCGCCTGCGCAGCCTCAACGATGCGAAGAAGGTCAAGGCGGTGTTGGTGGTGCGCGACTGGTACACCGGCGAGCAGCTCAGCACCCAGGGCTTCAAGAACCTGGTGCCGGTGAGCGACCCGGTGCAGGGCATCAAGATGCTGCAGGCGCGGCGCGCACCGCTGTTTGCCACCGAGCGCATCACCATGCCGCAAATCATGGCCCAGGCCGGTGTGCCGGCGGACGCCTTCGAGGTGGTCTACAGCTTTGCCAGCTCCGAGGGCTACATCGCGTTCTCGCTCACCACGCCCGATGCCACCGTGAAGGCCTGGCAGCAGCAACTCGACGCGATGAAGCAGGACGGTCGCTTTCTGACCATCTACAAGCGCTGGTTGCCGAACGACAACCCGCCGCTGGGCAAGCGCTGAGAAGGCGCTAGAGGCTTTGCCTCAGCACCAGCTCGTAGCCCAGGTCCAGGCTGGGCGCGGCGGGCTGCTCGCCGCGGATCAGGCCCAGCAGCATGCGTGCGGCTTCGCGGCCGATCGCGGCACGCGGCGTGCGCACCGTGCTGAGCGCCGGCAGCATCTGGTCGCTGCCGGTCAGGTCGTTGAAGCCCGCCACAGCCACCCGCGCGGGCACGGCAATGCCCAGGCGCAGCGCGGCCAGCAGCGCCCCCTGGGCTAGGTCGTCGTTGCAGAAGAAGATCGCATCGGTGTCGGGCTGTTCGCGCATCAGCTGCTCGAACAGTTCCGCGCCCAGCGCCATCGAGGAGGGGCGGGGCGAGAGCAGCTCGCGCTTGGGCTCGTGGCGGCCGGCCAGCTGCATGGCCTGGCGATAGCCGCTGGCGCGCTGCAGGGTGCGCGGATCCAGCTGGGCGGCCACGAAGGCGATGCGCTGGCGGCCATGCGCGAGCAGGCATTGCGTCATCGCGCGGCCGGCATCCGACTGCGAGAAGCCCACGCTGTAGACCCCCGGCTCGGCATGCGTTTCCATCACATGCACGCAGGGCACGCCGCTGTCGGTGATCAGGCGCCGGGCGGCCTCGGTGCGGTCGAAGCCGGTCACGATCAGGCCGGCCGGACGGTGCATCAGGTAGGCGCGCAGCAGCGCCTCCTCCTCGTCGGGGCGGTAATGGGTGACGCCGATCAGGCTTTGGTAGCCGGCTTCTAGCAGGCTGCGCTGGGCCGCGTCCAACAGGTCTACGAACAGGGCATTGCTGAGCAAGGGGATCAGCACGGCCACCTGGGTGCTGCGCGAGGAGGCCAGCGCGCGCGCCGCCGGGTCGGGCACATAGCCCAGGCGTTCGGCGGCCTCGCGCACCCGGGTCACCAGCTCGCTGGCGACCGCGCGTTCGCCGCGCAGCGCACGCGACACGGTGATGGGGCTGACGCCCGCTGCCTGGGCCACCTCGGCCAGCGTGGTGCGGCCGGTGGCGCGGCGTCGTTTTGGTGCAGTTGGCGCGGACATGGCCGTAGTTTCCCTGATGTGGTGCGTCTGGTCTGGGCGCTAGGATAGCGCTGTCCTTGGCATTGAGCCATGCGGTGTTTCACCCATGCGAGGCCGGGGCGTTTGCAGCAGGTGCCGGGTCACCTGGTTTTTTTACTCGAATGGGATAGCGCTGTCCAATGCATGCCATCACCGTCATGGGTGTCGCCGGTTGCGGCAAGACCAGCTTGGGTCAGGGGCTGGCAGCGGCCCTGGGTTTCACCTTTCTGGAGGGCGACAGCTTTCACGATGCGGCGTCGGTTGCCAAGATGGCGGCCGGCAGCGCGCTAACCGACGCCGACCGCCATGGCTGGCTGGAGCGCCTGGCGCTGCAGCTGCAGGCCCATCCCCAGGGCGTGGTGCTGAGCTGCTCCGCGCTCAAACGCAGCTACCGCGAACGCCTGCGCGCGGCGCGGCCGGATTTGGGCTTCGTGTTCCTCGAGATCAGCCCCGAGCTGGCGCTGCAGCGCGTGGCGGCGCGTGCGCACCAGCATCTGTTCCCCGCCAGCCTGGTGCAAAGCCAGTTCCAGACCCTCGAATCGCCATGCGGCGAAGCAGGGGTCCTCACGGTGCCGGCGGCCTTGCCGCCGCAAGAACAACTCGACCTGGCCGCCGGCTGGGCAAGGAGCCAAGCATGACCAGCAGCAACAGTTCCGGCAGGCCACTCTGGCTGCGCCTCAGCGAGGGCGCGATGGCCGCCTGCCTGGCGGTGATGGCCGCCGCCGTCTTCGTCAACGTGGTGTTGCGCTACGGCTTCGGCAGTGGCGTGGCGGCGAGCGAAGAGCTTTCGCGCCTGCTCTTTGTCTGGATGGTCTTCATCGGCGCCACTGCGGCCTATCCGCGCGGCGAGCACATGGCCTTCACCAGCTTTCTGCTGCCGCTGCGCAGCCGGCCGCGCGCGCTGATGCTGATGGCCGCCGTGATCCGCGCCGCCGTGGTGCTGGCGGCCAGCCTGGTGGCCTGGGGCGCCTGGCAGCAGGTGCGGGTGGGCATGGACAGCCAATCGGTGGTGCTGGGCTATTCCAGCGCGCTGCTGCCGCTGCCGGCCCTGCTCAGCTCGCTGGCGATCGCGCTGATGGCGCTGTGGCAGCTGCTGCGCGGCGTGCCGCTCGATCTTGGCCACGACCTGGAGGTGGAGTGATGGTCATGGGCTTGAGCAATGAGGCGCTGGCCTTCGTGATCTTCTCCGTCGGCATGCTGGCGCTGATGGGCATCGGCATGCCAATGGCCTTCGCCCTCGTGCTGACCGGCGCCGGCATGGCCTGGGCGCTGGATTTCTGGGACACCCAGCTGCTGGCGCAGAACCTGGTGGCCGGAGTGGACAGCTTCCCGCTGCTGGCCGTGCCCTTCTTCATCCTGGCCGGCGAGCTGATGAATGCCGGCGGCATCAGCCGGCGCATCATCACCATGGCGCAGGCCTGGGTGGGCCATATCCGCGGCGGCCTGGGCTTCGTGGCGATCGGCGCCGCGGTGCTGATGGCCAGCATGAGCGGCTCGGCGCTGGCCGACACCGCCGCGCTGGCCACCATCCTGCTGCCCATGATGCAGCGCCATGGCTATCCCATGCACACCTCGGCCGGGCTGATCGCCTCGGGCGGCATCATCGCGCCCATCATCCCGCCCTCGATGCCCTTCGTGATCTATGGCGTGACCACCAACACCTCGATCTCGGCACTGTTCCTCTCGGGCATCGTGCCGGGGCTGATCATGGGCGTGGGCCTGGTGGTGGCCTGGAAGCTGCAGCTGCGCAGGATCGATCTGCCCCAGGGCGAGCCGCTGCCGATGCGCGAGCGCCTGCGCGCCACCGTGAAGGCCTTCTGGGCCCTGCTGATGCCGCTGATCATCATCGGCGGCATGAAGTCGGGCCTGTTCACGCCCACCGAGGCGGCGGTGGTGGCGGCCGTCTATGCCCTGCTGGTGGCCTTCTTCGTGCACCGCGAGCTGAGCCTGGCCGGCTTCCACGACGTGCTGGTGCGTGCCGCCAAGACCACCGCGGTGGTGATGTTCCTGTGCGCCGGCGCCCAGGTGGCCAGCTACATGATCACGCTGGCCGATCTGCCCGGCGTGCTGACCGGCTGGCTGGGCGCGCTGGTGGAGTCGCCGCGCCTCTTGATGGCGGTGATGATGATCGCCCTGGTGGTGATAGGCACGGCGCTGGACCTCACGCCCACCATCCTGATCTTCGCGCCGGTGATGCTGCCGATCGCGGTGAAGGCCGGCATCGACCCGGTCTACTTCGGCCTGATGTTCGTGCTCAACGGCGCCATCGGCCTGATCACCCCGCCGGTGGGCACGGTGCTGAATGTGGTGGCCGGCGTGGGCCGCCTGTCCATGCACCAAGTCATCAAGGGCGTAAACCCCTTCCTCATCACCTATGTGCTGATACTGACCCTGTTCACCCTGTTCCCGCAAATCGTCATCGCGCCGGTGGCGTGGATGCGCTGAACCCATGCTCAAGGAGACCCCGTTCATGACCAAGCTGACCCGCAGAATCCTCGTCACCGCGCTGGCCCTGGCCGCCGGCAGCGCCATGGCGCAGGACATCAAACCGCGACTGATCCGCTTTGGCTACGGCCTGGCCGAGGCCAGCAACCAGGGCAGGGCGGTCAAGCTCTTTGCCGACCAGCTCGCCGCGGCCTCGGGCGGCAAGATGAAGCTGCGCGCCATCGGCGGCGCGGCGCTAGGCCCCGACACGCAGATGCAGCAGGCCTTGATCGGCGGTGCGCAGGAAATGATGGTGGGTTCCACCGCCACCCTGGTGGGCATCGTCAAGGAGATGGCGCTGTGGGACACGCCCTTCCTGATCAACAACGCCAAGGAAGCCGATGCCTTGCTGGACGGGCCGATCGGCGAGAAGGTCAAGGCCAAGCTGGAAGAAAAAGGCCTGGTGGGCCTGGTGTACTGGGAGAACGGCTTCCGCAACCTCACCAACAACAAGCGCGCGGTGGCCAGGCTGGAGGATCTGGACGGCATCAAGCTGCGCGTGATGCAGAACAACGTCTTCCTCGACAGCTTCAAGAGCCTGGGCGCGAATGCCGTGCCCTTGCCCTTCTCGGAGCTGTTCAGCGCGCTCGAGACCAAGGCGGTGGACGGGCAGGAGAACCCCTACAACACGATTCTCTCCAGCAAGTTCTACGAGGTGCAGAAGTACCTCACCGTCACCAACCATGTCTACAGCCCCTGGATCGTGCTGGTGAGCAAGAAGTACTGGGACGGCCTCAGCAAGGACGAGCGCGCGGCGCTGCAGAAGGCCGCCGTCGCCGCGCGCGACTTCGAACGCAAGGACACGCGCGACGAGGCCGCCAAGGCGCTCGCCGACCTCAAGGCCAAGGGCATGCAGATCAACGAGCTGAGCCCCGCCGAGGCCGGCCGCATGCGCGACCGCCTGACGCGTGTGAACGCCAGCATTGCCGCCAACGTCGGCATGGATCTCTGGAACGAGACCCAGGCCGAGCTGGGCAGACTGCGCGCCAGGAAGTAAGTCGGCAGGCGGCGCGGCCTGGCTGTGCCTCAGGGCAGCGTCAGGCTCAGCGCCAGCGCATCGCTGTTGCTGACATCGATGATCAAGGTCTTGCTGAGGCTGGCCTTGCTGGCCACCAGGCTGTACTTGCCGGTCGGCGTGGCGGTGTCGGCCAGGAAGCTCAGGGCCGTGGCGTTGGCCAGGTAGGCGGTCTTGACCGGCGCCGCGCTCGGCAGTGTCAAGGCGAAGGAGCCTGTCAGGCCGTCCACCGGCATGGCAGCCACCTCGACGGTGGGGCCGCCGGTATAGGTCTTGTGCGCCACCACCATGGCGTCGATCGGGCTCACCGCCGGGTTCAGGGTCACCGTGCCGCTGGCCAGATGCTGGCCCGACAGCGGCGGGTCGATCGGCGCGCTGGCGGCGTTGAGCGTGGTGTTCGCGGTGCTGCTCACCGGCACGCCCGTCACCGTGGCGGTGGCCCGGCCGCTGCTCTGGATCACCACGTCGTAGTTGCCCACCGGCAGGGGCGCCAGCACGAACTTGCCGCTGGCGTCCGGCACGGTGGACTTGACCGGCACGCCGTTGAGTTGGGCCGAGACCTGGGTGCCAGCGGCCAGCGCCGGCACCACATAGCCGATCACGCGCTGGGCCGCATCGCTCACCCGCGGCAGCACCGCCACCACCGGCTTGAGGTTGTAGCCGCCCGAGTTGCCCAGGCGCACCACCGAGCGGCAGGCGTCGAAGTCCAGCACCATGTCGGCCACCTGATCGGCGGCCACGTCGATATTGGCATTCAGCTTCAGCCCGCTCTGCAGTGCGCTGGGCGTGCTGAGTGCGACCTCCGGGCCACCGCTGGGCGTGACGGCGTTGGCCATCGGGTTGGCGCCATCATTGGCCGCCAGCACCAGACGCAGCTGGGTGTACTTGCCGGCGGGCAGGGCGGTCTGGCCGAGTTCGCTGAGCACGCCGTTGGTGAGCGTCAGCAGGTCGACACGCTTGGCCGGTGCCAGCACCAGCTCCGACCAGCCCGCGTCGCCGTCGGCGGCGTTGCTGCTCTGGTGCACGCGCACCTTCTGCACCGACACGAAGACACGCTCATAGCCACAGCTGGGCGCGTCGGTCAGCGCCACGCGCAGGCTGCCCATGGTGGAGGCGGGCGGCGGGCTGGTGTCGGCGTCGCCACCGCCACCACCGCAGGCGCCGAGGGTGACTGCCAGCGCGGCAGCGGCCAGACGGGATATGAGGGGAGTTTGGGTGATGCTCATGATGTGGACCTCCTGGCTACCGCTCGAATTTGATCCGAGCCCGGGCGCAGGCGCCGGAAGCGGCGTATTGCAGGTGTAAGCAGGCGTTTGCATGCTGCCGCCATGTCGGCATGCATGCACGCACAATCGGCGCACAAGCATTGCCGCCTTCAGCCATGTCCAGCACCGCACGCAAGTCACGTCATCTCCGCCCGGCCATCGACCTCGCCCTGCAGGGCGGCGGCTCGCATGGCGCCTTCACCTGGGGCGTGCTGGACGCGTTGCTGGAAGATGGTCGGCTGGCGATCGATGGCATCTCGGGCACCAGTGCCGGCGCGATGAATGCCGCCGTGCTGGCCAGCGGCTGGGCCCGCGGCGGAGCGGCGGGCGCGCGCGCGGCACTGGCCAACTTCTGGCAGGCCATCGGTGGCGTGGCCGGCTGCTGGGCGCCGCCCGGCCCCAGCTTGCCGGCCTGGGCCTTCAACCGCGATCAATGGCCCGGCTACGCGCTGTGGGACCACTGGCTCAAGCTCTGGAGCCCGGCCCAGCTCAACCCCTTCAAGCTCGACCCGCTGCGCGACATCGTCGCCGCCCATGTGGACGAAGACGCCTTGCGCCACGGCCCGCTGAAGGTCTTCGTGGCCGCCACCTCGGTACGCAGCGGCCAGCCGCATATCTTCAGCGGCACCGAGCTGAGCGTCGATGCCTTGCTCGCCTCGGCCTGCCTGCCGCAGAGCGCGCAGACGGTGGTGATCGACGGCGAGGCCTTCTGGGACGGCGGCTTCTCAGGCAATCCGGCGCTCTGGCCGCTGATCTATGGCACCGCGAGCGACGATGTGCTGCTGGTGCAGATCAACCCGCGCGAACATGACGGCATCCCGCAGACCGCGGTCGAGATCAACGACCGCGTCAACGAGATCACCTTCAACGCCAGCCTGGTGGCCGAGTTGCGCGCCATCGCCTTCGTGCAGAAGCTGCTGGCCGACCAGTGCGTGGACCCGGCACGCTACAAGGCCCTGCGTCTGCACCGCATTGCCGATGAGCCGGGGCTGGCGCCCTTTGACGCCTCCAGCAAGCTCAACACCGACCCGCGCCTGCTGCGCCAGCTGTTCGAGCTGGGGCGCCGTGCCGCGCAGGCCTGGCTGCACGCCGATCTGCCGGCGGTGGGCAAGCGCAGCTCGATGGACGCGCAGGCCCTGTTCCTGGCGCCGCGCCGCCCCTGAGCCGCGTCAGCGCGGCTGTTCTTTGTCCTTGAGACCCGCGGCCTCGTAGCGGTTGCGCGGGTTCCACAGCATCCAGCCCTGCGTGCCCTGGGCCTCGGCCGCGTCGATCTGGGCGCGGATCTCGGTGGCACCGAAGGCCCGGTGGTCGAAGGCATAGTCGGCAAAGGCCTGCAGCCAGGGCCGGTACAGCGGCATGCCGCGGCCGGTGCGCTCGCCGGCGCGCTGCAGCGAATGCGCCACCAACTCGTAGGGCGCCTTCATCGGTTCGCGATGGCCGGGGATACCGAAGGAGAAGCCCGAGGGATAGAGCATGGGCGAGAGCAGGTCCACATGGCCGGCCAGGCTCTCGAGCTGCTGGCCGATCTGGGTGTCGTCGCTGTTCCAGACCACATAACCGAAGATGTCGGCGGCGATGAAGACGTTGTAGCGCGCCACCCGCTGGTGGGCGGCGTCGAGAAAGGCAGCGATGGCGGCCACCCGGCCGGCCTCGGTATTTGGCTGGCCGAAGCGCAGGCCGGCCTGGTCCGGAAAACGCAGGTAGTCGAACTGCAGCTCGTCGAAGCCCAGCGCCGCCGCTTCCTCGGCCAGGGCCAGGCTGCGCTCCCAGGCCGCGCGTTCGAAGGGGTCGATCCAGGCCAGTTCCTCGCGGTCCTTCCAGAGCTGGCCGCGCGCGTCGTGCACGGCCCAGCGAGGCTGGGCCTGCGCCAGCGGCTCGTCCTTGAACACCACGATGCGCGCGATCAGGTACAGCCCGCGACCCTTCAGCTCGGCCATCAGCGCGGGCATGTCGGCCACCGTGACGATGGGCTGCGCCAGGCCCGCCGCGGCCACCGCCGCGCTGCGATAGGGCACGATGCCGCGATCGCCCTTGATGTCGATCACCAGGGCATTCAGCTCGGTGCGCTCGATCAGCTGCAAGGCGTCGGCGCGCAACTGCGCGTTGCCGATGCCATAGGCCGACAGATAGAGGGCCTTGGGCTGGATCGGCTGCAGGGCGAGGCGCAAGGGGCCGCTGCCGGCGAGCGCCAGCGTGCGGCGCTGGTAGCCCGGCGCGCGGGCCGACACGCTGGTGGCCGTGTCGGGCAGCTCGGCGCGGCCCGCCGCATCGGCGAGCACCTGCACGCCGTCGCCCACCAGGGTGGCCGCGGGCAGCGGCAGGCCGCTGGCGGCATCGACCACCTCCAGCTGCAGCGCGTGCGCGCCTCCCAGCCCCAGCAGGGCAAGGTTCAGCAGGGCGCGCCGGACCCTCACTGCAGCCTGCTGAGGCGCAGCTGTGTCTTGAGCGACTGGATCTCGTCCAGCAGATCCAGGGCCAGCGCGGCACCGGCGGCGTTCAGCGCCAGGTCTCGCGTGAGATGCCAGGCCACCCGGGCACGGCGCAGTTCGGTGCTGGCAAAGCGCCATTGCTGCGGCTCGGGCCCTTCGGCGTCAATCACGCCTTCGTGCACCAGCTCGATCAGCCATTCGCTGCGGCAGCCGCAGCTGCGCGCCAGCTCATCCAGACTCAGCTGCAAGTCGTCTTCCAGCAGCGTGCTGTCGGATGCGGGGACGGAAGTAGCGTTCATGACCTCATGCCTCCAGCGATGCACGTGGGTTGAAATGGTCGTAGGCCTGTGCCAGTTCACGCCAGGCCTGCTGCTGCGCTTCGCCGCCGTCCGGCGGCAACACCAGCGTCAACTGGGCGTAGAGGTCGCCGGGCGGCGAGCCGGGCAGACCCAGGCCCTTGAGCCGCAGCCGGCGTCCCGGTGCCGACTGTGGCGGCACGCGCAGCTCCACGCGGCCGCTCGGCGTGGGCGCCTGCACGGTGGTGCCCAGCGTGGCCTCCCAGGGCGTGATCGGCAGCTCGAACACGACGTCGCGCCCCTCCAGCAGGAACAGGCGATCGGGCCGGAACGTCACTTCCAGATACAGGTCGCCGGCCGGCGCGCCCGCAAGCCCGGGGCCGCCCTGGCCGCTCAGGCGCAGCTGCTGGCCCGGCCTGATGCCCTTGGGAATGGCGACGCTGAGCTGGCGCTCCTGCCACTGCATGCGGCCATCCGGGCCCGGCACCGCGGCACGCAGGGTCAGGTCTTGCGTGCCGCCACGGTAGGCATCGCGCAAGTCGATGAGCAGCTTGGCATGGTGGTCCTGGCCGCGCGCGCCATGGGTCTGCGGCCGCGCATGCCTGCCGGCGGCGGCCTGGCGCCCGAACAGGGCTTCGAAGAAATCGCTGAAGTCGGCGGCCGTCGCCTGCTCGTGCGGCGCCGCGCCACTGAACTCGTAGCCGGCGTTCCAGTCCGGCGGTGGCTGGCCGCCCTGCCAGCGCTGGCCGACCTGGTCGTAGGCGGCGCGCTTCTCGGCATCGTGCAAGACCTCGTAGGCTTCGGATACCTCCTTGAAGCGCGCCTCGGCATCGGCCTCCTTGCTCACGTCCGGGTGGTACTTGCGCGCCAGCTTGCGGTAGGTGCGCTTGATCTCATCGGCACTGGCGCTGCGCTCCAGGCCGAGGGTGGCGTAGTAGTCCTTGAACTGCATGATGTTGATGACACTAGGCCCGGTGTCGGCGGCCGGCCTTGATCCAGATCAGCGAGACTTGGCGCCTGCGGCGACATCGTTCGCCCCGTCCAGGAGAATCGCCGCCATGAGCCCGAACCCGCCCGAGCCGCCCAAACCCGCGCCGAACGCGCCGCTGGACTGGCGGCCGCAAAAGCTCTGGTTGCTGCTGCTGGCCCTGGTGGCGCTGTTCTGGCTGCGCGATCTGTGGGTCGCGTCCACCCAGGTCCAGCCGATTCCCTACAGCGACTTCCTCCAGCACCTGAAGGCCGGCCGGCTGGAGTCCATCACGGTGGGCAGCCAGTTCATCGAGGGCAAGCTCAAGACCGCTCAGCCCGACGGCCGCACTCGCATCGTCACCACCCGCGTGGCGCCGGAGCTGGCGCGGGAGTTGGCGGAATATGAGGTGCGCTTCGAGGGCGTGGTGGAGAACACCTTGCTGCGCGACCTGCTGTCCTGGGTCGTGCCGGCCCTGGTGCTGATGGGGGTCTGGAGCCTGATGGCCAAGCGCATGGCGGGGCAGGGCGGGCTGGGCGGCCTGCTCTCGGTGGGCAAGAGCCGCGCCAAGCTGCATTCCGAGACCGATGTGGGGGTGCGTTTCGACGATGTGGCGGGCGTCGACGAGGCCAAGGCCGAGTTGCGCGAATCGGTGGACTTCCTCCGGAATCCCAAGGCCTATGGCCGCCTGGGCGCGCACATGCCCAAGGGGGTGTTGCTGGTCGGCCCGCCCGGCACCGGCAAGACCCTGCTGGCGCGTGCCATGGCCGGCGAGGCCGGCGTGCCCTTCTTCTCGATCACCGGCTCGGAATTCGTCGAGATGTTCGTCGGCGTGGGCGCGGCGCGCGTGCGTGATCTGTTCGAGCAGGCCCGCGCCTCGGCGCCCTGCATCATCTTCATCGACGAGCTCGATGCCCTGGGTCGAGCGCGCGGTATCGGCCCGCTGAGCGGCGGCCATGACGAGAAGGAGCAGACGCTCAACCAGTTGCTGGCCGAGATGGACGGCTTCGACGCCAGCACCGGGGTGGTGATCCTGGCCGCCACCAACCGGCCCGAGGTGCTGGACCCAGCCTTGCTGCGGGCCGGCCGCTTCGATCGCCAGGTGCTGGTGGACCGGCCCGACCGCAAGGGCCGCGTCGACGTGCTGCGCGTGCATCTGAAGAAGGTCACGCTGGGTGCGGATGTTGACCCCGACGCGGTGGCGGCGCTGACGCCCGGCTTTGCCGGCGCGGATCTGGCCAACCTGGTCAACGAGGCGGCGCTGCTGGCCACGCGGCGCGGCGCCGATGCGGTGGCGATGCAGGACTTCACCGCGGCGGTGGAGCGCATCGTCGCCGGGCTGGAGCACCGCCAGCGCGTGCTGGGCGAGCAGGAGCGCCGCACGGTGGCGGTGCACGAGATGGGCCATGCCCTGGTGGCCATGGTGCTGCCCGGCAGCGACCCGGTGCACAAGATTTCCATCATTCCCCGCGGCGTGGGCGCGCTGGGCTACACCTTGCAGCGGCCCAGCGAGGATCGCTACCTGGCCAGCCGCAGCGAGCTGTGCAATCGCCTGGCGGTGCTGATGGCCGGGCGCGCGGCCGAGGCGCTGCTGCTGGGCGAGGTCTCCACCGGTGCGGCCGACGATCTGGTCAAGGCCAGCGACATCGCCCACGACATGGTGACGCGCTACGGCATGTCGGAGACGGTGGGGCAGGTGGTCTACGAGCGCCAGCGCCAGCGTTTTCTGGAGCTGCCCGAGAACCTGGCGCTGGAGGGCGGGCTGTCCGACGCGACGGCGCGCCGCATCGACGACGCGGTGCGCGCCCTGGTGGATGAGGCCTTCGCCCGGGCTACGGCCTTGCTGACGCTACGCCGCAGCCTGCTGGAGCAGGGTGCACAGCGTCTGTTGGCACAGGAAACCCTCAGTGAAGATGAATTGCGGCCCCTGGCCGAGGCCGCCAGGGCGGTGCCAGCGGCGGGAGGCTAGGCGCTTTCATCCTCGCCGCCGGGCACAAAGCTCACGCCATGGGCCGCGAGATATTCGCGTATCAGCTTGCGCACCACCTGGGAAGGTGTCACGTCCTGCTTGGCGCACAGGGTCTCAAAGGCTTTCTTCTTGGCCGGATCGATCAACACGGTCAGGCGGGCAGTCTTCAGTTCCATACCGGCTCCATATGTTAATCAAATTGTAATTGCAATCATGCTGAATGCACATTAGATTACAAGCCAATGGCATTCCACTACCTGCATCGTCTGACCGGCCGGGTTCGCACCCGCGAGGCGAACCGGCAGTTGGGTGGCATCCTGGCCTTTGTGGCAGGTGCCATCAATGCCGGTGGCTATCTGGCCGTGCAGCGCTACACCTCGCACATGACGGGCATCGTGTCGGCCATCGCGGACGACCTGGCCACCGGCGGTTTCGGCCTGGCCGTTGCCGGGCTGGCCGCGCTGGCCTCCTTTGTGTTTGGCGCCGCCTGCACGGCGCTGCTGATCAACTGGGCCAGACGCCGCCAACTGCGCAGCAAATATGCGCTGGCGCTGCTGCTGGAAGCCGTGCTGCTGCTGGCCTTTGGTCTGGTGGGCGCGCACCTGAGCTCCTTCGAGCATCTGCTGATCCCCACCGCGGTGCTGCTGCTGTGCTTTGTGATGGGCTTGCAGAACGCCATCGTCACCAAGATCTCGCGCGCCGAGATACGCACCACCCATATGACCGGCGTGATCACCGACCTTGGCCTTGAACTGGGGCGGCTGTTCTACTGGAACCGCAACCCCGATGCCAATGCCATCCATGTCGTGCGGGCCAACCGCGACAAGCTGGCCATCCATGCGCTGGTGCTGGGCCTGTTCTTTTTCGGCGGCCTGCTCGGCGCGCTGGCCTTCAAGCATTTCGGCTTCAGTGCCACCATCCCGATTGCCTGCCTGCTGGTCGTGCTGGCCGCGCCACCGCTGCTGCTCGACCTGCGGCATGGCCGCCAGCTCTCCCATCCCCTGTCTCGCCACACCTGATGCTCGAATCCGAACCCGTGAACGACCACGTCAAGCCCTTCGTCTACGAGACGCTCAACACCAAGGCCCTGCATTTCTCCATCTGCGAGATCCAGAGCCGCATGCAGACGCTGCGGCCCTATGCGCTGGACCTGGATTACACGCGCACCATGATGGGCTTTCTGCTGCTCAAGGACGAGCCCGACACGCTCGCCATGATCGGCCTGGGCGGTGGCTCGCTGGCCAAGTTCTGCCACCGCTACCTGCCCACGACGCGCATCAAGGTGGTAGAGATCAACCCCCATGTGATCGCGCTGAAGAGCGAGTTCAAGGTGCCGCCGGATGACGAGCGCTTCAAGGTGCGCGAGGGCGATGGCGCCGATTTCGTGCGCTTCCCGCCCTACCGCATGGACGTGCTGATGGTGGACGGATTCGACAGCGAGGGCACGCCGCCGGCCCTGTGCTCGCAGCGCTTCTACGACGACTGCCTCGATGCCTTGCAGCCCAACGGCCTGATGGTGGCCAATCTGCACACCGGCCACGTCGATTTCGAGACCCATCTGGCGCGCATACGGCGCAGCTTTGGCGAAGAGGTGCTGGTGGTGGGCGACGGCGACTGCAGCAACAGCATCGTGTTCGCCTGCAAGGGCCTGCTGCTGCGCCAGGCGCGGCCGGCGCTCCTGCGCAAGCCGCGGCACTTCGATCGCCAGACCTGGGACGAGTTGCTGCCCTCGTTTGCCGCGGTGGCGGCCGAGCTCAAGCGCCTGCAGGACGGGGCCTGAGCACCGCCAGCCTCAACACTCGACGATATTCACTGCCAGACCGCCGCGCGCGGTCTCCTTGTACTTGGTCATCATGTCGGCGCCGGTGTCGCGCATGGTCTTGATGACCTTGTCCAGGCTGACGAAATGCGTGCCGTCGCCGCGCAGCGCCATGCGTGCCGCGTTGATGGCCTTCACCGAGGCGATCGCGTTGCGCTCGATGCAGGGGATCTGCACCAGGCCGCCCACCGGGTCGCAGGTGAGGCCCAGGTGGTGCTCCATGCCGATCTCGGCGGCGTTCTCCACCTGCTCGGGCGTGCCGCCCATCACCTGGCACAGCGCCGCCGCGGCCATCGAGCAGGCCACGCCCACCTCGCCCTGGCAACCCACCTCGGCGCCCGAGATCGAGGCGTTTTCCTTGTAGAGAATGCCGATCGCCGCGGCGGTGAGCAGGAAGTCGATCACGCCCTCGTCGTTGGCATGGTGGACGAAGCGGCTGTAGTAATGCAGCACCGCCGGCACGATGCCGGCCGCGCCATTGGTGGGCGCGGTGACGACGCGGCCGCCGGCGGCGTTCTCCTCGTTCACCGCCAGCGCGTAGAGGTTGACCCAGTCCATCACCTGCAGCGGGTCGCGCAGCGCCGCCTCGGGGTTGGCGGTGAGGTCGCGGTGCAGCTGGGCGGCACGGCGCTTGACCTTGAAGCCACCCGGCAGAATGCCCTCGGTGCGGCAGCCGCGCGTCACGCAGTCCTGCATCACCTGCCAGATCTTGAGCAGGCCGGCGCGCGTCTCCTCGTCGCTGCGCCAGTGGCGTTCGTTGCGCCGCATCACCTCGGCGATGCTGATACCGTGCGTCTTGGTCAAGACCAGCAACTCGTCGCCGGTCTTGAAGGGGTAGGGCAGCACGGTGGCATCGGGTGCGATCACCTTCTGCTTCTGGCCGTCGGCCAGCACCTCTTCGGTGACCACGAAGCCGCCGCCCACCGAGTAATAGGTGCGCTCCGCCAGCAACTCGCCCGCCGCATCGAAGGCGCTGAAGCGCATGCCATTGGCATGCAGGGGCAGGCTCTGGCGGCGGAACAGGGTCAGGTCTTTCGCCTCGTCGAAGCCAATGCCATGCTCGCCCAGCAGGCTGATGCGCTTGCTGGCGCGGATCTCGGCCAGATAGGCCTCGACGCGCTCCACATCGACGCTGTCGGGCTCGTGGCCGGCCAGGCCAAGCAGCACCGCCTTGTCGCTGCCGTGGCCCTTGCCGGTGGCGCCCAGCGAGCCGTAGAGCTGTGAGCTCACGCGCGCGGTGCGCTCCAGCAAGCCCTCATGGCGCAGACGCAGCCCGAACAGGCGCGCCGCGCGCATCGGGCCCACGGTGTGCGAGCTCGATGGCCCGATACCGATCTTGAACAGGTCGAAAACGGAAACGGCCATCGGGGGCTCTCTTTACTGGTAATCCGACATCGGGGGGCAGGAGCAGACCAGGTTGCGGTCGCCGTAGACGTTGTCCACCCGGCCCACCGGCACCCAGTACTTCTGGCGGCGCAGTGTGGCCACCGGATAGGCGGCGACCTCGCGGCTGTAGCCATGCGTCCACTCTGCCTTGAGCAGGCTCTCGGCAGTATGCGGCGCATTCACCAGCGGGTTGTCCTCGCGCGTCCAGACCCCATCGGCCACCTGGGCAATCTCGGCGCGGATTGCCAGCATGGCGTCGCAGAAGCGGTCCAGCTCGGCCTTGGATTCGCTTTCGGTGGGTTCCACCATCAGCGTGCCGGCCACCGGGAAGGACAGGGTGGGAGCATGGAAGCCATAGTCGATCAGGCGCTTGGCCACGTCCTCGGCGCCCACGCCGGTGGCGTCCTTGAGAGGGCGGATGTCCAGGATGCACTCATGCGCCACGCCGCCACCCTTCACGCCGGCGATATTGCCGCTGAAGTGGATGTCATAGGCGTCGGCCAGGCGCGCGGCCACATAGTTGGCCGAGAGGATGGCCACCTCGGTGGCGGCGGTCAGGCCGTCGGCGGCCATCATGCGCACATACATCCAGCTGATCGGCAGCACCGCGGCATTGCCCAGCGGCGCGGCCGAGACGGCGCCGATGGCGCTGCTTGAATGTGATGGGCTCTGGTAACCGGCCGAGCGGTGCGCCGGCAGATAGGGCACCAGATCGGCCACCACGCAGACCGGGCCGACGCCCGGGCCGCCACCGCCGTGCGGGATGCAGAAGGTCTTGTGCAGGTTCAGGTGGCTGACATCGCCGCCGAACTCGCCGGGCGCCGCCACGCCCACCAGGGCGTTCATATTGGCGCCGTCCACATAGACGCGGCCGCCGTGGCTCTTCACCATGGCACAGATCTCCTTCACATGGGTGTCGAACACGCCATAGGTGGAGGGGTAGGTGATCATGATGGCGGCAAGGTTGGCGGCATGCTGCTCGCACTTGGCCTTCAGGTCGACCAGGTCGATATTGCCCTCCTTGTCGCACTTGGTCACCACCACCTGCATGCCCGCCATCTGGGCCGAGGCGGGGTTGGTGCCATGGGCCGATTCGGGGATCAGGCAGATCTTGCGATGCGCATCGCCGCGGGACTCGTGCCAGGCCTTGATGGCCAGCAGGCCGGCGTACTCGCCCTGCGAGCCGGCATTGGGCTGCAGCGAGATGCCGGCATAACCGGTGGCCTGGCAAAGCCAGCCGGTGAGCTGCTCGTTCAGCTGCGCATAACCCTGCAGCTGATCGTGCGGGGCGAAGGGGTGCACGCCCGCGAACTCCGGCCAGGTGATCGGGATCATCTCGCTGGTGGCGTTGAGCTTCATGGTGCAGGAGCCCAGCGGGATCATGCTGCGGTCCAGCGCCAGGTCCTTGTCGGCCAGGGCGCGCAGATAGCGCAGCATCTCGGTTTCCGAGTGGTAGCGGTTGAACACCGGGTGCGTCAGGTAGGCGCTCGTGCGCTGCAGCTCGGCCGGGATCAGGGTGGCGACGCCCTTCTCGAAGGCGGCGAGGTCCGCCGAGAGGCCGAACACCGCCAGGATGGCGGCCAGGTCGGCGCGCGTGGTGGTCTCGTCCAGCGAGACCGACACGCTCTGCGCCGAGCTGCGGCGGAAGTTCATGCCGGCGGCCACGGCCTTGGCCAGGGTGGCCTCGGTGGCGGCGCCGGTCTTGATCTCCAGCGTGTCGAAGGCGCTGCCGTTGGCCACGCGCTCGCCCAGCGCCTGGGCCAGGATGGCGGTGTAGCTGGCGACGCGCTGGGCGACGCGCTTCAGGCCTTGCGGGCCATGGTAGACCGCGTACATGCTGGCCACCACGGCCGGCAGCACCTGGGCGGTACAGATGTTCGAGGTGGCCTTCTCGCGGCGGATGTGCTGCTCGCGCGTCTGCAGCGCCAGGCGGTAGGCCGGGTTGCCATGCGCATCGACGCTCACGCCCACGAGGCGGCCGGGCAGATTGCGTTTGTACTCGTCTTTGCAGGCCATGTAGGCGGCGTGCGGGCCGCCATTGCACATCGGCATGCCGAAGCGCTGGGTGGTGCCCACCGCGATGTCGGCACCTTGCTCGCCGGGCGCCTTCAAGAGCGTCAGCGCCAGCAGGTCGGCGGCCACGATCAGCAGGCCGCCCTGGGCGTGCACCGCATCGGCAAGCGCCTGCAGGCCGCGCACTTCACCGCTCACGCCGGGGTATTGCACGAGCGCGGCAAAGCACTCGCTCTGGCCAGCCTCGGCGGCCGCACCCACTTGCACGCTGAAGCCCAGCGGCTTGGCGCGAGTGCGCAGCACCTCCAGGGTTTGGGGCAGCACGTCGTCGGCGACGAAGATCACCGTGGACTTGCTCTTGCCCACGCGCGCGGCCAGGGTCATGGCCTCGGCGGCGGCGGTGGCCTCGTCCAGCATCGAGGAGTTGGCGATCGCCATGCCGGTCAGGTCGGTGACCATGGTCTGGAAGTTCACCAGCGCTTCCATGCGGCCTTGCGAGATCTCGGCCTGGTAGGGCGTGTAGGCGGTGTACCAGGCGGGGTTCTCGAGGATGTTGCGCAGGATCACGCCGGGGGTCAGGGTGTCGTAATAGCCCTGGCCGATATAGCTCTTCAGCACCTTGTTCTTGGCTGCCACGGCCTTCAACTCGGCCAGCGCCTGGGCTTCGGTGGCGACGCCCGGCAGCTGCATGCCCTGGCTGCGCTTGATGCTGGCGGGCACGATGGCCTCGATCAGCGCGCGGCGCGAGGCCGCGCCGATCACGGACAGCATCGCTGCCTCATCGGCCGCATCGGGGCCGATATGGCGGGCTTGGAATTCGGCGGCGTTCTCGAGCTCACCGAGCGGCTTCAGGGCAGACATCAACATGGCGCAATCCTCAGGCGCCCGGGCTGGTGGCCGGGGCACCGGTTTTCAATACAACAACGGGCACTCCGTGCCCGCTTTCTTTCTGCTTTGCTGTGAACGGCTGGGATCAGCTGTTCTTGACCAGCTCGTCGTAGGCGGTGCTGTCCATCAGCGCGTCCAGCTGGGCGGGGTTGCTCAGCTTGACCTTGAAGAACCAGCCGCTCTTGAGCGGGTCGGTGTTGGCCAGCGAGGGATCGTTGCGCAGCTCTTCATTGACGGCAGTGATCTCGCCATCCACGGGCATATAGACGTCGGCGGCGGCCTTCACCGACTCCACCACGCCGGCCACTTCCTTCTCGGCATAGCTCTGGCCCACATTGGGCAGGTCCACGAACACCACATCGCCCAGCGCGTCTTGCGCATGAACGGTGATGCCCACGGTGGCGCTGCCATCGGCTTCGATCTGCACCCACTCGTGGTCAGGCGTGTATTTGATGTTGCTCATGGTGTGCTCCGAATGTTGGGAGAAAAGACCAGGGGGTCCAAAGATTGGCGGGATCAGCCGCGGAAATAACGATGCGGTGCGAAGGGCGTCGGCGCCACGCTCATGGCCACGCGCTTGTCGCGCACCAGGGCGAACACCGGCGTGCCCACCGCCGTGTGGCTGCTGGGCAGATAGGCCAGGGCCACCGGGCTGCCCACCGTGGGGCCCAGCGAGCCGCTGGTGACGACGCCCAGTTCCTTGCCCTCGGCGTCCACCACCTTGGCGCCTTCGCGCACCGGCATGCGCTCGGCGCTGATCAGGCCCACGCGCTTGCGGCTGGCGCCGCCGGCGAGCTGGCCGTCGATCACCGCGGCGCCGGGGTAGCCGCCGGCACGCGCGCCACCGGCGCGGCGCACCTTCTGGATCGCCCAGGTCAGCGCGCCTTCCACCGGCGTGGTTTCGGTATTGATGTCGTGGCCGTACAGGCACAGGCCGGCTTCCAGGCGCAGGGTGTCGCGCGCGCCCAGGCCGATGGGCTTGACCTCGGGCTGGGCCAGCAGCTTGCGCGCCAGCGCCACCGCCTGGTCGTTGTGCACGGAGATCTCGAAGCCGTCTTCGCCGGTATAGCCAGAGCGGGTCAGGAAGGTCTCGATGCCGTCCAGATTGAAGAAGCCGCCGGTCATGAAGGTGAGCTTGGCCACCTCGGGGTTCAGGCGCGCCAGCGCGGTGACGGCCTGCGGGCCCTGCAGCGCCAGCAGGGCGCGTTCGGGCAGGCTGATGACCTCGCAGCGGCCGCCGATCTTGGCCTGCAGATGCGCGGTGTCCTGCTCCTTGCAGGCGGCGTTCACCACCACGAAGATGTCGTCGGGGCGGCGGCACAGCATCAGGTCGTCGAGGATGCCGCCCTGCTCATTGGTGAAGAGCGCATAGCGCTGCTTGAACACCGGCAGGTCGATCACATCGACGGGCACGATCGTTTCCAGTGCGGCACCGGCATCGGCGCCGACCAGGCGCAGCTGGCCCATGTGGGAAACGTCGAACAGGCCGGCCGCCGTGCGCGTGTGCTTGTGCTCGGCGAGGATGCCTTCCTTGTACTGCACCGGCATGTCGTAGCCGCCAAAGGGCACCATCTTGGCGCCAAGTTCGATGTGCAGAGCGTGCAGGGGGGTGGTCTTGAGATCGGCGGACAAGGGACTTACTCCGAGGGCATTCTGAAAGCCCACCCGGTCCTGAGACCGATGGTGGGGGATATGCCCTCGCTGTCCTTGGTACCTGAGAGATTGACCACCGGCGTATCGCCGACAGCTTGCCCCTTCGGTGGGCGGGTTCAACAAAGACCCGCCTCTCTCCAGTGAGGAACGCCTGCATCGAGGCGTCTTGTCAGTCCTTTTGCCTGAGCGTTCGAAGCGTGGGATCACCAGTGCCTCTGCGCCTTCGGCGGCTTTGCGTGGAAAGCTCTCTCCTGACGGCGCGGATTGTAGCCATGGTTTTGGGGCCGGGCGAGCAAATTAAGTCTCGTCTAATGGCCGGCCTTGCCGCGCATGGAAAATCTCACTTCCCCGTAAATCCGGCAAGAGGACTTGGCATGCGACTGCTGCTGGTGGAAGACGACCCGATGATTGGCGAGCAACTGCTCGAGTTGCTGCGCGCCGAAAGCTATGCGGTCGACTGGGTGCGCGACGGCGAGCTGGCCGACGCGGCCCTGCATGCACAGAACTACGACCTGGTGCTCCTGGACCTGGGCCTGCCCAAGCGCGATGGCATGAGCGTGCTGCGCGCGCTGCGGACGCGCAAGCAGGTGATGCCGGTGCTGATCGCCACCGCCCGCGACGCGCTCGAGCAGCGCATTGCCGGGCTGGACGCCGGCGCCGACGACTATGTGCTCAAGCCCTTCGAGCTGCACGAGCTGCTGGCGCGCATCCGCGCGCTGCTGCGCCGTGCCAGCGGCCGCGCCGAGCCGGTCTATGAGCACCGCGGCGTGAGCATCAACCCCGCCACCCGCGAGGTGGTGGCCGAGGGGAAACAGGTCACGCTGTCGGCGCGCGAATGGGCGGTGCTGGAGTCGCTGCTGGCGCGGCCGGGCATGGTGCTGTCGCGCCAGCAGTTGGAGGAAAAGCTCTACAGCTGGAAGGACGAGATCAGCAGCAATGCGGTGGAGGTCTATATCCACGGCCTGCGCAAGAAGCTGGGTGCGGCGCTGATCCAGAACGTGCGCGGCGTGGGCTACCGGGTGCCCAAGGAATGAGCCGGATGTCGCTGATCCCGCGCTCGCTGCCTCAATCATTGCGCTTTCGGTTGATCGCCTTTCTGCTGCTGGCGTTTTCGCTCTCGGCCCTGGTGCAGGGCGGCAGCGCCTACCGCACCGCGCTGCAGGAGGCCGACGAGATCTTCGACTACCACATGCAGCAGATGGCCTTCTCCCTGCAGGGCAGCGTCGGCAGCGGCACGGTGAGCCTGCCGCTGGGCGACCAGAAGAGCTATGACTTCATGGTGCAGGTCTGGGGGCTGGATGGCGTGCCGATGTTCCGCTCGCCCGGCGAGGCCTTGTTGCCGCAGCGCGCGGTGCTGGGCTTCTCGAACCTGGACGCCAACGGCAAGCATTTCCGCGTGTTCTCGCTGCAGACGCGCTACCAGGTGGTGCAGGTGGCGCAGGACCTGGCGGTGCGCCAGCGCATGGCCGGCCAGCTGGCCTTTCGCACCATCGCGCCGATCGCCCTGATGCTGCCGCTGCTGGCCCTGGTGGTGTGGTGGGTGGTGAGCCAATCGCTGGAGCCGGTGGCCAAGGTGCGCGACCAGCTGGCGGCGCGCGCGGTCGACGATCTCTCGCCGGTGGCCAGCGAGGAGCTGCCCGCCGAGGTCAAGCCCCTGGTGGATGAGCTGAACTCCCTGCTGGGTCGGGTGCGCCAGGCCTTCGAGGCGCAGCAGCACTTCATCGCCGATGCGGCGCACGAGCTGCGCTCGCCGCTGGCGGCGCTCAAGCTGCAACTGCAATCGCTGCAGCGCGCGCCCGATGCACCCGGCCAGGCACTGGCGATCGGGCGCCTGGCCAGCGGCATCGAGCGCGCCAGCCATCTGATCGAACAGCTGATGGCGCTGGCGCGAGAGCAGGCGCCGGGCGAGGCCCAGCAGCTGGCGCTGCCGCTGGCGCTGGACCAGCTCTGCAAGGACGCGGTGGTGGATATCAGCGATGCCGCCGCGGCGCGCCAGATCGACCTGGGCCTGACGCGCTGCGATGCCGCGCAGGTGCGGGGCGAGCCCCAGGCGCTGCGCATGCTGCTGCGCAATCTCCTGGACAACGCCGTCAAGTACAGCCCCGAAGGCGGGCGCGTGGACGTGAGCCTGCTGGCCACGCCCGACGAGGCCCTGCTGGTGGTGGAGGACAGCGGCCCCGGCATTGCGGTGGCCGAGCGCGAACGCGTGTTCGACCGCTTCTACCGCAGCGCCGACGCGCAGCAGGCCAGCGGCAGCGGCCTGGGCCTGGCCATCGTGAAGGCGATTGCCGAGCGCCATGGGGCCCGGCTCACGCTGGGCGAGGCGGCTGCACTGGGCGGCTTGCGGGTCGAACTCAGGCTGCCGCGCATTAAGTGAGGTCTAAGTCTCCCGGAGCAAAGTTCGGCCATCGCGTCAACTCACTCTCAGGAGGCTTTACTCATGAACACCAAGCAGAACAGTGAAACCATGGTCCCGGCCAAGCGTCTCGTGTGGGCGCTGGTGACCGCCGGGGTGTTGGGCGCCGCCGGCGGTGCCGCGGCAATGCGCGGTGCTGTCGCGGTCAAGACCTCCGCCACAGCCGATACCGCGCCCGCGGCAGAGTTGTTGGCCAGTGCCGCCCCTGCTGCACAGGCACCGACCCAAGCTGCCACACCCGCGCCCGCAGGTTTCCCCGACTTCGCCCAGATCGCGGCCCGCCAGGGCGCCGCGGTGGTGAACATCAGCGTCACCGGCAGCGTCAAGACCTCGGCCCGTCGCGGCGCGCAGCCGCAGCTGGATCCCAATGACCCCTTCTACGAATTCTTCCGCCGCTTTGGCGTGCCCGGCATGCCGGGTGGCCCCGAGGGTCGCGAGATGCCGACGCGCGGCCAGGGCTCGGGCTTCATCGTCAGTGACGACGGCGTGATCCTCACCAACGCCCATGTGGTGCGCGATGCCAGCGAGGTCACCGTCAAGCTCACCGATCGCCGCGAGTTCCGCGCCAAGGTGCTGGGCGCCGATCCCAAGACCGATGTGGCGGTGATCAAGATCGAGGCCAAGGGCCTGCCCACCGTGCAGCTCGGCTCCACCAAGGATCTGCGCGTGGGCGAATGGGTGCTGGCGATCGGCTCGCCCTATGGCTTCGAGAACAGCGTCAGCGCCGGCGTGGTGAGCGCCAAGGGCCGCGCGCTGCCGCAGGAGAACTTCGTGCCCTTCCTGCAGACCGATGTGGCCATCAACCCCGGCAACTCGGGCGGCCCGCTCTTCAATGCGCGCGGCGAGGTGGTGGGCATCAACTCGCAGATCTACAGCCAGAGCGGCGGCTACCAGGGCCTGTCCTTCGCGATCCCGATCGAGCTCGCGAACCGGGTGCGCCAGCAGATCCAGAACGGCGGCAAGGCCCAGCATGCGCGCCTGGGCGTGACCATCCAGGACGTGAACCAGAGCTTTGCCGACTCCTTCAAGCTGGAGCGCCCCGAGGGCGCGCTGGTGGCAAATGTGGAGGAGGGCGGCCCGGCCGCCAAGGCCGGCCTGCGTTCTGGCGATGTGATCCTGAAGTTCAAGGGCCAGCCGATTGTGGCAAGCAGCGATCTGCCCGCGATGCTGGGCCTGGCCACGCCGGGCGAAACCGCCAAGCTGGAAATCTGGCGCCAGGGCAAGCATGAGGAGATCAGTGCCAAGCTCGGCGATGCCAACGACAAGGGCGCGCAAGTGGCCAGCAGCGACGATAACGCCGGCCCGGCCCAGGGCAAGCTGGGGCTGGCGCTGCGCCCACTGCAGCCCGAGGAAAAGCGCGAATCCGGCCTGCGCGAGGGCCTGGTGGTGGAAGACGCCGGCGGCCCCGCCGCACAGGCCGGCGTGCGCCCCGGCGATGTGCTGCTGGCGGTGAATGGCACGCCGGTCAGCAGCATCGAGCAGGTGCGCTCGGTGGTGGCCGGCGCGGAGAAGTCGGTGGCCCTGCTGGTGCAGCGCGGCAAGGAGAAGATCTTCGTGCCGGTGAGACTCGGCTGAGCGGCCCGGTCGGCCTTGTTGACGGTTCATCCCGCGGTCGCTGCGCTTCGTCGCTCGCGGCTTTGATCCGGGCATGGCGCAGGGGCATGCTGCGCTCCTCAAAAACCACCGAGGAGCCCGCCCGTGCTCGACACCCGCCGCCATGTCCGTCCCGTCAGCAGCCAGGCCCTGCTCGGCAGCCTGTTCCTTGCCGGCCTGATCTCACCCGCCAGCGCCCAGACCCTGCCCGATGGGCCTAGCATCGCCGCCTACGCCGAACAACTGCTCGACGAGCAGAAGCTCGGCCGCGACGGCCCGGGCGTGGCGATTCTGGTCGCTCGCGGCGAGCAAGTGCTGTACCGCGGTGCGCGCGGCATGGCCAGCCTGGAGCTGGGCGTGCCGCTCTCGCCCGACCAGGCCTTCCGCATCGGTTCGGTGACCAAGCAGTTCGCCGCCGCCGCGCTCTTGAAGCTGATCGACGAGGGGCGCGCCCGGCTCGACGATCCACTGTCCAGGTACCTGCCTGCCTATCCGCAGGGCGACAAGGTCACGCTGCTACAGCTGCTCAACCACACCTCAGGCATCAAGAGCTACACCGGCATCCCGGGCTATATGGCCAACCCGGTACGCCGCGAGCTGACGACCGTGCAGCTGATCGACGAGTTCAAGAACCAGCCGGCGGACTTTTCGCCGGGCGAGGCTTGGCGCTACAACAACTCGGGCTATGTACTTGTTGGCGCCGTCATCGAGGCGATCACGGGCAAGACCTGGCACCAATATGTCGACGCGGCGCTGCTGGCGCCGAATCAGCTGGCGCGCACCGGCTATCCCGGCGAGACGCGCGTCATCAAGGGCATGGCCAGCGGCTATGGCGCCGATCCGGCCCAGGGCGTGATCCTCGACAACATGATCAGCATGACCCAGCCGCATGCGGCCGGCGCCTTTGTCTCCACCATCGACGATCTCTGGCGCTGGAACCGGCTGCTGCACGGCGGCAAGCTGCTGTCGCCCGCCAGCTACGCGCGCATGGTGACGCCCGAGGGCAAGGCCAGCCCGGCCAACTACGGTTTCGGCATCGCCAGCCAGACGCTGCGCGGCCAGACCCTCTACCAGCATGGCGGCGGCATCAACGGCTTCGTCTCCTCGCTCGCCTACCTGCCGCAGACCCAGACCAGCGTGGTACTGCTGCGCAACTCGACCGGCCCGGGGCTCAATCTGGACCTGCTGTCGCGCAAGCTCGGCGCCTTCGCGATCGGCCACAAATACGCGGAGCTGCAGCCCATCGCGATGTCGGCCGCGCAGCTCAAGGCCTTCGAAGGCGTCTATGCGCTCGACGACAAGCAGACGCGCATGCTGGCCGTGCAGGACGGCCGCCTGATGTCCACGCGCGGGGGCGGCCGGCCGGTGGCGCTGCTGCCGGTCGGGCCCGACGAGTTCGCCTTCGAGATGAGCGTGGCGCGCTTCAAGGCCCAGCGCGATGGCGCCGGCAAGGTCGTCGCGATCAAGCTGTACCAGGACGGCGAGGGCGTGGCCGAGGACTGGAAGCGCATGGGCGATCTGCCCGTCGTCACCGCGGTCACGCTGTCGCCCGAGCAGCAGCAGGCGCTGATCGGCGAGTACCAGTCGCCGCAGTTCCAGATCAAGGTGTTCAGGGACGAGCAGGGCGTGCTGCGCGGCCAGGCGCCGGGCCAGCCGGCCTTCGAACTCAAGGCCACATCGCCGCTGAAGCTCTATGTCGCCCAGGTCGACGCCAAGCTCGACTTCGAGCTCAGCGAGGGCCGCGCCAGCCAGGTGACCCTGCTGCAGGGGCCCAACAAGCTGGTGATGCAGCGGCGCTGACATTCAATCGCCCTCATGCCCATGCGACACCAGCTCGGTGTCGATGGGTGTGTGCACGCCGGCGCCTTCGAAGAAGAAGGGCTTGCGCGCCTTGCTGCGCAGGCCCACCTCGTTCATCGAGGGCAGTGCGTACAGGCGCCCGTTCAGCATCACCTGGCTGATCTTGTCGCTGTTGCGGATATTGCCCAGCACGTCGCCGTCGATGATCACCAGGTCGGCCAGCTTGCCGGTCTCGAGTGAACCGATGTCCTTGTCCAGCCCCAGGTAGCGGGCCGGGTTCAAGGTGGCGCTGCGGATCGCTTCCAGCGAGCTCATGCCGCCCAGGCCGAACATCCACATCTCCCAGTGCGCGCCCAGGCCCTCGCGCTGGCCATGGGCGCCGATATTGGTGCGCACGCCGGCGCGCTCCAGCTCGGTGGCGGTCCGGGCCACCTGGATGATGTTGAACTCTTCCAGCGGCGCGGTGAGGCGGCGCACGCTGCGCGGCTCCAGCACCGAGCGCGGCACGAACTGCGAGAGGATGGGGTGCTTCCACACCTCGGTGCTGGCGTACCAGTAATGCTCGCCGTCCAGGCCGCCATAGCCGACATTGAGCGTCGGCGTGTAGCCCACCTGGGTCTGGCTCCAGAGCTGCCTCACATCGTCGTAGACCCTGGCCACCGGCAAGGCATGCTCGACGCCGGTGTGGCCGTCCACCACCTGGGTCATATTGAGCTGGAACAGCGAGCCGCCCTCGGGCACCACCATCATGTCGGTCTGGCGCGCCGCCTCGATGATTTGCTGGCGCTGGTCGCGGCGCGGCTGGTTGTAGCTCTTCACGCTCATGGCGCCGCCGGCCTTGAGGCGCTTGAGGTGGGCGAGGGCGTCATCGAGGCTGTTGACGACGGCCGTCACGTCCGCCTTGGCGCCGTAGAGGATGGTGCCGGTGGAGTAGATGCGCGGCGCCACCACATGGCCGGCGCGCTGCATCTCCGATTGCGTGTAGATGTCGCTGGTGCGGTTGGACGGGTCGTGGATGGTGGTGAGGCCAAAGGCCAGCGAGGCGTAGTTGACCCAGCTCTGCTGCGGGATGATCTGGCTCTCGCCCATGCCGCCATGCCAGTGTGCGTCGATCAGGCCGGGGATCACGGTCTTGCCCTTGGCGTCGATGGCCAACGCATCGGCCGGCACGCTCACCTCGCCGCGCTTGCCGATGGCGGCGATGCGGTTACCTTCCACCACGATCATGCCGTCTTCGATGACCTCGTCGCCCTTCATCGTGACGATGCGCGCGCCGCTGATGGCGAGCCTGCCGCGCGGCTTGTCGGCGGCCTGCCTGAAGCCGATCTTGATACCGGTCTCCGAGGGCTTGCCGTCCGCCACCGGCACATTGAAGAGCTCGTCGCCGAGCGCGTAGCGCAGCGTCTGGCTGTCGCCCGACCAATGCAGGTATTCGCCGGCGTTCACGTCCAGCTGCCGGACCGGCAGGGCCTCGGACTTGGGGCCAACGCTGATCGACTTGCCGGTCAGCGGCAGCGGCATCACATAGGCGTGGAAACGCTCGACAAAGCCCAGCCAGCGGCCGTCGGGCGAGACCGCGTACTCACTGGCGAACTCGCTCTTGGCGATTTCGGTCTCCTGCCGGTCCGCCAGGTTCACGCGCACCAGCTTGTGCGAGGAATCGACCTCGTTGGCAACGCTGTGGCGGCTCAGGAAGAGGGCGTCGCTGGCGGCGCCGAACTGCGGCGCGTCGCCGTCCTTGCTGATGCGATCGGCCTTGCCGCGGCCGTCGCTGGCGGCGATGAAGACGCCCGTCTCCAGGCCATGCCAGGGCGTGGTGAGATAACCGCCGCGCGCCTTCACATAAGCCACCTGCTTGCCGTCGGGCGAAAAGCGCGGCTGCAGGTATTTGCCGGGCTGCTTGGTGATGATGGTCTCGCGGCCGCTGGCCAGCTCCAGCTTGCGCACGCTGCCCAGCTTGTCGTCGCTCCAGGTCGTGAACACGACTTCGCGGCCATCGCGCGAGAAGCTCGGGAAAGATTCGAAATGCTCGCCCTGCTGCGTCAGACGCTTTGGCGTACCGTTAGGCAGGTCCTTCAGATACAGATAGCCCAAGGCGGAATACACCGCACGTTTCCCGTCGGGCGAGACGTTGACCCAGCGCAGCTGGTGCACATCGAACTGGTCGGGCGCCACCTCATGCGCCACGCGCAGCGCCGGGCGCACCTCACGGCTGTCCTTCACATGGAAGGGGATCTGCACGGCGCTCTGCTTGAAGGGGTCGACCCGCCACAGCCCGCCCTTGGCCCAGACCACGATCTGCTTGGCGTCGGGGGTCCAGGCAAAGCCGGGGTAGACACCCTGCACCGACCAGGACTCCTGCATGTCGCGCTCGAGCTCGCCCCAGGCCGGGAACTCGCGCCCGCTCTGCAGATCCTTCAGGAACAGCGTGGACTGGTTGCGCACGCGCCGCACGAAGGCGAGGTACTTGCCATCCGGCGAGGGCGTGGGGCGGACCGCGCCGCCCGGGCCGGTGACGAAGGGCTCGCTGCTGCCGTCGGCGAGGTCCTGCCGCACGATGCGGAAGATCTCCTTGTTGGAGTCCTTGTTGTACTCGAAGCTGCGGCCGGGCGTGGCGTCGTTCGAGTAGTAGAGGTATTTGCCATCGGGCGAGAGCGCGGGTTCGCCCAGGTCCTTCTGCCAGTTGGGTTTCTCGTTGAGCTGCACACCCTTGCCGCCATCGAGGCTGAACAGCCAGATCTCGCCCGAGCCCAGCGAGCGCGTGCCGGTGTAATGCTTGCGTGCGGCGATGTAGCGGCCATTGGGGTGCCACACCGGGTTGTTCATCAGCCGGTAGTCTTCCTTGCTGATGGCGCGCGCGCCGCTGCCGTCCACATTCATGACCCAGATATTGTCGCCACCGCCGGCGTCCGACACATAGGCCAGCTGCTTGCCGTCGGGCGAGAAACGCGCCTGCATCTCCCAGGCGATGCTGTGCGTCAGGGCCTTGGCCTCGCCGCCTTCGATGGGCAGCAGATAGAGGTCGCCCAGCAGGTCGAACACCAGCTGCTTGCCGTCGGGGCTCACGTCCACGCTCATCCAGGTGCCGCTGCGGGCATCGATCTGCACCGTGCGCGCCTCGCCGGGCGGCTTGTTGACGTCCCAGGCCGGTGCCTTGGCATCGTTGGCCGCCATGGAGCTGGAGAACAGGGCCGCTTGTAGCAGCGCTACGCTGAGGAGTTTGAGTGCGGATGGGAAGGTGTATGGCATGGCGGCCGAGCTTAGCGAGCCGTCAAGGCCCTCACCATGGGGCTTGCCCGTTTTTGAGCCGCTAGGCGAACGGCCGTGCCTGGTTACCATCGGAGCCCACCGAACCTGGGCCCGCACGGCCCGCAGACCATGACTTTCGACAGCAACATCCAGTGGATCGGCGCCCTTTTGTTCGCACTGGCGCTGGTGCACACCTTCTCGACCAAGCTGTTCGAGCACCTCGCCCACAGCCGGCCGCGTCACGCCGGCATCTGGCATCTGCTGGGCGAGGTGGAGGTGGTGTTCGGCTTCTGGGCCATGGTGCTGATGCTGTGCCTGTTCGCGCTGGCGGGCCGCGGCCAGGCCCTGCAATACATCGACACGCGCAACTTCACCGAGCCCATGTTCGTGTTTGCCATCATGGTGATTGCCGGCACGCGGCCGGTGCTGCAGCTAGCCGGTGCCTGCGTGCGTGGCCTGGCGAGCCTGGCGCCGCGCGCCGCGCAGGGCGCCAGCACCTATTTTCTGGTGCTGGCCCTGGTGCCCCTGCTGGGCTCCTTCATCACCGAGCCCGCGGCGATGACGCTGGCGGCGCTGATGCTGCGCGACCGCTTGTTCGCCCATCAGGTCAGCACGCGGCTGCGCTATGCCACGGTGGGCGTGCTGTTCGTCAACATCTCCATCGGCGGCGCGCTGACGCCGTTTGCGGCACCGCCGGTGCTGATGGTGGCCGGCCCCTGGAACTGGGATCTGGCCTTCATGCTCAGCCATTTCGGCGGCAAGGCGGCCTTGGCCGTGTTCATCAATGCCGGCCTGGCCGCGCTGCTGTTTCGCAGCGAATTGGCCGTGATGGCACAGCCTCCCAATACGGCGGAGCCCGCCCGCGTGCCGGTGGTCATCATGCTGGTGCACCTGGCGTTCCTGGCCGGCGTGGTGATGTTTGCCCACCATCCCGCGCTGTTCATGGGCCTGTTCCTGTTCTTCCTCGGTTTCGCCACCGCCTACCAGCGCCACCAGGACACGCTGATCCTGCGCGAGGCGCTGCTGGTAGCCTTCTTCCTGGCCGGGCTGGTGGTGCTGGGCGGCCTGCAGCAATGGTGGTTGCAGCCGCTGCTGATGGGCATGGACGCGCGCGCTGTGTTCTTCGGCGCCACCGCGCTCACCGCCATCACCGACAACGCGGCGCTCACCTACCTGGGCTCGCTGGTGCCGGGGCTGAACCAGGAGTTCAAGATCGCGCTGGTGTCCGGCGCCATCTGCGGTGGCGGTCTGACGGTGATCGCCAACGCGCCGAATCCCGCCGGCGTGGCGATATTGCGCGGCAGCTTTGCCGAAGCCAGCATTCATCCGCTAGGCTTGCTGGCGGCCGCCCTGTTGCCGACGGCGGTGGCCATGTTGTCGTTTGCCTTGCTCTAACGAAACCGCTGGAGGTTTGCATGTCCTACAAAACCCACCTTGCGATGCTGCTGTGCGCCTGCTTCGGTCTGCATGCGCAGGCCCAGGAAGGCAGCTACGCGACCAGGTCGCTGACACCGGAGACGGCCCTGCAGGCGGCGCGCGCGGCGCTGGAATCCTGCCGCAAGCAGGGCTTTCAGGTGGCGGTGGCGGTGGTCGATCGCGCCGGCATCACCCAGGTGCTGTTGCGCGACCGTTACGCCGGGCCGCACACCGTGGAGGTGGCCGCCAGCAAGGCCTGGACGGCGCTGAGCTTCCGCACCGCCAGCAGCGCGCTGGCGCAGGAGACCCAGCCCGGCCGGCCGATGAGCGGCCTGCGCAACCAGCCGCGCTTCATCGCCGCGGGCGGCGGCCTGCCGATCGAAGGCGGAGGCAGCCTGCTGGGCGGCATCGGCGTATCCGGCGCGCCGGGCGGTGAGCAGGACGAGGCCTGCGCGCGGGCGGGGCTGAAGGGCGTGGCCGATCTGATCGAGTTCTGAGCAAGCGTCTTTCGAGTCAGTCGCGCAGCAGCGCCATCACCTCATCGTCCTCGACCTGGGCAAATTCGCGATAGAACTGCCCCACCGCCTCGAAGTCCGCGGGGGCCTGCAGGCACACCACCTCGTCGGCCAGCGCGGCGACCTTCGCGAGCGCGCTCTCCGATGCCACCGGCACCGCGCAGATCAGGCGCGCCGGCCGGCGCTGCCGCAGCCCATGCAGGGCCGCCACCATGGTGGCGCCGGTGGCGAGGCCATCGTCCACCACGATGACGATGCGCCCGGCCGGATCGATCGGCGCGCGCAGCGGCGTGTAGGCGGCGCGGCGGCGCCGGATGGTCTCGAGCTGGCGGCTTTGCTCGGCGGCGATATAGGCCTCGTCGGCGCCCGTCTCGGCCGCGTAAGGTGCCAGGTAGGTCCAGCCGCTCTCATCCACCGAGCCGATCGCCAGCTCGGGCTGCCAAGGCGCCCGCAGCTTGCGCACCAGCACCAGGTCCAGCTCGCCTTGCAGCCGCTCGGCGAGCAGCTTGGCCATCGGCACGGCGCCGCGCGGGATCGCCAGCACCAGCGGGTGCTGGCCGCGATACCCCAGCAGGCGCTCGGCCAACCGGCGCGCCGCATCCTCGCGGTCCGCGAACATGACGGGGTGGGCCATCAGGCCTCGAACAGGCGCGGATCGCGCAGCCTTTGCGCCAGTTCGTCAAGGGGCAGGGCGGTGAGGTCGCTCGCGTGTGCGAGCTGCACATGCCGGGCCACCTGGGGGCTCAGGCGCGCCTTGAGTTCGCCCAGGAAGGGGTTGGAGGCGAACAGCCACAGGCTGTCGTAGCGGCCCTCGGCCAGGCCCTGCGCGAGCCGCTCGGCCAGCTCGTCGGCAAACTGCTGGTGCTGCTTGCGGCGGGCGTCGGTGCGCGGCTCGAAGCGGCTGCCGGCGCTGCTGTGGTCGGAGGCCTCATGGCCGGGCCGGTCGCTGCCCAGTTCGCTGCCCTTCAGGCGGCTTTCCGGGTGATTGTGTTCGGCCAGCACCTCCAGCGGCTGCGCCGGCGAGGCGCGGCCGTACAGGCGTGCCGTCGCGGCGTTGGCAATCAGGATCCATTGCTTCTTCATGTCCGGCTCCTTGCAGCACCTAGCGGCTGCCCTGCCACGAATCTAGTACCGCGGTGGCGTGCGGCATTGCGCCGGCTCAACGGCCGCCGAGCCCGCCTCGCTACGCTGGAGCGGCATAGACAGCTGGAGCACATCATGTTGAAGCTACTGATACCCGTCGATGGATCCGAGCATTCGCAACATGCGATCGAGGCGGTGGCCAAGCTGGCAAAGGCCCAGGCGCGGCTGGAGCTGATCCTGCTGCATGTGGCCAGCCCGCCGGCCTTCTATGGCGAGCTGACGCCCGCCGGCTTCGAGGAGCTGGACAGCGCGGTGCGCGCCAACCAGACGAGCGTGCTGGAAACCGCCACCCGCATGGCCAAGGACTGCGGCCTGAACGTGATCGCCAGCAAGGGCGTGACCGGCATGGTGGCGCCCGAGATCGTGCGCGCGGCGAGCGAAGCCGGGGTGGACCAGATCGTCATGGGCACGCGCGGCATGGGCGCGCTGGGCGGGGTGCTGCTGGGTTCGGTGGCACAACGGGTGGTGCATATGGCCAGCATGCCGGTGCTGCTGGTGAAGTAGCGTCATCGGCATCATGAAGCCCAAGCAGCCACGCCAGGCAAGGCGGCCAAAGAGCGCCACCCGCGTCGAACCGCGCGAGGACGATTTGATCCTGGACCGGCCCGATGGCTATTACTGGCAGGCCGAGCCGGACGGCCCGGCCTTCGGCCCCTTCGAGAGCTATGAACTGGCGCGCGCCGGCCGTCACGCCGGCGAGGAAAGTCTGGCGCCCGGCGAGACCCTGCCCGAGGTCGAAGACGAGATCGGCATGGCCGCCTGGATCGATCCCGAGACCGGGGCGCCGGCCGAAGGCCAGTCGCCCCCGCATCTGTCCGAACCCTGAGCGCGGGCCTGCCGCTCAGGCGCCGGCCACCACGCTGGCCCAGTTGGCACGGCCGATGGCCGGGATCAGCAGCGGCTCGCCCCGGGCCGCCGGCGTGGCCGGGGTCTCACGCAGCTCGCGAGCCATGCCGCTGCGGATGATGCGCACCAGGCTCACCAGCTCGGCCGAGTAGGCTTCGATCAGGTCGTCCAGCGAGAGCAGGCCCAGCAGCTGGTCGCCGCTGCCCTTCACCAGCAGGCGGCGCACGCCGCTGTGCGCCATGGCCTGCATGGCATCGCCGAGTTCGGCGTGCTCGGCGACCAGCACCAGGGTGGTGTGGGCCAGCTCGCCCACACGCAGGTCCTCGCCGCGGGCCTCGCGCGCCAGCGCGTCCAGCACCAGGTCGCGGTCGGTGACGATGCCGCAGACATGCCGGCCCTGCGCTTCGCCGCTGGTGACCACCAGGGCGCCCACATGGTGCTGGCGCATTAAGCGGGCGGCCTCGCCCAGCGAACCCTGCGCGTCAATGCTGACGACCTGCCGTTTGCACATGGTTCCAACTTGCATAGTTCGCTCCATTGGCAGCTGACGCCGCGGCGTCGACATGCGGAGTTTGCGCAGCGCCGGCGGCCAGGCGTTGAGTCGGCTCAACAGCTCGTGCCGGGGCCGCTATCGGCGTCGTCCAGCTGGTGCTCGATGCCGTAGCGCACCAGGGCGGCCAGATTCGGCAGCTGCAGCTTTTCGAGGATATGCGTCTTGTGGCTGCTGACCGTCTTGATGGAAAGGTGCAGCGCGTCGGCGATGTCGATCAGGCGCTGGCCGCCCACCAGGCGCCGCAGCACCTCCAGTTCGCGGTTGCTGAGCTGCTCGTGGCTGGGCGCGGGGAGGGCGCCGCTGAGCTGCTGGATCACGCGTTCGGCCAAGCTGGCCGAGGCGTAGCTGCCGCCCGCGGCCAGCTTGCTGACGGCGCGGGCCAACTCGGCCGAGGCGCTGTCCTTGGTGAGGTAGCCCTGGGCGCCGGCCTTGAAGGCGCGCAAGGCGTACTGCTCCTCGGCGTGCATGCTCAGCACCAGCACGCGCGTGGCCGGAAACTCGGCCCGCACCCGGGCGATCAGCTCCAGGCCGCTCATGCCCGGCATGGAGAGGTCGGCGATCATGACGTCGGCGGCGTGCCGGCCCAGGCTGGCCAGCGCCTCGTGGCCGGAGCTGGCCTCGTCCACCGTCCAGCGTGCGTCGTAGGCCTGCAGGATGCGCCCGAGGCCCTCGCGCACCATGGCATGGTCGTCGACCAGCAGCAGCCGCAGCGGCATGGCCAGCGGGGCATCGAAGGCGCGCGTCATGCTGGCTCTCCCGCGCGCTGCGGGTCGGCTGGCTGGCCCAGCGGCAGCAAGACCCGCACGCGCGCGCCGCCGGCGGGCCCCTGGTCCAGCAGCAGGCTGCCGCCCAGCAGAGCAGTGCGTTCGCTCATGCCCAGCAGGCCAAAGGCATCGTCGCGGTTCGGCAGGGGGCTGGGAAAGCCGCGGCCATCATCCTGCACCGTCAGCTGCAACTGCTGGCCGACATGGTGCAGGGCGATCCAGACCCGCCGCGCCCGCGCGTGCTTGCCGACATTGCTGAGCGCCTCCTGCACAATGCGGTAGAGCGCGGTGGCCATGCGGTGATCCGCCGGGGGCTCGCTGTCGTCGAGCTCCACGCTCACGTCCAGCCCGAGCCGGCGCCCCGACTCGCGCGCCAGCCATTCGATCGCAGCGTTCAGGCCCAGGTCGTCGAGCATCAGCGGCCGCAGGTCTGCGGCAATCCTGCGCATCGCCGCGACGACGCCATCCAGGGTCTGCAACATGGCCTGCAACTGCTTCTGGCTGGCGCGCCCGTGCAGTTCCTCGCTCAAGCCCATCAAGCCCATCTTCAGGGCCGAGAGGCGCTGGCCCATTTCGTCGTGCAGCTCGCGCGAGATGCGGCGGCGTTCCTCCTCGCGCGCGTCGATCAGGCTGCCCGAGAAACGCCGCAGCGCATCGCCGGAGCGCCGCAGCGCCAGCGCCAAGCCATCCCGCTGTGTGGATTCCTGTTCCATCGTCGACCTCAGCGCCCGGCTCGTCGTGAGCAGGGCGCAGCAGCTTGGAAGTTGCACCCAAGGCCGCGGCGTGGATTTGACCTGGCGCAAGCGCATCGGGTTTGCGAAGGCCAGGGCGCGCGCTAGGAATATTCCGAACCCGGCTCGGAATGCGCGCATGCCGGGCCGCGCCTTGCGCCGATGGCGCCGGTCCGGCCGATCGCCGATGCTTGCTGCAGGCCTTCAAAGTCTTGCGGGAACGCGGGAGTTCTCATGTACGCCACGGCATCCGGATCCGACTTGATGCGCGCTTTCGCGCCGCAGCGAACCGCCAGGGATGCGCCGCTGCCGCACAGCCTGTCCGATCTGCTGAGGCTGCTCGGCGCGGCCCGGCAGGTGGGGGCCGCCAGCGACGGCTTCCCGCTGGCGCTGCGTCAGCTGCGCGCCGACGCGGCGCTGTTCCACGAGGGCGCCGGCGTGGAGTGCATCTACTTCGTGCAAAGCGGTGCCTTCAAGCGCGTGCGCACCGCCGAGGACGGCTACGAGCAGGTGCTGGGCTTTGCCTTGCGCGGCGACTTGCTGGGCTTCGATGCGATCTGCCTGGGCCGGCATCCCACCGCGGCGATCGCGCTGGAGGACGCACGCGTATTCGCCCTGCAGGTGCAGGATCTGGCAGGCCTGGCGGCGTCGCTACCGGCCTTCGAGCCGCTGCTGCAAAAGGCCACCAGCCTGGAGCTGCAGCGCCAGGGCGAGGTGCTGCAGCTGATGGCGGCGGTGGCGGCCGAGGTCCGGCTGGCGCGCTTCCTGCTACAGCTGTCGGCGCGCATGCAGCTGATGGGTCAGTCGGCGCGGCGCTTGTACCTGCGCATGTGCCGGCGCGATATCGCCAGCCATCTCGGCGTTGCCCACGAGACCGTCAGCCGCTCGTTCACGCTGCTGGCCGATTGGGGCTGCCTGCGCGTGGACAACCGCGAGGTGGAAATCCTGGACATGGGCTTGCTGCGGCAGCTGGCGTCGAGCACGCGCGGCAGCTTGGACCTGCAGGCGGAGCGACTGGCTGGCCATGCCTGACTACCCGGGCGGGCGCCCGAAGTGAGTGCGGCAGCGCCACGGCCATGCATAACAGCAAGCCACGTCAGCGCAGCGCCGGGCAGCCTGCGGCCGCCCTGGCGGGCTTGAGCCTGCTGACGCTGCTGGGCCTGCTCGTGATTGCCGGCCCCGGCCTGGAAAGCCTGCTGGCCCTGGACGAGGCCGCCGGCCCATGGCTGCGCGCCCGGTTTCCTGAAGAGCTGTTGACTTGGGTAGCGGTGTTCTCTGACGCGCACCGCCCGCGCGGCCTGCTGCTGATGTGCGCCGCGGCCGCGCTCCTGATGGCCTGGCGGCGCGCTCCTGGGGCCGCGCTGTGGCTCATGCTGGTGGTGGCGGGCGGCTCCCTGTTCAATCACGGCCTGAAGCAATGGATAGCGCGCCCGCGCCCCGGTGAGACGCCCGCCCCCTGGGAGCACAGCGACTTCAGCTTTCCCAGCGGCCATGTGGCGAGTGCCACCATCTACTACGGCATGCTGGCGGCCTGGGCATGCACCCAGGTGCGCAGCCGGCGCGCGCGCCTGCTGATCGTGCTGGCCGCAGCCGCCATGATCGCGCTGGTGGGCCTGAGCCGGGTGGCGCTGGGCGCGCACTACCTCAGCGATGTGCTGGGTGGCGTGCTGGTGGGGCTGCCCTGGCTGATGCTGTGCCAGGCGCTGGCGCGGCGGCTGCATCGCTGAGAAACCGGAGGCGTGACGATGATGGAGACCAAGGGCGGACAACCGCGCTTGCGGCCCTGGTGCAGCATGTGCCAGCCGGCGCCGAGCGCCGGCCAACTGCGCATTCACGTGGCCTGCTGCGGTGTCTGTCGCACCGATCTGCACCTGCTGGACGGCGAGCTGGCGTTTCCGGCGCATGCCCTGGTGCCGGGCCATGAGATCGTCGGGCCGGCCGCGAGAACCTCTGTCCGGACGCCCGCTTCACCGGCTGGCAGATCGAGGGCGGCTATGCCCAGCATGCGCTGGCCGATGCGCGCCATGTGTTGCGCTGCCCGAGCGCTACAGCGATCTGGAGGCAGCGCCGCTGCTGTGCGCGGGGCTGATTGGCTGGCGCGCCTATGCGGCGGCCGGGCCGCAGGCGCGCCGCATCGGCTTGCACGGCTTTGGCGCGGCGGCCCATCTGCTGGCCAGTTGGCGGTGCAGCAGGGGCGCGTCACCCCGTACCCGCTGGCGCAGGCCAACCAGGCGCTCGCCGACCTGCGCAGCGGGCGCCTGGTGGGCGCCGCGGTGCTGCAGTGCGGCTGATCCCGTTCAGCTGAGCTCGAAGCCGCCGGCTGGTGCCCGCGGCTCACCCAGCGCGGCCCGGATCGCATCCTCCACGGTGTCCAGGGGCACGATCTGCAGGGCTGCGCGCTCGGCCTCCGAGAGCTCGCGCAGGTCCTTGAGATTGCGCGCCGGCAGCAGCACCGTCTTGAGCCCGGCGCGCTGCGCCGCCAGCAGCTTTTCCTTGATGCCGCCGACCGGCAGCACCAGGCCGCGCAGGCTGATCTCGCCCGTCATCGCGAGTTCGTGATGCACCGGGCGGTGCGTGAACAGCGAGGCCAGCGCGATGAACATCGCCACGCCGGCGCTGGGCCCATCCTTGGGAATCGCACCGGCCGGCACATGCACATGCACGTCGATGCCCTCGAACTGCTCGGCCGGAATGCGCAAGGCCTGGGCCTGCGCCTTCAGCAGGGTGAGCGCCGCCTGGGCGCTTTCCTTCATCACATCGCCGAGCTGGCCGGTGAGGATCAGGCGGCCGCTGCCGGCCGCGCGGGTGGCCTCGATGAAGAGGATGTCGCCGCCCACCGGGGTCCAGGCCAGGCCGGTGGCCACGCCGGTGACGCTGCTGCGCAGGGCCTGCTCGCGCTCGTACTTGGCCGGGCCCAGGATGGCGTCGAGGTCGACAGCGTCGATCGCCACCGCCGCGGTCTGGCCCTCGGCGACGCGCAGCGCCACATGGCGCAGGCAGCGGCCGATCTCGCGCTCCAGTTGGCGCACGCCGGCCTCGCGCGTGTAGTCGGCCACCAGGGCGCGCAGCGCCGCCTCGCTGAGCGCGCATTGCGCGGCGCTCAGGCCGTTGAGCTCGCGCTGGCGCGGCAGCAGGTATTTGGTGGCGATGTTGAGCTTTTCCTCCTGCGTGTAGCCGGGCAGGTCGATCACCTCCATGCGATCACGCACCGGCGGCGGGATCTGGTCCAGCACATTGGCGGTGGCGAGGAAGACCACGCGGCTGAGGTCGAAGGGCACGCCCAGGTAGTTGTCGCGGAAGCTGTTGTTCTGCTCGGGGTCCAGCACCTCCAGCAGGGCGGCGGAGGGGTCGCCATGGGCGCTGGCGCTGAGCTTGTCGACCTCGTCCAGCATCATCACGCAGTCGCGCGCGCCGGCGCGCTTGAGCCCCTGGATGATGTTGCCAGGCAGCGCGCCGATATAGGTGCGGCGATGGCCGCGGATCTCGGCCTCGTCGTGCACGCCGCCCAGCGAGACGCGCACAAAGGGCCGCTGCAGCGCGCGTGCGATGCTCTGGCCCAGCGAGGTCTTGCCCACGCCCGGCGGGCCCACGAAGCAGAGGATGGGCGCACGCCCCTGCGGGCTGAGCTTGCGCACCGCAAGGAATTCGACGATGCGTTGCTTCACCCGCGCCAGGCCATGGTGCTCGGCCTCCAGGGTGTGGCGCGCCGCCGCCAGGTCGATGGGGGTGTCGGCAGGCAGCGCCCAGGGCAGCTCGACCATCCAGTCCAGGTAGCTGCGCAGCATCGAGTACTCGCTGGAAGACTCGGGCATCTGGCGCAGGCGCTGCAACTCCTTGCGGGCGTGCGCCTCGGTGTCGGCCGGCATGCCGGCCTTGGCGATGGCCTCCTCCAGCCGGCCGACTTCCTCGTCCACCGCATCGGTCTCGCCCAGCTCCTGCTGGATGGTGCGCAGCTGCTCGCGCAACAGGTAGCGGCGCTGGCGGTCGTCGATCTGTTCCTTGGTGCGTTCGCCAATTTCCCTGGACAGGCGCAGCACCTCGATGCGGTGCGAGAGCAGCTTGAGCAGCTTGGCGATGCGCTCCTGGCAGGAGGGCAGCTCCAGCAGGGCCTGCTTTTCCGCCACCTCGGCGTCGATCACGCTGGCGGTGATGTCGGCCAGCTCGGCCGCACCGCGCGTGGCCTGCAGCGCGTGCACCAGCTCGGCGGGCACGCTGGGCAGCAGCGCCAGCAGCTCCATGGTGCGCTCGCGCAGCTGCATCGCCAGGGCCTCGGACTCGGGGCTGCGCTCGTCGCATTCCTCCAACGGCTCGATGCGGGCGCAGAGGAAGGGATGCTCTTCGCCCTCGGCCGGGCCGAGGATGCGAAAGCGCTGCAGGCCGCGGCAAACCGCGTGGTGCTGGTCCGATTGCGCGCTCACGTGATGCACCACCGTGGCCAGGGTGCCGACCGCGCATAGCGCCTCCAGCGACGGGTCGTCGTCGCTGGCGTTCTTTTGCAGCACCAAGCCCAGCGGCAGTCCGCCGGCCATGGCCTGCTGCAGCGCCGCCACCGACTTGCTGCGGCCCACCGTGATGGGCGACATGACATGCGGAAACAGCACCAGATTTCGCATCGGCAGCAGAGCGATCAGGGTGGGCGAGGGCGGGTTGGGGTCGGCCATGGCGGACTCCTCGGTTGTTCGGTCAATACATCTCGGGGGCTGCGGCCGCTTCATGTGCGGCCGTTTCGGGCTGGCGACGCACCGTCACCACCAGGCAATCGGTGGCCAGTACCAGGCTGGCAATGGAGGCGGCGTTCTGCAAGGCCAGGCGGGTGACCTTGGCGGGGTCGATCACGCCCATTTCCAGCATGTCGCCATAGGTCTGGGTGGCGGCGTTGTAGCCATAGGCGGGGGCCTCGGCGGCATCGACCTGGTGCAGTACCACCGAGGCTTCCACGGCGGCATTGCCGACGATGCGCCGCAAGGGCTCCTCCAGCGCGCGCTGCACGATGCGGATGCCGGAGGCCTGATCGAGATTGGGCGCCTGCAGCTGCTTGAGTACCTTGCGCGCCCGCAGCAGCGCCACGCCGCCGCCCGGTACGATGCCTTCTTCCACGGCGGCTCGCGTGGCATGCAGCGCGTCCTCCACGCGCAGCTTGCGCTCCTTGAGCTCGGTCTCGGTGGCGGCGCCGACCTTCACCAGGGCCACGCCACCGGCCAGGCGGGCAATGCGGTCATCGAGCTGCTTGCGCTGGTAGTCGCTGCTGAGGTTCTCGCGTTCGCGCTTGAGGGCCGCGATGCGTGCCGCGATGGCCTGCTTGTCGCCGGCGCCGCCGATCAGGGTGGTGCTGTCCTTGCCCACCTCAACGCGGCGCGCATGGCCCAGATGTTCCAGCGTCAGGCCGGCCAGGCCCTGGCCCAACTCGGCCGACACCAGGGTGCCGCCGGTGAGAACCGCCATGTCCTGCAGCAGGGCCTTGCGCTGTTCGCCAAAGCCGGGCGCCTTCACCGCGCAGGTCTTGACGATGCCGCGCATGCTGTTGATTACCAGCGTGGCGAGCGCGTCGGCCTCGACGTCCTCGGCAATCACCAGCAGGGGCACGGCCGCCTTGGCGGCGGCCTCCAGCAGCGGCACCAAATCCTTGAGGGCCGAGAGCTTCTGGTCGCACAGCAGGATGGCGGCCTCCTCCAGCACCGCCATCTGCTTCTCGAGGTTGTTGACGAAGTAGGAGGAGAGGTAGCCGCGATCGAATTGCAGGCCCTCGACCATCTCCAGCTCGCTGCTGATGCCGGTGCCGTCCTCGATCGAGACCGCGCCCTCGCGGCCGACCTTGTCCATGGCGCGCGCGATCAGTTCACCGATCGAACGGTCGTTGTTGGCCGAAATGCTGGCGACATGGGCGATCTCCTGCGAGCTGGTGCTGGGCTGGGCCAGCACCTTGAGCTGCGCCACCACGGCTTCCACGGCCAGGTCGATGCCGCGCTTCAGATCCATCGGGTTCATGCCCGCCGCCAGGTATTTGAGCCCTTCCTGGATCATCGCGTGGGCCAGCACGGTGGCGGTGGTGGTGCCGTCGCCGGCCATCTCGCTGGTGCGCGCGGCCACCTCACGCAGCAACTGGGCGCCCAGGTTCTCGAACGGATCCTCCAGCTCGATGGCCTTGGCCACCACCACGCCTGAGTTGACGATCTGCGGCGCTCCGAACTCTCGCTCCAGGATGACGGTGCGGCCGCGCGGGCCCAATGTGAGTTTGACCGCATCTGCCATTGCATCGATGCCACGGCGGATCTTTTCACGTGCCTGGTCGTGGAACAGCAGTTGTTTGGCGGGCATGGCGGACTCCTCGGTTTGTCGCATCCACCAAATCAATCTAGCCAGACCGATTCGCCCCACCTTGAGCGGAAGCAACGCGCGAGGACTTTGCTAGAAACTCACCAGCGCGCGCTCAGTTCGAGCGCAAACAGGCCAGGCGCCACCACCGGTACGAGTGCGACACCGCGCTCACGCATCGGCGCGACGAGCCACCAGCTCGATGCACCGGCGAGCGCGGCGCTGGCGGCGACGTCGGCCCAACGATGGCGATCCGCTCGCACGCGCGTCCAGCCGACGTAGCTCGCGCTCATGGAAACGCCGAGAACGATGCACCGTGCGCTGCATCGAGCCATCGCGAATGCGCTTCTCGACGGGCGGCGAGCGCTGCGGGTTGAATATCTGTTGGGGCGCGCTGTGGCGCCGGACGGGGTCAACGACTCCGCAAAGCCTTGCCCGTCAACGCACTGAGCTGGGATCGGGGGCAGCCCATGGATCAAGCATTGTTCAGCTTCGAAGCACTCACGAGGTTTGCATGACTGCAGGAACCTGGACGGTCACATCAGAGACGCAAGTCGACGGCCTTGTCCGGCGAGGCGTCCTGATCGGTCGCTACGCGAGCGAGGCGGAGGCCAGACAGAACTTTGTCAGGCTGGTCGGCCTTGAGCCGCAAGTGGCGGCACCGGGGGTACGGTGGTCGGAGACGACGGAAGCGTTGATCGCCAGAGAGGCGTGGAACGCAATCACTTGCGAACATGTGGCGAGACGCGACCTCTTCGCGTTTGCCCGCTTGGACCTTCCCGAACCCCCGTGAACCACCAGGGATCACGAAATGACGACCTTTGACGAAAGGCTTCGGGCCCTTTCCTGGGCCCGGGATCTGCTGCGAGACATGGCCGCGGACGAGTCCATGCACTCGGACGTGCGCGAACTTGCCGCGTGGCGGCTGACTTCGTACCCCCAACTTTCTGACATCGAAAGCCGCCTTCTGAATCTCCACGGCTTTGCGCTATTGCTGTCTGTCCGAAGCATCGAACGAACCAGGGCACTGCTAGACGATCTGTCCTCGCAGGGGGTAACGGAGTTGGCCGTTCGGGTGCAGCACATCGCACGGCATTTCCCAGTGAGCCGGGAAATGAGCTCCGCCATCCGAAGTCCCAACGACGCGCGGGCTTGGGCGGCGATGTATCTCGACCGCCCACCAGGCCGTATGGGACTGCTCCGACTTGCGCAGCCTGAGCGCATAAGCGCCGCCAGCCGTTGTCGTCGTAGGCAGCGGCGTGAGGCCTTGCGCCGACTGCGGCCAGCGCTGCAACGACTGCAGCGTGACACCAGCGTGCCGGTTATGGCGCGGTCTGAGGCGCACCGATTGCTACTAACCATGCCAAGCAATCGTCAGCTTGGCCGGCGTTTGCATGACATGACCATTCGAGATGTCAACGAAGGATTTCAAGCGCTGCAGCGCGCCTGCCAACTCTTGCAGGCAATCATTGACGGCACGTTCCCGGCGAGTCTGCGCCAACAAGCCGCTGCCCAGCGCCTTAGTCGGCATCTCCCAAGCGGTGAGTGGTTTCCTGTGAATGGGATTGCAACAGAGCACCGACAGGAATGGGTGGACGCGCTGTTCCTGAAGCCGTCGCGCCCGTTCCGCAAGGAGCTTGGAAGGACCCCTGGCTAACTGAACTGGTGAGGATGTTCTCATCGACCCCGACGCGGTCACGCTTCCTCAAGAGATATGAACATGGCAATGCTGAAAAAATGCCAAGGGCCATCAGCGACCAGCATCGTGAAACGCGGCCGCGTGGTGACCTTGCCGCCCTCGATGGCGACCTGCCAGCTTGGCCAGCGGCTGTACTTCTGCAAGACAACGAAGGGCATTCTGATGACTGTTATGCCGAAACGAACTTGGAACGGTCGATTGCTGTCGACGCGAGTGCGTCGCGCCGTACGCACTCTTGCTGCATTTGGTCCGCGGGCCGTTGTGAATCCATGCAACGAATTGCTACGCCAGCGTGCACGGGCAGCGTCGCAGGAAGGATGAAATGAAAATTCAGCTTGCCTCTGATTTGCATCTCGAGTTTGAGCGGCCCAGGTCGCCGGCGCGGATCATCGAGCCCGCGCCAGGTGCCGACGTACTGGTTCTTGCGGGCGATATCCACAAAGGCGCCAGAGCTGTCGAAACCTTCGCCGATTGGCCAGTACCTGTGGTGCTGGTTGCTGGCAATCACGAGTTCTACGGCCGCGACTGGCGGCGTACGCGCGATGAACTCCAGCGCGCTGCAGCTGGAACCTGCGTGCAGTTCCTCGACAACGACTCCTTCGCCCTGGATGGCGTGAGGTTTCTTGGCGCCACGCTGTGGACGGACTTCAAGCTCAATGACGTCCCCCAGTCGACGGCAATGGCTGAAGTCGCGCAAGGGCTAAATGACTATTTAGCGATTCTCCATCAGGGAGTGCCACTTAGAGCCGCGGAAACGCTGGCAGATCACCTAGCCTCTCGAGCCTGGCTGGAGGCAGCACTTGCCAAGCCCTGGCCCGGTGCCACAGTCGTCGTAACGCACCATGCGCCGCATCCGTTGAGCGTTCATCCGCGTTATGCGGAGAGCCGAATCAACCCTGGCTTCGCCAGTGACTTGACGGAGCTATTGCGGCAAGCAGATCTCTGGCTCCATGGTCACGTTCACGACAGCTTTGACTATGAGGTCGCTGGGTGCAAAGTGCGGGCCAACCCCGCAGGCTACGGGCGTCCCAGCCAAGGCCTCGAGAACCGACAGTTCGATCCCCATCTCGTGATTGAGGTCGACGCATGAGCATGCTCCGCGGCGTCGAGATGCGCGAAGCACTTCGTGACGCTCGTAAACGCAACGGGCGGGTCTGCCGAGGGCTTCGAGCGCTGATTTGGGACCGCAGCAGCAAATCGTTGGAGGCGCGATGAAGAAGACGCGCACGCGCGGATACTGGAATCTGCGAGTCATCGTGTTCGACCAAGGAGCGGGCTCCAAGAGCGCGGTTCATGAGGTCTACTACTCAGCCGATGGGACGTTGAAAGGCTATTCATCACACCCGGCTGTGCTGATGTGGACCGGGGATGACGAGCCCGGCACTGGTCAGCGCGGCCTCAAGATGTTTCGCCGAGCACTGGCGGAGCCAGCGATTAATGCTGTGGAATTCGCGCTGTGAACGGCGGGGGCAGTCTCCGTATGTTGACACCAGCATGCTCGCGGACGAGCGGCCGACGTGTTGCGAAAGGCGCAGAGTCGCGCGATGAGGCTGCTGGGCGGAGCTCGCTCGTATGTCGCTATGCGCGGACCCCGCCATGCTCGGAGCGAAGTGAATCCTGAGGAGGGACGTTTGAGGGCGATTTTCTTGGACTTCGACGGCGTCTTGCACCCTTCAGGTGGAGATCCGGGCCGTGTCATGCCATTTGAATGGTTTCCCATTCTTGCTGCTCTCCTACAGGAGTGGCCAGACGTAAGGTTGGTCGTGCACTCAAGCTGGAGGGAGGTGCACTCGGCGGACTACCTTCGCGAGTTCCTGGGCCCGCTCGGAAGCAGATTCCTTGGGGCCGTCCCACCTGGGCCGAGAGGTCGTGCCGTCCAAGACTTCCTACGCCTGGAGGTTCGGATCACCAGCTACATCGTCTTGGACGACATGCCAGCTGAATTTCCTGCGGGCCTCGAAGATTCGCTCATTGTGTGCGACCCCTTGAGCGGGATCTCGGGACAAGCCGTTAGGGATCAGATACGTCGCTGGCTGGAAAGCACAGAGAGCAAGCGGGCGAGCGATGGGTAGATTGCCCGCTTGCAGGCTGGGTGAGTTCGGGCGCTTGGGGGCCGACGCCACTCCGACAGCTGTTTCAGGTTGAGCCGCGTCATTCGCGGGCACCGCTCTGAACGATGGCAACCGCGAATGGCAGTCATTGAGCGCAGATATCCTTGACCGATCGCTTCACCCTCGACACCCATCGCTCGGTCACCATCGGCCGGGAGTGGCTAGATGCGACTGCTGGACTGGGCTCGCTCGTGCGTCGCAATGCGCAACGCGCGCTCCCACGTCACGCCGACGGCGAATTGAATTCTGATAGGGGCAATTGAGGGCGATACTGAAAAAGTGATGTTGTAGCTGACTTGGGAATCTATTGTGGGCCGCTACTTGCGCTCCTTGGCTGCACGGGCATGTGCTTCCATTCCTCCGCCCCGTTTCCATTCAGCGAATCCACCATGCAGGATGCGAACGTTCTCGATGCCTGCCAAGCGAAGCGCCATTGCAGATTGGGCCGAGAAGGACCCAGTGTTGCAGTAGAGCAGGATGGTCTTGTCCTTGGGCAGCGTCGCGCGCTCGGCAAAGACCCGGCGCCATTCGATGTTCACCGCGCCGGGAATGTGCTGCTTGGCGAACTGACCGGCGTCGCGCACGTCGATGACGTGCAGGCGTTTCCAGTCGTCGGCCGGAATCTGCTCCGTCATGATGGAACCGCTGTTGTAGTCCAGGAAGTCGAAGTAGCTGTTCAGTGCCTCCGTGGTGGCCTTGTCGGTGACGGCGATGCGATCAGGCTGAGCTTGACCTGATTCGTGGGCTGTTTGCCGAGCTACGCGCATGACGCATCGCAAAAAGCAAGGCCCTCATTTGTCCTTGCTGGCTCCGCAGTTTTCGCGCTCGCTGCCGATGCCACCGTACGATCAGTCACGCACTTTCCAGTAGGTCCGGTATGAATGGTGAACTGAGCTTTTGTACGGTCGCATGGATTGAAACCGGGCGGAGAAAGGTCGCACTGCGCATGGAGGATGGCTCGTTTCGCTTGGCGGACATTCATGACGACTACTTGCCGACACTTGGTGATCGGCTACGCGGGAATTTTTCCGATGCTGACCCAGTGACGGTCACGACGACGCAGCCAACGGCTGCGGTCTGCCTGACCGTCCACCAGAGCGGCGGCTCGCTCAGCGAACTGCGTGCCTGCGCGTAGCAGAGGTTAAGCCGGAATCAATTGATTAGGCACAGCCTCAAAAGGCCACACTGACCGTGGCGCGAGTCCCCTTGTGTAACTGGGCCGGGAGCTAATTTCCACTGCTACCCGAAAAATGCGACCCAGGCCAGAAGGACGCGTCAAATCTCGCCGCGGAATCCCGTCAGTGGCCTGAACGTCGGCGCGCGATGGACAGGTGCGCAGGGACTCAACGCCATGCCACCCTGTTGCGTCCGGCTTCCTTGGCCTGGTACAAGGCCTCGTCCGCCCGGATGACAGCCTCCTCCTCGTTCTTGTCCTCGGCAAGGATGGCGGACGCGCCGATGCTGACGGTCACCGGCGCGCCCGTGATGGAGACCGACGCCGCGATGGCACTTCGAACCTTCTCGGCGATGACTCGAGCGCCGGCAAGGTCCGTGTCGGGCAGTATGGCCAGGAATTCTTCGCCGCCATAGCGGGCTGCAAGGTCGGTGGCACGCACCGTGGCTCGCAGCACCTCCGCCAATCGCCGCAACACTTGGTCGCCGGACTCATGGCCGTAGCTGTCGTTGATCTTCTTGAAATGATCGATGTCGATGAACAGCACGGCATAGCTGCTGCCGGTGCGCTTCTGGCGCAGGAACTCCTGGCGCAGCCGGTCGTTGGCGGCATAGCGGTTCTGCAAGCCGGTCAGCACATCGGTGCGGCTAAGGCGTTCAAGCTCCTGGTTCGCTGCCTTGAGCGAGGCGGTCCGCGCCGCGACTTCCTGCTCCAGCTGCCGCATATGCGACTGCCGGCTCTGCTCCAGGGCCAGCTCGGCCTGCTTGCGTTTCGTGATGTCCAGAATGCTGCCGCGCAATTCGCAGACGCGGCCGGCCGCGTCGAAGAGCGGCTTTCCCTTCAGGTTGACCCAGACGATGGAGCCGTTGGCGTGGTTGACTTGCAGTTCCAGGTCATAGGCTTCGCCGCTCCGGGCTGCCTCCTCGCCGGCGGCCTTCAACTGCTCCCAACACGGCACAGAAAATAGCGTGCCTCGTTGACTTGGGAACGGCGGGACGTTCTGCCCGAACAGTTCGTGGATCGAGTCTGAGACGACCAGCTCCTTGGTTCGTAGGTCATGGCGCCAGACGCCAAAGCCCGCGGCGCGCTCGATTGCCGTGATTTCGGCCGCGCGTGCGGCCAGCAACTGTGCGGTCTCGCCGATGGCCTGGGCCACTTCGGCGGACTCCTCGATTTCCAGCTGGGGCATGGGCGCCAAAGCGCCTTCGCGCATCGCCAGGGCCGGGGCGGTCAGCCCCCGTACCGACACCGCAATCTTTCTGGCCACGAACCAGGCTAGGCCGAGGCCAATGGCCAGCAGCGCCGCCATGCCGAAACCCAGCCAGGCAAGCCTGAGCATCAGGGCGCGTTCGAGCGAAGCTGCAGGAATTCCGATGCCAACGCTCCAGCCGGTCGCTGCCGAGCGGCTCCAGACGGACAAGGTCGGTATGCCTTCACGGGTGATCGTCCGCATCCCGCCTTCGGGAATCTGTCGGATCTGCTGGATGTATTCGGCCGTGCCCTTTTGCCCGACGAACTTCTCGGGCGAATGGGTCCGAGCGACGATGGTTCCCTCGGGGTCGAACACCGCCGAAACAAGGTCCGGCGAGAAGTGCTGCGCCGCCAGAATGCTGTTGAGATCGCTGGGAAGCAGACCGACGGACAGCACAAAGGCAACCTTGCCGCCCACCAGCACCGGCACATCGACACTGATGACCGGCTGGCGCAATGCGCCGCCGACGTACAGACCGGAAACGACTGGGCGCGCGGTGATGAGGACCTGCCGCAACACCTCCGGGTTGCCGTGTTGAGGCAGCGGTGTGCCGATGTCGCGCAGCGTGTTCAGGATCTGCTGGCCACTCGGGTCGCTGACGACGACATTCATGCCGACCTGCGTGGAAGCGATGACGTCGCGTGCAAGTTGGTGGAACTCTTTGAAGTCGCTGCGGCGCAAGACTCTGGACGCGGCAAGCGTCTGAGCCGTCGCCCTGGCAATGAAAAGCCGTCCATCGACCGCCTGCGCCATGGCCCTGGCCCGGGCGATCATGTCCTGCTGCAACTGGACCATGCCGTCCGCGTACTCGAGCGCGAAGAGTACGCTGGTGCCGATCATGCCGGGCAGCAGGCACGCGAGCACCAGCCAAGTCAGGACGGTGCGAATCCGCCACCGCGACGGACGGGCGGGCAACTGTGAAGATGACATCTGCGAGAGTGGGCCGGCGCTGCGGATGCAGGGCCGGTCCCAACGACCTTGTTTTGCTAGTTGTAACTGCAGATCATTTCACGACTAGCGTAGGCGCAACAGCCTCTGTGTGAGTCTGGCGCGACAACAGCGCTATGCCGCATCGGTGCGTTCACTGGCGCAGGCCGCATCCTCGGCTTCGATGCAGAAACGTTCGCGTCCAGCGGCTTTGGCGGCGTAGAGCCGGTCGTCGGCGCGCTTCCAGGGCTATCTGCTGGGGCGGCCGGTACCGATCGAGCAGCTGGAGCTGCAGCTGGCCGGCGCGGTGCCGGCCGAGGCCGCCGATTGAGCGGCTAGCCGCGCGCCTTGACGGACAAGTCGCGCTGTGGCCGGACCAAGGCGTGGTACCTGTTCTCTGCGATATCTAGCACGAACAGGGCCTTGAGCATCCGGTCGGTGCTGCGGTCTTGCCCGAGCACATAGCGCTGGAGTGCACGGCTATACAGTTCCCTGGCCGACATCAGGCGCAAGCAGGTGCGTTGCGCGTCGCTGGATTGCATGATGTTGTGGGTCATCGCCTTCTCCCTGATCTTGGCAAACGTGGCGGGATCACGGGTCCAGTCGTGACTGACCATGTCACCGCGAATGCCGATCGAATGGAACATTAGGCCTTGCGGGACGAGCAGATATTGATCAGCGTCAGCGTCAAGCGCGCTCGTTTCCCGCATGGGGGCGTTGCTTGTTGCTGCCCATCGGCCGAGGTAGCATCCAGTCAACGGTTAGCTGCGTGACGCTGAGTTGCGGCGGTGTTGGCGCTTGCCACCGGGCAAGCAGCAAAGGGATGGAATGCCTCAGCAAGCAACCGGGCGCATTCAGCGAGTCCCACTACATGGCCTACTTCACCAATCAGCAGTTGCAATCGGCTATCGCGCAACTTGATCAGGCGATTTACAACCACGAGCAGTGGTACAAAAACCTGCTCCGCGTGTTGATTGCCCATGTACCGCCGGATGCGCCCGACATGTTGCCCGATGCGCATCGCCGCTGTCGCTTCGGACAGTGGTACGAGAGCCTGCCGGCGGCGTTCTTGAACGATCACCAGACCTTTGGCTCCTTGGGGCAGGCGCACGAGAAGATGCATGCCAAGGCGCACGGCCTGCTTCAACGCGTCGTCGATGAGCTGCCCATTTCGTCCAGCGACTTGGATCAATTCACCAATGTGCTGGACCGGATGCGGCTGGAGGCCCAGGCGCTGCGGCATGAACTCGCCGACCTGGCTTCCAACCGAGATCCCCTCACCGGCGCCAGAACGAGGGCTGGCCTGCTGGTGGATCTGCGCGAACAGCATGCGCTGGTACGACGAGGCGTGCAGCCTTGCGCGTTGATCATGCTCGACATCGACCATTTCAAACTCGTCAACGACGAGCACGGGCACATGGCGGGGGACGCGGTCATCGTCTCGCTGGTGCAATGCGTGCAAACGCTGCTGCGACCGTACGATCGAATTTACCGATACGGTGGGGAGGAGTTCCTGCTCAGCCTGCCCAATACGAACCTGGATCAGGCCGCCGGCGTGGCCCATCGAATGTGCGCTGCAATTGCGGCTCAGAGCATTCGGATTGACAACGCGGGCCATTCCGTCCATGTGACCGCGTCCCTTGGCGTTGCGTTGATCGAACCCCCGCTGTCGGTCGAAGATGCCATCGATCGTGCCGACAAGGCGATGTTCGAGGCCAAGGCAGCCGGCCGCAACCGCGTGGCTGTTGCGGCTTGATGATGCCGCGTTGAGGCCCCGGCCCGCGCGTCACGGGACGGACAGGGCATCGAGGGTCTCGATGCAGAAGCGATCGCGCCCGCCGGCCTTGGCGGCGTACAGCAGATCGTCGGCGCGCCTGGCGAGTTCGCGCGGCGTCAGCCCGGGCTCGCCGCGATAAAGCACCACGCCGATGCTGGTGCTGACATGGACGGACCGGTTTTCCAGCACAAAGGGCGTACGCATCGCCTCAACGATATTGCCTGCAATGGTGACGGCATCGACCGGCGCGGACAGTTGCTCGCCGATGACGGCGAACTCGTCGCCGCCGGGGCGGGCCACGATGTCGGCGCCGCGCAGGCTGCGCGACAGCCGGCCGGCGAAGCCGCGCAGCAGCAGGTCGCCGGCCAGGTGGCCGAGGCTGTCGTTGACCTGCTTGAAGCCGTCCAGGTCCAGCAGCAGCAGGGCCATCGTGCCGCCCACGCTTTGGCAGCGCTGCACGGCCTCATGCGCGCGCTGCTCGAAGCCGGCACGGTTCAGGAGGCCGGTGAGGCTGTCGGACTGGCTCAGCTCGATCAGTTGGCGCTCCTCCTGCTTCTGCGCGGTGGTGTCCAGAATCATCGCCACAAAGCCCAGCACCTCGCGGCCGTCGTCGGCGAACTGGGGCAGGTAGCTGGCGCGGTAGCAGCGGTAGCCTTCGCGCGTGGTGATCTCGCTGTCGAAACTCACGGTCTCGCCGGCCAGCGCGCGTCGGATGTGCGGTGCGGCCTCACCGTACGCGCCCGCGCCAATCACCTCGCGGACGGTGAGGCCCAGCAGCTCGTGGCGCGGCCGGCCAAAGGCGCGCTCGTAGGCCCGGTTGATGAAGCGATAGCGCTCGTCCGCGCCGACATAGGACACGCGCATGGGCAGTTGATCGGTGATGCTGCGCAGGCGCTGCTCGCTCTGACGCAACGCCTGTTCGGCACGGCGGCGCGGCGTGATATCGCTGGCCAGGGCGTAAAAACCGTCCACCGCACCGGCGGCGTCGCGCCTGGGTACCAAGGCGACGTGGATCCAGCGCTCCTCGGCCCGGCCCTGGATGTGGCGCTCGTAGCTCGCGGCTTCGCCGCCAGGCCGCAGATCAGCACGCCGGTGCAGACCTGGGCGGTGACATAGCTCCACAGGGCCTGCAGCCCGGCGTGGGTGTCGTGTCCGGCAAACGGGCCGATGCCGCTGGCGGTGCCCCAGGCGGCCGTGCCCGACAGCAGCAACACCGCCAGCGAGGCCGCCAGCACGCCGGCACGCAGCGCCAGCACGGCCATCAGGAACAGCGGCAGGGCCAGCAAGGGAAAGGTCAAGGCCGTCGCGGGCGCCGTCCAGGGCGAGAAGGTCAGCAGCCCGCAGGCCAGCACCAGGCCCAGCAAGGCCATGTTGAGGCGGCCGCGCCGGCCGGCAAAGCTGGTGCGCATGCTGGCGCGGGACATGGCGACCAGCGGAATACCGCCCAGCAGGGCCCCGACCGCATCGCCGGTCCACCAGGTGAGCCAGGCGGGCGCACATTGGCCGGCCGTCAGGAAGCCCGCCAAACGCAGCCAGACGCAGCCATTGCTGGCGGTGACCAGCATGCCCAGCGCCACGGCCAGCAGGTAATGTCCCAGGTCGGCGCGGCGTGTGAGTGCCGCGTCAAAGCCCAAGCGGCCGAGCAGTTGGGCGCTTAGCCAAGGGCCCAGCGCATTGCCCGCCGCGATGCCGAGCGCCGCCCAGGCGGGCGTGCCGATCTGGTAATTGATCAGAAAGGCGGCCAGCAGCACGGCCGGCGCCATCGACGTGCCCCAGCGCAGGTACGCGGCCAGCGCGATACCGGTGGGCAGCCAGATCAGCGAGACATGCGATCCGATGTAGGGAATCAGCAGGCCCAGGCGCGCTGCCAGGTAATAGCCGAGTGCGGCAACGAGCAAGCGCAGGATTTGCTGTGTGCCCGACGCGTGCGCCGGGCCGTGATGGGTGCTCGTGTGCACGGCATGCCCCAGCGATGGCGCTGCGTCGGCACCAAACTGCTCCCATGACCTTCATGCCGGACTGTCGCTCGGCCATGCGCCCATCATCGCCGCCCGTGCTGTCGAGTGCCTGACACGGGCGGCGATCCGCTCAAGGCCTGGACGGGTATCCGCCATGCCCCGAAGAAGGCTGGTGCTTAGGACGTTAGGTGGTCGCCGCTGGCGATTCAATTTGCGTGCGACTTGGCGAGGTGGTTGATATTCGATCGGCCACAATCAATTGCTATTTGGACTGAACGAGTACGAAAAAGTAACAAGTGCTGGCTCACCCAGTTTTGCTGAATAGTCACCCTCACCATAGAGATGAGCGAGCCCGGCCGTGCCGGATCCGGGAACCACCTGCCATGAACTGCGTGCGATCCCGTCAGCGAAAATGCCCGCGTGCCGTATTACGATCGTGCCGGACTTGCCGCCTATCGTTCCCGAGAGGCGCTCCAGTCCGACGAACTCGGCTGATCCGCGTATGGTGTAAGACATCAAATACTCCGTTGAACTCTCGCCTTCAATGGCGCCGGAGTAAATCTTGATGACCTGGGCCTTCGTCAGTTTCTCGCCATTCCCAATATCTTGGTAGGAATTTTCACTCCAGCCTGCCACCGAAAATTGGCATTTGTGCCCTGTCAGCATCGAAATATCGTGGTGAATCAAAAGTTGAGAGGATTGATGTGGAGGCTGAGCGGCACTGCCATGCGATCTACAGCTCCAGGAAATAGCGCTTAGGTATTTCCATGAAACGCGGCGTCAGCCAGGGGTTGTTCAACTCAATCACATTCTGAAGACGGGCGCGATTGGCGGCCAGCAATGGCTCGAAGCCCGGCATATTGGTGAGCAGTTTGCGCAGGCTGCCATCGTCAAAAGCACGCTCAAGCCCTGCCTGCAGCGCTTGGCTGAGGCGCTTGTTGCCTGGCGTCACAAAGAAGAGGCGCGCGAACCTGTAATGCAGCACGGGTGCGGCCAGCGTCGTGCAGTTTGGCGCCAAGTCGCGGTGCCGATTGAGGTGGTCCTCGGCTTCTTCAATACCCAGGGGTAGAAAATCGAATCGGCCGGGCTCCAGCATGCGGAACAGCGGCAGGAATGAAGCGGTGTCCACCGGTATTCCGCTGTTCCTGATGATTCTTGTGTCGGCCCATCCCGGCCCCTGGCCGGCCTTCAAAAGGCTGACCTCGGCCATGCTTGTCAGGGCGCCAATCTCGGCGGCGCGCGCCTTGTGGACAATCAGTCGCCGATATCCGCTCAGCCCCAGATCAATCAGGAAATACACCGCCTCGAATCTTGTTTCGAACTCCGGTGATACGCCGAAATCCAGGACCGAAACAATGCCTGACTGCAAATCCATGCGCGCCCGTTCCGGTGACACGGTTTCCGCCCCGACGCGCAAGGTGAATGCTTCGCCGCTTTTTCTCAGCGCCAGCTCCAGCAGCCGGTATCCATAGCCGTCCTGCGGGCGTTCATGCACGCGCGGATAGATGACATCCAAGGGCTGCGCCGACGCCACGGATATCTGCGACAGGCACAGCAAGAGGAATATGAATAGGCGCGAGGGGTGCATAGGCTTGCATGCTGCTGATGGGTGACCCGCCCTGTCAATCTACCGCCCTCGCGTGCCTGCCTCAGTCGCCTGCGCGCGGGATGCCGGCGTCGCGGCGGGTAAACACGATCTTCAGCAGCGGATGAAGCTTGGGGTTGTACATGCCGATTTGATACACGGTGAAGATGCGCTCGCTGCCTCTGAACTCTTCCGTCATTCTGTAGTCGACAAAATGACCGGCACCATCGTTTTGCTTGGATGACCAGACCATGGTCTGATCCTTCGCGTTCCAGAAGCCGTAGTCAGTCCGCACCGACTGGTCGTTGGTGTCTATCCAGGTGTTGACATAGGTCTTGGCGACCGGGTCGTAGCCCCACACGCCATGCCCCTGGTAGGTAGGGAATTTCTCGGATGCGGGAATTCGGAAATCGTTGGTGATCCAGTGCCCATTCGCAAGCAGCGTATTTACTTGCACGCCCTTGCCTTTTTCAGACGGCTTGCCGGATTCGTAGAACGTGACGTCAGCGTCCCAGGTTCCCGCCTCCATCTCGATGGGCAAATAGGTTTCCTGCGAGATCGCATCGTTGCCTGCCGACTTGGCCCACATCGATGCCGCCAGCAAGCCTGCGGCGGCGAGTGCACAGATAGTTGAGTTCATATGAGATGACTTGAAAAGTTGGCCGTTTGGCCGTTTGGCCGCTTTTCCGCAAGCGCAGCGGGCTGGGGCGGCACTGCTGCGCTAGCCGCCGTCCGGCTTGACCCGCTTGCCTTGCGATGGCGCGCGTGGCTCGGCGATGCCCAGTTGTTTCAGCTTGCCCGCCACAACGCTGTGTGAAATGCCGAGGCGCGCCGCAAGCTTGCGCGTACTTGGAAATTTGGGATACAGCTGTGCGAAGAGTTTGCGCTCGAACGCTTCGATGGCGCTGCTCCAGTTCTCAGGCTCCGCGGCGACAGCTTCCGCACCAGCCGTCGCTGTCGCCGGATCGCCGGCCGTCTCGAGCTGGCTTGCAGCCTGGCAGTCCAGCGGCGAGCTGAGGTCCAGGTCCTCGACGTCGAGGCAGTCTCTGTCGCTGATCGTGACGGCGCGAAAGATCAGGTTCTGGAGCTGCCGGATATTGCCCGGCCATGCCTGTTTGCAGAGTGCGTCGCGTGCCTCCAGCGTCAGTCTTGGCACCGGCCGCCCAATCTGCCGGGCCGAACGATCCAGGAAATAGCTGGCCAGCAGGATCACGTCCTCACCGCGCGCACGCAGGGGCGCCGCCTGCAGCCTCAGCACGTTGAGCCGGTAGTAGAGGTCCTCCCGGAACTGTCCATTGACCACCATCTGCTCAAGCGAGCGATGGGTGGCCGAAATGATGCGGACGTCCACCTGCTGCTCCCGATCCCCGCCGACGCGCCGAAAGGTGCCGTCGTTCAGGAAGCGCAGCAGCTTCGCCTGCAGATAGGGCGACATCTCGCCGATTTCATCCAGGAACACCGTGCCGCCCTGCGCCATTTCCAGCAGGCCGGGCTTGCCGCCGCGTTGCGCGCCGGTGAAGGCCCCCGCGCTGTAGCCGAAGAGCTCGCTTTCGGCGAGGTTCTCCGGCAAGGCCGCGGAGTTGAGGGCCAGGAACGGCGCGTGCGCGCGCGGGCTCAGCTCATGGCAGGCGCGCGCGATCAACTCCTTGCCGGTGCCGGTTTCGCCGCGAATCAGGATCGGCGCGTCCACGCTGGCCATGCGCTGGATGCGCGAGCGCAGATCCCGCATCACGTCCGAATTCCCCAGCAGGGAGGCCAGCCCGCTCTCGGGTTGGGTGCGCTGCAGATGCGAGGCTTGCTCGCCCAGCCAGCCGACCGCGCGCAGGGTCACAACGGCCCCGGTCAGTGCGCCCTCATCGGGCTCCAGCAGCGGGCTGGCGTCTAGCACCCATGGCTTGCCGGCGAAGTTCACCTCCTGATTGCTGGCCTGGCAACCGCATTGCAGCAGTTCCTGCCAGAGCTTCGGGGCGCCGAGCAGCACGCCCAGTTCCAGGCCGGTCCAGTCCGGGCTGCGCTGGCGGGCGGAGCGCTTCGCGGCCTTGCTGACCATCACGATCTGGCCCGACTTGTTCAATACGAACACCGGTTGCGCGAGCGACGACAGCAGGATGTCGAGCTGCTGCCTGCGCGCCTCGCCCGGCATCAACTGCAGGGCCTCGATGCGCTTGACGCCGGGGATGCGCAGAAGCTCGGCCTCCACGGCGGCGCGCTTGGCCGGCTTGAGGTCGGGCACGTTCAGATAGATGTTGTGGAGCCCCATCTCCATCGTGGCCAGGTCGAGCTTGTGCTGCGCAACGAGCGCTAGCACCTCGTGGGTGATGCCCAACCTGTCTTCGGTGATGAGGCGCAGCTGCATCCTGGCATCCTGTATAGGTATTCGTACATTCGCTCGACGTGGCGCCCTTGCACGCACAAATCATGCCCAAGGCTCGCCGTGCAAGGCTGCTCGTCCCGGCCGGCGCGCGCAGCGTGGTGGATGCCTTGCCCGGGGGCTCGAGATTCGTACTGATTTCGATACGAATTCTGGTTTTGTACCGAATGGCATACGAATCTCGTTTGCTTGTGCGTACAGAAACTGACCCATGCAAGCCAAGTCATTGAGCCGCTGCCCGCGCCACGGCTTGGCACGCCTCCTGCTTGATGGGGGCACAAGCAGTGATGCCGCGGTGACGTTTCTGAAGCTCAGCAGCTAACTACATTGGTACGCGCCTCCAGGCTGAACCAGGATATCGATGACATGAAGAGGACGGTCCATGAGCTTTCTTTGCAGGATCCGCGGGCTGGCCCTGCTGCTGGCGATCATGGCCGGGCCGGCATGGCCCAGCGACGGCGCGACCAAGGTCCTGCGCTACGCCCTCTCGGCGGCCGAGACCGGCTTTGATCCGGCGCAGATCGACGACATCTATTCGCGCACCATCACCTCCCACATCTTCGAAGCGCTGTACGCCTACGACTATCTGGCGCTGCCGGTGAAGTCGGTGCCGCTGACGGCGCAGGGCATGCCCGAGGTGTCCGCCGACCACAAGACCTGGACCGTGCACGTCAGGCCGGGCATCTACTTTGCCGACGATGCGGCGTTCAAGGGCAGGCGCCGGGAATTGACGGCCGAGGACTACGCCTACAGCTTCAAGCGCATTGCCGACCCGGCGGTCAAATCACCCGGTTGGCCCTCGATCGAGGAGCAGGGCATCAAGGGGCTCGCCGAACTGCGCAAGCGGGCGTTGCTCGGCAAGCAGGCGTTCGACTACGACGCGCCGGTGGAGGGGCTGAAGGTGCTGGACCGCTACACGCTGCAGTTCCTCTTGAGCGAGCCGCGGCCGCGCCTGCTGGACATGCTGACGCAAAGCGATGTGCTGGGTGCCGTGGCGCGCGAGGTGGTGGAGGCCTATGGCGACGAGATCGTCGCCCATCCGGTGGGCACCGGGCCCTTCGTGCTCAAGCAGTGGCGGCGCAGCTCGCTGATCGTGCTGGAGAAGAACCCTGGCTACCGGGAGCGCTTCTACGAGGCCCAACCGGCCGCCGACGATGCCGAGGGGCAGGCTCTGCTGGCGCGTTTCAAGGGGCGGCGCATCCCGATGATCGACCGCGTGGAGATTTCGATCATCGAGGAGTCGCAGCCGCGCTGGCTGTCCTACCTGAGCGGTGAGCAGGACTTGATGGTGTCGGTGCCCTCGGAGTTCATCACCGTGGCCCTGCCCAACAACCGGCTCGCCCCAGGCCTCGCCAAAAAGGGCATGCGGCTGCACCGCATGCTGGCCGCCGACTGCGGCTTCACTTTCTTCAATATGGAGAACCCGACGGTGGGCGGCTATAGCCCCGAAAAGGTCGCACTGCGGCGCGCCATTTCGCTGGCCATGGACATGCGCCGCGAGATCCGGCAGGTGCGGCGCGGGCAGGCCGTCGTGGCCCAGGCGCATGTGGTGCCGCATACCTCGGGCTACAGCCAGGACTACCGCTCCGAAATGGGCGACTTCAGCCCGGAGCGTGCCAATGCCCTGCTCGACCTGTACGGCTATCTCGACCGGGATGGCGACGGTTGGCGTGACATGCCCGATGGCTCACCGCTGGAGGTGGAGGTCGCAACGCAGCCGGACTCGCTATCGCGCCAGTACGACGAGCTGTGGAAGCGCAGCTTCGACGCCTTGAAGATCCGCATCCGCTTCTTTCCCGGCAAATGGCCCGAGCAACTGAAGGCCGCACGCGCGGGCAAGCTGATGCTGTGGATGATGGGCAATACCGCGTCGGGTCCGGACGGCCAGGAGGCCTTGCAGCATCTGTACGGGCCGCAGGCGGGCAGCCAGAACCTCTCGCGCTTCAAGCTGAAGGCCTTTGACGAGGTCTACGAGCGTCTGACCGCATTGCCCGACGGCCCGGCGCGCGAAGCCATGTTCCTGCAGGCCAAGCGCCTCCAGGCGGCCTATATGCCGATCAAGACCCATGTGCACCGCTACCGCAACGACATCAGCCAAACATGGCTGCTGGGCTATCGCGTCCCCCTGTTTCGCAACGAGTTCTGGCACTTCATCGACATCGACGCGGCCAAGAAGCATTGAAGAAAAGGCGCCGCGCTGACACAAGCAAAGGGGGTTTATGAGAGTGAATTTACCGGTGACTCAGCGGGCCATCGAGCTTGACGATGCCGTGACCTTGATGTCCACCACGGACATCCACAGCCGCATCACCTACGCGAACGCCGCGTTCACGGAAGCCAGCGGCTTCTCGCCGGAAGAGTTGCTGGGTGAGCCGCACAATCTGGTGCGCCATCCCGATATGCCGGTCGAGGCGTTTGCCGATATGTGGGCAACGCTGAATGAGGGGCAGAGCTGGACCGTCCTGGTGAAGAATCGACGCAAGAACGGCGATCACTACTGGGTCCGGGCCAACGCCACCGCCGTGGTTCGAGGCCATGAGACGGTCGGCTTCATGTCCGTGCGGACCAAGCCAAGCCAGGCGGAGGTCGCTGCCGCAGCAACGCTGTATGCACGCTTCAGGTCGGGCGAGGCCAAGGGTTGGCGTTTCCACAAAGGGCTGGTTGTGCGTGCGGGCGCGCTTTCGATACTTTCAGCCCTGCAACTCTTGCCGGCGCGCTGGCGTCTGCGCCTGGGCCTGGCGGCGCTCACCCTGGGCATGACGCTGCTGGCTGCCATGCTCGGCAGCGCGGGCTCACAAGTGGCGATCTTTGCGGCGCTTGCCATTGCCTTGGCGCTCGGCGTTGGCGCATGGCAGGAGCTTCAGCTGGTCAGCCCACTGTCCTTGATGCTGAGTCAGGCGCAAGCCGTCGCCGCCGGCCAGCTCCCCGGTGGCGAACGGCTTGATCGCGTGGATGAAATCGGCCTGATACAGCGGGCCATTTACCAAGCGGGGCTGAATCTCAAGTCCCTCGCCGACGATGTCTCGGTCCAGGTGCACGGCCTGAAGAGCGCCAGCGGCGAGATTGCGCAGGGCAATGGGGATCTGAGCTCAAGGACCGAGCAAGCCGCGGCAAGCCTGCAGGAAACCGCCGCGTCGATGGACCAGATGACCGCATCGGTCAGGCAGAGTGCTGAGTCCGCGCAGCGCGCCGCGCATTTGGCGGGCACGGCCAGCGAGGCCGCGGCGCATGGCGGGCGCGCCATGAGCAACGTCGTCCAGACCATGCAGAAGATCAGCGCCTCCAGCAGCAAGATCTCGGACATCACCTCGGTGATCGATGGCATTGCCTTCCAGACCAACATCCTGGCGCTCAACGCGGCGGTCGAGGCCGCGCGTGCGGGCGATCAAGGGCGGGGCTTTGCGGTGGTCGCGGCCGAGGTAAGAAATCTGGCGCAGCGCAGTGCCGCCGCCGCCAAGGAAATCAGCCACTTGGTCGGGCACAGCGTCAGCACGGCAGCGGCCGCTCACAAGATCGTGGATGAGGCCGGGCAATCGATGGCGGAAATTGCCAACCAGGTCGATCTGGTGCTGCAGCTTGTCAGGCAGATCAGTTCCGCCGCCAGCGAGCAGAGTCTTGGCATTTCGCAGGTCAATGTGGCGGTGAACCAGCTGGACCGGACCACGCAGCAAAACGCGGCGCTGGTGGAGCAGAGTTCGGCCGCGGCGGAAAGTCTGGGCCGTCAGGCCGGCCGCCTTGTCGAGGCGGTGCGCGCCTATCGGCCATGAGTCCCTCCACGATCGCGGGCGAGCAGTTCACTGCGCCGGACAGAGCGATCCTCGTCGAGCTGCTTGATCTCGCGGAAGTGCCCATCATCGCCACCGACACCGGCGGCAGGATCATCCACGTCAACCGCTGGGCGGCGGCGCTGTTTGGCTATGCCAGGGAGGAACTGCTGGGTGAGTTGATCGCCAGTCTGATACCGGCGGAGCTGAGGCAGCGGCATACCCGCTTGCTCGCCTCCTTCGCTGCGGGACCGGAGGCGCGGCTGCGGATGTCCAGCCGCAGGGACATCCTGGGATGCCGCAAGGATGGCAGCCGAGTGCCGCTGGAGATTTCCATCGCCAAGTTCGGCCCGGAATGCCCTTGGCCTCTCATCGCGGTCCTGCGCGACGTGAGCCAGCGCAAGCACATCGAGGAGGAGCTCGTCTGGCGCGCCACGCACGATGTGATGACGGGGCTGCCGAACCGTGCGGTTTTCGTCGAGCGTCTGTTCCGAGCCTTGGAGCGAGGGCGCCGTGTCGAGTTGGGTGTTGCCGTCCTGTTTCTGGACCTGGATGGATTCAAGCTCATCAACGATACCTATGGGCATGAGGCGGGTGACGTGCTGCTGAAGGAAGTCGCGGCGCGGCTGCGCGAGGCGGTCCGCCCGGAGGACACGGTCGCGCGCTTTGCCGGTGATGAATTCGTGGTGCTCTGCGAGAACGTGGCGACACCCGAGGCCCTGGCCGCGCTGGCCGACCGCCTGCTGGAGAGCGTGCGCCGGCCGGTGACCCTGCCAGAGACGTCGGTGCGTGTGTCGGCCAGCATCGGCGTGGCGGTTGGCCACGGGGCGCATCAATCGCCTCAGGACATGCTCCAGTCGGCGGATATGGCGATGTACGCGGCCAAGGAGCGCGGGCGCGACGGCTGGAAGTTCTTCAGCACGACGTTGCAGGAGCAGGCGCGCGCCCGCATGACGGTGACGCAAGGGCTGCCCCTGGCGATCGAGCGCGACGAGCTGCGGATCTGCTTTCAGCCCATCGTGGATGCGACCACGGCGGATGTGGTCGGGGCGGAGATGCTGCTGCGCTGGTATCCACAGAGCGGTGAGGTCCCTCCCGACACCTTTATCCCGCTGGCGGAGGCAAGTGGCGCGATTCTTCCCATCGGCTATTGGGTCTTCAAGCAAGCCTGCATGGCGGAACGAAAGTGGCGAGGGCGATGGGGAAGAAGGGCCCCCTACGTCTCGGTAAACCTGTCCGCAAGACAACTGGAAGCGCCGCACATCGTCGAGCAGTTGCGGCAGCTGATCGACGAGACCGGGGCGAGTCCGGAGCGGATGCTGCTGGAGATCACCGAGACCGCGCTGATGCAGAACCTGGACACCGATTCGCAGGTGCTGGCACGCCTGTCGGCGATGGGCTTCGTCGTCGCGGTCGACGACTTCGGCACGGGCTACTCCTCGCTGTCGCGGCTGACCCAGTTGCCCGTGAGCACGCTGAAGATTGACCGCTCGTTCATTGCCGGCATACTCAATCGGACCGAGGACATGGCGGTGGCCTGCGCCGTCGTCGGCCTGGGAAAGGCGCTCGGCCTCACCTTGGTCGCCGAGGGCGTCGAGATGCCCGCGCAGGCGGCGGAACTTCGGGCGTTGGGCTGCGACTTTCTGCAAGGCTTTCTGTTCGGTAGACCCATGGACGACGAGGCGTTCTGCGCACTCTTCGAAGGCTCGCGCGATGCCGGAGAACGCTTCGATGGCTGAGATCAGTCGGTTCGTCCGACCATGGACGCGCAAGGTTGTGCGAGCCTAACGGGAGACAATCGTGGCCAATATTCGCAAGGAACAGACCATGAATCAGCTTGCAGCGACGCGCTGGTCCAGGCTGGGCTCGATCGGCTGGAGGCTGGGCGCAGGCTATGCCCTTGTGCTTGGCGTGCTCACACTGATGGTCTTGCTGACGGGCACGCAGCTCTGGCAGATCAGGGCCAGCAATGCCGAATCGGTGACCCACAGCCGCAATCTCGCCTTGCTGACGCAGTGGTCGACGCTGGTGCAGACCAATCTGGAACGCGCCATGACGGCCACGCGCATGGACGCCGCGGCCGGCGACGATGCGGCCCTGCAGGCCCGGCTGCAGCCGGTGCAGCGGCGTCTTGTCGAAGACATGGCCGCCGCCGCGCAGGCCACGCAGACGCTGCAGCAGGGCGTGTTGAGTTCGGTGGCCGAGGAGCCTGAAACGCTGGCGATGATTGAGAAGATCAACGCCGAGCGCGCCCGCTTCGTGCAGCTGCGCGCCAAGGTGCGCGACGACATACAAATGGGCGAGGACCCCAAGCGCATCGATGCCGAGCTTGCCCCGATTGCCAAGGCCTTGCTGAGCGCGCTCGAGGAGCTGCAGGCGCATTTCGTGCGCCGCGACGAGACCGCCAAGGCCTTGCTCGAGCAACGCGTCCATAGCGCGCTGACCAGCATGGCGGTGATGAGTCTGCTGGCCCTGCTCGCCGGCGCCACGCTGGCCTGGTTCAGCGCGCGCTCGATCACCCGCCCGCTCCGGGAAGCGGTGCTGATGGCCCAGCAGATCGCGGCGGGCGACCTGCGCGAGTTCAGCTGTGCCAAGCGCGGCGATGAGCTGGGCGCCTTGCTGGACAGTCAGGCGGACATGCGCCTGCGCCTGCAGCAGGCCGTGCGCGAGATTGCCGGGGCGGTCGGCTCCATCGACGCGGCGTCGGGCGAACTGGCCGTGGGCAGTCTCGACCTGAGCCGGCGCACCGAGCTGACGGCCGGGCGCCTGCAGCAGGCGGCCGGCAGCGTGCATGAATTGCGCGGTGCCGTGATGCAGGGCAGCGACGCCATCTCCCGTGTCACCAGCATCGCCTCGGACGCGGCCAATGCCGCCCAACAGGGGCGGGCGCTGATGGGCCAGGTGGTGGGCACCATGTCGGACATCGACCAGTCTTCGCGCAAGATCGTCGAGATCATTTCGCTCATCGACAGCATCGCCTTTCAGACCAATATCCTGGCCCTGAACGCCGCCGTCGAGGCGGCGCGCGCGGGCGAGCAGGGGCGCGGCTTTGCGGTGGTGGCTGCCGAGGTGCGCGGGCTGGCCCAGCGCAGCGCGACGGCGGCGCGCGAGATCACCGCGCTGATCGGCGACTCGGCCGCACGCATCGAGCGCGGCGGTCAGCTGGTGGGCCAGGCCGGTGGCGCCATTTCATCGCTGGCGGAAAACATTGCGCAGGTGAGTGCCACGCTGGCCACGGTGACCGCCGATGCCGGCTTGCAATCCGGCCGCATGAATGCGGTGGATGCGGTCATCGGCGAAATCGAGACCATGACGCAGAGCAATGCGGCGCTGGTGGAGGAGTCGGCGGCCGCGGCGGAAAACCTGAAGGCGCAGGCCAAGCGGCTGGAGCAGATCGTGGCGATGTTCAAACTTGCCTAGCCTGTATCAAGGCCGGGACAAATCGTCCCCCTTGTCCGGCGTGCCGCGCGCCATTCGTACAGCCGTTGATACAAGGGTCGCGTCGATAGACCGCCAGGCCCGGTAGCCGCGCGCCGCGCACGCGGGCACGGGAAATGCAATGCCGTCCTTGGCCCGCAGGCATCGGATACGCGGGCTAATCCTAGAGATGCGGCGCCAGCAAAGCTCGCGTGTCCGGCCTGTTGTACAGGGTCAAGCCATTGGCGTTCCGCTAAAAAAATGGAGACAAGGACGTCATGAAATCGAACCACGCTTTTTCGAAGCAGATGCTTCGCGGCGCAGCGCCGATCCGCTGGATCGGCATGCTGTGTGCCATCGTCGCCGGCACCGGCGCAATGCCCGCCTGGTCACAGGCCGCAACGCCGACGCAGGCGGTGATCGTGGCGCTGCGCGGCGGCGCGCAGATCCAGCAGCGGCTGAGCCTGGAACTGAATAGAAACGGCAACAAGCTTGGCGTCGAGCAACGGCACAAGCTGGTGGAGGACCAGGCCCAGGACAACAAGAATCGCGCGCGCGCCATCGCCGGCAAGCTCGGCATCGCGGTTGACCATGTCTACGGCAGCGCCTTCGTGGGTTTTGCCGCCCGGGTGAGCCCGGCGCAGCTTAACGCCTTGCGGCAGGACCCGCGGATTGAGTCCGTATCGGCGGACTGGCCGATGCAGGCGCAGGCCAAGCCCGGCGGCGGCGGCGGAACCCCCGGCCCGCAGGTCGTGCCATGGGGTGTCAGTCGCATCGACGCGGTCGCGACCAGCGGCCGTGGCGCGGGCGTCGATGTATTTGTCGTTGACTCGGGGATCGATGTCGACCACCCCGATCTGGCCGCCAATATCGTCGATGGCTACGCGGTGCAAAGCTGCGCCAGCAGCGGCCAGATGAGCTGCCATGCCGCCTGGGACGACGATCAAGGCCATGGCACCCATGTGTCGGGCATCATCGCCGCGCTGGACAACAGCATCGGTGTGGTGGGGGTTGCGCCCCAGGCCCGCTTGCATGCCGTCAAGGTGCTGGACAGCCGCAACAACACGACGGCCGCGAAGGTTGCCGCTGGCCTGGACTATGTCACGCAGCGCACCCTGGCGCTGGGCACTGCGACGGTGGCGAATGTGTCGATCGGCGGCAGCGGCAGCAAGTCCGGCTACTGCGATGCGTCGGGCTACCACGGTAGCGACAACTATGCGCGCGCGTTTTGCGAGGCGGCCAACGCCGGGGTGGTGATCGCGGTCTCGGCCGGCAACTACAGCGTGAACGCGCGGGGCTTCCTGCCCAGCACCTACGACGACGCGGTGGTGGCCGTCAGCGCCGCCTGGGGTGGGCCGGATTCCCCGGAGGGCGATTGGTGGTGGGATGGCAGCAACTGGGGCGATGAGGTATCGGCCTGGAACCCGCGGCCTTCGGCACCCGTGGCCTTGGGCGCGCCGGGCTATGCAATCCTGTCGACCATGCGGCTCGAGGAGGGCGGCTATGGCAGCATGACCGGAACCTCCATGGCCTCGCCACATGTCGCGGGTGCCATGGCCTTGTTCCTGCAGCGCTATCCCCAGCCCAATGCCTACAGCGCGTTTCTCAACATCCGCCAGCGCATGCTGGATGCGGCAAGCTCAACGGATGCTTTCCACAACACCTCCGGCTTCCCGCACGCCGAGCGCTATCTGAGCGTGACGCCGGTGCGCTGACGCGCGCTGCTCACTGTGTCGGGCTTGGCGAGAGGCATTGGCGGCGGCGGTCGCAAGCGCTATCCTGGCTCCGGCCTTGGGCTTATTGGGACGCCGCAGTGAACGGCATGCTTGTTGATCCCGACACAGTGATTGCCGCGGCCCTTGAGCGCGCGCTGGACGGCGATATCGCGGCCGCGTCCCAGCTCGCCAGCGCCCTGCTGGTGGCGCGACCCGCATCCAGCGCGCAGGCCCTGGCGCGCGCGCTCGATGCGGTCAACCGCATGTACCAGGGGCAGTATCACGAGGCGCTGCCGCAAGTGCTGCCGCTGCTGGAAGAGATCGAGCGCAGCAGCTATGCGGACCGTATCGATTGGCTGTACACCGCGATCGGCTACGCCCTGGGCAGCCTCGGCGACCCCGAGCGCGGCCTCGAGTGGACGGCGCGTGCCCTGGCCGTGACGGATACGCAACCGCATTCGGTGGGGCGGCGCAAGGCCTTCAGCGCGCAGGGCACGCTTTTGAGCATGCTGGGCGAGCACGATCTGGCCATGCAGGCCCTGCAGCGCGCGCTGTTGATCGCGCAGGAGCAGGGCGCGCTGCGTGCCCAGGCCGTGTGCCTGGGCAATCTCTCCTTCGCCTGCATCGACCGGGCCTGGTCGCTGGGCGATTTTGCGCCCTGCCCGGCCTGCCAGCCCCTGGCCGAGCAGGCGCTCGAGTTCGCCGACCGCGCCGAGGCGATTGCCAATGCGCATGGCATCGCGCTGATGAGCGGCTTTGCGGCCAACAACCGTGGCTTTGCGCTGCTGCTGCTGGGCCAGAGCCAGCAGGCCTGCCAGGTGCTGCAGGCAGCGGAATTGCTGACGCGGGCGCATCCCCACATCCATGTGGACGTGCTGTTCGGGCTCAGCATGGCCCATCGGCAACTGGGGGACTTCGAGGCGGCGCGGACGCGGCTCGCAGCCGCCGAAGAGGCCGCGCGCGCGGGGCATTTCGAGCGCAACCTGAATCGGGTGCTGGAGGAAGGCATCCGGCTCGAGCACGCCGCCGGTGCGCCCGCGGCGGCCCTGGGCTGGGCGCGGCGCTATATCGACTTTCTCCGGCAGCATTATGCGAACCGGCTCAAGACGCTGGCACATGGCGCCGAGCTGTTCGCCGAGGTCGAACGTGCTCGCCGCGAGGCGGCGGGCCTGCGTGCCCAGTCCAAGGCCTGGGAGGACGTCGCCCTGCACGATGCGCTGACCGGCGCACTCAACCGGGTGGGGCTGGCGCGCCACGTCGATGCGGGTCTGCAGGACGGCCGCCCGATGGCACTGGCGGTGTTCGATGCCGATCACTTCAAGCTGGTGAACGACCGCTTCGGCCACAGCGTCGGCGATGCGGTGCTGCGCCAACTGGTGCAGCTCATCAGGACGCATTCACGCACGGCCGATGCGCTGGCGCGCGTGGGCGGCGAGGAGTTTGTATTGCTGCTGCCGGATGCAACGCCCGATGTCGCCCTGCTCAGTTGCGAACGCATACGCCAGGCCATCGCGCTGCACGACTGGGGCAGCACGGCGCCGGGGCTGCAGGTCACGGCAAGCATAGGTGTTGCCGGCCGGCAGGGCGGGGAGCCCTTTGATGCGCTGTTGGCCAGGGCGGACGTGGCCCTGTACGCGGCCAAGCATGGCGGCCGCAACCGCGTCTGCGTCGCCGCCTAGGGACACGCTCACAGAGATCCGTCCTCCTGCGCCCGCTTCGCCACAGGTGCGACGCGCGGGATCTCGACCGTGAAGCGCGCGCCCTGGCCCGGCGTGCTGCTCACGTCGATATGGCCGCCCAGCGCCTGCGTCACCAGGCTGTAAACGATGTGCAGTCCCAGGCCATTGCCGCCCGTGCCCATGCGCGTTGTGAAGAAGGGATCGAAGATGCGCGGCAGCACCCTGGGCGGTATGCCGCAGCCATCGTCGGCGACGGTGATGCACACGCGCACGGCGTCCAGCAGGCAGGCGCTCACCGTGGTCGTGCCGGGTTGGCTGCCGCGATGCGCGTGCAGCAGCGTGTTCATGATCAGGTTGATCAACACCTGCTCCAGATGCCCGGGCCAGCTGTCCATCTCGATGGCGGGCGGGAGCTCGACGACCAGGCTGTGGGGCGTCACGCGGAACTGCGGACTCAATGCCGCGCCGATCTCCTGCAAGGTGAGGCGCAGGTCGAACTTGCGGCGCAGCCCGCTGGTTTGATCCACCGCCACCTGCTTGAAGCGCGATACCTGCTCGGCGGCGCGCTCCAGATTGCGGATCAGCAGCGCCGACGCGCTCTGGGTGACTTCCAGATAGGACTGCATCGCGGAGCGCCGAATGGTGCCAGAGGCGACCTGGTCCACCAGGGCCTCGCCGTGTTCCTTGAGCGTGGTGGCCACAACCAGGCTGTTGCCGATGGGCGTGTTCAGCTCATGCGCCACCCCCGCGACCAGCACGCCCAGAGAGGCGAGCTTCTCGTGGCGGACCAGCTCGTCCTGCGCCCGCCTCAGTGTGGCCAGCGCGTCGGTGAGCTGGCGGTTGGCCTCGGACAAGGCCGAGGTGCGCTGTTCCACGCGCAGCTCCAGCTCCGTGTTGAGTTGTTCCAGCGCCCGCTGCGCCTGCACGCGCGCCGAGATGTCCATCAGGCTGAACTGGATGAGGGTTTGCTCGCCGATTTCGATACGGTCAAGATGAACCTCGGCCTCCCACCTTACGCCGTTCGCGCGCATGAACTGCAGTTCGAATACCGACGGCTCGCCCTGCAGCACGGCCGGCATCTTGCTCGACACGACGAGCGCCGAGGGGGTGCCATCCGCCTGGAGCTCCGGCAGGGTTCGCCCTGGCGCCAACACCAGCACGCCCGGCGCCGCCTGGAAGCCAAAGGCTTCCAGCGCCGCACGATTGCATTCAACAAACTCCATGCTGCGAGGATTCAGCAGCCCCTGGGGCAGGCAGGACTCCAGGAACAGCAGCTTGTTGTAGGCCTCGCTCTTGCGCAGCGCCTGCTCGGCCTTGCGGCGCATGCGGTCCTTCTCCACCAAGGCCAGCAGATCGGCCAGCTCGCAGGCAATGGCCACTTCGTCCGGGCTCCAGGCGCGCTCGCCGCCGTCATGCTCGAAGCACACCAGGCCCGCTGTTCCGCTCGGGCTGGCGCTGATGGCGGCGCACAAGAACGCCTGGATGCCATCGGCCAGGATGGCCCTCGAGCCCGCGGCCGGGATACGTGTATCGCCGCCCACGCTGGCGACTTCGATATAGCGCTCGTCGTGGGCAAGCAAGGCCCCGATCTGCGCACAGGCCGGCCGGCAGGGCAGCGGCTTGCCCTCGGGCTGTCGGGCATCCCAGACAAAGACCAGCGTCAACTCGGTCGCGCCCTCGGCCGGCATCCAGACGCTCACGCGCGCGACCTCGAACAAGGGCGCGAACCGGCGGCAGATCAGCTCGGCCAAGCCAGGCACGTCGCCCTCACTGGCGGCGGGCGCGCGCGCCAGCTCGGACAAGGCCGCCTGGTGCGCGCGGGCACGCTCCAGGCGCGCCAGCACCTGCTGGCGCCCGAGCTTGAGCTCGGCGTTCTGCTGCTCGATGGTCGACATGAGCCGGTTGAAGGCTTGGCCCAATTCGGCGAGTTCGAGCAGCTCCACGTCGGCGACGCGCATCGAATAGTCGTGCGTGCGCACGATCGCCGAGGCGACCGCGCCAACTTCCTCCAATGGCGTCGAGATCAGGCGCTGGATCCGCATGGCCACGAACAGCGCGAACAGCGCGGTGATGCCGACGGCCGCGGCCTGCAGCTCGAGTTGCGTGATGAGGCGCGCATTCACGGCCGCCAGCGACGACTCGATCACCAACACCGCCACGGGCTGCGCGTCCACCAGCATCACGTGGCGAACCTGGACCGAGTCGGCATCGATCCGCAGGGGCTCGCTAAGGGGTGGCGGTGGCGCTTGGCATTGCATGGCAGGGTCGCGCGCATAGCTGGCGAATACCTCGCCCTTCGGCCCATAGATGCATGCCAGCACGACGTGGCGGATGTCATGCAGCGCGGCGAGGTTCTCCTTGGCGGTCTTGGCGTCATCGAACGCGATCGCGGCCACGCTGCGGTTGCCGACCAGGGTGGCCACGGACAGCAGCTCGTCCCCGAGTGCCTTCTTCGCGCCCTGGGTCTCATACCAGATGAGGGCGCCGCTGGAGAGCGCCAGGGCGCCCACGCAGACCGCCATGATCAACATGACGATCAGCCGGCGCATCGGCAGATGCTGGAGCTTGCTCATGGCCGCAACGGCGCGCTGCCGACCAGTTTGCTTGCCACTTCCAGCAGCTTGGCGCTGGGCTTGAGATTCGCGCGCCTGAGCACCTCGACATTGATCTCCATGCGCAGCTTGCCGTCGTTGACGACAAAACCAATGGCGCCGCCGAGTTCGGCAAAGCGCTCGGTGCTGCTGACCAGCAGCACGGGCAGCTCGCCCAGGTCGCTCGCCATTTCGGGAACGCCCCGTCTGGGCAGCTGGTCCACATAGACGATCTGGCAGGCCCTTGCTTCACGGATCGAGGCCGGATACTGCAGCGAGATGGCCCGGTTGCCGAGCTTGCGCGCCGCCAGTTCCTTCAGGCTTTCTCCGAACGGATCGGTGCCCAGCACGCAGATGGCAAACGAGTCCTGCGGCGAGCCGAAGCTGGCCTCGGGCCACTCGACAAACTGGCTGATGCGGTACAGGAACGCAGCCTTGAGTCGGTACTCGCCATAGGAATCCGCCTCGGCGCGCCAACCCAGCAGCAGGGCGATGAGCAGGGCAAGCCGAACCAGGGTAGGGATCATTGCTAGAACGCAAACCGGCCGTCGAGCCGCCATGCCCGTCCGGGCATGGGAATGTCGCCCGGGATGGCCGAGGAGTAGGCGGGCTCGAGCGCGCGTGCGTTCAGTGCATTCGACAGCAGCAGCGCGGCCGACCAGCCGGTGGCCGGCGAATTCCAGCGCAGGCCCAGATCCAGCAGCCGATAGCCGTCGAGTGCATTGCGTAGGTCACCCTGCGCGCGCGGCCTGGCGCCGACATGGCGTGCCTGCGCCAGCAGCGTGAGCGCGCTGGCGACGCGCTGTTCGAACGAGGCATTCCAGGCGGAGCGGGGCGCGAATGGTGCCCTGTTGCCCTGCGCGTCGCGGGCATTCTGGAAGGAATAGTTCAGCGCCAGCCGGGTGCGATCGCCAGGGCGCCAGTCGAGTTCGGCCTCGATGCCCTGCGCGCGCAGCTCGCCGACATTGCGGTAGGTGCCAGACACCAGGCGTATCAGGTCCTTCATCTGGTAGTGAAACAGGCTGACGCGCTGGTTGATCTCCTTGGTCGGGCTCCAGTCGATCTGCCATTCGAAGGTGTTGACGCGCTCGGGCTGCAAGGTCTTGGAGCCGAGATTGATGGGGTTGGAGGCGACGAACTGCTCCTTCATCGAGGGCGCCCGGAAGGCTCGGCCATACAACCACTTGGTCAGCAGCCCGGGCGCATGCCGCCACACCAGCGAGGCGCGTGGATTGATGGTGGAGCCGAAGTCGTCGAAATGGTCGCCGCGTATGCCCAGCGTTAGTTCCACGGGCTCGCCAAGCTTCCAGACATCCTGCAGCGACGCGTACCGGTTGCGCCGGCTCAGATCGGGGGCGTAGACCCGGGCGCCGCCGGTCACGTCCACCAGCTGCCCGACGGCGACGCCGTTGTCGAAATTCTTGGCCTCCCAGGCATGAAAGGTCTGGCGGCTGACGCCCAGCGCCAGGCGCACGCGATGCCCCTCCCAGCCCGCGTACTGGGCCTCCCAGTCGAGCCGGTATTCGTTCTCGCTCTCGCCCGGGTTGCCGATCGCGCCATCGGCGAAGGTGTAAAGCGAGGAGGGCCCGGCGCCGAACAGCTCGCCCGCGGCATTCACCGGCAGCACCGTGCCGGCCGGAAAGACGCGGTACTTGGCATCGAACCAATAGCGCATCCACGAGGCCCGCAGCGAGGAGCGCAGGCGCTCGCTGCTGCCGGGCAGTTGCCAGCGCAATTCACCCAGCGATTGGCGCACCGCGGTGGTCGAACTGGGATCCAGCGCTTCACCGATGCCCCAGGCGCTGCCCATGTCATCGGCACGGAAATGCCACAGCCGCAGCTGCAGGTCGGGGCGCGCGAACTCCGCGTGGAAATTGCTGATGCGGTACTGGGTGTCGAGCGCGCCGGGCGCCAGGCTGGCCTTGCTGCCGAAGATGGCGTCGAATTCGCTCTGCTGGTCCTGGGCGAGGATGCGGCGCCGGTCGCCGTCGGTACGCTGCGCCTCGGCCGACATCACCACACCCCAATCCCCCCACCTGGTGGTCTTGCGCGCCCAGGCGTCGCCGGACTTGAACGAACCCAGGCTGACGCCGACCTCGGTTTCGGGCTCGTGCAGGGGATCGCGGGTGACGATGTTGACCACGCCCGAAAACGCATCGGCCCCGAACACCGCCGAGCCCGGCCCGCGTATCACCTCGACGTGGTCGACCCCGGCCAGCGGCAGGCGCAGGCCCGCGCCCAGGGCGCCGGTGAAGAGCAGATTGATGGGGACGTCGTTGAGCGTGACCAGCACCTGCGGGTTGTCAAAGGTGTGCATGCCGCGGATGGAGAACAGCGGTTGCCGGTGCTTCTGCGAGATGTGCAGGCCGGCCACGCTTTGCAGCGCCTCTTCCAGCGTGACGGCGCCGCTGGACTCGATCTGGGCTGCCGTGACGACGGAAACGATCGCCGGCGCCTCGCGTGCCGGCATCTTGAAGCCGGTGGCGCTACGCACTTCGAGCTGGGAGAGCGAGTCGAGATCGAGGTCCAGCAATGAGTCCGCGCGGGTCGGCGCGCCGCTCAGCGCCAGCAGCAGCCACAGTGGCGAACACCGAAGGCATCGATTCGAGTTCATCGCCGCTCCTGGACCGCGCGTCGGGATCTAACGCCAGCCATCAAGACCCGACCGCATGTCGATCGCGGGCGGCGCGCATCGCATCCGTGCGCTGTGCCAAGCCCGGTTCGCCCCTGGGAAACCAGTCTATTCGATTTCGCCGGCCGCGCTTAGCATCGCCAGAAGTCGCTCGCAATCACCCTTACGGGACATGGATGTCCTTGCCAACCGCCACGATCGCTTTGCCACCCCGGGTTCTGCAGCAAGGCCTGCGCCGCTGCATGCTGCTGGGGCTGTTGAGCCTGGTGTGCACATGCTGGGCTGGCGCTGGCGATATCGCTACCGCGCTGGGGCATTGCCAGGACACCGAGCAGGCGCGCGATGCGGTGCTTGGCGAAGCGCTGGCCTTGTTGCCGCCTGCTGCCGACGCGTCGGCGGACGGTGACCGGCTGGAGCTGGCGCTGTGTGCCGCCGCTGCGGCGCAGGGCCTGGGCCGCCTGGACGATGCGGCGCGCTTGCTGGAGGCGGCCGTGGCCGGCGCGCGCCGCCACAAGCGCGATGCCCAACTGGCGCATGCCTTGGCCGCGCGTGGCCGCCTGTACACCTACCGCGGGGCCAACGACGCCGCGCTGGCCGATCTCAACGAGGCGATCGGGCGCTACCAGGCGCTGGGCAACGTCGACAGTGCCAACCTGACGCTGACGGTACTGGCCAACCTCTACACCAATATCGGCGAGCACGCGCAGGCGCTGCGCTATCACCGCGAGCTGTTGGCCCAGTTCGAACGCCAGGGGCGCAAATTCGATCAGGCCGTGGCGCTGTTCAACATCGGCAATGTGCAGGGCAACAGCGGCCAGTTTGACGACGCGCGCAAGTCCTTTGAACAGGCCATCGCCCTGGCCCAGAGCATCAAGGATGCGCGCACCGTGGCCTATGCCGAGCGCGCCATCGCCAGCCAGTGGCTGACGCAGGGCCAGGCGCCCAAGGCCATGCCGCATCTGCGGCGCGCCCGCGCCTTCTTCCTGGCCGACCCGGACCCCGAACAGGGGGCGCTGTTCCGCCTCTACCATGCGCAGGCCTTGCGCGCCCTGGGCAAACCCGCCGAGGCCCTGGCCGAGCTGGAGCCCGCCCTGGCCGTCTATCAACGCAACAAGAGCCTGTACTACGAGATCTGGGCGCGCAAGGATCTGGGCTATGTGCTGGCCGACCTGGGGCGCTGGCGCGAGGCCTTCTACCAGTACGACCGGACCTGGCACGCGCATCTGGAATGGGACCGCCGCACGCAAAGCGAGCAGCAGGCGCGGCTGCGCGCCAACTTCGACGCGGCGCGGCGGGAGTCCGAGAATCTGCGCCTGACCCAGGAGAGAAATGCCGCCGAGCAGGCGCTGGCCGATGCGCAGCGCCTGCGCCAATGGCAGAGCGCCGTGCTGGGCCTGGCCCTGCTGACGCTGGGCCTGCTGGGCTATTTGATCTGGCGGCAGCTGAAGCGCAGCCGCCATCTGCGCGCACTCGCCTACAACGACGAACTCACCGGCGTCAGCAACCGGCGCGCCATCTTCGCGCAGGGTGCCGACCTGCTTGCGACGGCGCGTGCGCACCAGCAGCCCTTGGCGCTGCTGACCTTTGATATCGACCACTTCAAGCGCGTCAACGACGATTTTGGTCATGCCACCGGCGACCGCGTGCTGCGCGCCGTGGCCACCGCCAGCCAGCAAGCGCTGCGCCGCGGCGACCGCCTGGGCCGGATCGGCGGCGAGGAGTTCCTGGTTGTGCTGCCCGCGGCGGCGCTGGCGGCGGCGGCGGAGGTGGCCAGGCGCATCGTGCACGCCGTGGCCGAGTTGCCACCCGAGGCGATGGGCATGGACCGGCGGATCACCGTCAGCGTCGGCGTGGCCGAACTCGCGCCGCGCGACCGCAACATCGCTGCCCTGCTCGAACGGGCCGACGCGGCGCTCTACCGTGCCAAGGAGCAGGGGCGCAATCGGGTGGAAGAGGACATCGCCGCGGGGCAGGACGGCGCGCAAGCCAGCCAGGCCTAGCGCGCATTCCAGCGGTTGTGACGCTCGGCCGCGGCCTCGGCCAGCAGCTCGTCGGCCAGGCTGGCATTCACCGCCAGACCCAAGTCACCGTTCTGCAGCGCCAAGGCATAGGCCTGGATGGCGGCCGGGTGGTGCTGGTCGGCGGCGGCCTCCAGCCAGTGGCGCGCCAGCGTCGGCGAGGGCGCCGTGCCGCGCCCTTGCACATAGGCTTGCGAGAGCAGGAACATGGCCTGCGCGTTGCCGCCCCGGCTGGCGGCCTGCAGCCAGCGCAGGCCTTCGGCATCATCCGCCGTGGCCACCCCCTCGCCGTTGAGCCAGAGGCGTGCCAACGCCAGCGCCGCATCGGCATGGCCCGAGCGCGCCGCCCGTTCCAGCCAGGGCCGCGCGGCGCCGGCGTCGGGGCGCAAGCCATAACGTCCCAGCCGGCTTGCCTCGCCCAGCAAGTAGGCGGCCTCGCTGTCGGCAGCACGCGCGGCCTTGCCGAGCCAGGCCAGCCCCTCGGACCAGCGCGGCGGATCGCGCAGCAGGGCCAATGCCAGCTCGCGCTGGGCTACCGCGTTGCCGGCTCCGGCCCAGGCGCGCAGCCGGGCCAGGGCCTCGGGCTGGCGCGCCTGCGCGGCGCGCACGCCCATGGCCTCGATCTCGGCGTTGCCGGGCCGGGGCGCGCAGCCGCCCGCCAGCAGCAGCACCAGCAGGGCCGCCAGTGGCAGGCCGGCAGCGGGGCCTCTTCGCATCATTGGCTCAGGTCGATGCTGTAGACGGCGTAACCGCTGGCATCCGGCGCACCCTCGGCGGTGACGCTGTGCAGCCCCAGCGCTTGCGCCACCGCCAGCTTGCCGGGCGCGCTGCGCAGCTGCACCGGGCCGGCGGTGCTGGTTTTCACAAAGCTCCAGCTGCGGCCGCTGCCGTTGCTGGCCTTGCTGAGCTGCGCCTGCTTCTTCAGGTACTCGGCCACCACGCTCTGGTTGGCGTCGGGCGACTTGATGATGGTCTTGCTGCCGTCGATGCCGGGGAAGGCGCCGCCGCCGCCGGCACGGTAGTCATTGGTGGCGACGATGAAGTCGGCCGCGTCGCCGACCGGCTGGCCCTGGTAGCGCAGGTTCACGATGCGTGCACCCGCCGGCTTGGTGACATCGATCTGGTAGCTCAGCGCATTGCCCTCGGCGTAGAAGACGTCGAAGTTGTAGATGGTCGAGTACGAGGGCACCAGATCCTGCGGCGTGGTCTTGGCCGGATCGATCTGGCCGAACTGCTTGGCCGAGGTTTCCAGCCAGGCCTTCAGGTCCGAACCCTTGATTTTCACGGCCTGGATATTGTTGTTGCCGTAGAGGTAGAGGTCGCCGGGGTTGCGCACCTGCAGCGCCACCGGCGCGGCGGCGCTGGCGCCGGGCGCCACGTCGGTGAAGTCGCTGGCGCCGTTGCGGCCGGCCTTGAAGGGCGCGCTGCAGGACAGCACCGGGATGCCGCGGTAGGACTGCAGCGTGGGGTCGGTGGTGTTGGCCAGGAAGTCCTTCACATAGGCGATCTGCGCCTGGTTGACGATCTGGATCGCGCTCACATCGCCCACCAGGGCGAAATAGGCCGACAGCTGGAAGTCGGTGGCCACGCCCAGCGGCTGCTTGGCGAAGGCGATGGCGTCCTGATGCTCGGTGGCGATCAGGGCGGCCACCGCGGCGTCGCCGTCCACCACGGTCTTGCCGTCGCTGTACTTGAAGCCGCGCGCCTCGACCTGGGTCTTGTCCTCCTGCACCACCCAACGGCCGCCCTGGTAGGCCAGGGTCAGCTTGATGATGCCCAGGCGCCGGCCCCAGCTCTGCGGCATCACCGTGGGCACGCCGTTGACGAAGCCCTTGGCCGCGTCGACATCGGCCTTGGGCAGGGCGGCCAGCGAGGGGTCCAGCGCGGGCGCACCGGCCTCGCGCGGGGCCGGGAAGATCAGGTGCGCGTGTCCGGTCAGCAGCGCGTCGATGCCGGCCACCTTCGCGAGGTGGAAGCTCTGGTTCTCCATCTTGGGGCTGTAGGTCGAGGCATCCAGGCCGCCATGCGAGAGCGCCACCACCACGTCGGCGCCCTTGGCGCGCAACTCGGGCACCAGCTTCTGCGCGGTTTCCACCGCCCCCGCCACATAGACCTTGCCGCTCAGGTACTTGGCGTCCCAGTCGACGATCTGCGGCGGCACGAAGCCCATGATGCCGATGTTCAGCGGCAGCGTGAGCGTCGCGCCAGCCGGCGTCTTGGCGCTGACGGTCTTGGCCAGCAGGGTGTAGGGCTTGAGGATGGGCGCGTTGGTGGCGGCGTTCAGCACATTGCTGGCCACCACCGGGAACTTGGGCGCGCCGCAGTCGCCCGCCGGCTTGCTCACGCCGGCCACGCCGAGCTCGGTGTTGAGCACCTGCGAGAGGAAGGGCAGGCCGTAGTTGAACTCGTGGTTGCCGAGGCCGCCGCCATCAAATCCCATCGCATTCATGACGCGATGGATGGCCAGCGTGGACGCGCAGCCAATCGGCTTGGCCTGGGCCTGGTAGTCGCCCAGCAGGGTGCCCTGGATGGTGTCGCCGTTGTCCAGCAGGATGTTGTTGGGGTTCTCGGCGCGTGCCGCCTTCACCAGCGTGGCGGTGCGTTCCAGCCCCAGGCTGGTGTCGGCCGCCAGCGCGTAGTAGTTGTAGCTGAGCAGGTTCTGGTGCAGGTCCGAGGTGGCCAGCAGGGCCAGCTCGATCGTTGTGCCCTCGGGGATGGCGTCACCATCGTCGCCGCCACAAGCGGCCAGCGCGACGGCGGCAGCGAGCGTACTCAGCAGCAGCACCGGACGGGGAATGTGGGGGAAATGCTGGTTCGGAGACTTCATGGCGGTCCATCGGATGCGGCGCTGATCGCGCGGGTTATTGCATCCTAGGAACGGGGCATGACAGCGTCGTGAAGCGCAGCCTTGGTGCGGCGGGCGCAATCAATCCTTGCGACGCGGCAGGTAGCGCTGGCGGATGGCCTCGATCTGGCCCTCCTGCCGCATGGCCTGGACGGTCGCGTTGTAGCGCGCCACGAAGTCCGGGTCGTTGCTGGCCTTGCTGAAGGCGGTGGCGCCGGCCTCGGCCGACACCACCAGCTCCATGGCGACGATCTGGTCGAGCAGGTTCAGGTGCGTCAGCTCGATCTGGGCGGTAAATTCGTCGGCGATCACGCCGTCGATGCGACCCAGCGCCAGCATCTGCCAGAGGCGGCGGCGGTTGCTGACCTTGAGCACGGTGGCCGCGTAGTCGCGGTTGCGCATCAGCAGCGCGAAGTCGTCGCCATAGACCACGCTGGGCTGCACGCCGAGTTTGAAGCCGCTGGGCGGCAGGTCCAGCAGGCTCTTGAAGCGCCAATGCGACTGCTCATCGCTGCGCACATAGAGCAGGGTGCGCGATTGCAGCAGCGCGATGGGCGCGGTGAAGTAGGCATAGAGCTGGCGCTCCGGGCGTGGGAAGGCACCGGTCACCATGTCCAGCCGCCCGGCTTGCAGTTCGGTCAAGGCGCGTGCAAACGGCATCTCGACCAGGCGTGTCGTGCAGCCCATCCGGCGCAAGGCCTCGACCGCCACATCGATCTGCATGCCGCCGGGCTGCTGGTTGGCCAGGCGCATGCTGAAGGGCGGGTCGTCGCTCCAGCGCAGCGACTTCTCGCAAGGCTGCGCCAGGGTCAACATGGGCGCAGCGAGCCACAGCAGCCCGGCGCTGCGCAATACCGCGAACCCCGCGCGTCGGCGCGGCCGAAGGGGTAGGCCCATGAGCGAGATTCCTTGTTTCGAGGCGGCAGGTCGAGTGCCGCGTCGGATCTTAGCCGGCCGAGTCGGCGTCGGCGCGCAAGTGCGCCAGCGTGCCATCCAGGTCCATGCTCCGCAGGGCCGCGGCCAACTCGGCGACCAAGCCCCTATGCCGCCGGTTCACGTGATGGTAGACGGCGAAGCTGGCCAGCGGCGGGGAGCTCGCATGGGCGCCCATGTTCCGCCAGCCCTCGGGCACGACGGTGCCGGCCATGCGGCTGACCAGCACCAGGTCGACCCGGTCGCGCTCCAGCATCTCAAGGGCCTTGGCGAGCGTGGGGACGGCCTGGCCCTGGCCGCCGGCCAGATTCTTCTCGATGATCTTGATGCCTCTGACGTAGCCGACCCGGTGCTTGCGGAGTTCGCTCCACTGGCCGGTGCTGAGCAGGGGCATCTTCGAGACGGCGACGATCTCGTAGTCGAAAAGCCGGTAGGGCACCATCAGCAGATTGGTGTAGCTGGCCTCGATGCCCACCATGCGGAACAGCTCGCTGTCGGTGGCGCCGCTGTTCGCGCTCACGAGCGAGCGCTCGCCCGGCAGGCGCAGCACCTGGAGCTCAAACCCGATGCGGCGATAGGCCTCGCGCATGATGCGCTCGGCGGTGCGCGAGGCCAGGTCGGCGTCGAGCAGGGTCGAACTCGTGATGAGGCGGCGAAGGGGCTGCGCCAGGGCCGGACCCGCCATGGCGAGCAGCAGCAGATACCGGCGACGGGCTGGGACGGCGATGGGGCAGGTCCGGGCGCTCAAGGCCCTAGACCTTGAAGGCGCGCACCAGCGCTGTCAGTTGTTGGGCCTGCTGGTTCAGGCTCTCGGCGGCGGCACTGCCTTGTTCCACCAGGGCTGCGTTCTGTTGCGTCACATCGTCGAGCTGGGCCACCGCCTGGCTCACCTGCTGAAGCCCCGTGCTTTGCTCGGAAGTGGCGCTGGAGATCTCCCTGACCAGGGCACTCACGCGCTCGACATGCGAGACGATATTGCCCATAGTCTGGCCGGCATTCTGTACCAGCCTGGCGCCATCCTCGACCTTGTCGACGTTCTCAGAAATCAACTGCTTGATCTCACGGGCCGCCTGGGCACTTCGTTGCGCCAGGGTGCGCACCTCGGCCGCGACGACGGCAAAGCCGCGGCCCTGCTCGCCCGCCCGGGCGGCCTCGACCGCCGCGTTCAGCGCCAGGATATTCGTCTGGAAGGCAATGCCGTCGATCACGGCCGTGATGTCGGCGATCTTGCTGCTCTGCGCGCTGATCTGCTCCATCGTGCCGACGACGGCCCGCATCGCCTCCCCACCTGAATGCGCAACCTGATTGGCCGTCTCCGACAAGCGCGTTGCCTGGCGGGCGGACTCCGCGTTGTGGTCGACGGTCGAGGTCAGCTGCTCCATCGAGGCCGCGGTCTGCTGCAGGCTGCTGGCCTGGCGTTCGGTGCGCACCGACAGATCGAGATTGCCGGTGGCGATCTCGCCACTCGCTACGCTGATGGACGAAGAGACCTGGTTGACTTCGCCCACCAGTTGGCGCAGCGAGGCCTGCATGCGTGCGATCGAGGCCATCAGGCTGGCATCGTCGCCTGAGCGGGTCGGTACCTCGAACTGCAGATCGCCGGCCTCCACCTGGCCCAGCACCGCGCGTGCCTGCCCCGGGTCGCCGCCAAGCTCCCGATCCAGGCAGCGCTTCATGGCCCACAGATTGGCGATGCATCCTGCCGTGCAGATCAGCGCGACGATTGCTGCCAGCCAGCGCACCAGCCCCATCAATCCGACCGCGTTGTCGCGCGCCGCGGCCTTGCTCTCTGCGCCGCCTTTCTTCATCTTCAGCAACACGTCGCGCAGCGCCCGCCAGGCCGGTGTCTCCTTGGCGCGCAGCGCGTCCACCGCCTTGGGCGGGTCGGCCTTGAGCAGCGCCAGCACATCGCCTTGCGTGATGCGCCAGGCGGCATAGAGCTTCTCCGCGTCCCCGAGCATGGCCCGGTTGGGCTGCTCGCGTGCGGCTTGCGTGGCGCCGTCCTTGGCGCGCTCGAAATCCTTGAGCGCGTTGTCGAAGTTGTCGTAGGCCTTGCGATTGGCCGGATCGATCACGATGTTGCGCAATGCCTGCCCGGCTTGCAGGCCCTGCGCATACATCTCGACGGTGGCTTCGCTGAAGGCGTCCTCGCGGGCGAAGAACTGGCTCAGGCCACGCTCCAGCGACCAGGTGCCGGCCAGCACCGCAACGCCGGATACCAGCACCAGGACCGCAGGCATGCCGACCGACCACATCACGCGATGGATGAATTTCATGGTGAGCCTCCAGCAAAGGCAGGGATCGCAAACCGCGGTCGGGCGGCTCAGCCGTAGACCGGGAACTGGCGCGCCAGCGCGGCCACCTTGGTGCGCACGGCCTCCAGATTAGTCTCATCATGCGGCTTGTCCAGCACATCGGCGATCAGGTGCGCGGTCTGGCACACCTGCTCTTCCTTGAAACCGCGCGTCGTCATGGCC
>Ga0208883_100064_pt1 | contig 115677 bp, 107 predicted proteins | sample LakWasMet43_HOW7_2_FD_183881 | JGI IMG/M metagenome (GOLD analysis project Ga0208883, IMG submission 183881) | Freshwater sediment methanotrophic microbial communities from Lake Washington under simulated oxygen tension - Sediment Metagenome... | ecosystem: Environmental > Aquatic > Freshwater...
TTTCTTTTTACTTTTTACTTTTTACTTTTTACTTTTTACTTTTTACTTTTTACTTTTTACTTTTTACTTTTTACTTTTTACTTTTTACTTTTTACTAAAACTTAACCTCTATTTTTTCAGAATAGACTACACCATCGAAATCGTATTCAAAAAACCAGCCGTTATTTTTCTTTAAAAGTACTCCTCTATAGATTTCTTTACCTGCAAGAAAAACAGTATCTAATGAAGTCCTATAAAGCACCATAATCACATTATCTGAATAATTAACCAAAGTATAACCCGTTTCTGTTGGAATTGCCCTTAGTTGTGTTACATCAATAATTGTATTAGGTTTTGCAATTGGTTCTTTTACAACAACCTCTTTTGAAGTTTCAGGTGTTTTAACAAAATTATTTTTTAACTTTAAATTCCCTTTTAAAGAGTTTAAAGCAATTCTAAAAGCCTCATTATATGCTTTAACAAATTCTTTTTCTTTACTCGTTCCGTATTCACTAAAAAAAAGAACATTATTATAACAATCTTTTATTTCAATGTTTACACTTTTTGCTAAAAACTTCTTTTCTTCATTAGCATCAACAAACAAAGCTAAACATCTATTTTTTGCTAGCTCTTCAGGCAAAATATCAGAAGCAAAATACACTTGAAATCCTTGGCTCTCAAAAAATGACTTTGTAAGTGTATTCAAATTAAACCTGTTATCTTCATTAAAAATGCTAAATCTTTTAGGAACAATCACATATTTATAACTTTCCTGAGCAAAAGAAAAAGCACTTAAAAATAGTGCCATAATTACAATAACTTTCTTCATAACTATAATATATTTTTTAATTCTAATAAATGTTTTACTTGAAAGACTGTGTGTTCTACTTCAATATTTTGTTCGTTGAAAAACACCGCTTCTATGCCTGCTTCTTGTGCTCCAATGATATCGGCTTCGTAACTATCACCTATCATTAAGCTTTCTTCTTTTGAAGCTTTTGCCAAAGATAAGGCAAAATCGAATATGTTTTTATGTGGTTTTTTAACTCCTGCCATTTCGGAATTGGTAATCGTTTCAAAATAATGATCAATATTGGAATTCTTCATTTTTTTAGTTTGAACCGATGCAAATCCGTTGGTAATAATATGCAATTTATATTTGGGTTTTAGATAATCCAATAACTCAATAGCGCCATCAAAAAGATGATTATATTCGGGTAAATATTTGATGTATTCTTCTGATAAGTGATAAATCATTTCATCAGAAACTTCAAAATTCAAGGCATCGAAAACGTCTTTTAAACGATAATAACGTAAATCTTCGTGTGAGATTTGATTCACTTGGTACAATTTCCAATAATGTTGATTTCTTGGAATATAAATATTGAGAAAATCCGATAATTCAATATCAAAACCTTGCTGTTTAAAAATCGTATCAAAGGCAAAACCTGAATTTTTATCGAAATCCCAAAGCGTGTGATCTAAATCAAAAAAGAGATGTTTTTTGTGTTGGAATGAATGCAATGCTATTTGTTTTGATGATTAAAAAAAGCCCAAACGAATGGGCTTCCAAATTATTTGCTTTGAGAGATAATTACAGCGTCTTCGATATGATAAATCCAATCTTCAACGTCAGTTTCGTTATATCTAAAAGTTCCTTTTAAGGTTACATAAGTATCGGTTTTTAACTTTGGAAAAGCACCACCTTTAAATTTGATTCCAGCAATAGTCTCTGGTCCAGATTTTCCACAGAAGAAACAAGCTGCGAATACGTTTTTACTCAACGCATAGTTTTTGTTGTCAATTGGCACAATAAATCCGCTCATGAAAACGGTTTTCTTTTGCATCATTTTCAATTTCATATTCACTTGTGGGAATTCTACTTCTCCATAAGTTGCGTGTTTTTTACGAACGTATTTGATATCACCTAACATTTTCCATGTCAATGTATCTGATGATATAGATGATTTGTTAGTAGTTTTTTCAATTGAAGTTGTACGATCTGAAAAGCTCATCATCGAAATAAAAACGACTAAAGCCAAACTTAATTTAATATAATTACGCATTTGCTAATGTTTTTGAAATATTTAAATTGTATGCTTTTATAGCTGGAATTAACGCTGCAATAAAGCCTACAAATATAGTTAGTAAAAATAAAGTTCCCTCTTTCTCCCAAATAAATTCGTATGGATTGAAACTCATTTTGAAATCTTCTTCGGCTGAGTTGGATAACATACTTAATCCTACCCTTCCCAAAATCGTACCAAAAATAAATCCAACCACACATAAAAGTAAACTTTCTATCATGACGACTTTTAGAAGTTGTAATCTTTTGGCTCCGTTAACACGCATTAAGGCAAATTCGTTTTCGCGTTCTTTCAATGTATTGTAAAGTGCGATGAAAATCGAAATTCCTGAAATCAACATGATTACGTATGCCAAATATTGCAATGCTGAAATTCCAATTCCGAATAAAGAGAACAAACGATTCACTTCGATAGCTGGTGAAGCGACTTGCATTTTAGTGTTTTGTGCGATGATTCTTGGCCAAGTTACAATTCCCATTTTGTTGCGGAATTTTAGTAAAACCGCTGTGATTTCCATTCCAGGTTCATCTAAAGTCATGTCGGCTGCTTTATGATGCTCTTCTCCTTCTACATGAACGTGACCATCTTCGCCGTGAGCGGGATTTTCTTCTTCACCATGACTTCCGTGCATTTGCCAAACACTTGGAATGGTACATAAAATTAAATTATCCACTACTTTGCCAGTTGGTTTTGCAATTCCGACAACTTTATATCCGTAATGTTCATGAACTTCTCCTTCTGCTGCATCACCATGGGAACCAAAGAATTCATCACCAATTTTCAAACTTAATTTTTGAGCGATATCACTTCCGATTACGACTTCGAAGTTTTTTTCGAATAGTTTCCCTTCGGATATTTCAGCTCCGTATTTTTCTAAATAATCGGAAGTTGTTCCTAAGATTTTATAACCACGGTAATTATCTCCAAATGCTAAAGGAATCGCTTTTTTAACAAAAGGATGTTGCATCCAAACTTTTGCCGAATCGTAACTAATATTTCCTGTTGGAGAATCTACTTGGTAAACTGCAGATAAAATCAATTGCAATGGACTTCCTTGCGCGCCCATTACCAAATCAACACCATCAATATTGCTTGAGAATTTTTCTTCAAATTGCTTTTCGACTAAAACCAGAGTCGTAATAATCGCGACACTTGAGGTTAGCAAAACAACGCTCAAGATGGTATTTAATGGTTTGAACCATATATTTTTCCATGCTAATTTTGCTATCATATCAAGGTAATTTTATTGATAAATCTTTCTTTAATTCGGTTGTCGTGCGTAACGATTAGCAAAGCCGCTTTGTATTCTTTTGATAATGAAGTCAACAATTCGATTACTTTCTCTGCATTTTTATCATCTAAACTTGATGTAGGCTCGTCTGCTAACAACACTTTTGGTTCGTTCATTAAAGCTCGTGCAATCGAAACGCGTTGTTGTTGTCCAATACTCAATTGTGAGGGCAATTTAGACGCTTGATTTTCGATTCCCAATTGTTCTAATAATTTCTTAGCTCTTTTCGTATGCTTTTTACCCGTTGCTAACCAACTCGCCATTTCTAGATTTTCTAAAACGGTCAAAGCACTAATAAAATGCGATTTTTGAAAAACCACTCCAATGTGTTTTCCTCGGAATTTATCGGTTGCTTTTTCAGAAAGGGAAACGATATCGGTTTTATCGATTTCGATTTCGCCTGATTTTGGTTTTAACAAACCTGCTAAAATATGCAAATAGGTAGTTTTTCCTTTTCCAGAATCACCTGTAATCAACAAAGTACTTCCTGCTTCACAATACAAATCGGGCATGTGAAAAAGTTGATCTTTTGAGTAGGAAAATGTGATGTTTTTGGTGCTAATCATAGTTCAACGAACATTAATTTTAGTGTTGCAAGATAAGAAATTGAATAGAAAAATTTCTTAAATAATTTCTAATAAAAAACCTTGTGATTTACTTTCATCACAAGGCATTTATATTTTAATCTCAAATATTATTCTTCGTCATGAGTACACAATCCTACTATCGTATGGAAAGTGTCATGTAAACCATTTAAAGCTTTAGTGATTTTTTCATCTGAAGCTTTCGATTTCACTAATTTATCTAATGCTTTACTATCTTTTGCTAATTTATTAACCGAAGCTACAATTTCTTTTTTATTGAATTGCGCTGGAATTTTAGCCATTTTTAAAGCATTTGCTTTTTCAGCCATTTCAGCACTTCTTTCTTTGATAGGCTGTAAATTTCCTTCTTCACTTGGATGAAAAGTTTGCGACATTACCTTGTGAAACGTTTTGATTTCTGGCCAAGCAGCAAAGGTATCTGGTTTTGGCATCGCTGCTTTGTATCTTTTACTAACTTCTGTCCAGTTTACAACATTCCATAAAGCAGATAAATAATCAGCACGTTTGTTTTGGTATTTTAAGTAATAAGCATGTTCCCAAACATCGATTCCGAAGATTGGTGTTCCTTTTACTTCTGCAATATCCATCAATGGATTATCTTGATTTGGAGTTGAACTAACTACTAACTTCCCTTCTTTAGTTACAACCAACCAAGCCCAACCTGAACCAAATCGACTTGCTCCTGCAGCATTTAATTTTTCTTTCAATCCGTCTAAACTTCCGAAAGTTTCATTTACCGCTTTTTCTAACTCAGCCGACATTTTAGTGTTTTTCTCAGGTGTTAAAACTGACCAAAACAACTCGTGATTGTAATGTCCACCACCGTTATTACGAACTGCTGCTGGCATAGTAGAAATCTTTGCAAAAATTTCATTTAAGCTTAATTTTTCATCTGCAGTTCCTGCTAAAGCTGTATTTAGATTTTTTACATAAGCCGCGTGATGCTTACTGTAATGAATTTCCATAGTTTGCGCGTCTACAAAAGGCTCCAAAGCATTATAAGCGTAAGGTAATGCTTTTTGTGCAAACTGCGCCGATGCTGTTACTGTCACTAAAAGTGTTGCAAATAAAAGTTTTATGTTCTTCATGATATTTTAATTTTTGATAAAAATACGGCTTATTGATTAGATAAAAAACTACCAAATCTTAAAATTTCTATAATTCTTAGTTTAAACGCAAAGATTGTAATGAAAAACTCTGTGACTATGTGTTTTAAAAAATCCCTTCATCCTGAAAACTCAAATAACCATTTTCGGTGATGATGAGATGATCTAAAACTTGAATTTCTAACGTTTGTCCTGCTTCTTTGATACGCTTTGTGATTTTTAAATCGGCTTCGCTTGCCATTAATTTTCCAGAGGGATGATTGTGTGACAGTATTAAACCCGTTGCATTTTGCTCGAATGCCAATTTGAAAATAATTCGAATATCTACAACAGTTCCAGTGATTCCACCTTTTGAGAGCTGGGATTTATAGATGACTTTATTGGAATTATTGAGATACAAAACCCAAAATTCTTCGTGAGGCAATTCGCCAATAATGGGTTGCATGATGTCGAAAACTGCTTTACTGGATGTGATTTTTTTGAGTTCGATGGCGTCTTCAGCTCTACGTCTTCGTCCTAATTCTAGTGCAGCGGCAATGGAAATGGCTTTAGCTTCACCAATTCCTTTGAATTGCATGAGTTGGGAAACCGACATTTTTCCTAACGTATTCAAATTGTTTTCAGAGGAAGCTAAAATGCGTTGACACAATTGCACCGCGCTCTCATTTCGAGAACCGGAACCAATTAAAATAGCAAGTAATTCGGAATCAGATAAGGTGGATTTACCTTTTAAAAGAAATTTTTCACGTGGGCGATCATCTTCGGCCCATTGATTGATTGGCGTGTACATAAAATTTAATTTTGGCGTTTATGGAATCAAAAATAATTGAAAAAACTGAAATATCAAAAAGTATTGCTCTGTGATTGGTGATAAATTACCTCATATTGGTATTGTAACTCATCTAAAATCAAACAAGGCAATCCAATGATTATTCACAACGTAGGAAGTGGACAAGTTTTAGAAGATTGTTTGTTGAGTTGGAAAATTGTTGGGCATTTTAGATATGGAGATTAATTAATCTCATAATATACTAACCTAAATTCGTAATAGTAACAACCTGAAACACTTGGACAATGATTTGAAATCATCCCAATTCCTTCAGAGTATTTGTAGTCTATATGATTATTTGGAAACATTGAATCGTAAGAAGTAAAATTTCCCTGATAATTTGAAATAATAAAACTATTCCCTTCTACAATTTCATTTTGAGTGGCCTGCAATTGATAAATTGTTTCTCCCATAGGTACTAAAGTCCCTGGATAATTATGAATAAATGAATAAGAAAATTCAGCATCAAATCCTGGATGTTTCACAACACCCTCTGAATCAACTAAATGATCATTTGAAGTAATTCTTAAATATTCAAAATTCTCATTTTGTAGATTTGCAAACCAATATATTCTATGTCTAATTTTTTTATAATTCAAACCTTCTATAATTTCATCTCCAACAACTTCTACAGAATCAATAATATTACTGTATGTTGATGGACCAAATCCACTACTCTCATATTTTTTGTACACCCATTTATTTCCTTGATTAATATTAAAAAACGAATTAGATTCTGATGAAACATCGTCTAAATCATTTGAACATGAAACTAATATAGCACCAAACAATACAACTAACAATATTTTTTTCATAAGTAAGATTTATCTTAAGAACGAAATAGAAAATATTTTATTGTATCAACCCTTTCACCTCATCAAAATTCAATCCACCATAATTTCCTGAACTCATTAATAGTAAAGCGGAATTTTCTAAATTTTGGCTGAACAAAAAGTCTTTGAATTCGGTTGGATTGGTGTAAATAATCAAATCTTCTCTTTGGAACGATTGTGCGATTTGGTCATAAGTTACTTCCTCCAAACGTTTGATTTTTACAGCATCTGGCGAATAGAAAACAACTGCTACATCGGCTGCGTCTAAAGCACCTTGGTATTCTTTTAAGAACTCGGCATTTAAACTGCTGTAGGTGTGCAATTCTAAACAAGCGACTACTTTTCTATCAGGATATTGTGCTTTCACCGCTTTTGTAGTAGCTGAAACTTTACTTGGTGAATGTGCAAAATCTTTATACGCTACTTTGTTCTTGCTTTCTGCAATTTTTTCTAACCGTTTAGAAGCACCTTTGAAACTGGCGATGGCTTCGTAAAATTCGGCTTCGTCTACGCCCATGCATTGGCAAATCCATTTTGCGCCAGCTAAATTGCTTAGATTGTGTGCTCCGAAAACTTCAATTGGCATTGGACCTTCTGGCGTATCTAATAACGTAGTCCCGTTTTCAACTGTGTAACTTGGTGTTTGATAGGCAATTTTTCGGATTGGATTTTCGGTTCCTTCGGCTACTGCTTTTACGGCTTCGTCTTCTTCGTTATAGACTAAAATTCCGCCACGCGTGATTTGGTTAGCGAAAATTCTAAATTGTTCTACATAATTATCAAAGGTTGGAAACACGTTGATATGATCCCAAGCAATTCCTGATAACAAGGCAATATTAGGTTGATATAAATGAAATTTTGGACGTAAATCTATTGGAGAAGTCAAATATTCATCGCCTTCTAATACTATAAAATCATTGTCTTCAGTTAAATGTACCATCGTATCGAAACCTTCCAACTGTGCTCCCACCATATAATCCACTTCGATATTGTGATAATGCATCACGTGTAAAATCATAGAAGTAATCGTCGTTTTTCCATGTGAACCACCAATCACCACTCGGGTTTTGTTTTTCGATTGTTCGTATAAAAATTCGGGATACGAATATATTTTCAAACCTAATTCTTGGGCTTTTAATAATTCTGGATTATCAGCTTTTGCGTGCATTCCCAAAATAATTGCTTCGATATCGGTTGTGATTTTTTCAGGAAACCAACCTTCTTCTGCTGGCAATAATCCTTTTTTCTCTAAACGTGATTTTGAAGGTTCGAAAATAGCGTCATCGCTACCCGTTACATGATATCCTTTATTGTGTAAAGCTAATGCTAAATTGTGCATGGCTGCTCCGCCGATTGCTATGAAATGTGTTCTCATTTTTATGTTGAATTGTTAAACTGTTAATTTGTCAAATCGGTTAAACGATTAAACATTTTAACAATTACACTATTTGTTTTCAAATTGTTCTTTTAACTTATTTGCTTTCGCTTTGTCGTTTAGCTTATTCAAATATAAGTCATATAATTTATCGAAAGTAGTTTTTGAATTACCAATTTCGTGTGCTTTTTTATAATTTATTTCTGCTTTTGTATAACGACTAAAATACATATCGATGTAACCTTTTGCCAAATAACCATCTACTTTTGAAAGCACCATTAATTCATCGGCATATTTTTGAGCTTTTTTTTCGCTTCCTCCAATGATTCCTGGCAATTCGATATATAACATAACTAATGCCCAACGTGTATCGATATGCTTTGTATCTAATTTTGCAGCAGTTAAAAATGATTCTTCTACTTCATCAATCATTCCTAAAGCTTTGAATTTATTAGATTCTTTGGCTTTCATTCCCAGTGCGCCACCATATTTGTACCAATAATTTGCGTTTTTAGGATAACTAACTTTAAGCTTTTTATAGTTAGTTATCGCGGTATTCCAATCTTTTTGTTGTCCGGCAATATCGCCAAGATATTCAATGGTTTTGGCGTGATTGGGTTGCAATTTTAAATATTCGGAAAATAGTTTTTCAGCTTCGTTGTATTTTTTTTGAGCATACAATTTCTCCGCCTTTTCAAATGTTGATTGCGAAAAGACTGAAAACGAAAATAATAGAAAAAAAAAATGGATGTTTTTCATTTTTCAAAAATAGTGAAATGATTTTAGTTAATTTTACTTACAAAATGATTTATATTAGATTTTTTTTAAAATCGTTCCAACCTTTACAAACAATTTATACTCTATAATAGAAAACATACTTATGAAGTTCAAAATTCTCCTTTTTGTTTTACTTATTAGCACACTTTCATTTTCACAAAATTTTGAGGAACAATGGAAAGAAGTCATGCAACTTGAATTAGATGGAAAAACCAAATCAGCAGACAAAATTGTAACTAAAATTTACAGAAAGGCGAATCGAAAAAACAACGAACCCGAAGTTATTAAATGTTTTTTCTACAAATCTAAATTTCTTCAAGTTTTAGATGAAAATGCAAGTGAGAAAATAATATTGGACATCAGAAAAGAAATTAAGAAAGCTTCAAAACCTAGTAAAGGGATTTTAAATTATATTTATGCGCAATTACTTAATAAGTACTTAATTAAAAACAGCACAAAAATCTTCAATCGAACTCCAATTCAAAATAATACGTCACAAAACTTTTTAATTTGGTCGTATCAAGATTTTACTAATGAAATTGAAAAAGCATACGAGGAATCAGTAAAGTACAAATTAGAATTACGACAAGCTTCTGTAAAAGACTACAAAGAAATTTTTGAAATTTCACCTTATTTAGACGGTAAAAATTATTCATTATATGATTTTTTAAGCGAAAAATATTTGAATTACTTTGGATCAAAAATTAATTTTTGGAAAATTATAAACGATTCCAATCAGGAAGAATTAATAGCTCCTTTTTATGATACAAATTCTAATTTCACAAAACTAAAAAGCCATGAATTTAATCAAAAAAATCTTGAAAAAGTAATTGCCATATTTCAAGAAAAAGAAACATATGCTGTAAGTCAAAGTAAAGATTTATCAGATTTATATATCTTCAATCGAGTACGGTTTTTTCACAATCATCTTAATTCAAAAAAACATTACATCAATAGCCTAACTTTATTATTGAAGTCAAGTACAAATGAAAATGTAAAGCAAGACATTAAAGTTTCACTAGCAAGTTTTTATTACACAAATGCCAATAAAGTAAACAATAAAGACTATTTGGTTAAAGCATTAGAACTAACAGAAAACGTCCTTAATCAAAAAATCAACAGTAATGCCTTTGCAAATGCTTTAAGTATTAAGAATACCATTCTTGAAAAATATTTAAGTATAAATTTAAATAAAGTTTTGTATCCGAACCAAAATGCAAGAGCTTTAGTATATTTTAAAAATATCGATAGTATAAAAATTAGTTATTATCGTTTACCTATAAAATCTAATTTTTGGTTTGAAAAATCTAAACAAATTAAAGATAGTTTGGTTACTAATTTTATTTCTAAAAATAAACCTATCAAAAGTTATTTCAAAGTTTTACCAAATAAAGGTGACCACTTTGAAAATTCAACTGAAATTCTGTTAGAAAAGATAGAAGCTGGGAATTACTTAGTTCTTTTAACTCCCGAAAAAGTTGATGAAGATTATGCCCCAATACTAACTTATGAGAACATTCTCGTAACAAGCATGATGTTTCATGATGAATATAGCGACAAGACAGATGACTTTTATATTTATGACAGAAAAACCGGAAAGCCTTTGGAGAATGTACTAGTTCGGAATAATGGAAAAACCATTATTTCCAACAAAGAAGGTAAAGTCAGTATTGAAAAAGAAACCCTAAATAACGAAAAAAGCAAAGAGACTGAACTATTTTTCATAAAAGACTCGGATACAATCAAAAAGATGTATACCAAACGAGGACTTTATAATTATAACTATTCGTCAGAAGAATATGAAAATTTTGAAGCTAAAGCGAATGTATTTTTTGACAGAGCTATTTATCGCCCAGGTCAAAGAGTATATTTCAAAGGAATATTGTTGCAAAAAAAAGCGCTTAAAAAAAGCGTAGTTCCTTTTGTTACAGTAAAGGTTACAATTAAAGATAGTAAAAACAATACGCTCAAAGAATATGAAGTGCAAACCAATGAATTTGGTTCATTCTCAGGAGAATTTGAAATTCCAAAAAACATTTTAAATGGTGAATTTTCTTTACATGTTGAAGAACCAGATAATTTTGAAAAGGATAAAAAATACTATGACGAAAAAGAAAAGGAACACGTTTTTTGGGACAATGTAGATTTTCAAACAAAATGGGATGGTTATAAGTTTAGAGTAGAAGAATACAAACGACCAACTTTCGAAATTAAATTTGATGAAATTAAGGAACGCTATACTATTGGCGATACTTTAAAAATTTCAGGTAATGTTAAAACTTTAGCAGGAAGTAATGTAACCGGTGCAAAGGTTGTTTGGAATGTAGATAAAGACGTTTATATGACAGAATATTATCCAAATCAAGAAAATGAAATTATCACAATTGAAAACGTTACAGATGAAAATGGTAATTTCTCTATTTCCTTAATTGCAACAGATAGTATTCTAGAAACCAACAAAATCAGATACATAAATTATAATATTGAAGTAGCTATTACTGATTTAAATGGAGAAACTAAAGATGCGAAAAAAAATGTTCGAGTAGGAAAGAAAACTCTTGAATTAAGCGCATCAGTTAAAAAACATTTGTACAAAGAAGACACAAACAACTTAATTATCAAGGCAGAAAACTTAAATAAGTATCCAATACACACAAAAGGTGAAATAACATTTTATGAAATAAAAAAGAAAGACTATTTATTTCAAAGACAATTTCAATTTCCTGAAACTCAAATCATGTCACGTACAGAATTTGAATTGCTTTTTCCTCATGAACCGTATAATCAAAGTGATGTTGAATCTGAGAAAAAAATAGTCAAAACTATTCCATTCGACACTCAAAATGGAAATTCAATTGATTTAAATTTTCTAAAAGAGTTGAAAAAAGGAAGTTATAGTTTTATCATCACAGCATTAGATATCACAAAAGACACCATTACCTATGAAAGTCAATTTAACCTTGACTCTAAAGTTGACATAAGATCAAAAGAAGAATTGTTTACCTATAAAATCGATTCTAAAAATAACGATTTTGTAACTATTGAATTTCAATCAGAAGTTCCTAATTTATACATAACTACTAGAGCTTATGAAAATGATAAAAAATATTATTTTGCAACCATTCAGTTAATTAATGGAAAGGGAATTTTAAAAGTAAATAAAACTAGAAATCAAGAAAAAGATTATCACTATCATTTTGTAAGTTTTTATGAAAACAAGTTGCTTTATCATGAAACTCAATTAAACAACATAACTATAGAAAACAACCTTGACCTTGAAATAACAAATATTCGCAATAAGGTTGAACCAGGAAGTAACGAAAACTGGTCTTTTAAAATTAAAAATCAAAAAATAGAATCAGAAGTTTTAGCAAGTATGTATGATTCTTCTTTAGATATATTTGCAAAAAAAGAATGGGAAAATACATTTTTTGTAAATCAGAATAGGCATCCTGATTTCCCTAGTATTTATAAATTTATTAATTACGAAAACATAGCGGTATGTAATTTTAAATTCTCCTCTTTTTCAACCAATTATACAACTCAAAAAATAGACAATCCACGAATTAATTGGTACGGCTTTGAGTATTTATTTACAAGTAATGATTGGGAGTATAAAACATATCAGAAAGCGCTTTTAGCAGTTGCAGAAATTCCAGAAAATGCGGATTTAATAACAGGTGTAGTATCAGATGAATTAGGTCCAATTGCAGGAGCTAATGTTGTAGTACAAAGAACAACAAGAGGCACAACAACCGATTTTGATGGTAATTTTGAAATATTTGCTTTAACTGGAGAAACACTTGTTTTCTCTTATACTGGAAAACTAACAACAACTCGATTAATAAATAATTCAATTATTTATATATCACTAAATGATGATGTTCTCCAAGGAAGTGAAGTTGTCGTAACTGCTTATGGTATAGTTAGAGAAACAAAAAAACCAGCCTATGCAACAAAAAAAGTTATTGATGAGAATGAATTAAGCCAATATGAAAATCAAAACGTTTTAACAGCACTTTCAGGAAGCGTATCAGGCTTAAACATAATTACAGCCAATTCCTCAAATCCTTCAACCATAGTAACTTTAAGAGGCTACAGATCCCTTTCCTCTGAAGATAACGCATTAATTGTTGTTGATGGAAAAATTGTTTCAGGAGACTATTTAAATACACTTGCTCCAAATTCAATATTTGAAATACAAATAATAAAAGATTCTGAAGCAACTGCTTTATATGGAAATGAAGGCAAAAATGGTGTTATTATAATTACAACAAAAAATGCTTTGAAAGAATTAGCTCAGGTAAAAACAAGAACTAACTTCAATGAAACCGCTTTCTTTTATCCGCATCTTACAACAGATTCTGAAGGAAAAGTCAATTTTAAATTTACAACACCTGAATCGCTTACCAAATGGAAACTTCGCATGTATGCGCACAATAAAAAAGCAGAAACAGGCTATTTAGAAGCTGATATTATTTCGCAAAAAGATTTAATGATTATGCCAAACATGCCTCGATTTGTAAGAGAAAATGACAGCATAACACTAACTGCAAAAGTAGCCAACCTAACCAACGAAGCCAAATCGGGAATTGCTTTGCTTCAATTGTTTGATGCTACCACAGGGAAATCTATCGATGTTGAAACTTTAAACAATAAGAATACTAAAAACTTTAATTGCAAAGCAAAAGAAAATGTTGCGGTGAGTTGGACCATAAGTATTCCTGAAGGACTTCAAGGATTGCAATACAAAATCATCGCTAAATCAGGTAATTTCTCTGATGGGGAAGAAAATATTTTACCTGTTTTAAGTAATTCCATTTTAGTTACCGAAAGCATTCCGTTATGGGTTCGTGAGAAAAGTAAAAAAGAAGTAGTTTTCGAAAATTTAAAAAACAATGATTCCAAAACGTTGCGAAATCATTTGTTTACTTTGGAATATACTTCAAATCCGGTTTGGATGGCCATTCAATCGCTTCCTTATTTGATGGAGTACGAACACGAATGTGCAGAACAGACGTTTTCTCGTTACTATGCCAACTTTATTGCAAAACAAATTATTGAAAGTAATCCGAAAGTAGCAAGTGTATTGGAATCATGGAAAAATCAAGGAAAAACAAAATCCAAGTTGGAAATTAATGAAGAACTTAAATCAATATTATTAGCAGAAACACCTTGGTTTTTTGATGCCGATGAAGATGCGAAAAATAAACAACTTGCAGTACTTTTTGATTTAAATAAATTAAAAGAATCGTCAGATGCTACATTTAAAAAACTAGAAGATAAAATGATGCCTTCTGGTGGTCTCCCATGGTTTAATGGCGGAAATGAAAGTCGTTATATCACCCAACACATTTTAGCAGGATTAGGCCACTTGAACAAACTTTTCCCTAATTCGGACAATGATTTTGATAACATTACCAAAAAAGCAATTCCGTATTTAGACGCTAAATTTATCGAAACCAAAAAACGGAATAAAAGCTATGCTGTAAATTATAATCCTACCGATATTCATTATTTATACGCTAGAAGTTTTTATTTAAAGCAATATCCCGTTTCTAAACAATTAGATTCTATAATAAAAGTGGATGTAGTGCATCTAAAGAAAGAATGGTTAAACTATTCGCTATATCAAAAAGGGATGATGGCTTTAGTAATGCATCGATTTAATGAAAAAGAATTTGCTAAAAAAATCATTACGCATTTAAAAGAAACGTCGGCATCTAATGAAAATGATGGTATGTATTGGATTGACAATCGAAATGGCTATTATTGGTATGAATCGAAAATAGAAACACAAGCCTTAATCATTGAAGCTTTTGCCGAAATTGAAAATGACACCAAATCAATTGATGCCATGAAAGTGTGGTTGATTAGAAACAAGCAAAGTAAAAGTTGGAGTACTACCAAATCAACTTCGGAAGCCATTTATGCTTTATTATTGCATGGAACGGATTGGACTACTATAAAAGACAATACTAAGTTCAAAATTGGAAGCGAAAAAATCTTAAGTCAAAAACTTACTACTAAAGACAAAGAAGCCGAAACTGGCTACATTAAAATGAACTGGAACGCATCAGAAATATCAAAAGACATGGCTACTATTTCTGTTGATAACAAATCGGAAGTTCCGGGTTATGGTGGTGTATATTGGCAATATTTTGAAAATTTAGAGAAAATAAAAAGTGACAATAAAGGAGAAACTCAAATTCAAAAAGAGATATTTAAAAATGTAACTACAAAAGCAGGTACAGAATTGGTTCCTATTACAAAAGAAACTTTAAAAGTGGGTGATTTGATTACGATTCGCTTAACTATAAAAACGGAAGTTGATTTAGAATATGTGCATTTAAAAGATTTACGAGCTTCGTGTTTTGAACCTGTAAATGTGATTTCAAAATACATATGGGATGGAGCAAGTTACTACATGAGTACAAAAGACGTGGCAACTCATTTCTTTTTTGACGCTATAAAACAAGGAACTTACATTATTGATTACGAAGTGAGAATAACAAATTCAGGTAATTTTAACAACGGAATAGCAACTTTACAAAGCATGTATGCACCAGAATTTTCTAGTCATTCAAAATCGGAAAAAGTAAAAATTAACTAATTTATGAAGTATTTCATTTTGCTATTTTTCTCTATAAGTAGCTTCTCACAAGTTCTTTTTGAAGGCGTCATTAAAGATGCTGCAACCAAAGAAGTCTTGCAAGGAGCCTCCATTTATGTTCCAAATTCTTCTCGTGGAACTTACAGTGATTTTGAAGGGAAATTTAGTTTAGAGCTTCCCATCACAACTAAGGAAATTATAATTAGTTATGTGGGATATATCACCATAAAAACGGGTCTGAATCTATCCGATGGTAATAATATTAATAAAACCATTTATTTAAGAGAAATTAAAAACGAATTAAATGAAGTTGTTTTCATCAAACAGAAGCATGACAAAAATTGGGAAAGAATGTTTGAAATTTTCAAAGCAAATTTTATAGGAAACAGCGATATTGCTAGAGAAGCCGAAATTTTAAATCCTGAAGATATAATCTTAAATGAAGAAAAAACTCCTGAAAAATATAATCTAATTGCTAACGCAAATAAACCATTACAAATTAGAAACAAAGCTACCGGTTATGTCATAAGTTATGAATTAATACAATTTAATCATACTGTTATTGGGCAAAATCAAATATTTACTTTTTATTTAGGATACCCATTCTTTAAAGACATCACAAAAGAAGAAAAGCTAAATCCTAAAAAAATTTCAAAAAACAGATTAGAAGCCTATTTAGGTTCCTCCATGCATTTTGTTAGAGCCTTATTTAATGAGAAGTTACAGGAAGAAGGGTTTAGTGTGAGAGAACTAATCAAAGTGCCAAATCCAGATTATCCTGATGAAAAAGAGGTTGAAAAAATAGTTGCAAAAGCAAAGCTTACTAACGATTATTCTCTAATTAGAAAATTACCAGAAAAAGAAATCAATAAATTAGGAACTATTCCTTTGCCTATTTCTAAATTTACAATTCAAGAAAACGAAAAGAAATTTATAAAATTTGACAATTACATTAACGTAACCTATACTAAGGCTGCTCCTGATGAAAAATTTTTAATTTTTACCACAAAAGAAAACGCAAATTTTCAAGTCTCGCAATTAAAAAATGAAGATGAAGCTGTTGAATATTTTGCTGATGGAAATTACTACAACCCCGCCAACCTATTTTTTTATGGCTATATGGGTTGGAAAAAAGTTGGAGATATGTTACCTTTTGACTATCAACCATAAAAAAACGACCTGATTTCTCAAGTCGTTTTTTTTATTATTTGTTTTGAAATTACTTCACAATTGTCATTTCGTCTACAATGTGTTTAGCTCCTGAGAAATTCTCAATTACCCATAACACGTAACGAATATCAACGTTGATTGTTCTTTGTAATTTTTTGTCGAAGATTACGTCACCAGCCATAGCTTCGATGTTTCCGTCGAATGCTAAACCGATTAATTCACCTTTTCCGTTTAATACTGGAGAACCTGAATTTCCACCTGTAATATCGTTGTCAGTTAAGAAACAAACGTGTAAAGATCCGTCTTTATCTGCATAACGACCAAACTCTTTTTTAGCATTCATTTCTAATACTCTTGTAGGTAAATCAAATTCTAAATCACCTTTTTTGTATTTTTTAACTTGACCTGCTAATGTAGTGTAGTTATTAATTGTTGCATCATTACGCTTGTCAGCTGGTAAAGAACGAACTTTTCCATAGGTTAAACGTAACGTTGAATTTGCATCTGGATATTTGATTTCTCCAATTTTAGATTCTCTCAAACCTTCTACTAATAAACGGAAAGAGGCACCAAAATCATTTTGCGCTTTTATTAACTCATCACTTCTTTTTCCTAAATGAGTTATTAAATCATTTGATAAAACATATAATGGATCATTTACTAATAAAGCTTCTGTTGGTAAATCTAAAAATGCTTTTACTTTTTCTTTTGAAGTAAAAATACTTAAATCGAAAGCTGCATTAACATATTTAGTGAAATCACCATTGTTTTCTTTAGCTAATTTTTCTACCATTGGAGCTAAAGTATATCCTGCTTTTTTTGAATATAAGCTCAATTGTGCTGCTAAAATATCTTTCTCTGCTGGAATATATAACTCTTTATACATTTCGTCTACCATTTCTAAAATAGTCGGAGCCATTTCAGCACGTTTAGCAGCATCTGCTTTTACATAAGCATCTAATTGTCTTCCTAAAGTTCTTCCAATAGTTCCAAAAGCAGAAGTTCTGAATAATTGTTGTAAATAATTATCATGACGCGATTTCTCATTCGTCATTTCATAATATTTATTAATTGTAGGAACTACATTTCCATATTTTGCTTTATTCTCTGGTTTATTTGCCCATTTATGAAATTTAGCTTCTTGAGCCGCTTTCGTTTTAGCAGTACCAAATTTTGATAACGCATCAATCATTCCTTGACGGTTTTTCCAGTAGTTGGCTACTCCTGCAAATTTAGAAGCATAGATAAGGTTTAAAGCATCCGACTGAACCATGTATTTTTTCATGTTGTCCATACCTACTTTTGAACCTTCAACCCATGCTGGATAAGCAAATTTTACGTTTTGCTCAATTCCACCTGCTGGCATCCAACGGTTAGTTCTACCTGGATAACCTAAAATCATTGCGAAGTCATTCTCTTTAACACCACCAATATTTACTGGTAAATAATGTTTTGGTTGCAAAGGAACATTGTTTGTAGAATATTCAGCTGGATTACCGTTTGCATCAGCATACACTCTAAACATAGAGAAATCTGCTGTATGACGTGGCCATTCCCAGTTGTCTGTATCACCACCAAATTTTCCTAAACTTTCTGGTGGAGTTCCTACTAAACGAACGTCTTTATAATCTTGGTAAACGAAATAATAATATTCATTTCCTTGGAAAAATGGACGAACAGAAACCGTATATTTCCCACCTTCGTTGTTTTCTTTCTCAATTTTAGCGATTTCAGCATTGATAGCTTTTTCTCTATCAGCTTCGCTCATTGAAGGATTTACAACAGATAAGATTCTTTTTGTACAATCGTCCATACGAACAAAGAAACGCACATATAAACTAGATGGTTTTAATTCTTCTGCTCTGTTTTTTGCCCAATACCCATTTTTTAAATAGTTTTTTTCTGCTGAAGATAACTCTGCAATGGCATCATATCCACAGTGGTGATTGGTTAAAACTAATCCGTCTTTTGAAATCATTTCAGCAGTACATCCACCATTAAATTGCACGATTGCATCTTTTAAACTGTGGTTGTTGATACTGTAAATTTCTTCGGCTGTTAATTGCAAGCCCATTTTTTGCATGTCGCGGTGATTTAAACGCTCAATGAACATTAAAAACCACATTCCTTCATCTGCTTTTACCGAAGCTGGTACAAGCATAATTGCAGAAACGACAAATAATAATAATTTTTTCATAATAAATCTGTGTTCTTTTGATTTGTGTGGCGAATATACTTAAAAATACGATTTCGATAAAATTATCATTTCAAAATCAAGTTAGATTGAAGCAATTTTAACTTTTTATTATAATAACTGCATTAAAAACAAAAAAGCACCTTCAAATAGAAGATGCTTTTTCTTACGTTTATTTTTAACTTTTTTATTTTTCTTCAGCATTTAGCATTTGCCACAATTTGTCTTTCAACTCTTGTAAACCTTGTTGGGCAACCGAAGAAATGAACATATAAGGTGTTCCTTTAAATTCCTTATCCAATTGTTTTTTCAATTCTGCTTTTAATTCATCGTCTAACATATCGCATTTTGAAATCACAATCAAACGATCTTTATCTAACATTTCAGGATTGTAACGACGTAATTCGTCTAACAGAATTTCGTACTCTTTTTTAATATCATCGGCATCCGCAGGAACTAAAAACAGCAACGTTGAATTACGCTCAATATGACGCAAGAAATAATGACCTAAACCTTTTCCTTCTGCTGCACCTTCAATAATTCCAGGAATATCAGCCATTACAAACGATTGAAAATCTCTGTACGCTACAATTCCTAAATTAGGTTTTAAAGTGGTAAACGGATAATCAGCAATTTTTGGCTTAGCCGAAGTTAAAACAGAAAGTAATGTTGATTTTCCAGCATTTGGAAACCCTACTAAGCCTACATCTGCTAATACTTTTAATTCTAAAGTAACATCCACTTCTTTTACCGGCATACCAGGTTGCGCGTAACGAGGCGTTTGATTGGTCGAACTTCTAAAATGCCAGTTTCCTAAACCACCTTTTCCTCCTTCTGCTAAGATTTTTACCTCATCGTGTTCTGTAATTTCGAACAAAACATCACCTGTTTCTTGATCTTTTACAACCGTTCCTAATGGAACTTCGATGTATTTGTCTTCTCCATCATGACCTGTACTTCTTGAACTTCCTCCATCGCCTCCGTGACCTGCACGCATGTGTTTTAGAAATTTCAAGTGAAATAACGTCCAAAGGTTTTTATTTCCTTTAATATATACGTGCCCACCGCGACCACCATCTCCACCATCTGGTCCACCTTTTTCAATAAATTTTTCTCTGTGTAAATGCGACGACCCTTTTCCTCCCTTTCCGGAAGAAACATATATTTTTACGTAGTCTACAAAATTTCCTTCTGTCATTGTTTTATTCTTTTAAATTGGTGATTAAAACTTTATCAATTTTAACACCGTCCATATCGATAACTTCGAACTCTAATTTGTTCCAAATTAACTTTTGTCCTTGTTTTGGGATTACTCCTAATTCTGTTATGATTAATCCACTTACTGTTGTTACTTCGTAATCTCCTATTAACTCATCCATATCGAAATAAGTTAGGAAATCGTGCAGCGAATAATGTCCGTCAACTAACCACGAGCCGTCTTCTCTTGCTACAATTTTAAATTCGTCTTCATAGAAATCAGCCGCATCTCCTACTAACGCTTCTAAAATATCATTCAATGTAATTATTCCTTGAAAAAGACCGTGTTCATCGGTAACCAAAGCATAATGCACTTTTGAAACCTTAAAATTTTCCAATGCTTTATATGCCGACGTTTGCTCAATAAAATATACTGGTTCTTTAATTATCGATTTTAAATCGAAATTTCCTTTTTCAAAACTGGCAAACAAATCTTTCAACAAAACGATTCCTTCTACATCGTCTAAATTATCCGCACATACTGGATAAACCGAATGCAATTCATCTAAAACTTTCGCTTTGATTTCTTCAATGGAATCTTCATAAGACAAATACACAATTGAATTTCGGTGCGTCATTAATGAATTGACTTTTCTATCGCCAATATGAAAAACACGTTCTACAATATCTTGCTCAATCTCTTGAACTTCACCTACTTCAGTTCCTTCTTTAATAATGGCTTTGATTTCTTCTTCTGTAACTTTTCCGTCAGCTGTTGGTTTAATTTGCAAAAGTTTCATCAAAGATTCAGTTGAAATAGTCAGCAACCATATAAAAGGCATTGTAATTGTAGAAACTAATTTCATGGGAACCGCAACTGCTTTTGCAATTCCTTCTGGATAATTTAAACCGATTCTTTTTGGCAATAATTCACCTAAAACTAAAGAGAAAAATGTTAATACCACTACTACAATTCCCACAGCAATAGATTCCGAATACGGTTTTAATGCTTCAAAAGTAGCTACAAAATTTCGTACATCGGTAGTAATTTTATCTCCCGAATAAATACCCGTTAAAATCCCAATTAAAGTAATTCCGATTTGAACAGTAGATAAAAATTCGTTTGGCGAATTGGCTAAATCCAATGCTACTTTCGCATTTTTATTTCCTTTTTTAGCCGCTGTTTCTAATCGGTTTTTACGAGCTGAAATCAATGCGATTTCCGACATTGAGAAAACACCGTTTAAAATAATCAGAAAGAGAATGATTAAAATTTCCATAGTTAAAATTATAAAAAAAGAGCTAAAATCCCAAATTACGGAAATAGCTCCTTTTCTGTGTGCAAATATCGAAAAAAAAATCGAAAGCCCGAAATTTATCTCTCGGGCCTTATTTTATTATTTAAATGTGTCCAAAACCAAACTTAATCTTTCAGTCACTTCTTCAATAGACCCAATACCATCGACTGCGTAAAATTTGTGTTGCGCTTTGTAATAATCCATTAATGGCGCAGTTTTTTCGTTGTATTCTTGGTAACGATTTCTGATTTTTTCCTCATCTTGATCGTCTGGTCTTCCTGAAGTTTTTCCTCTTTCTAGCAAACGTTGCACTAAGATTTCATCATTCGCTTCTAAAGCTACTGTTGCAGTAATTTCTTGATTTTTACCTTCTAAGAACTTATCCAAAGCTTCTGCTTGCGCAATTGTTCTTGGAAAACCATCAAATAAAAAACCTGCTGCTTGCGGATTTTTATCTACTTCACTTTGCAACATTTTAATCGTTACTTCATCCGGAACCAAATCACCTTTATCCATAAAAGTTTTAGCTAATCTACCTAATTCCGTGTCATTTTTAATGTTGAATCTAAAAATATCACCAGTTGATAAATGTACTAAATTGTATTTGTGCTTTAAAAAATCGGCTTGTGTTCCTTTCCCTGCTCCTGGTTTACCAAATAATACGATATTGATCATTGCTTTGTTATGTTAAGTTGTAATAGTTAGTTATTCTGATAATTGATATACGTCTTTTAAATTTCTTCCTAAACCATCGTAGTCTAAACCATATCCTACAATAAATTTATTAGGAATTCGAATCCCTACATAATCTAATTTAATGTCTTTTGTATAGGCTTCTGGTTTTAAGAATAAAGTAGCAATTTTGAAATGTTTCACATTGTGATGCTTCATGATGGCTTTTAATTCTTCAATTGTATTTCCAGTATCTACAATATCTTCCACGATAATTACAGAACGACCTTCTAAACTTTGATTCAAGCCAATCAGCTCTTTCACCTCATTAGTAGTTTGCGTTCCTTCATACGAAGCCATTTTCACGAACGAAACTTCGCAATTGTGACTGTATTTTTTTAATAAATCAGCCACCACCATGAAAGCGCCATTCAAAACTCCAATAAAAACGGGAACATCATCGCAAAAATCGTCTTCAATTTGTTTGGCCATGTTTTCAATGGCGAAGTTAATTTCCTCTCCCGAGATAAAAACTTCAAATTTCTTATCGTGTAGTTGTATCACTTTAGTTAGATTTAGAAATAAACAACAAATTTAAGAAAGTCAAATGAATAGCTACAAAGTATTTCAACTTTTTTGCAAATTTGATATATTTACCGAATGAAAACTGATTTAGTATCCAAAATTGACCAAAGTACCGCTCACCGAAAAAGTCGGGTTTCTTTGAGTAATTTCATTATTAGAAACGAAAATTTACTCAACGAATTCATCGAAATTGCATTTGACATACAAAATAAAAATCACGTTAAAGCTTTTTGGAGTTTGGAATTGGTTTGCGAGAAAAAATTAAAACTTTTTGTACCTTATATCGATTTGTTTTGTGAAGTTTTACCCAAATTAAAAGACGATTCGACCATTCGACCAGCCACTAAAATTTGTATGTTTTTAGCGAAAAGCAATCACAGAAAAAACGGCATTTCTCTCACACAAGAACAAGAACACAATTTAATCGAAACTTTAATTGACCGCTTAATTCAAGACGAAAAAGTAGCAGCAAAAGTGTATGCTATGAAAGCGCTTTTTGTATTTGGAAAGAAATACGATTGGGTTCACGAGGAATTAAAAACGATTATTTCTCAAGATTATTCCAATCACAGTGCAGCTTACCAAGCGGCAACTCGAAATCTTTTGAAAAAAATCAACAAGTAACAAATTGTTAATTATCAATTGTTAATTATCAATTGTCTGAGTATCTTTGCGCAAACAACAACTACAACGAAATGAATTATTTTTCTTCTGATTTTAAATTAGGAATTTTAGGAGGAGGTCAATTAGGAAAAATGCTTTTGACTGAAACTCGAAAATTTGATATTCAAACTTTAGTTTTAGAACCAAGCGAAGAAGCGCCAGCACGATACAGTTGCAACGGATTTTACAAAGGCAGTTTAATGGATTTTGACACCGTTTATCAATTTGGTAAAATGGTCGATTTGTTAACCATCGAAATTGAAAATGTAAATTTAGATGCTTTAGATAAATTGGAAGAAGAAGGATTACCGATTTACCCTTCGCCAAAAACCTTACGTTTGATTCAAAACAAAGGAAAACAAAAAGATTATTACGTTTCAAACGATATTCCCACTTCGCCACACCAACGATTTGTTGATTTGAACGATTTAAGAAACGCTTTAGCAAAAGAGGAATTAGAATTTCCTTTTGTATGGAAATGTGCTCAGTTTGGTTATGACGGAAATGGCGTTAAAATTTGTCGCTCTGCATTAGATTTGGTAAAACTTCCTGATGTAGAATGTATTGCAGAAGAAATGGTTCCGTTTAAAAATGAATTGGCAGTAATTGTGGCTCGTTCTGTTTCTGGAGAAGTGAAAACCTATCCTGTAGTAGAAATGGAATTTCATCCTGAAGCGAATCAAGTAGAATACGTAATTTGTCCAGCACGTATCGATGAAAAAGTGGCTCAAAAAGCTACTGAAGTTGCTTTGAAAGTTTCGGAAGCTTTCAATCATGTTGGATTATTGGCTGTTGAAATGTTTCAAACAGAAGACGATGAAATTTTGGTAAATGAAGTTGCACCAAGACCACATAATTCAGGACATTATTCGATTGAAGCAAGTTATACTTCGCAATTCGAAAACCATTTACGTGCAATTTTAAACTTACCTTTAGGAAACACCGATAGCAAAGTTGCCGGAATTATGGTAAATTTGGTAGGTGAAGAAGGTTATTCTGGACAAGTAGTTTACGAAAACATAGAGAAAATCATGGCAATCGACGGTGTAACTCCACACATTTACGGAAAAAGAGAAACACGACCTTTCCGAAAAATGGGACACGTTACGATTGTAAATGAAGATATGACAGAAGCAAGAAGAATTGCAGAGGAAGTGAAGAATTCAATTAGAGTAATTAGCCAATAAGACAATGTGTCAATTTGAAAATGATAAATAAAATAATATTTTTCTTCATATTGATAAGTTTGAGCATGAGTTATGGTCAAAATAAATCATTTCAAGATGCTATCGATGAAAGTAATGTAAATAAAATATTACTTGAAATCGATTGCAATTCTATAAATCCAATAGTTGAAGAATATATTAAGAATGAACGTGTTTTTATTTTTCTAAATGGAGGAGCATCGCCCATCAGATTTAGTACTGATGATTCTTTTGAAAAGAAATATAACATTTACTTTTTCGAACAAGGATGTATAAATAGTCTATGTGCTGAAAGTTATAATATGATAATATTTGATTATCTAAAAAAAACTTATGGCAAAAAGTGGATGAAAGAAATTAGAGATGATGCTGTCGGATTTAAAAAATGGAAAAAACTTAACCGAAAACAACAAAACAAGAACAATAAAACATGAGTAAAGTAGCCATCATAATGGGAAGCATTTCGGATATGCCGGTAATGCAAGAAGCCATCGACATATTAAAAGGATTTGATATCGAAACCAAAGTAGATATTGTTTCGGCACACCGAACACCTGAAAAATTATTTGATTTCAGTAAAAATGCGCATGAAAGAGGCATTTCAGTAATTATTGCTGGAGCTGGTGGTGCGGCTCATTTACCTGGAATGGTTGCTTCTATGTCGCCACTTCCTGTAATTGGAGTTCCTGTAAAATCGAGTAATTCTATTGATGGATGGGATTCGGTTTTATCGATTCTTCAAATGCCAGGTGGAGTTCCTGTAGCAACCGTTGCTTTAAACGGAGCAAAAAATGCGGGAATCTTAGCCGCACAAATTATCGGAAGTTCTGATAAATGCGTTTTAGACAAAATAATCGCTTACAAAGAAGGATTAAAACAAGCCGTTTTAAAAGCTTCAGAAGGATTGAAATAAAAATAGAAAATCCCGAGTTATTGCTAATTCGGGATTTCTACTCACAATTAAGTGACAACTATAAAAAAATTCTACTCTCTCTCTGTTTGGGGCAAAAAGGATGTTCCTACATCATTTCATCGACAAAATTATACACTTTATCGGTAAAAACAAATTTTTATGACACTTTTTTTAAAAAAATTTACAACAAAGTACAATACAGCACCTTTTGGTAAGATTAATCTTTCAGATTACAAGGAAGCTTTTGAAAAAACCATTGAACTTGCTCGTACTGAAATCAATAGCATTGTAAAAAATACAGAAACACCATCTTTTTCGAATACAATTGAAGCGTTAGATTATTCTGGCGAACAATTGGATAGATTATCGAATATTTTCTTCAATCTGAATTCGGCTGAAACTTCTGATGAAATGCAAAAAATTGCACAAGAAGTTTCGCCTTTACTTACAGCTTTCAGTAACGATATTGCTTTGAATGAAGATTTGTTCAAACGAGTTAAAGCCGTTTATGATCAAAAAGATACTTTGACATTAACTACTGAGCAAGCGACTTTATTAGATAAAAAATTCAAAGGTTTTTCTAGAAATGGAGCGTTACTTTCGGAAGAAGATAAATTAAAACTACGCGAAATTGATATTGAGCTAGCGAAATTAAAGTTGACTTTCGGAGAAAATGTTTTGGCAGAAACAAATAACTATCAATTACACATTACTAACGAAGCCGATTTAAAAGGGTTACCTGATGGTGCTAAAGAAATGGCGGCAAGTTTGGCAAAATCAAAAAATTTGGAAGGTTGGGTTTTTACTTTAGATTTTCCAAGTTATTTGCCTTTTGTCACTTATGTCGAAAATCGTGAATTGCGAAAAGAAATTGCAATCGCAGCTGGAAAAAAAGCGTTTCAAAATAACGAATTCGATAACACAGAAAACGTAAAACGCATTGTTGAATTACGTCACAAACGCGCTAATTTATTGGGCTATCAATCTCATTCGCATTTTGTTTTGGAGGAACGAATGGCGCAAAATCCAGAAAAAGTACAATCGTTTTTGAATGATTTATTGGAAAAAGCAAAACCAGCTGCTCATAAAGAATTTGCTGAATTAACCGCTTTCGCCAAAGAATTAGACAGAATTAACCAATTAGAGAAATGGGACGGCGCTTATTATTCGGAAAAATTGAAGCAAAAATTATTCAGTTTGGATGATGAGTTGTTAAAGCCATATTTCAAATTAGAAAATGTATTGAACGGCGCTTTCACAATTGCTGAAAAGTTATTCGGAATCACGTTCAAAGAAGTTTTTGACATTGACAAGTATCACGAAGATGTACAAACTTTTGAAGTATTGGATTTCGAAGGAAAATTAGTTGCTGTTTTCTATTCGGATTTCTTTCCAAGAAAAGGAAAAAGAAATGGCGCTTGGATGACATCTTTCAAACCTCAATATATAAAGGACGGAATCAACGAACGACCACATGTTTCTATTGTTTGTAATTTTACGCCACCAACCGAAACGAAACCATCGTTATTGACTTTTAACGAAGTCACGACATTATTTCACGAATTTGGGCACGCGTTACACGGTATGTTAGCCAATACAACTTATCCAAGTTTATCAGGAACTTCAGTGTATTGGGATTTTGTGGAATTACCAAGTCAAGTCATGGAAAACTGGTGTTACGAACCTGAAGCATTGGCTTTGTTTGCGAAACATTACGAAACAGGTGAAATCATTCCGCAACAATATGTTGAAAAAATCAAAGAAAGCGCGAGTTTCTTAGAAGGAATGGCAACTTTAAGACAATTAAGTTTCGGAATTTTAGACATGACCTATCACGGAAAATCGCAAACTATTGACGATGTGAAAGCCTTTGAAAAACAAGCTATGGAAATTGCATCGTTATATCCAGATGTGGAGGAAAACTGCATGAGTACTTCGTTTTCACATATTTTCCAAGGTGGCTATTCTTCGGGATATTACAGTTACAAATGGGCAGAAGTTTTAGATGCTGATGCGTTTGCATATTTCCAAGAAAAAGGAATTTTCAATAAAGAAGTAGCAACCAAATTCAAAGAAAACGTTCTTTCAAAAGGCGGCACCGAATTACCAATGGAATTGTATAAAAAATTCAGAGGTCAGGAACCCAAAGTGGAGGCGTTGTTGAAGAGAGCTGGGCTTTTGTAAAATATTAAACCTGACAGGTTTTCGAAACCTGTCAGGTTTAATAACTTCAAAAACGCACTAAAATTATCTTTATTCACCAAATTCATATATTTTTCAGTGATTATATTCACCAATATCAAAATTTTTACAATCGAAACAACAAACTTTCATTTTTTTTTGAAAGTTTAAAAACTTTTACATATCTTTGTCCTATCAAATTGAAATAACCATCAAAATGGAATTCAAAGAAGCAAAAAATAAATTCGTACAAACATGGGGAGCTTTAGGTTCTCAATGGGGCATTAACAAAACCATGGCACAGATTCATGCGTTGTTGATGGTTTCTCACGAACCTGTTTCTATGGAAGACATTATGGAAGAATTACAAATTTCCCGCGGTAATGCTTCTATGAATTTAAGAGCTTTAATGGATTGGGGAATCGTTTACAAAGAATACAAAGCAGGCGAAAGACGTGAATTTTTCACCGCCGAAAAAGATTTAGATGAATTAGCGGTAAAAATTTCAAGAGAAAGAAGCAAACGTGAAATCAAACCAGCATTGAAAGTTTTAAAAGAAGTTTCTTCTATTCAATCAGACAACACAGAAGCAGAAAAGCATTTCGTAGATCAAACCACAAAATTGTACGACTTCGTATTAAAAGCGGATAATGTTTTGGATAAAATCACAGAATACAAAGACAATTGGTTGGCAAAATTGGTTGTTAAAATCATGAAATAGAAATAAAAAAATTTAATCAAAACTTTCAATTATTTCTGAAAGTTTAAAATAATAGATAATATGGAAAATTTAAAATTAACTAATTCAATTGCAATCATAATTCCATTATTCCTTGGAGTTTTGGGAATTGTAGAACCAATCAGTTTATATTTTGCAGCCTATTCAACTATGTTAACTGGTTTACTACAAATTATCGTTGGAATCTTTTTCTGGAAAAAACATAAAGAGAATATTCACATTAAAATATATTTTCTACTTGTAGCTTCATTTTTTTTCTTGTGGTATTATAACTTGAATATAAACTATATCGATGCTCTGACTTGGCCGTTGATTTTCACTCCATTAGTGCTTTGCATTTATATTTCATCAATCATTTACTCTCAAAAAGAAAAACCATGAACCTCAACATCATCGCCTATCTCATCTATTTCAGTATCACAGGCATTATCATTGTGAAGGTTGGAAGAATTTGCTACAACAATGGAAACATTTTCGTTTCGCAATTGATTCCAAATCATAAAGACTTGTGCCATAAAATAAATCAATTGCTTTTAGTGGGTTATTATTTGCTGAATATTGGTTATTGTGCGATGACGATCATTTCTTGGGAAAAGATTGAAAATATTACCCAACTCATAGAAGTGATTACCTCAAAATCGGCATTCATTATTATTGCGATTGCAGTGATGCATTACATCAACATCATTTTATTAACGAATTACATCAAAAAATTAATTTAAACACTCGTATTATGGAAACTACAAAAATTTTAATCGGTTACGCAATTTATCTTCCAATTGCTTTATTTTTAACTTACTATGTTTCAAAAACACTTTTTAAAAATAGCAAAATTTACATGTTGGATATTTTTAAAGGTCGAGAAGAAATCGCCAATGCCACCAACAAATTATTCGAAACTGGATTTTATTTACTGAATTTAGGTTTTGCGCTTATGATTTTAGAAATGAATATGTATGACAATAGTTATCAAGTTTTAATTGAAAAACTGAGTTACAAAATTGGCGGATTTTCAATTTATTTGGGATTAATGTTGTTCTTAAACTTATATTTCTTTTTTAGAGGAAAACGAAAAGCAAGTCAAGCACAAGTAGAACAACGAATGGTTATTAATGGGTAAATTCACAATCCTGACAGTTTTTTAAACCTGTCAGGATTTAAATCGAAAACAATGACACAAATAAAAATCACAACAACAATTAACGCACCAATTGAAATTGTTTTCAATAATTGTAGAGATATTGACATCCATCAACATTCAGCAAGTAAAACAAACGAGATAGCAATTGCTGGGAGAATTTCCGGATTAATTGACAAAGAAGAAACCGTGACTTGGAAAGGCAAACATTTTGGAATTTACATTCAACATGAAAGCATAATTTCTGAAATGGATTTTCCAAACTATTTCGTTGACGAACAATTAAAAGGTCATTTTAAAAGTTTCAAACATGAACATATTTTCGAACAAAAAGAAAACCAAACTATAATGACTGATATTTTAGAATATGAAACTCCTTTTAGTTTTATTGGGGAACTATTTAATAAAATTATCTTGAAAAATCATTTAACAAATTTCATAATATATAGAAATTCTATTTTAAAAGAACTATCAGAAAAACACCAACACCAACCACCACAAAATCGGAACACTTTCTAACCAAAATGAAGTGTAATATCTCGAACGGTTTTCATTGGCAAAAAAGAGAAAAACAGCAATAGTTCCACAAACTAAAAGCTTAAAAAAGAAGGGTAAAAAATGATGGTTATTGGTGTAGAAAAATTCTGAAATCAATAATAATAACAACAAAACATAACCCAATTTCTTAGTTGGTTCCACTCCTATTTTTTGTGGAACAGTTTGCAAATGGATATCATCTTGTTTAACATCAACAATATCAAACACCAAAACCATAGAAAAAATAAGCAAAAATCGTTGCACAGCCATCAAAAAAACATCTATAGAAATAGGAATTCCAGCTTCTACCAAGGGCAAAATCACCGTTACGCCTACCCAAGTAATTCCGATGATGTAAATTTTTACACCTTTCCAATTTCGGGCGTTTTGTTTGTTTGGAAAAAAAGGTAATGTGTATAAAAGTGTTAGTCCAAAAAAAGCAACAGCACTTAGTTTTGACATCCAACTCAATTGCAAGAAAAAGTAAAAACAAGCCAACAACGAAATAAAACTCAAAAAAACGATTGTTTTCAGTTCCTTTTTAATTTGGGTTCTGTTTAACCTTGCTATGGCATCATACTTCACAAAATTATAACCAACCACCGTTCCAAAAAAAGCAAATAAAGCAACCGAAAAATCATCCTTAACATCAAAGAAATATTGGGTCATCAACACTAATGCAAATGCCGAAAATGCCACGTGCAAACTGCTATTGATATAAAAATCGAGAATTTTCTTTACTACTACCATTCAACAAAATTAATCAATCTGTTAATAAGACTTGAAATTAGTTGATAAAATCACAAAATTTCACATTTTAAAAACAAAAAATTACAAGATTAATAATTACTTTTGTTGACCAAAACAACACATAATAACACACATACACATTTTTAATAAATGAGAACAGATGCATTCGCTTTGAGACATTTAGGGCCACGTGAAAGTGACTTAAATCACATGTTTAAAACGGTTGGTGTAGAATCTTTAGACCAATTAATTTTCGAAACTATTCCAGATGATATTCGTTTAAAAAACGACTTAAATTTAGATGCTCCCATGACTGAGTATGAGTATTTAACTCACATTCAAGAATTAGGAAAGAAAAACAAAGTATTCAAATCATATATTGGTTTAGGATATCACCCAGCGATCGTTCCGGCGGTTATTCAAAGAAATATTTTTGAAAATCCAGGATGGTACACGGCTTACACACCTTATCAAGCAGAAATTGCACAAGGGCGATTAGAAGCTATTTTAAATTTCCAAACTACCGTTATCGAATTAACTGGGATGGAAATCGCAAATGCGTCTTTACTTGACGAAGGAACAGCTGCTGCAGAAGCAATGGCGTTACTATTCGATGTAAGAACACGCGATCAAAAGAAAAACAACGTGAATAAATTCTTCGTTTCGGAAGAAATTTTACCACAAACCTTATCGGTTTTACAAACACGTTCAACTCCATTAAACATTGAATTAGTAGTTGGAAATCATGAAACATTTGATTATTCAACTGAATTCTTTGGTGCGATTTTACAATATCCTGGGAAATACGGTCAAGTGTATGATTATGCAGGATTTATCGCAAAAGCTGCAGAAAACGAAATCAAAGTAGCAGTTGCTGCTGATATTTTATCGTTAGCAAAATTAACTTCTCCAGGTGAAATGGGTGCTGCAGTTGTAGTTGGAACTACACAACGTTTTGGTATTCCAATGGGTTACGGTGGACCACACGCTGGTTATTTCGCAACAAAAGAAGAATACAAACGTTCGATGCCAGGAAGAATCATTGGTGTTTCTATCGATGTTAATGGAAATCGTGCGTTACGTATGGCTTTAGGAACTCGTGAGCAACACATCAAACGTGAAAAAGCAACTTCAAACATTTGTACTGCTCAAGTTTTATTGGCGGTTATGGCTGGAATGTATGCGGTATATCACGGACCAAAAGGATTAAAATATATTGCAAATAAAGTTCACGCTTCTGCGGTTACAACTGCTGATGCATTAAATAAATTAGGTGTTTACCAAACGAATTCCGCTTACTTCGATACGATTTTAGTAAAAGCTGATGCGAATAAAGTAAAAGCGATTGCTGAAAAACACGAAGTAAACTTCTTCTATCCAGATGCTGAAACGATTTCGATTTCATTCAACGAAACGACTTCGGTAAATGACATCAACCAAATCATTGCCATTTTCGCTGAAGCTAGTGGAAAAGAAACTTTTAAAGTGAATCAATTAGCAAATGAAGTAATGGTTCCTGAAAACTTAGTGAGAAAATCAACTTTCTTACAACATGAAGTTTTCAACAACCATCATTCAGAATCGCAATTGATGCGTTATATCAAAAAATTAGAACGTAAAGATTTATCATTGAATCATTCGATGATTTCATTAGGTTCTTGTACGATGAAATTAAATGCTGCTGCTGAAATGTTGCCTTTATCGATGGCAAATTGGAACAGCATTCACCCTTTTGCTCCAGTTGAACAAGCAGAAGGCTACCAAATCATGTTGAAAAAATTAGAGCAACAATTGAATGTAGTAACTGGTTTCCAAGGAACAACGTTACAACCAAATTCAGGTGCTCAAGGTGAATACGCTGGTTTGATGGCTATTCGTGCTTACCATTTATCAAGAGGTGACAACCACAGAAATGTATGTTTGATTCCCGCTTCTGCTCACGGAACAAATCCAGCTTCTGCTGCTATGGCAGGAATGGAAATCATCGTAACTAAGACCATGGACAATGGAAATATCGATGTAGAAGATTTAAGAGCAAAAGCAATTCTTCATAAAGATAACTTATCATGTTTAATGGTTACTTATCCATCAACTCACGGAGTTTTTGAAAGTGCTATTATCGAAATTACAAATATAATTCACGAAAATGGAGGATTAGTTTATATGGATGGCGCGAACATGAATGCACAAGTGGGATTAACTAATCCAGCAACTATTGGTGCTGATGTTTGTCACTTGAACTTACACAAAACGTTTGCTATTCCTCACGGTGGTGGCGGACCTGGTGTTGGACCAATTTGTGTGAACGAAAAATTAGTTCCATTCTTACCAACAAATCCAGTTATTCCAACAGGAGGAAGTCAAGCAATCACAGCTATTTCATCTGCGCCTTATGGTTCGGCTTTAGTTTGTTTGATTTCTTATGGCTACATCACAATGTTAGGTGCTGAAGGTTTAACCAATGCTACTAAATATGCTATCTTAAATGCAAATTACATGAAAGCACGTTTAGACGAACATTATCCAGTTTTATATTCTGGAGAAATGGGAAGAGCAGCACACGAAATGATTTTAGATTGTAGAGCATTCGAAGAAAAAGGAATTAAAGTAACGGATATTGCAAAACGTTTAATGGATTATGGTTTCCACGCGCCAACGGTTTCTTTCCCAGTGGCTGGCACCTTAATGATTGAACCTACAGAATCAGAAGATTTAGCGGAATTAGATCGTTTTTGTGATGCGATGATTTCAATTCGTAAAGAAATTGAAGCTTCTTCTAAAGATGATGCGAACAATATTTTAAGAAATGCGCCTCACACTTTAGCAATGGTTACAGCTAACGAATGGGTTTTCCCTTACACAAGAGAACAAGCCGCTTTCCCATTAGATTATATTGCTGAGAATAAATTCTGGCCAACGGTTCGTCGTGTTGATGAAGCGTATGGAGATAGAAATTTAGTTTGTTCTTGTGCTCCGATTGAGGCTTACATGTAAAAAATAAATTTTCAATAGTTAAAAATCCCAAATTCCAATTCAGGTTTTTGGGATTTTTTTTAAACATGATAAAAGTCAATTGCTTCAAAAAGTATTGTTGTAAATTTGTACAATCATAAAATCTGAAAATGAACGACATCGAAACTCGAGAAGATATTTTACTCATCATGCGAAAGTTTTACGACAAACTTTTAGCCGATGATTCAATTAATTTTTTCTTTACTAAAGTGACATCTGTTGACCAACATTTAGAAGCACATTTTGATATTCTAGCAACTTTTTGGGAACAATCTTTATTCTTAAAAGGAGGTTATTACAACAATATGTTTTCTATTCATAAAGACGTTCACGACAAACATGCTTTCAAAAAAGAACATTTCGACACTTGGTTAACCCATTTTAATTCGACAATTGACGAGCATTTCGCAGGAAAATATGCTGAACAAATGAAAACACAAGCACTAAGTATGGCTACGATAATGCAAATAAAATTCAATTAAAAGCCATTAAAAAGTTGATTTTCATATTTTTTTTAGTTTAAAATGTCGATTCAATAATTACACCAAATAAAACATCTGTTTTGTATTTATCTTAAAAAATAATTAATAATTTCGTTAGATTAACAATACGTATTATGAATATTAAAATAACAGGTTCAGGAAGTTATATTCCAACTAAAAAAGTTACGAATTCTGATTTTGCTCAACACGATTTTTTGAACGAAGACGGCACTGCTTTTAATATGACAAATGATATTATTGCAGAAAAATTTGTTGAAATTACAGGAATCATAGAAAGACGCTATGCAGCTGATGACATGGTAAACTCTGATATGGCTGTGATTGCATCAAAAAAAGCTATTGAAAAATCAGGCATTGATCCTGAAACATTAGATTACATTATTTTTGCTCACAACTACGGAGATATTCAAATAAACACCATTCAATCGGATACTGTTCCTAGTTTAGCCACTAGGGTTAAATATGGATTAAAAATTAAAAACCCAAAATGTGTTGCTTACGATATTCTTTTTGGTTGTCCTGGTTGGATAGAAGCCGTTATTCAAGCGCAAGCTTATATTAAAGCAGGAATGGCTAAAAAATGTTTAGTTATCGGTTCCGAAACTCTATCAAGAGTAGTAGACAAGCACGACAGAGACAGCATGATTTACTCCGATGGTGCAGGCGCAACAATCATTGAAGCTACTGATGACGAAGGCGGAATTTTAGCTCACGAATCGGCCACTTTTTCTTTTGATGAATCTAAGTTTTTATATTTTGGAAACTCCTTTAGTAAAGAAGAAGACCCAAATATTCGCTATATCAAAATGTATGGTAGAAAAATTTATGAGTTTGCTTTATCTAATGTTCCAAAAGCAATGGCATCTTGCTTAGAAAAAAGTGGAATTGCTATTACCGACGTAAAGAAAATCCTAATTCATCAAGCAAATGAAAAAATGGATGAAGCCATCATCAATCGTTTTTACAAATTGTATAAGATGGAAACTCCAGTCGGAATTATGCCAATGAGTATTCATAAATTAGGAAATTCAAGTGTTGCAACGGTTCCAACCTTATATGATTTAATTGTAAACGGAGAATTAGAAGGACAAAACTTAAACAAAGGCGATGTTATTATTTTTGCATCTGTTGGTGCCGGAATGAATATTAACGCTATTGTGTATCAAATGTAAAAAAGTTGAGCGTTAGAAGTTAGAAGTTGGAAGAAAAAAGTAAATTTGTATTCCAATTTCAATTTCAATGTACGAAAAAACATATCCGAGCAAACGATTCAATATCACTTTAGATTTTCTAAAAAAACATATCAAAACTTCTGAAACCATTTTTGATTTAGGTGTTCCAAATCCTTTTTCAAAAATCATGGTAGATAATGGCTATTCGGTTATCAATACAAAAGGAGAAGATATTGATAACGACCAATCAGCGCTTCAAAAAGAAAATTACGATGTGTTTACTGGTTTTGAAATTTTCGAACATTTGTTAAATCCTTACACTGTTTTACAAAACGTAAAAGCGGATAAAATTTTAATATCTATTCCTTTGCGTTTGTGGTTTTCTTCTGCTTATCGAAGCAAAACCGATATGTGGGACAGACATTATCACGAATTTGAAGATTGGCAATTGGATTGGCTACTTGAAAAAGCAGGTTTTAAAATTGTTGACAGAGTAAAATTCACACATCCAGTAAAAAAATTTGGATTTAGACCTTTGTTACGATGGTTTACGCCGAGATATTATTTGGTTTATGCTGAAAGAGAAAAAAGATAAAAGAACTTAGAAAATAGATTTTATCTTATGAGATACTACATTATCATTCCCGCTTACAACGAAGAAGCTTTTATGAGCTTGACTCTGCAATCGTTAGTAGAACAAACCGTTTTACCAACAAAAATTGTAGTGGTGAATGATAATTCTACTGATAAAACTCCAGAAATTGTTTCTGAATTTGCTTCCAAATATCCTTTTATTAGTCTAGTAAACAAAAAATCCGATGCGATTCATTTACCTGGAAGCAAAGTCATTCAGGCATTTCATGAGGGCGAAAAAAATATCGATGATAATTATGATATCATTGTAAAAGTCGATGCCGATTTGATTTTACCAAAGAACTACTTCGAAACTATAATCAAACATTTTCAATCGGATGAAAAAATTGGAATGGTTGGCGGATTTTGTTACATCGAGAAAAACGACAATTGGGTTTTAGAGAACTTAACTGATAAAGACCATATTCGAGGTGCTTTAAAGGCATATCGTGCAGCAACTTTTAAACAAATCGGTGGATTAAAACCGCAAATGGGTTGGGATACCGTTGACGAATTACTTTGTAAATTCTACAATTGGAAAGTCGTAACTGATGAAAGTTTACATGTAAAACATTTAAAACCAACAGGTGCCAGCTACAACCAAGCGGCAAGATTTAAACAAGGTGAAGCATTTTACACTCTAGGTTACGGATTTTTCATTACAACCGTTGCTTCTTTAAAATTAGCCATGCGAAAAGGAAAACCTTTATTGTTTTTAGATTACATCAAAGGTTTTTGGAAAGCCAAAAGAGAGAACAAAAACATGTTGGTTACTCCTGAACAAGCTAAATTTGTTAGAAAATATCGTTGGAAGAAGATGAAAGAGAAGTTATTTTAATCTTTTCCATAAAAATATAGTATTTTTACTGCTTACTAGAAACTGAATACAGAACACTATCAAAATGATGCTCATTCGCTACTTATCGCAAATAGGAAAATACTTCATCATGTTGAAAGAAATTTTCAACAAGCCTACTAAATGGTCTGCCATGAAACAATTAATCTTAAAAGAAATTGATGATTTAATCATTGGTTCGCTTGGGATTGTTTCTTTTATATCATTTTTCGTTGGGGGTGTTGTTGCCATTCAAACAGCATTGAATTTAACTAATCCGCTAATTCCTAAATTTTTGATTGGATTTGCAACGCGTCAATCGGTGATTTTAGAGTTTGCTCCTACTTTTATTTCTATCATTATGGCGGGAAAAATGGGTTCGTTTATTACTTCAAGTATTGGAACCATGCGTGTTACAGAGCAAATCGATGCTTTAGAAGTTATGGGAGTGAATTCATTAAACTATTTGGTTTTCCCAAAAATCATTGCGTTACTTCTATATCCATTCGTAATTGGGATGAGCATGTTTTTAGGTGTTTTTGGTGGCTGGATGGCTGCTGTTTATGGAGGATTTACCACAAGTTTCGAATTCACAACTGGACTTCAAGCGGAATTTATTCCGTTTCATATTGCTTATGCCTTCATTAAAACTATTGTTTTTGCTTTCATTTTAGCTACAATTCCTTCGTTTCATGGTTATTACATGAAAGGTGGCGCTTTAGAAGTAGGAAAAGCAAGTACCGTTTCATTCGTTTGGACATCAGTGGTTATTATTTTAATGAATTTTATATTAACACAACTTCTTTTAAGCTAATGATTGAAGTAAAAAATATCGTAAAAAAGTTTGGTGAACAAACCGTTTTAAAAGGAATTTCTACTCGTTTTGAAGCTGGAATGACCAACTTAATCATTGGGCAAAGTGGTTCTGGAAAAACCGTTTTCTTAAAATCGTTGTTAGGAATTCATACGCCTGATAGTGGTACTATTTCTTTTGACGGCAGAATATATTCTGAACTTTCTAATGATGAGAGACGTGAATTAAGAACCGAAATTGGAATGGTTTTTCAAGGAAGTGCCCTTTTTGATAGTATGACGGTTGAAGAAAACATTGGATTTCCACTAAAAATGTTTACTAATAAATCGGTTAAGGAGATTAAAGAACGCGTCGATTTTGTTATTGATAGAGTTCACCTAGTTAATGCGCATCATAAAAGACCATCTGAAATTTCAGGTGGAATGCAAAAACGTGTTGCTATTGCAAGAGCTATTGTAAATAATCCGAAATATCTATTTTGTGATGAACCAAATTCAGGCTTAGACCCAAAAACGGCGATTGTAATTGACAATTTAATTCAGGAAATTACCCAAGAATACAATATTACAACCGTGATTAATACGCACGATATGAACTCGGTAATGGAAATTGGCGAAAAAATTGTTTTCCTAAAAAATGGTTTATTAGAATGGGAAGGTTCGAATAAAGAAATATTCAAAACCGATAACGAAGCTGTTACCGATTTTGTATACTCTTCAGAATTATTCAAACGTGTTCGAAAAATGTATTTGGAAGATGATGTGAAATAGTGCTATTGAATTTTAGACACTATTTGCTTGATATCTTGCTCTTTGTTTTTTGGATAAATTAATAACACGTCGTCTTTATCTACGATAATATAATCTGTTAAGCCATCAATAACTACAAGTTTTTTCCCTTCAGTTCTGATTATGTTATTAGTTGCGTTTTCAAGATAAACAGAAGCATTAACTACGGCGTTTTCTTGTTCGTCTTTTGGTAATTTATCATATAGCGAACCCCAAGTTCCTAAATCATTCCAATCAAAAGTTGCTGGTAAAACATAAACATTTTGGGCTTTTTCCAAAATAGCATAATCCACTGAAATATTTTGGGCTAATGGATAATTATCTCTAATAAAAGCTTCTTCATTTGGGGTATTTAAAGCCTCATAACCATTCATGAAATGATCATACATAACCGGCTGAAACTCTTCATAAGCTTTTAAAACGGTTTTAGCACTCCAAACGAATATTCCTGCATTCCAAAGGAAATTTCGACTTTGGATGAATTTTCTTGCGGTTGCGTAATCTGGTTTTTCTCTAAACTGCTTCACCTTTTTAATTGGACGAGAATCTAATTTATCGAATTCGATATAACCATAACCTGTGTTGGCAAACGTTGGTAAAATTCCTAAGGTCATTAAATTTTCGTCGCGTTCACAAAAATCAAAAGCATATTGAAGATTTGAACAAAACTGAACCTCATCTTCAATCCAATGATCTGAAGGCGCCACCACCATAACCGCATCTGGATTTTGTTTTTTAATCTTCAAAGAAGCATACAAAATACAAGGCGCTGTGTTTCGCATAGCAGGTTCTAAAACAATTTGCTCTTGTTGAATCATAGGCAATTGTTCCAAAACGATATCATTGTAAACTTCGTTTGTAAGAATCAGAATATTTTCCTTAGGAATAATTTGAGACAAACGTGTGAAAGTTTTTTGAATCAACGTTTCACCTGTCCCTAACATGTCGTGAAATTGCTTAGGAAATTCGGTTGTACTTACTGGCCAAAAACGTGAGCCAACTCCACCAGCCATTAATATTGCATAATAATTTTTGTTCATTTTGTACTATTTATGCTGCTAAAACTTATTCGGCAACAATTCTACTTCGGCATTGGGTTGAAACAAATACAAGCGTCCAGAACTTATTTCTAAACATTCATATCGTTTTACTCGTAATGCTATTTTCTTAAAAATTTTTCCATTGTGAATTCTAAAATGACTTCCCATTGGAATTTCAAAGATATAATTTTTATCTGTTTCTTTTAGGTCAAATTGCTTTAAAGCGATGGCTAATTTTGCATCGGTATCGCTACTTGCTTTTGGATTTCTAAAATGTTTGGCAAGTAATGGCAACAATTGATTTGGGAATATTTCAGGTCGAATAAATGGCACCATCATTCTTTGAAAAGTGAGTTTCCATTCATCACCATGAGGTTTTATATTTCGACCATACTTTTCGAAAGCTACCAAATGTGCAATTTCGTGAATAAGAGTAATTAAAAATCTATATTTATTCAAGCTTGCATTCACGGTAATCAAATGATAACCTTGTGCATCTTTTCGATAATCGCCATGACGGGTTTGACGCTCATTAACGATTTTTAAATGCACATGATTGGCCTTGATTAACTCAAAACAAGGATGAACAGCGTGTTCTGGAAGGTATTTTTGTAGAACTTCGCTCAATTTTAAGGTGTTGAAGATGAAACTTGCAATACTTTTCCGTTGTAATATTTGTTTCCGGTTAAAGCAAAATTGAAAATATAATCTGCCATTTCTTTTGCTGAAAGTGGCGCTTCGTAACCTGGAAAGGCTTCTTGTAACATTTCGGTATTTACAGCTCCAAGAGCTAAAACATTGAAAGCAATTCCTTGTTCTTTGTATTCTTCTGCCAATAATTCGGATAAGGTAATTATAGCTCCTTTGCTTGACGAATAAGCCGCTAATCCCGCAAATTTCATACTTCCTTGAATACCGCCCATAGAACTAATCGTAACTACATGACTTCCTTTTTCCATGAAAGGAATACAGATTTTTGTTAATTCGGCAACAGCAAAAACATTGACTTTGTAGATGCTTTGAAATTCTTCTGAAGTAATTTGCGTGAATGGTTTATTTAACAAACTTCCTGCATTGTGAATCAAAACATCTACTTTTTTCCAAGTTTGCTGAATGAATTTTTCTACTTGCAATATCTCATCTGGATTTGAAATATCAATTGACAAACAGGAAATGTTTGAATGTTCCATCAAGTCTTGAGGAGTTTTACGCGAAATAGCTAATACTTGATGTCCTGCATTGGCAAACCGTAAGGCTAATTCGTAACCTATTCCGCGAGACGTTCCGGTTATGATAATGTGTTTATTTTTCATTTAATTTGATTTCTTTTTTTGGGGCATTTATCATTTTTTCTAAAACTGGAATTGTTTTGGAAATCACAGTCGTCATGTGTTTGGTATCCATCAATTCAAACTCATCATCTGGTTGGTGATAGAATTGAAAATTTTCAAAATCAAAAGTCGAAACCGTTTGTGCTGGAACGTTGAACTCAGTGAAAAAAGGATAATTATCAGAAGCTCTGAACAACATATATTTGGTTTCTATTGGTAAATATCCTACTAACTTTTCTCCTGCATATTCATTCATTGTGGTTGCCATATTTGATTTACCAAAACCAGTCAAATAGAAATCCATTCCTTTATCTTTCATTGGTACTCCAATCATTTCAAAATTAAACATGAAATACAAATCCATTTTTTGTTCTTTCAATTTGGCAGCCAAATGTTTGGAACCTAAAAGCCCTTTTTCTTCTGCTGAAAAGAACACAAAAAGTACACTTCGCTTGTTGTTTTTAAATTTTGCGAAATATTTAGCTACTTCAGTTACTGCTGTTGTTCCTGTTGCGTTATCGTTTGCTCCGTTTACAATTACATCGCCATTTACTCCATTTTGCAACATTCCGATATGATCATAATGTGCCCCGATTACAACAAATTCATTTTTCAATTTTTTATCTGTTCCTTCAATATAACCTACGATATTAAAAGCAGGTTTATCAAAATTTGACAAGGTGTCGCGATACGTTTTGAAATAAGGTTTTATTCCGTTTTCTTGAAGTAAATTTTCTAAATAAACTGCTGCTTTTTCAATTCCTTCACTACCTGAATCTCTTCCTTCTAGTTCATCAGAGGTTAAATAAGACAAAGTTTTAATTACATTTTCTTCCGCAACTTGATAATTTACATTAGAAATATTCTTAGAAGTAACTTTGGTTTGTGCATGCAAAGACAATCCAATAAAAGAAAATAGGAATACGATTTTTTTCATAGTTTTTAGTTTTGAGTAAAAATAAAAAAATCCCGAGTAAATCGGGATTTTGTATGATAAATTTAACACTTATTATGCTAACATCGTTACTGGATTTTCCATAAACGCTTTGAACGTTTGTAAGAATTGAGCTCCTGTTGCTCCGTCCACAGTTCTGTGATCACAAGCTAAAGTTACCGTCATTGTGTTTCCAACTACGATTTGACCGTTTTTAACTACTGGTTTTTCAATAATAGCACCAACAGATAAAATAGCAGAATTTGGTTGATTGATAATCGATGTAAACGATTGAATTCCGAACATTCCTAAGTTAGAAATAGTAAATGTACTTCCTTCCATTTCTGCTGGTTGAATTTTTTTAGATTTTGCTTTTCCAGCTAAGTCTTTTACGTTAGCACCAATTTGAGTTAAACTCATTTGGTCTGTAAATTTCAACACTGGAACCATTAAACCGTCTTCAACAGCAACAGCAACACCAATATTCACATGGTGATTGATAACCATTGCATCATCTCTCCATTGAGAATTTACTTGTGGATGTTTTTTCAATGCCATCGCACTTGCCTTGATTACCATGTCGTTGAAAGAAACTTTCGTATCTGGTAATCCGTTAATCATATTTCTTGAAGCAATTGCATTGTCCATATCTAACTCGATTGTTAAATAGTAATGCGGTGCAGTAAATTTAGATTCTGATAATCGTCTCGCAATGGTTTTACGCATTTGCGAATTTTTGATTTCTTCTTGGAATACTTCTCCTGCCGGAACAAATGGTTTAACTGCTGCAACCGCATTAGTAGCTTCTGCAACCGCTTGAGCCGGAGTTGCAACTGCAGATGGTGAGAAATTCTCCACATCTGATTTTACAATTCTTCCATTCTCACCTGAACCTTTTACTTGAGACAAGTTAATTCCTTTATCTTGAGCAATTTTTTTAGCTAATGGAGAAGCGAAAACTCTACCTGAAGTAGTTTGTTCTACAACTGCTGCTTCTTGAGCAACTGCTTTTACTTCCTCAACTTTTGGAGCTTCTACAACTGCACCTACTTTATAATTAGCTGCAATTCCTGAAACATCAGTTCCTGCTGGACCTAAAATAGCTAAAATTGTATCTACTGGAGCAGAATCACCTTCTTGAACTCCGATATATAATAACGTTCCTGCATTGAAAGATTCGAATTCCATCGTAGCTTTATCCGTTTCGATTTCAGCTAAAATATCATCTTCTTTTACAGTATCTCCTACTTTTTTCAACCAAGTTGCAACTGTTCCTGTTGTCATAGTATCTGACAAACGAGGCATCGTTACTACTTTCACACCAGCTGGAATTTCAACTGCTGCTGAAGTAGGTTTTGCTTCTTCAACTACTTTTTCTTCTTTAGTTTCTGTAGCTGTTCCGCCACTTAATAAAGCAGAAATATCTTCACCGGCTGCTCCAATAATTGCTAATAAAGAATCTACTGGAGCTGATTGTCCTTCTTGAATTCCGATGTGTAATAAAACACCGTCATAGAAAGATTCGAATTCCATTGTAGCTTTATCCGTTTCAATTTCGGCTAAAATATCACCTGTTTTGATTGTATCACCCACTTTTTTTAACCAAGTTGCTACAACTCCTTCGGTCATCGTATCACTCAAACGGGGCATTGTTATAATTTGTGCCATAGTTCTTATAATTTATGTGGAATGAAAGGATAATTTTCTTGTTCGTATACTACATCATATAACTGTTGTGCTTCAGGGAATGGAGATTCTTCAGCGAATTTCTCACATTCAGCCACTAAATCAGCTACTCTTTGATCGATTACTTCGATTTCAGCTTCTGTAGCGTAGTTATTTTCTTTGATTACATCTAAAACTTGAATAATTGGATCGATTTTTTTGTATTCTTCCACTTCTTCTTTCGTTCTATATAATTGTGCATCAGACATTGAGTGTCCTCTGTAACGGTATGTTTTCATTTCTAAGAAAGTTGGTCCGTCACCACGACGTGCTCTTTCCATAGCTTCGTGCATTGCTTCAGCCACTTTTACTGGATTCATTCCATCAACTGGTCCACAAGGCATTTCGTATCCTAAACCAAGTTTCCAAATATCAGTATGATTAGCCGTTCTTTCTACAGAAGTTCCCATAGCATAACCGTTGTTTTCAACGATGAATACTACTGGTAATTTCCAGTTCATTGCCATATTAAAAGCTTCATGTAAAGAACCTTGACGTGCGGCACCATCACCAAAATAAGTTAAGGTAACACCTCCAGTTTCAAAATATTTATCTGCAAAAGCAATACCTGCTCCTACTGGAATTTGCGCTCCAACGATACCGTGTCCTCCATAAAAACCATGTTCTTTGGAGAAAATATGCATCGATCCACCCATACCTTTTGAAGTACCTGTTACTTTTCCGTACAATTCTGCCATAACTTTTCTTGGATCTACACCCATTCCAATTGGCTGAACGTGGTTACGGTAAGCGGTAATCATTTTATCTTTAGACAAGTCCATTGCATGTAAAGCTCCAGCTAAAACTGCTTCTTGACCATTATAAAGGTGCAAAAATCCTCTAACTTTTTGTTGGATATAAACAGCGGCAAGTTTATCTTCAAACTTTCTCCAAAATAGCATATCTTCATACCATTTTAGGTAAACTTCTCTTGTAATTGGTTTCATTTTTGTTTGTTTTTTTAATACAATTGAATTGTGAAAGACATTATTTATCAATCCCAATTTTACGAACAGCAAAAATACTACATAGAACCTGATTGAAAAAATTAAATTCTACGATTTTTGTATTTTTTATAACAAAATCGATAAAAAAAGTTACGAAATCGTTATAGATGATTCTTATCGAAAACTAACGGTAGGATATTTTTCAATGAATCTGACTTATAGATATCTCCTTTTGCTCCCATAAAGAAAATTGTAATTGGAATATCTTGTTTGAATTCGTATTCAGCGATTGCTTGTCTACAGCTTCCGCATGGTGGAATTGGCTCTTCTAAATCTCTGTCCTGTGGAGATGCTGTAATGAACATTTTTACAATTTTAGCATTTGGATAAGTTGCACCCGCATAATAAATTGCTACACGCTCAGCACACAAACCTGAAGGATAAGCTGCATTTTCTTGATTCGAACCTTGAACTACGATTCCATTATCTAAAAGAATGGCTGCTCCTACAGTAAATTTAGAATAAGGCGCATAGGCCTTACTTCTTGCTTCAAATGCTTGAGACATTAAACTTGTTTCTTCTTGCGATAATTCGTCTTTTGATAGTACCGAAATGATAGTGTTTATTGAAATTTGCTTCATATGTAAGGAAAAAAAATCCAAATTCTAAAATAAGAATTTGGATTGTTTATTAATTTATTTATTTTTTAAAGTTCATCGTATTTATCACCAAAATTGAAAGTAAGCGAGAAACGTAATGTGTTTTCCAATGGGTTTTTAACTTTTGAGGCAGAGAACAAATACGACACATCAATTTTAACTATATTATATTTAAAACCAGCTCCTAAAGTAAAGTACTTTCTTGCTCCTTTTAATTCATTTTCATTAAAATAACCTGCACGTATTGCAAAGGAATCTTGATAGTAATATTCAGCTCCTAAAGCATAGGTAAATTCTTTTAACTCTTCAGATAGTCCGTCTGGAGCATCATTGAATGATTTAAAAATACCACTTACCCAACTTGTTTTTCTATATCTATTGTTTGCTTCAGCATAATCAGAACTATCAATATCGCCATCTTCATCAAAATCAACAACTTTCTGTGGAGTTGGCACCATTAATTTAGTAACCTCGGCGCTAACACTCACTTTGTTATATTCATCAAAAATAAAATCAAATCCAGCACCTAAACGCATGTTAGCTGGTAAAAAATTATCATTCAAATCGTCTTTATCGTAACTAATTTTAGGTCCTAAATTTTGGAAATTAAATCCAGCTCTCCATCTTCCGTTAAAATCATCATACGCAATTTCTTCTGATTGATAATAACCAGCGATATCAACAGCAAATGTTGTTGCTGCTGAAACATCATTATTTTCAGTAGCAACCCTTAATGCAGATCGAATAAATCTACCAGCTACAGCCATTGAAAATCTATCACTTAACTTTAAGGAATAAGAACCATCTAGTGCTAATTCATTCGGATTTACAGTTCTTGGTGTATCATCAAACGAATTTCTCAATTCAATATCTCCTAAGCCAAAATAACGTAACGAACCTGCAAACGCACTACGTTCATTGATTTTATTAAAATACGTTAACTGTCCTAGCGAAATGTCATTAGCAATACTAGTTAAATATGGTGTATAACTTACAGAAAAACCTTGCTTTTCTATAGAAAAAGCATATTTAGCTGGATTGTATTGTTGTGAAAAAGCATCAGTTGATGTTGCCACACCCATGTCTGCCATACCAGCAGAACGCGCGTCGGCAGCAATTAGCAAGAAGGGTACTCCTGTAGTAATTACGCGATTATCATTTTGTGCTTTTGCATATTGACTAACCACCAAAACGGTTAATAATAAAGCAATTTTTTTCATTTTTTTCATTAATATTAATTTGACAAATATAGTATTTTATTATAGGATAACAAGTTTCTCATATTTTTCTGCAGATTTACCTGTGGTAGCTGATCTTACTGTGAGTTTATAAACATAAACACCCTTACCAATTTTATCTCCAAAATCATCCCTTCCGTCCCAAGTAACTTCTCTACACAAGAAACCGTCTGTAGTTACTTGTTGATTTATTGTTTTTACCAATTTTCCCGAAACTGTTAAAATTTGGACTTGAACATCCAGAGGCTCAAACGGCATATTATGATTGAACCAAAATTCTGTGTAACTCACGAATGGGTTTGGATAATTTAATACTTTTTCAAGCTTTAAACCGTCATCAGAACAAACTGCGTTAAACTGAATTTCAGCCGTTACCAAATTATTATAAACATCCCAAGCTTTAAACAAGATGGTATGCATGCCAGGCGTTAAATTTCGGAACGGAAATCGTACTCTTCCCGAAGTATAATCATCATTTTCTGTTTCATAATATTCATTCAATACATATGGATTTGACTCATCACCATCTAAAATAGCCACAATATCATGACCAATTCCACTTGCTGTGTTAATCCCATTTTCATCCTTTAAAAAGGCTAACAATATGGGAGAACAATTTGTAATTCCACCCGAAACAAAACTTTCATCATTCATATGCAAACGAACCGTTGGCGGATTGCTATCACTAGGAGCACTTACGTTAACCCCTCCTATTTGGATTGTTTTATCATAACCTGATTGATTATCAAGATTCGGCACATCGCGTTTTGCATAAAAACTAATCTTACCATTTCCAACAGGAACCCTAATATCTTGAGGCACCACAAAACTAAACTCAAACTGACCATTTGTTACAGAAGCATTACCTCTAAAAACAGTTTCTCCTAAAGTTACAAAATTCATTACTATAAGTCCGTTTGCATCGTAAACACCATTATTACCTAAAGTACTTCTATTGATATCTTTATCAAAAATCTGAACTGCTAAATCTCCATTATAATTTGAAATCACGGCATTGTTTTCATCCCAAACTTCTCCAGAAATTTTAACCAAACTCAATGCTTGTAAAACTGGCAATGGCTGATTCACTTGAACATCATTTACCTTTGTTAAAACCACTTTTGGTCTTGGGATTGCTAATTTAAGAGCTGGATCTCCAATAAAAGAAACAACCCTTCTATTATCTGATGTTGTAGACAACTTAGCCAATCGAAGTGCTTCAGAAATGGTTGGATAATTTGAAGAACCAAAAGCATATAAATACTCACTCAAATAATTATTCATTACAAATCCAGTTGTAACTCCTATTTGACGGGTTGTTGCAACTAAAGCGATAGCTCCACCTGCTTTATTCCAATACATATATTCGCCACCCGTAAAACGGTTTGGATCATCAAAACGTGTAAATTCACAAGTTATTGTAATAAAAAGTGGATATCGGTAACGATTGGTTAAATTTTGAGCATCTAATTTTTCAAACAAACGTTCTCTTGCTAATGATTCTTCGTTTCCGTGACCAAAATAATTAAACACTAACGCTCCTTGCTCTAAGGCATCTAAGAAATCATTTTTAGCTTCAGGATAACGCTCACCACCAGCGGCTACTTGCTGAATATAGGCATCGGTATGTATTTTTTTAACATTAACAAATGATTTTTGAGCAGTTAATGTATTCGCTAAATTATCTAATCCAAATTGAAGTGTTGCATCGGTATCATTATCTGCATCATCAGAGTAAATAACATAATTATTTCGCCATCTACCATAGGATTTCTCATCATGATATTCCACAACTTTATCCACCATTTCTTTTGCCTGAGTCAAATTAGAAACCAACATACGTCCAACAGCAATATCAATACCATCAAAACCTCCTGTCATTTGTCCTTCTCCAGCATCCATTAAACCAAAAAAGTCGTCAGACATAAAAGACGAATACAAGGACATATTAGAAATATTATTAACATCAGAAGAAAAAGGATTAAAACCATGAAAAACAGGAACTATATTAGTATTACTAAAAAGTCTGCTTTTGTAATCATAAGAAGCATCTCCAAATAAATTAACATACTTGACTCTTTTATCAGGAGCAGAAGCATTCCAATATACATACTTAATTAAATTACGGATAGCTGCTATATCTTGTTTACCGGATGAAAATTCTTGATAGATTTTTTCTAATGTTACAACACGAACACTTAATCCAGAATTATTTCTGTGAAAATCAGCCAAACGTTCTGCCTGAGTAATCAAAATCTGAGGTGTTATGATTAAATAATCAATATCTTGAAAATTACCTTGATTATTATTAAAAATTGTTCCTTTTAAGTTTTGGTTTTGAACCACACTATTCCCTTCTTTTAAAGGGGTATAAGTATCTGACAAATCTAGCGCTACATACTTTTTCTGATTACCAAGATTTACTTTGAAAGCAAAAGTAGCTCCAGAAGTATTTTCGTATTTGATCACATTTGATAAATCAGTCACATCCCAAACCTGTGGAATATTAGTAGCAGATGTAATTGTATATTGCCCAATTCCAACATTACTCAATTCGTCATTATTGAAAAAGGAAAACTGCTTACCATAACCAACCAAATTTCGCTTTGAAGAAATTTTGATAAAGTCTAAATAGCCATTCGAACTAGGAACGCCACCATTATCATAAGTTAATTTAAGACTAATAGTATTTGAAGACAAAGAAATAGTATTGTTGATTGCTGACTCATAACCTTCAACACCACTAAAAGCAATTAATGCAGGAAAGTTTATGGTACCAAAATCCTGATTATTAACCTTACAAGCAAATGAAGAATTTCCAAAAGATTTTGATGCCGTGTTTACATAAATAGAAACAGGAGTAATGTTATCAAGATTAGGAATTGTAAAATCAAAAGTTTGTTCGTTTGTAATATTAAATTGTTCCCCAAACCATCTTCTCCCTACTTTACCAACGTTTACTAGGTCTTTCTCATAATATAAAACATCATCAAATTTAGAAAAATTAAAAGTTGGTGCTCCTGATGGCTCTGTGGCTAATTGAATCCTTTTTCCTGCGCCACCTGAAGAAGTAACATAATAATACGATTTATCTGCAAATAAATTCACACTAGTTAAACTTTCTGTATTCCATGTATCTATTCCTTCAGCATAAAATAAAATATAGTCATTGTTATCAAAAACACCGTCATCTTCACCGGAAAACTGTATAGCATTTTCTACTAAATCATCCGAATAAGACGAGGAATTATTCAAAGGCAACATTCTTCCACCATTTCCGTAAATCTTGATATTTCTTGGATCTACATTTACATTGAAACCTAAACTTTGAAGAAACGATTTCGAAATTTTATAAATCCCAGATTTCTCAACATAAAAACGATACCAGCTACCTGTAGCCAGAACGGAATTAAAAATCGATTGAACAATATTTGAGCTTTGATTTCTGTTTGATAGATTGTTTTGATAAGAATAAGTAAAAGACAGGATTTTTTTATAAACGCTACCTTCTTTTATGATAGGACTTACAATCAACAATCCTTTATAATCATCGCGAGCACGAACCACTTCTAAAGAAGCTTGAATTTTATTTGGAATTAAAGATTTATTTAAATCGTAAAGTTCAGATTCTGGTACATTTTGATATAACACATTTGAAATAACAAGACTAGAAGAATTTGTGGCAGCTGAAACAGAAACAATCTTTCTAAACTGAATTTTCTTCAAAGGAATATCCAAATTATAAAACTCTAAATCAAACTGCGGAACTTTAATTGTAGTTTCACCTATATTATAATCTGAATTCGATTTCCAATTAATCGAAACTTTTTCCGTTTGCTGAGCAGTAGCAAACGCAAAATAAAATAAAAACAAAAATAATAGACTCTTTTTCATTAGCTATAAAACGTGATTAACACATATATATTACAAAGAGAAAAAAATTATTTATTTTATTCTAATTTTTTACAATAAAACTTAGTATAAAACGTTGTAAGAGAAAGGATTTTAACATAACATTAATTTTTTTTTACAAATTTTTAAAAACATGTTGCATTTTAATTCATAATTATTATCTTGCGACACTAAATTTATTACCTACTAAAGTATGAAAATTAAGAAAATTATGGCTTTAAAAGTGTTAGTAGTATTAGCACTGGCATTAGGTTTTACGGGTTGTAGCAAAAAAGGAAGCACTAAAGGTGGTTCTACTGCTACGGGATGGAAAATCAATGACAAAAAAGGTGGATTTCAGTTTAACGACAAGTTTAAACAACAAGAAACCCCTCCAGGAATGATTTCGGTAGAAGGTGGTACTTTTACAATGGGTAAAGTACAAGACGATGTTATGCATGATTGGAATAACTCTCCAAATCAACAACACGTACAATCATTCTTCATGGATGAAACAGAAGTTACAAACAAAATGTATTCTGAATACTTATTTTGGGTAAAAACTGTATTTCCTCCAACAGAAGAAAATTACAAACACATCTATAACGGAGCAATTCCAGATACTTTAGTATGGAGAAATCGTTTAGGATACAACGAAACGATGACTAACAATTACTTAAGACACCCTGCATACGCTGACTACCCTGTAGTTGGAGTTAACTGGATTCAAGCTGTTGAATTTAGTAAATGGAGAACTGATCGTGTAAATGAAAATATTTTAGAGCGTGAAGGTTACCTTAAGAAAGATAACAAAATCAAATTAGGTTCTGATGTAACTGCTGAAAACTCATTTAGCACTGAAACTTATATCAATACTCCATCTAAAACATTTGGTGGTAATGAAGAAGTTGTTTTGAAAAAAGAAATGGGTGGAGGAAGAAGACCTGCAGCAGATACAGCTAAAAACGTTTATGCTCAAAGAAGTTCTGGTTTAATTTTACCTGAATACAGATTACCAACAGAAGCTGAGTGGGAATATGCTGCTACTGCTTTAGTTGGAAATAGAGAGTACAATATCTACAAAGGACAAAAGAAATACCCTTGGAGTGGTCAATATACTCGTTCGTCTAAAAGACAATATAGAGGTGACCAATTAGCCAACTTCAAACAAGGAAAAGGAGACTACGGAGGGATTGCTGGATGGTCTGATGATGGAGCTGATATTACTAATAAAGTAAAAAGTTATGCGCCAAATGATTTCGGATTATATGATATGGCAGGTAACGTAGCTGAATGGGTACAAGACGTTTACAGACCAATGGTTGATGACGAAGCAAATGACTTCAACTATTTCAGAGGTAACGTTTATACAAAAAACAAAATTGGTGAAGACGGAGTTGTTGAATTAGTGACTTCTGACAATATTACTTACGATACTTTAAGTAATGGTAGAATTATGGCTAGAAATTTCCCTGGTCAAATTGCTCAAGTACCAGTTGATGAAAACGAGACTTATTTAAGAACTCAATTCTCAACTTCTGATAACAGAAATTATAGAGATGGTGATAGACAATCAACTCGTTATTATAAATTTACTGACTCTGAAGAAGGTGCAGGAGAAGAAAAACACAGAATGTACGAAGCTCCTAAACACTCTATCACTGCTGATAGTTTAGGTAAAATGGACAAGAAATTTGATAAATCTGACAAGAGAACTACTTTAGTAGATGACAATGTTAGAGTTTACAAAGGAGGTTCATGGAGAGATAGAGCTTATTGGTTAGACCCTGCTTCTAGAAGATTCTTCCCTCAAGATATGGCTACAGACTACATCGGATTTAGATGTGCGATGTCTAAAGTAGGTCCAAAGTCAAACAAAAAGACTCCTAGAGGAAATCCAAAAAAATAATTTTCATACAAAATACTTTAAAAAGCCCTTTCAAACGAAAGGGCTTTTTTTTATCTTCGTTTCAATTTAATAAACCTTATATGACCACAATTGCAAATTTACATTCTTTATTTTTAGAGTGTTCGAGTGTTTCTACAGATACGCGTAAAATTGAAAAAGACTCTTTATTCGTTGCATTAAAAGGCGATAATTTTGACGCCAACACTTTTGCTAAAGAAGCATTAGAAAAAGGAGCAAAATATGTGGTAATAGACAATCCAACTTATCTAATTGACAATCGTACTTTACTAGTAAAAGATTCACTAATTGCCTTACAAGAATTGGCTAAATATCACAGAACTTTTTTAGGATTACCAATCATAGCTTTAACAGGCAGCAATGGCAAAACCACTACAAAAGAATTAATACACGCAGTTCTTTCTAAAAAATATAATACTCTTGCTACAATTGGTAATTTAAATAACCATATAGGTGTTCCTCTTACCCTATTACGATTTACCAAAGAAACAGAAATCGGTATAGTTGAAATGGGAGCTAATCATCAAAAAGAAATAGAGTTTCTTTGTCAAATTGCACAACCTGATTATGGTTATATAACAAATTTTGGAAAGGCACATCTAGAAGGATTTGGCGGAGTTGAAGGAGTAATTAAAGGTAAAAGTGAAATGTATGATTATCTTAGAAGCAATAACAAGATGGTTTTTGTTAATGTAGATGATTCGATACAAAAAGAAAAATCCACAAATATTAAACAGTTTAGTTTCTCTTTAAATGATTCTACTGCAGATGTAAAAATTTCAACTATTGAAGCAAATCCGATGGTGAAAATAATATTCAACGATCAAACTGTACAATCTCATCTCATTGGAATTTATAATGCTAACAATATTAATGCTGCTATTACCATAGGAAATTATTTCAAAGTTTCTGATGAATTAATTAAAGAAGCAATTGAAAACTACATTCCAGAAAACAACCGCTCTCAATTAATACAAAAAAATGGAAATGAAATAATTTTAGATGCTTACAATGCTAATCCAAGTAGCATGGCAGCTGCAATTACTAATTTTATTCAATTAGAAAAAAAGAAGAAAATTGCCATTCTTGGTGACATGTTCGAGTTAGGGGAAGAAAGTCTTGATGAACATAAAAAAATAATAAATTTATTAATTCCTGAAACCGATATAGCAACCTACTTCATTGGAAAAGATTTCTTCAAAAATCAAATTCACAATACACATATGAGTTTCTTCGAAGATTTTGAATCTTTTTCAGTTTTTTTAAAGACGAATCTTCCAAAAAACAATTTACTTCTAATAAAAGGATCGAGAGGAATGGCATTAGAAAAAACTTTGGATTTGATATAAAAAAAAAGCACTTCAAATGAAGTGCTTTTTTGTGGGCGATGAGGGGTTCGAACCCCCGACCCCCTCGGTGTAAACGAGGTGCTCTGAACCAGCTGAGCTAATCGCCCCAATAAATTGCTTTACTATTACCGTATTGCGAGTGCAAATATACAAGGATTATTTGTATCTGCAAGTGTTTTTGAAAAAAAATTACACAATTTCTGCCACTACAAAAGTACTTCCGCCTATGTAAATAAAATCAGAATCTTTCGTCGAATTAACCGCTTCACCATAAGCTTCTGATACCGAATTAAATACTTTTCCAAATAAACTAAAATCAATTGCTTTTTGTTTTAAAATCTCAGCATCTAATCCGCGAGGAACATTGGGTTTACAGAAATAATATTTCGCACTTTTTGGAAATAATGGTAAAATTGAATCTAAATCCTTGTCATTTACCACACCTAAAACTATATGAAGCGTTTCAAAAGAATGCTTTTGAATTTGATTCAATACTATTTTTAATCCGTGACTATTATGAGCTGTATCGCAAACTGTAAACGGTTTTTGTTTTAAAATTTGCCATCTACCAAGTAATCCTGTATTTTGAATTACATTTTTTAATCCTAACTTAATATGATTTTCTTCTATTTTAAATTGTGATTGTAATAATTTGATGGCTTGAAGAACTGTTTTTTTATTATGAACCTGATAATCTCCTAACAAAGCGCATTCGTAAGCAACTTCTAAATTATCTTGAGCAAAATATATCGGTGCATTTTCTAATTTTGCTTTAGCAATAAAAATGGGTTTTGTCTCTTCCGAATATTCTCCAATAACTACTGGAACATTTGATTTTATAATTCCAGCTTTTTCAGCAGCAATTTTCGGCAATGTATCTCCTAAAAACTGCGTATGATCAAAACCAATATTTGTAATTACAGAAACTAACGGAGTAATTACATTGGTAGAATCTAACCTACCTCCCATTCCAACTTCAATCACAGCCACATCCACTTGTTCTTTGGCAAAATAATCAAAGGCTAAACCAACCGTCATTTCAAAAAAGCTTAATTGATTGTCTTCAAAAAAGGATTTATTTTGAGCTACAAAATCCACCACAAAATCTTCGGAAATCATTTCGCCATTAATGCGAATACGTTCACGAAAATCTTTTAAATGAGGCGAAGTGTACAAACCCACATTATATCCAGCTTCTTGAAGAATCGAAGCAATCATAGATGATGTTGAACCTTTTCCATTGGTTCCAGCTACGTGAATTGATTTGAATTTGGATTCGGGATGTTGCAAATGTTCTACCAACAATAAAGTATTGGTCAAATCTTTTTTATAGGCCGAAGCGCCTTGCATTTGAAACATTGGTAACTGGCTAAATAACCATGCTGTGGTTTCTTGATACGTCATTTTGAATGGGATAATAAAGAAATTATTCTCCTACTTGGAAATTCACTACCACAAAACCAATTTGAGTTTCGGGCGCATTAGCATCGGGTTGCCATTTGAAAGTTTTGGCCGTTTCTAATGCTGGATTTACTAAACAAGGATTGGTATTAGTTGTCCCTTGAGAACGTTCTGCTTTTATAACATTGCCTTGACGATTAACCCAAATTTTAACAACAACCTTTCCAGATTCATTACAATCTTGTACTCTTTTACTATTACCTGATAATTTTCTTCCAGCTAATCCCCAACCTGTTCCTTTTCCAGTTCCAATTCCATCACCAGAACCATTACCGTAAAAACTATTAGCATACAAGCTACCATTAGGATTTCCTTTATCACCACCTTCATTATCATCACCATGACCTGATTGTGTTGTACCGTCTTGTTTTGGACCTTTAATAATGCTATTCAAAGCACTGTTACTAGGTTTTACAGGTTTGGTCTCTGTTGGCTTTACAACAGGCTTATTTTCTGAAGGTTTTACAACTGGTTTTTTTACTTCTTTTTTAGGTAACGTAATTGGAGCTTCTTCATCTTGCGTTAACACATCATCTTCTTCTGCCGGAACAGGTTCCGACTGCGCTTGATCGGGCGACATTTGCACGGGTTCTGTGGGTTGTATTTCACCACTACCCGTATCGCTAGTTCCAAAGTTAACAGCGATTCCATTTTCTGGCGGAGGATCCATATATTTTAGACCCATGTAGAAAAAAAACAACAAAAACATAATTACAAATATGACACTTGTAATTGCAAATGACTTTTTTTCCTCTGGTGTTTCTAAAAATTTCATGATTTAACTATTTAGGATTAACCGCAATAACCATTTTTATTTGATTACGATAGGCAATTTCCATAACCTTAACCACTTTTTCATGTGGAACCGATTTTTCAGCACGCAACACGATAGCCTTATTTTCAGAATTAGCAAACAAAGCCAATAATTGTTTTTCTAAATCGGCTTCGTTCACTTTGTCTTTATCTATAAAAAAGTTCAAATCCTTATCAATACTAACTGATGTACTTTTATTACTATCTGTTTTTCCTTTAGCTTTCGGCAAAACGATATCCAATGCATTAGTAGTTACCATAGTAGAAGTTAGCATGAAAAAGATAAGCAACAAGAACACGATGTCGGTCATTGACGACATATTGAATTCTGTTGAAACTTTATTTCTTGTTTTACCTAACTTCATTATACTGGCTCGTTTAATAAATCTAAGAAATCAACTGCATTGGCTTCCATTTGGTTTACTACTTTATTCGTTTTTACAACTAAATGGTTATAACCAACATAAGCAATAATACCAACAACTAATCCAACAACTGTAGTGGTCATAGCCGTGTAAATACCTTCCGCTAAAACACCTACTTCAATTTGTCCACCACCACTTGCCATTTCATGGAAAGCAAGAATCATACCAACAACAGTACCAAGGAAACCAACCATTGGTCCAGCTCCTGAAATGGTAGCCAACATACTTGTATTTTTCTCTAATTTATATAACTCTAAGTTACCTGCATTTTCAATTGCTGTATTGATGTCTTCTAAAGGTTTTCCAATACGAGATATTCCTTTTTCAATTAATCGTGCCACAGGCGAATTGGTTTGCGCGCATAACATTTTTGCAGCATCTAGCTTACCTGACATAATATTCATTTTGATATTATTCATAAAACTAGCATCAATTTTTGACGCTTTATTAATTGCCATCAAACGTTCGAAATACAAAAACAACGCAAAGAAAAGTTGAAGGAATAAAACAATCATAATAATTTGACCACCAATACCTCCACTGGTAAGCAAACTCCAGATTGATAATGTTTTTTCTGTTACTTGTTCGTCTGCTACTACTTGACTAGCAACCGCTAAACTATCGGCTTGAAGAAATAAACTCATACTGTATACTTAATTTGTAATTAAAACGTAGATTAAAATTAATTATTGTTATCTAATAAAATGTTCAATAAATAAAAAAGTTAATGCTCCTGCGATAAAACCAGCAAAAGCTAACCAAGTTATTTTTTTTAAATACCAAATGAAATCGATTTTTTCCATACCCATAGCGGCAACACCTGCTGCAGAACCAATAATCAACATACTTCCTCCAGTCCCTGCAGAATATGCAATAAAATGCCAGATAGAATGATCCATCTCATAAGTATACATTCCCATAGAAGCCGCAACTAAAGGCACATTATCGATAACAGCAGATAAAACCCCTAAAAGTATAACTACTATATCCATGCTTGGAATTGCATTTGAAATACTCTCAGCGGCATAGCGTAAAGTCCCTACTTCTTGTCCGTTGATTGATCCAAAAACCAAACTCTCAAGAGCAGCTACAGCCATTAAAATTCCTAAGAAAAATAAAATACTTGAAATTTCAATACGTGACAAGGCTTTATTGGCTGAATATAAATGCTTTCTCGATTTATCAAAATTATCTTCTGGATGTATATATTCAGAAACCATCCAAACAACTGCTAAACTAAGCATCATTCCTACATAAGGAGGCAAGTGAGTTAAGGTTTTAAAAATAGGCACAAAAACAATTGCTCCTAATCCTAACCAAAGCATCGTTTTACTACTTAGCAAACGTTCGCGGTCTTCATGGTTTTTTTCATCAACTACAATTTCTCCTTTAAAAATTTTCATTCTTGAAGCTAATGCATAAGGAACTACAAAACAAACAATTGCAGGAACAACAATATATTCTGACAAACCACCTGCGGAAACTTTTTTAGCAATCCACAACATAGTTGTTGTAACATCTCCAATTGGAGACCAAGCTCCTCCTGCATTTGTGGCAATAACAATTAACGAGGCATACCATATACGTTCTTCCCTATTCTGAATTAATTTTCTCAATAATGAAATCAATACTATCGTTGCTGTTAGATTATCAATTACAGCAGACAATATAAAACCTACTATACCTGTAATCCACAATAATCTGATTTTACTTTTGGTCTTAACCATGTCTTTTAGCACATCAAAACCTCTGTGCAAATCGATTAACTCAACAATGGTCATAGCCCCAATTAAGAAAATCAAAATTTCAGCTACCTTACCAATATGATGTAAAAGTAAACCTTCAAAACCATGCTCTTGCTGATGAACATCTCCAGAATTAATATTAAAAATAGCCCCGTGTCCATCAACAACAGAAAACCAACCTTTGTGAAATCCTACAGCTAATAAAGCCCACATTAAGGAAGCCATTAATAATGCCGGAACTGTTTTATCCAATTTTAAAGGATGTTCGAGGGTTATTGACAAATATCCAATTACAAACAGGAGTATTAATACTGCTTCCATGATTTAAAAATTTAAACTAGTTGTTTCAAAGCAATTTCAAAAGCGGTTGCGCTAATATTTTTTTTGTCTGAGTTTAAAGCATGTGCTTTTTCAATTGCATTTTTAATTCTATTTGAGGTGTCAGAGAAAATAGCTTCATCTGTCATTTGTACTTTTTTCTCCATGAAATAAGCAAAAACTCTTGCCATTCCGCAATTTGCGATAAAGTCAGGAATTAAACTTACTTTTTTATCGGTTTCTTCCATAATTGGTCCAAAGAAAATTTCTTTATCAGCAAACGGAACATTCGCACCACTTGAAATTACTTCCAATCCAGATGCAATCATGCAATCTACTTGTTCTTTAGTAACCAATCTTGAAGCTGCACATGGAGCAAATACTTGAGCTCCCATTGACCAAATCTTCTCATTGATTTCCGCAAACGGAATCATGTTATCTGCTACTAATTTATTTCCGTCTTTATTTAAAAATAACGTTTTAATTTCTTCGAATGAGAATCCGTTTTCGTTGATAACACCACCATCTCTATCGATGATTCCAACCACTTTTGCTCCCATTTGAGCTAAATAAAAAGCAGCTGCCGAACCTACGTTCCCAAAACCTTGAACAATAGCCTTTTTACCAACAATTGTTCCTCCATAAATATCATAATAATGACGTGCAGCTTCTGCCACTCCGTAACCAGTAATCATATCAGCTACTGTATATTTTCTATTTACATCTGGAGAGAAATTTGGGTTTTCAATTACCTTGATAACTCCTTGACGCAATTGTCCGATTCTATTGATTTTATCAGCTTCTGTTGGTTTAAAGTGACCGTTGAAAACACCTTCTTGTGGATGCCAAACACCACAATCTTCAGTCATTGGGATTACTTCGTGAATTTCATCTACATTCAAATCACCACCTGTTCCGTAGTAATTTTTTAATAACGGAGAAACGGCTTTATACCATCTTTCTAAAACTCCTTTTTTTCTTGGATCGTTTGGATCAAAATTAATTCCCGATTTAGCACCACCAATTGCTGGTCCTGAAACTGAAAACTTAACTTCCATAGTTTTTGCTAACGAAAGTACTTCGTTCATATCCAACCCTTTACGCATACGAGTTCCGCCACCTGCAGCACCACCTCTTAACGAGTTGATTACTGTCCATCCTTCAGCTTCTGTTTCAGGGTCTTTCCAATTAAATACTATTTCTGGTTCTTTGTTTTCAAATTTCTTTAATAAATCTTTCATTGTGTTGGTTAAATTTTATTCGTTTTACAAATATACATAATCTGTTTAAGGACTAAAGCCTAAACTCTAATTTTTAGTTTTTTATAACATTCAACTAAATACAACACCTGTTGAATGATTTTTACTAGCTCCTGTTACTGAGGATAATACATTAATTTCATCTCGTAATCGTAAAACTCCTAAAAATCCAAAAATCAATGCTTCTTTAAATTGAATCGTCTTATCATCAGGAATTATCACCTTAGTTGTAGGTAAATAATTACGTAATCTCTCAATTAAAAATCGATTATAAGCACCTCCTCCTGTTATAAATAATTTTGCATTTGGTTTTGAACAAATATTTGCAATTTGAATAGCAATATGTTCTACAAAAGTGCAAAGTTTGTCTTTTACATCAATTGAAAACGAGTTTATCAAAGGAAAAATTTTCGCGTTTACAAATTCCATTCCCAATGATTTTGGATAAGGCAAAGCATAGAATTCTAAATCATTTAGTTGTTTCAATAAATCTTGATTGACATTTCCAGATTTTGCTAAATTTCCAGCATCATCATACGGAAAGCCTAATTCGTTCGCATAGAAATTTAAAACAGTATTCACAGGCGAAATATCAAAAGCAATTCTGTTACCATTTTCATTAAAGGAAACATTCGAAAATCCACCTAAATTCAAACAGTAATCATATTCCGAAAAAAGCAATTCATCTCCTATCGGAACCAACGGAGCACCTTGACCTCCCAATTGTACATCTTGAACCCTAAAATCACAAACAATTGTTTGATTAACTAAATCACGAATCATTGGAAGATTTCCAATCTGTAGGGTAAATCCGTTCTGAGGTTGATGCAAAATCGTGTGACCATGACTACAAACGGCATCGATTTCGGTCAGCTGATGCTTGGAAATAAATTCAGAAATTATCGAAGCTAAAAGTTTTGTATAATCGACATTCAATTCTTCTAATTCTGATGAACTAAAATGAATCGCATTTTTCAATTTAGTAAGCCATTCTTCCGAGTACGAAACAGTTTCGGATTGAAAAATTTCAAACGTCCAACGACCTGAATTGTTGAATTTTATGTAAGCCAAATCGACTCCATCTAACGATGTACCCGACATAACTCCGATAACGTTGTAGTTTTCTTTAAACATGGGTTAAAATTACAAATTGTTATTGAAAATTTGGTAATTAATCTTTACATTTGGTTCCTGAAATTACAAAATAAACAAACATTACATCTAAATAATATGGATTTTAAATTAACCGAAGAGCATTTAATGATTCAGCAAGCTGCTAGAGATTTTGCTCAAACAGAATTATTACCTGGAGTTATTGAAAGAGACGAACATTCAAAATTCCCAACAGAACAAGTGAAAATGATGGGAGAACTTGGGTTCTTAGGAATGATGGTTGATCCAAAATACGGAGGAGCTGGTTTAGACAGTTTGTCTTACGTTTTAGCTATGGAAGAAATTGCAAAAGTGGATGCTTCTGCAGCGGTAATCATGTCGGTAAACAACTCACTAGTTTGTGCTGGTTTAGAAAAATACGGTTCAGAAGAGCAAAAAATAAAATATTTAACTCCGTTAGCAAAAGGTGAAGTAATTGGAGCTTTCTGTTTATCAGAACCAGAAGCAGGTTCAGACGCAACTTCGCAAAGAACTACTGCTATCGATATGGGCGACCATTATTTAGTAAATGGAACTAAAAACTGGATTACGAATGGTGGAACAGCTTCTACTTATTTAGTTATTGCTCAAACCGATGCTTCAAAAGGACACAAAGGAATCAACGTTCTGATTGTAGAAAAAGGAATGCCAGGTTTCGAAGTAGGTCCGAAAGAGAAAAAAATGGGAATCCGTGGTTCAGACACACATACTTTATTATTTAACGATGTAAAAGTTCCAAAAGAAAATAGAATCGGTGCTGACGGATTTGGATTCGCTTTCGCGATGTCAACTTTAAATGGAGGAAGAATTGGAATTGCATCTCAAGCGTTAGGTATTGCACAAGGAGCTTACGAATTAGCGTTAAAATATTCTCAAGAGCGTGTAGCTTTTGGAAAACCAATTTTCAATCACCAAGCTATTGCTTTCAAATTAGCAGATATGCATGTAAAAATTACATGTGCTAGATTATTAATTCACAAAGCGGCTTCAGAAAAAGATAATGGTGAAGATATTGCACATTCTGGTGCTATGGCAAAATTATACGCTTCAGAAATCGCTTTAGAAGTAGCTAATGATGCTGTACAAATTCACGGTGGAAATGGTTACGTAAGTGAATACCACGTAGAAAGAATGATGCGTGATTCTAAAATCACTCAAATTTACGAAGGAACTTCAGAAATTCAACGAATTGTTATATCAAGAGGATTGGTAAAATAATCAAAATAAATAATTTACTAAAGGAGTTCAGCAATTAAGTTGAACTCCTTTTTTTATTACCTTTAAAATAAAAATGCTATTTGAAAATTGGAAAGAGAATCTAGAACCATTAATTGATAAATACAAAGGAAGAAAGTATCCTCTAAACTATAACAATACCTATCAATTACTGATAATGGTGATTTTATCTGCTCAAGATTCGGATGCGAATATTAACAATATTACTATTCCGTTTTTTGAAAAATTTCCAAATTTGGAAAGTATATCAAATTCAAACATTGAAGAGATAACTCCTTACTTTACAAAAGTTAAAAATTATCCAACTAAAACAACTTGGATATTTGAATTAGCTAAACTTCTAAAAACGGATAGTAATATTCCAACAAATTCAACCGAATTAATTACTTTGAAAGGTATTGGAAGAAAATCTGCGAATGTAATATTGAGAGAAACCAATCAAAAAGCAGAAGGCATAATAGTTGATTTACATGTTATTAGAGTTGTGCCGAGAATTGGTTTAACACCAAAATATGAAGACGGAAATAAAATCGAAAAACTATTAATGCAACAACTCCCTTATGAAATTTGGAATGAAATTGGAATGGCTTTCTCCTTTTTAGGCAGAGAAATTTGCCGACCAACCAATCCAAAATGTGATGATTGCCCGATAAATATACATTGTAACTATTTTAAAAACTTAAACCAATAAAAAAACCACCTTATTAAGGTGGTTTTTTATATTTAAAGTCCCGTTGGGACGTTATATTGGTAACAAAAAAGCCTGTCTAGTTATAGACAGGCTTTTCAAAAGAAAGGCGGCGACATACTCTCCCACATAACTGCAGTACCATCTGCGCAGTCGGGCTTAACTTCTCTGTTCGGAAAGGGAAGAGGTGAGCCCCGACGCAATAACCACCTTAAGAGGTTAAATTGCTTTGAGCAATTTTTCAATGGTTAATTACCTTACGATAATTATCAATTGAACAATATCTTAACATACTGAGATAAATTAATTTAAAGAAAGTTTCTCTGCGCCCGAAGGCGCAGATTTATACATAAGCTTACGGGTTATTAGTACTACTCGACTATGACATTACTGCCTTTACATCTATAGCCTATCAACGTGGTCATCTTCCACGACCCTTAAAAGAAATCTCATCTTGTGGTGGGTTTCGCGCTTATATGCTTTCAGCGCTTATCCCTTCCCGACGTAGCTACTCTGCAGTGCTCCTGGCGGAACAACAGATACACCAGCGGTCAGTCCAATTCGGTCCTCTCGTACTAGAATCAGATCCACTCAAATTTCTAACGCCCACAGTAGATAGAGACCGAACTGTCTCACGACGTTCTGAACCCAGCTCGCGTGCCACTTTAATGGGCGAACAGCCCAACCCTTGGGACCTTCTCCAGCCCCAGGATGTGACGAGCCGACATCGAGGTGCCAAACCCCCCCGTCGATATGAGCTCTTGGGGGAGATCAGCCTGTTATCCCCGGCGTACCTTTTATCCTTTGAGCGATGGCCCTTCCATGCGGAACCACCGGATCACTATGCTCTACTTTCGTACCTGATCGACCTGTATGTCTCTCAGTCAAGCTCCCTTATGCCATTGCACTCTACGCACGGTTACCAAGCGTGCTGAGGGAACCTTTAGAAGCCTCCGTTACTCTTTTGGAGGCGACCACCCCAGTCAAACTACCCACCAAACAATGTCCCCCGCAACGCGGGGTTAGGCCTCAGACAAGCAAAGGGTGGTATTTCAACAATGACTCCACAACGCCTAGCGACGCCACTTCATAGTCTCCCACCTATCCTACACATCACGTGTCCAAGGTCAATATTAAGCTATAGTAAAGGTGCACAGGGTCTTTTCGTCCCACTGCGGGTAAGCGGCATCTTCACCGCTACTACAATTTCACCGAGCTCATGGCTGAGACAGTATCCAGATCGTTACACCATTCGTGCAGGTCGGAACTTACCCGACAAGGAATTTCGCTACCTTAGGACCGTTATAGTTACGGCCGCCGTTTACTTGGGCTTCATTTCAATGCTTCTCCGAAGATAACATCTCCACTTAACCTTCAAGCACCGGGCAGGTGTCAGGCCCTATACTTCATCTTACGATTTTGCAGAGCCCTGTGTTTTTGATAAACAGTCGCCTGGATCTTTTCACTGCGGCCAGCATTGCTGCTGGCGACCTTTCTCCCGAAGTTACAGGTCTATTTTGCCTAATTCCTTAGCCATGAATCTCTCGAGCACCTTAGGATTCTCTCCTCAACTACCTGTGTCGGTTTACGGTACGGGTACTTATAATCTAAGTTTAGAAGATTTTCTTGGCAGCCTTTAGGTACACTATCTCGTTGTCCGAAGACTCTGAGTACTATCGCATTTCACCAGTCCCAGCGGATTTGCCTACCGGGCCTATAGCTAAGTGCTTTAACGAACTATTCCGTCAGTTCGCGGTACTTTCACCACTGCGTCTCTCCATCACAATTATAAGTAGTACGGGAATATTAACCCGTTGGCCATCGACTGTCCCTTTCGGGTTCGCCTTAGGACCCGACTAACCCGCAGCTGATTAGCATAGCTGCGGAAACCTTAGTTTTTCGGTGTGCGGGTTTCTCGCCCGCATTATCGTTACTTATGCCTACATTTTCTTTTCTAAACAGTCCAGCATGACTCACATCACACCTTCGACCCAGTTTAGAATGCTCCCCTACCACTTGTATTACTACAAATCCATAGCTTCGGTAGTATGCTTATGCCCGATTATTATCCATGCTCGTCCGCTCGACTAGTGAGCTGTTACGCACTCTTTAAATGAATGGCTGCTTCCAAGCCAACATCCTAGCTGTCTGGGCAGACAAACCTCGTTTTTTCAACTTAGCATACATTTGGGGACCTTAGCTGATGGTCTGGGTTCTTTCCCTCTCGGACATGGACCTTAGCACCCATGCCCTCACTGCTGGTAAACATTATATAGCATTCGGAGTTTGTCAGGAATTGGTAGGCGGTGAAGCCCCCGCATCCAATCAGTAGCTCTACCTCTATATAACTTATACCCAGCGCTGCACCTAAATGCATTTCGGGGAGTACGAGCTATTTCCGAGTTTGATTGGCCTTTCACCCCTACCCACAGGTCATCCGAAGACTTTTCAACGTCAACCGGTTCGGACCTCCACTATGTGTTACCACAGCTTCATCCTGCCCATGGGTAGATCACACGGTTTCGCGTCTACCATTACTGACTAAAGCGCCCTATTCAGACTCGCTTTCGCTACGGATCCACACCTGAAGTGCTTATCCTTGCCAGCAACGGTAACTCGTAGGCTCATTATGCAAAAGGCACGCCGTCACCCCACGAAAGGGCTCCGACCGCTTGTAAGCGTATGGTTTCAGGATCTATTTCACTCCGTTATTCACGGTTCTTTTCACCTTTCCCTCACGGTACTGGTTCACTATCGGTCTCTCAGGAGTATTTAGCCTTAGCGGATGGTCCCGCCAAATTCACACAGGGTTTCACGTGCCCCGCGCTACTCAGGATACCACTATCTATATCTTCTCTTACCCATACAGGACTATCACCCTCTTTGGTTAACCTTTCCAGGTTATTCCGGTTCAATCCGCATAGAATGTCGTGGTCCTACAACCCCAAAATTGCCGTAACAACTTTGGTTTGGGCTAATCCGCGTTCGCTCGCCACTACTTACGGAATCACTTTTGTTTTCTTCTCCTCCGCCTACTTAGATGTTTCAGTTCAGCGGGTTTGCCCCCTATCGGGTAATGCATCTTCAATGCATTGGGTTGCCCCATTCGGATATCTACGGATCAATTCGTGTGTGCCAATCCCCGTAGCTTTTCGCAGCTTATCACGTCCTTCATCGCCTCTGAGAGCCTAGGCATCCCCCATACGCCCTTATTTTGCTTATGTGCCGCCTAATTTTATAAATAAAACTAGGACTTTCTTTATAAATATGTATTACTACACATCTACTGTACTTTCTACTTTTTAAATGTATTTTATCTCAATATGTCAATGAACGGTTTTCCTTTCGGAATCGTGGAGAATATCGGAGTCGAACCGATGACCTCCTGCGTGCAAGGCAGGCGCTCTAGCCAGCTGAGCTAATCCCCCGTTGTTTTAGTGTTTTCGTTAACAGTTCTAAGTTAACAGTACTTCAAACGGTTACTCAACCTCTAAAATTTCCTTTAAACAAGCTTAAAAAAGTAGTCCCGGGCAGACTCGAACTGCCGACCCCTACATTATCAGTGTAGTACTCTAACCAGCTGAGCTACGAGACTCTGTTTTCTTTGCTTATTCTTATTTTTTAAATTAACAGCGAGAGTAATATCTTCCTTTCAACCAAAACCTAACGGTTAAATCTTCTCTAGAAAGGAGGTGTTCCAGCCGCACCTTCCGGTACGGCTACCTTGTTACGACTTAGCCCTAGTTACTAGTTTTACCCTAGGCAGCTCCTTGCGGTCACCGACTTCAGGCACCCCCAGCTTCCATGGCTTGACGGGCGGTGTGTACAAGGCCCGGGAACGTATTCACCGGATCATGGCTGATATCCGATTACTAGCGATTCCAGCTTCACGGAGTCGAGTTGCAGACTCCGATCCGAACTGAGATAGGTTTTGTAGATTCGCTCCTGCTCGCGCAGTGGCTGCTCTCTGTACCTACCATTGTAGCACGTGTGTGGCCCAGGACGTAAGGGCCGTGATGATTTGACGTCATCCCCACCTTCCTCACAGTTTACACTGGCAGTCTCGTTAGAGTTCCCGACATGACTCGCTGGCAACTAACGACAGGGGTTGCGCTCGTTATAGGACTTAACCTGACACCTCACGGCACGAGCTGACGACAACCATGCAGCACCTTGTAAATTGTCCGAAGAAAAAACTGTTTCCAGTCCTGTCAATCTACATTTAAGCCCTGGTAAGGTTCCTCGCGTATCATCGAATTAAACCACATGCTCCACCGCTTGTGCGGGCCCCCGTCAATTCCTTTGAGTTTCACACTTGCGTGCGTACTCCCCAGGTGGGATACTTATCACTTTCGCTTAGCCACTCAGATTGCTCCGAACAGCTAGTATCCATCGTTTACGGCGTGGACTACCAGGGTATCTAATCCTGTTCGCTCCCCACGCTTTCGTCCATCAGCGTCAATCACTTAGTAGTAACCTGCCTTCGCAATTGGTATTCCATGTAATATCTAAGCATTTCACCGCTACACTACATATTCTAGTTACTTCCTAAGCATTCAAGTCTTACAGTATCAATGGCAGTTCCATCGTTGAGCGATGGGCTTTCACCACTGACTTATAAGACCGCCTACGGACCCTTTAAACCCAATGATTCCGGATAACGCTTGGATCCTCCGTATTACCGCGGCTGCTGGCACGGAGTTAGCCGATCCTTATTCCTACAGTACCGTCAAGCTCCCACACGTGGGAGGGTTTCTTCCTGTATAAAAGCAGTTTACAATCCATAGGACCGTCTTCCTGCACGCGGCATGGCTGGTTCAGTCTTGCGACCATTGACCAATATTCCTCACTGCTGCCTCCCGTAGGAGTCTGGTCCGTGTCTCAGTACCAGTGTGGGGGATCTCCCTCTCAGGACCCCTACCCATCATCGTCTTGGTAAGCCGTTACCTTACCAACTAACTAATGGGACGCATGCTCATCTTGTACCGTTGGAACTTTAATATAACCAACATGCGAAGGTTATATACTATGGGGCATTAATCCAAATTTCTCTGGGCTATTCCCCTGTACAAGGTAGATTGCATACGCGTTACGCACCCGTGCGCCGGTCTCAAACACCGAAGTGTTCTACCCCTCGACTTGCATGTGTTAGGCCTGCCGCTAGCGTTCATCCTGAGCCAGGATCAAACTCTTCATCGTATATTGTTCGTTAGATAAATCTAACATTGTTTTATTCGATTCAAGTCGCTAGGTTGTTTTCAATTTACTCGAAAAATCTTACTCTCTCTTATTTTCAAAATTACATCGCTGTAATTTTGTGCTGTCAATTCAATATGTCTATGAACGTGTCATTCTTTTTTAACCTCGCCACTCATTCGATTAGCGGGTGCAAAAGTACAACTCTTTTTTAATCTGGCAAGCTTTTTTGAAAAAATTTTTTGATTATTTTTTCTCGACCACTTACCCAATATTTTTAAGAACTTGTACGATCCGATTCTTTCGTTTCGGGTCGGCAAAGATACTAACTTTACTTTTTATTATCCAAATCTTTTTTTAACTTTTTTTAAAGTTTTTTTTGACTTGTTTAATCTTCAGTTTGTGTGTGAACTTCTGCTCTAATGCGGGTGCAAAAGTAGAAATCTTTTTTGTTCCCACAAGGCTTTTGACTTCTTTTTTTTGTCTTTTTTTTCATGTTTTTCTTAACACGCTGATAACAAGGATTTAATATAGAAAAGTTTTTTTTACATCCCCTAGCCCCCTTCAAAGGGGGAATGCTTTTTATTGGACATTGGTTTGTTAAACATATAAGTCATGGAAGGTTTTCTTTACTTATATATAGTATAGAAAAAAGCAAGGATGTACTATTATATCGCATTAACATCCTTTTTTAATAGAAATGCATCCCTGTATATAATGTTTCGTTGCTTTGAATGTTGAAGAATTTTGAATAGTGAAGTTTTTAAATATTGTGGTTACATCCCCCTAACCCCCTTCGAAGGGGGAATTTAGTATACTTATATATAATGGTGTAATTAGATTTTCAGTTGTGGGCTTAACTGCGCTAAGCCATAGCCTGCTGCACAGGAGATTCCTATTCGGCGGAATGACAAGTTCAAGGACAAGTTCAAGGACAAGTTCAAATTCAAGGGCAAATCATTGCTCGCCTTGCGAGCAAATGGAATAGTCATCTGGAATAGCAAACGTCTTATCTAGCCCCGATGGGAGTGGAAATCTTTTTTAAACTCTGTCGGAGTTTAAAAAAATTGTAACGGACAGCGGGACTGAACGTTTTATGGAATACAGAACGCCTGCTTCTAATCTTTTTTAACATTATACCTTATATATATTGTATGGATTTTATTAATGGTTTATATTTGCAACTTATAAATTTTAAAAAATGATAAAAGTTACTTTACCCGACGGGTCGGTTAAGGAGATGGCTCAAGGAGTTACTCCAATGGATGTTGCGAAAAGCATTAGTGAAGGTTTGGCTAGAAACGTGATTTCGGCTTCCTACAATGGTACCACTATTGAAACGACGACGACCTTAACGACGGACGGTACACTTATATTATATACATGGAATGACAAAGAAGGTAAAAAAGCTTTTTGGCATTCGACTTCGCACGTGATGGCGCAAGCTTTGGAAGAATTATTTCCTGGAATTAAATTAACACTTGGACCTGCGATTGATAATGGTTTCTATTACGACGTGGATTTTGGTGACCAAAGAATTACAGATGCCGACTTCAAGAAAATTGAAGATCGTGTGTTAGAAATTTCGAGAGAGAAGCATGAATTTAAAATGCGTTCGGTTTCAAAAGCGGAAGCATTGGAAGTTTATAAAAATAATGAGTACAAAACCGAATTGATTTCGAATTTAGAAGACGGAACGATTACGTTCTGCGATCATTCGAACTTTTTTGATTTGTGTCGTGGTGGTCATATCCCGAATACGGGTATTATCAAAGCGATGAAAATTTTATCGGTGGCGGGTGCTTACTGGAGAGGTGATGAAAAAAACAAACAGTTAACTCGTGTTTACGGAATTTCGTTCCCAAAACAAAAGGACTTAACGGATTACCTTGAATTATTAGAAGAAGCGAAACGCAGAGATCATAGAAAATTAGGAAAAGAATTAGAATTATTCCATTTTTCACAAAAAGTAGGTCAAGGTTTACCTTTATGGTTGCCAAAAGGAGCTGCTTTGCGCGATAGATTAGAACAATTCTTAAAAAAAGCACAGAAAAAAGCAGGTTACGAACAAGTAGTTACGCCTCATATTGGGATGAAAGACTTGTATGTAACTTCTGGACACTATGCTAAATATGGTGCGGATAGTTTCCAACCAATTCATACTCCAGCAGAAGGCGAAGAGTTCTTGTTAAAACCAATGAACTGTCCACACCACTGTGAGATTTACAATGCAAGACCTTGGTCATACAAAGATTTACCTAAGCGTTATGCAGAATTTGGAACAGTGTATCGTTATGAGCAATCAGGTGAATTGCATGGATTGACTCGTGTTAGAGGATTTACTCAAGATGATGCGCATATTTTCTGTACTCCTGATCAATTAGATGCGGAATTCAAAAATGTAATCGACTTGGTATTGTATGTTTTTGGTTCGTTAGGATTTGAAAACTTTACGGCTCAGGTATCGGTTCGTGATTTAGATAATCCGGATAAATATATAGGTAGCGTTGAAAACTGGGAAAAAGCTGAAAATGCAATTATCAGTGCTGCAAAAGATAAAGGATTAAATTATGTGATTGAAGCTGGAGAAGCGGCTTTCTATGGTCCAAAATTGGATTTCATGGTAAAAGATGCTTTAGGCAGAAGTTGGCAATTAGGAACTATTCAGGTAGATTACAATTTACCAGAGCGTTTTGAATTATCATATAAAGGTGCAGATGACAAGTTACATCGCCCAGTTATGATTCACCGAGCGCCTTTTGGTTCGATGGAACGTTTTATCGCTATTTTATTGGAACATACGGCAGGAAATTTCCCAATTTGGTTGATGCCAGAACAAGCTATAATCTTGTCTTTGAGTGAGAAATATGAAAATTATGCGAAAAAAGTTTTAGATTTGCTAGAAAATCACGAAATTCGCGCCCTAATTGACAACCGAAATGAAACAATCGGTAAGAAAATTAGAGAAGCGGAGATGAATAAATATCCGTTTATGTTGATTGTTGGCGAGGAAGAAGAGAAAAACGGAACGATTTCTGTTAGACAACGCGGACAAGAAGGAAAAGGAAATATATCGGTTACTATTGAGCAATTTGCTGCAATGATAAACGAAGAAATCAATAAAACATTAAAACAATTTTAAGTTTAACTAAAATCTTAAAGCCATAGCAATTAGAAACAACAGAGGTTTTCAACCTCGCGAAGAGAAAAAAGCAGCGCACCGTATCAACAATTTGATTCGTGTTCCTGAAGTACGTTTAGTAGGCGAAAACATTGAGCCTGGAGTTTACAAAATAGCGGAAGCCCTTCGTTTAGCTGAAGAGCAAGAAGTTGATTTGGTAGAAATTTCTCCAAATGCTGAGCCACCCGTTTGTAAATTGATGGATTATGGTAAGTTTTTGTACCAACAAAAGAAGAGAGATAAAGAACTTAAAGCAAAATCTACTCAGATTGTAATTAAAGAGATTCGTTTTGGACCTCAAACAGATGAGCATGATTATGAATTTAAGAAAAAGAATGCCCTTAAATTTTTACAAGATGGTGCTAAATTAAAAGCATTTGTATTCTTTAAAGGTCGTTCGATTATCTACAAAGAGCAAGGACAAATTTTATTATTACGTTTGGCTCAAGAATTGGAAGAGTTTGGAAAAGTAGAAGCGATGCCAGTTTTAGAAGGAAAACGTATGATTATGTACATTGCTCCGAAGAAAAAAGGAAAATAGTTTTAGTGATTAGTGACAAGTAATTAGTGATTAGTCTCTAAACTAAATAAATAGTGATTACTTAGTAATCCTACATGAAAAATAATAAGTAAGATAGATTATAAATACAGGAAGAAAATGCCTAAAATGAAAACAAAATCTAGTGCTAAGAAACGATTCAAAGTTACTGGTTCTGGAAAGATCAAAAGAAAACACGCTTTTAAAAGTCACATTTTGACTAAAAAATCTAAAAAGCGTAAATTAGCTTTAACTCACTCTACATTGGTTCACCCAACAGATGAGAGAAGCATTAAACAACAATTAAATTTAATTTAATCGTTGTTGGTTAAAACAATTTAGTAACCCTGGAGTGGGCTGAATGAAGAACAAAGTTAAAAGTACAAAGTATAAAGTATGATGTTCTACGTTTAAAAGTGTTGAGAAACCGCCTTACTGCAAAAAACATTTAAAATTATGCCAAGAGCAACAAATTCAGTAGCTACTAAAGCTAGAAAAAAAAGAGTATTAAAACAAGCCAAAGGTTTCTTTGGAAGACGTAAAAACGTTTGGACTGTAGCTAAAAACGCGGTAGAAAAAGCAATGGTTTATGCTTACCGTGATAGAAAACAAAACAAAAGAAATTTCCGTGCTTTATGGATTACGCGTATCAATGCTGGTGCACGTTTACATGGTATGAGTTATTCTCAATTTATGGGGAAAGTAAAAGCTAACAATATCGAATTGAACCGTAAAGTTCTTGCTGATTTAGCTATGAACCACCCAGCTGCTTTCACAGCTATCGTTAACAAAATTAAATAATTACGTCTAACTCAGTTTATCTTACTTATATATCAAACCCCGATGAAAATCGGGGTTTTTTATTTTAGGAATGGAATGTAATTCTGCGCTATCGGGATATGGAATGTGATTGCGCGTTAGCGAGGAATTTTTAATCACTATTCTCCCTCTTTTTTTCTCTTTTTATTTGTTCTGATTCTAAAACTAATAATAAATCTCCAATAAATTTTTCATTTGTATAATTTTTAGAATCAATTTTTCCGGCGACAAGCTCGTGTAAAACAATAACGTTCAAAATATTATAATCATGCTCTATTCTTGAACTTAGCTCTTTATTTTGATTATCATTTAAATCATAATTACCATTTGAATATTCTCTCATAGCTCTTCTGAATGTTTCTGAATTCAGATCCATTCTTAAAATTTCATCAAAAGGACAACTTTCAATGTATTTAAAATGCTGTGAAACATTATCTTTAATGCTTTGCAATTTATCATCAACAACTTCTAAAAGAGCTGATAAACGATATAAATCTCTCGTAATTATTTTAGGTATATTTTCTTCTCTCTTATAAAACAATGAATGGGATGTTTCTGCCCAAATATGTTCAGAAAGAGTTCTAATTTGAATTTCTATTTTCTTTCCATAATGTTCTTTCCAATCGGGAGCCTTAATCCATTCTTCTCTAATTCCTAATATCAAATGTATTGAACTATAACCAAATTTATCCAGAGTTTGATTATCTTTTTTAAATTCAACAATTTGATTAAACTCTCCAAGTAGTAAATCAATTACTTGGTTTTTATATTCAGGAAAAAGCAATACAATCCTTAAGCCAACTAAATCGTTTAGTTCTGTAATTGTTTTTTTAATGACAAATCGCTTTGAATTATGTTTTTCTTGAATTGAATCAAAATCTTTTAGTCTTCCATAAATATTAAAGGCTATTGGGATACTATTTTGATTAAGTAATTTTTCAACAATTCTTTTAATCTCTCTGAGAAAATCTGAATATTCATCTTTAATTTTGTCGTATTCATTTTTCATATTCTTTTGATTTTCGTTTTTTCAAAAATTACCACTAAGTTCATATATTCAAATATAAGAAATTTAATTCAAAACATTAACAACCTTCCTAAAACACAATCCATTCATTATTCCTCAGAATTCAATACCTTTACACTTTAAAAATATTACTTTGAACACTACCAAAACCATAACCGGCTTTCATCCGAAAAACAAACACCACGGCAAATACGATTTCAAAACTTTAATTGCAGCTAATCCTGATTTAGCGCCATTTGTTGCGGTGAATGAATTTGGTACCGAAACGATTGCTTTTTCGAATCCTGATGCGGTGAAAATGTTGAACAAAGCCTTGTTGTTGCATTATTATGGTTTGAAAAATTGGGATATTCCAAAAGGATTTCTTTGTCCGCCTATTCCTGGACGCGCAGAATACATTCATCAAGTTGCCGATGTTATAGCAGATACGTATGGAACGATTCAAACCAAGCATAAAATTCGCATTTTAGATGTCGGAATTGGAGCGAATTGTATTTATCCGATTATTGGTGTTTCAGAATACGATTGGCGTTTTGTGGGAAGTGAAATTGACAAACAAGCTTTTGAAGCAGCTCAGGAAAATATCAATTCGAATCAGAAATTAAAAGAAAACGTTGTTTTGCGATTGCAAACTTCAAAACGAAACATTTTCAAGAATATCATTCTTCCAGAAGATCAATTTGATATGACGATTTGTAATCCGCCTTTCCATAGTTCGAAAGAAGAGGCAAATAAAGGCACGATTCGAAAAAATAAAAACTTAGGGATTGAAGATTCGAAAAAACCAACATTGAACTTTGGTGGCGTAAATTCAGAACTTTGGTGCGAAGGTGGCGAATTGACGTTCATCAGCAATATGATTTATGAAAGTGTGCATTTTAAAGCGCAAGTGAAATGGTTTTCGTCGTTAGTTTCGAAAAAGGATAATTTGAAACCGTTGCTTTCGCATCTGAAAAAAGTAAAAGCTACATACCAAATTGTGGAAATGAAACATGGGAATAAAGTGAGTAGAATTTTGTTTTGGACGTTTAAGAAATAGAAATAACACTTTTTGTCATTCCGAACTTGTTTCGGAATCTACTTTGAGAAGCTGAAACAAATTCAGCTTGACAAATTTCACGGTTACTTTCGTATCTTAAAAAGGTATTAGGTAAAAGGTGAAAGGTTTAAGCGTTTCTGAAGTTATCGATACATTTTGCATTTATAAATCTAAAGATTTACAAATTCAAAACACTCGAAGTGACGAAAAGAAAAATACAATTAAAAATAACATTATGCAGGAATTACACAAGCTTTTGGATCAATTACAATCGAATATTTCCTCTTTTGATAAAGTGAATTTGTCGGTTTCTTCGGGAAGTGTGGGTTGGCATATTGCACATAGTTTAAAAACGATTGACCAAATTGTTACGGCTTGTAAACATTCAAATCCGAACGAATACCAATGGCATTTTAATTTTAATCGATTTCTAATTATGTCTGTGGCAAAAAAAATTCCGAGAGGAAAAGCCAAAGCACCAAAAATTGTTAGACCTGAAGGTGAAATTTCTCTTGAATCTCTAATTTTGAGTTTAGAAAAAGTGAAAGCGAATTTAAAGAATTGGGAAAATTTGGATAAAAATGCGCATTTTCCACATCCGTATTTTGGGGTTTTAAATAAGAAAGAAACAGAGAACTTTTTAGTATTGCACACCAAACATCATGGTATGATTGTGAAGGATATCCTCAAAAGTTAGTTCTTTTATAAATCTCCTAATAAAACATCGTCTTCTTCATTATCTTTTTTATGTAATTTGGAGGTGAAAAAAGCATATTCTCTAAATACCATAAATTGAAATATGATGTAAAAAATGGTGTTGAAAATCCAGATATCAATATAAGGATTTTCAATTAAAACCAATTCTAGATTCCCATAAAGAAAAATAGACACACTACAAAGAAGGTATAAAATCAATCCAACTGAAAAATTATAGTAATAATGTACCTTATCCATTTCTTTATAAATGAAATACAAAGCATACAATACTAAAATAAAGGATGTAGCAATAATTTCGTATTCATTAAATCTCCAAAATAAAGTAGGGTCAAAAATGTACATGACTGCTAAAATCACCATTTGAATTACATAAACAAACAAGATGATTTTACTTATAAAATTATTTCTAATAAGTTTATGATAGAGATAACTCAAAAAAGTAAATTGAAAAATGAAATAAAAGTGGGATATAAAAAAATTAGAATTGGGCTGTAATATTCCAATAATATGACAAGCTACTTCAATAATAGAAAGAGTAACTAAATAAATTAAAAAAACTTTTGAAATTTGTTTTTTAATCTGACTATTTCTCAAAAAAAGAATCGTATTGAAAACTAAAAAAAATAATCCAAATAGACTAATAACAAAAGAAAATAAATATTTGTTTTCCATAGGAATTAGGTTTTTAGTTTTTTCTTTCTAGCCGCTGGAAACAATACGTTATTTAAAATCAAACGATAGCCTGGAGAGTTTGGATGTAAATCTAAAACCGTTGGGGCATCTCCTACTCTATGTTGGTAATCTTCTGGATCGTGACCTCCGTAAAACGTAAACATTCCTTTTCCTTTGGTTCCATGAATGTATCTTGCTTCTCCGTTGATTTTACATTCTCCCATCACTAAAACGTTGGATTTGATTTTCTCTGCATCAAAAGCAGTGGTTTGTCCCATGAAACCTTTTACCAATTGCGTATGATTTTGGCATAACATGGTTGGAATTGGATCCCATTTAGCAGAATATTCCATTAAAGTAAAGTAGTCTTTATCCATAGAAAAAGCGCCTTTTCCGTGTTGTTCCGTAGTATCGATATCGGAAAATTCATAAACCATCGGATTACGTTCTAATTTATAGTCCTTAAAAGCAAACGTACTAGTGTAATCAATACGAGTTTGATAATTAGCTTCTGAATCGTCACCATCAAACATGGGTTCGCAAATATCAACACCTTCTGCTGAAAGCGCAATATCAAAACTATCAGTTGCCGAACACATCGCAAACATGAAGCCACCACCAATTACGAAATCTCTGATTTTTTTTGCAACTGCCAGCTTTTCTTCTGAAACTTTATTGTAGCCTAACTTTTTAGCCAAGGCTTCCGCATCAGCTTTTTGTTGGATGTACCAAGGAGTACTTCTGTAATTTCCAAAAAACTTCCCATATTGTCCGGTAAAATCTTCGTGATGCAAATGCAACCAATCATATAACAATAATTGATCAGACAACACTTCTTCATCGTAAATTTCGGTGTATGGAATTTCGGCATACGTTAACACCATAGTTACTGCATCGTCCCAAGGTTGTTTGCCTTTAGGCGTATAAACTGCAATTTTAGGTGCTTTCTCCAAAACTACCGTTTCCATATTTTGTGATGGCGAACTGATATCTTCTAAAATTGAATTTGTTGCTGCATCCGATAATACTTCAAAAGTTACGCCTCTAATTTGACATTCTTTTCTAATTTCGGGAGCGTCTGGCAATAAAAAGGAACCACCTCTATAATTTAACAACCAACTTACTTTGTAACTTTTATCTAAAGCCCAATAGGTAATTCCGTACGCTTTTAAGTGATTTTGTTGTCCTTCTGCTTCCATTGGCAACAATACAAACGACGCTCTACTCGAAAGAGAGCAAAGCAAAAACAATATAATATATAGGTTTAAACCTTTAATTTTCATAGTTAATTAGATAATCGACTAATTTAAAACATTTCTCTGAAATATCATTTACAGAAATGTTAAAGTGCTACCCCCGTAAAAATACCTGGTTACCCCCGTAAAAATACCTGGTTTGAAAATCAGGTATTTTTACTCTTACACAGAAATATTTTTTGCTTTAGTTTTGACATGTATCAAAATAATAGAAAAGATGAACACAAACAGTAGTAATTTATCGTTAATAAACTCGAAAGAAATGAAATTGTTAAAAAGAATCGGATATATAGTACTTATTATAACTATCCTGGTGTATTTTGTTTTAGTTTTTCAATTCTGTAGAACTTATTAATTTGCAGTATTAAAAAAACAAATTAAGATTCAATATCATTATTAGAGTCTTCTAAGTTGATGATTTTATTTTGGATGGCAAATATGACAAGTCCTGCCATATTTTTAGAATTTGTTTTTAGTAACAGATTGTTTCTATGACCATCTACTGTTCTCGTGCTTAGGCTTAACATTTCACCAATTTCAGCCGAACTGTATTGTTTACAAATTAATTCCAATACTTCTTTTTCTCTTTCTGTTAAGAAATCTTCATCTAAAACAGTTCTCGAAGATGCATTTGAAATCATGTTTTGATGGATTACTTCCATCACAATTTCATTATAGTAAAAACCTTTTTGTGCTACTTCGTTAACAGTTTTAATCATATCCACTGGCGAAGCGTTCTTAACCAAATACGATGCTGCACCCACGTTAATCATGTTCGCAATGAACGATTTTGTGTTGTAACTTGTTAAAGCTATGATTCTAATAGCTGGAAAATCTTTATGAATAAGTTTTGTTGCTTCCACTCCATTTAACAACGGCATTTTTAAATCCATCATGATAATATCTGGAAGTTCTGTTGAAGTTTTTAAATGTTCAACTAATTCACTTCCGTTAGAAGCTTCGAAAATAATTTCAAAATTAGGCTCGCGCTGAAGCAGGAAATAGATTCCTTTTCTGAATAACTCTTCATCGTCCGCTAAAATAATTTTAATTTTATTTTCCATTAGTTGAAATTAAACACCATTTTTACTCCTTTGTTTGGTTTTGAAGTGAAATTGAAATCTCCTCCTAAGAAGTTAATTCTACTTTCAATGTTCTTCATTCCCAAACCTTTTTGATTTTCTTCACTTGAACTATCAAAACCTAATCCGTTATCAATATAAGTACAGGTTTTTCGGTTATCGAAATTAGTAAATTGAATTGAAATTTCAGTAGCTTTTCCGTGTCGAAGCGAATTATTTAACAATTCTTGAAGTATACGAAATATATGTAAATGTTTTTCAATAGGATAGCTTTCGAATTCAATTTGGTTTTTGTAAGAAACTTTAACAGTTTTGGTGCTATTAAACTCTTCTACGAGTTCTTCAATTCCGGCATGAAGTCCAAATTTCTCTAAAACGGGTGGTAATAAATCGTGTGCAATGCGACGGGAATTTTCTAGAGCTTTTTGAGTTAATTCAATGATATTATTGGTAATTTCAAGTTGTTCTGTTTCGTTTAGATTAGGAGTTTTTAATAAATGACTATTTAAAGAAACGACATTCAATTTCGAACTAATATCGTCATGTAAATCTTGAGCAATGCGTTTGCGTTCTTCTTCTTGAGTAATTAAAACCGAGTTAAGAAGTTCTTTTTGATGGTCGATTTCTAAATTTTTCTTGTCAACTTCAATTTGAACGATTTTCTTTCTAGAAAAATAGAAAAATAAAATCAGTACCAAAAACATAGATATAAAAGCAAGTAATATAAAAAATACCACTTGGATTATTTCGTTATTTTCTAAATTAATTGCGTTCATCTTTATTAAAATATATTAATTTCCACTGATAAAAGAAAAATGCAAATTTTATGTATTGTAACGTAATGTTTAAATTAACCATCAGATCATTTATTTTTTCTTCAAGATCAAAAACAGAAAGTAATCTGTAAAATAAAAAAATAAAAGTACTTGTAAATAAATAAAACAATAAGCCAAGATTACCATAATAAAAATCTGATTTTTCCCCAAGATTATTATACAAATGCATACTTGAATAAACAATCAAAGGCATTGTTGTTAAATATGTTTCTAATAGATTATATTCAAAAAACAAATTAGGATCTATAAGATAACGTGCTAATAAAAATATTGGAAGTACAATTAGAATAATATAGACGGTAAATAATTGTGCTCTTGTTTTTAACAATAAAGAAAAAAAATAACTTAAGATTACAAATTGAAACAATTCATAAAAATGTTGCATAAAAACATTGTAAATTCTGAACCAGCTATACAATTTTGAACTAATAAAATCAATTACTAGAACACCAACAAGATATATTGTAAAAATCTTATAGACTTTTCCGTTCCTGAAAAAGCCTATAAGATAAAGTAAGCATAATATTGCTGACGTTATGTATAAATAATATGAAGGTTTCAATACTATCTACTATGGATTATAAAGAGGACTCGTTGGATCACAATTCTTTGGACAAGGTTGTGTATTGTCATAAATTAAGTGATTAGCATCTATTAAATCTTTTCCATCAGCATCAACGCCTACAAACATTAATTTTTGTGTTCCTGTTGTGTCAACTCCCATATAAGCTCTCACATTAACAACACCTTCTGTTGCTAATAATTCTGATAAGGCTTCGCCTGGAATTAAATGACCTTTTGCTAAATCTTCTGGAGGATTGGTTCTCCATGAAGTTGCCCATTTTTGAGCTTCATCGAGAGTAATTGTAAAATCTGACATATTTTGAGGTTTTTTATAATTGAATTATAAATGTAGTAAAAAAATTAATAAAAAAAACAGGCTGATGGCCTGTTTTATTATTTTATCTATTTTTCATCCTAAAAAGGGACATCTGAATCATCATCATATGAATTCATTGTGCTACCAAAAGCTTCATTTGGTGTTGGTAAATTTGGCGTAATAAATGGATTACTATCGTCTAAATTCATTTTTGATGGCAATGCATCGAAAGGTGAACTAAAATCATCTAAATTATCAAACTTTCCTAAGTTACCAATGAATTTCAATCTAATGTTATCTAAACCACCATTACGGTGTTTTGCTACGATAAACTCGGCTTGACCTTGTGTTGGCGAACGTTCTTCGTCATCCCATTCGTCAATTTTATAATATTCTGGACGGTAAATAAACGATACGATATCGGCATCTTGCTCAATTGCTCCTGATTCCCTTAAGTCGGAAAGTAATGGACGTTTACTAGAACCACGAGTTTCCACGGCACGTGATAACTGTGAAAGTGCAATTACCGGAACGTTCAACTCTTTTGCTAATGCTTTTAAATTTCGAGAAATAGTTGAAATTTCTTGTTCACGATTTCCGCCTCCTTTTCCATTTCCACCAGCGGTCATTAATTGAAGGTAATCGATTACAATCATTTTAATACCATATTGCGATGAAAGACGTCTTGCTTTTGCGCGTAAATCAAAAATCGATAACGATGGTGTATCATCAATAAACAAAGGAGCTTTTTCTAAGTCTTTCACTTTGATAGACAATTGCTCCCATTCGTGTTTTTCTAATTTTCCGGTTCTTAATTTCTCCGATGACAATCCAGTTTCAGACGAAATCAAACGTGTAATTAACTGTACAGATGACATCTCTAATGAGAAAAATGCCACTGGCGCACCATAATCGATAGCCATATTTCGAGCCATTGATAAGGTGAAAGCCGTTTTACCCATACCGGGACGAGCAGCCACAATAATTAAATCCGAAGGTTGCCATCCAGAAGTTAATTTATCTAAATTGTGAAATCCTGTTGGAATTCCACTCAAACCTTCTTTACCTGCAATTTCTTCAATGCGTTTTTTTGCCTGAATCACTAAACTTTGTGCAGTTTCCGAACTACGTTTGATATTTCCTTGCGTTACTTCGTATAATTTTGATTCCGCTTTGTCTAATAAATCAAACACATCGGTAGATTCATCATACGATTCTTCAATAATTTCGCTTGAAATTTTAATCAAACTTCTTTGGATGAATTTTTGAAGAATAATACGCGAGTGAAACTCAATGTGAGCCGAAGAAGATATCTTTTGAGTTAACTGAATCAAGTAAAAATCACCACCTGAAAGTTCTAGTTTTCCGTTTTTCTTTAATTGAGCCGAAACGGTTAATAAGTCGATAGGCTGTGTTTCGTTAAACAACTGAACTATAGCCTCAAAAATGTACTTGTGTGCGTCTTTATAAAAGGCGTCTGGTTGTAAAATATCAATTACTTCATCTACCCCTTTTTTATCAATCATCATGGCACCAAGTACCGCTTCTTCTAGGTCTAACGCCTGAGGAGGTAGTTTTCCTTTTTCCAAATTGATAATCGTAGTTTTATCTACTTTTATCGGGTTCATATTTCTGACATTTTCCATATTGCGAAGTTAACCAAAATTTACAAAAAAACGTGTTGAGTTCTTAATACCCAACTGTTAATAACTTAAAAAAAGTGTTGATAAGCCAAAAAAAATCCGAAACTTGTGGCTTCGGATTTTTATTTATAATTGAAAACAAGTGATTACTCTTTGAATTCACCCATTTTGCTATATTTATCCATTCGTTTTGCCACTAAATCTTTTGTTGATAAATCTTTTAACTCATTAAAAGCTTTAGTTACATACTCAGCAACCGATTTAAATGTAGTTTCTTTGTCGTAGTGAGCACCGCCAAGTGGTTCTGGAATAATATCGTCGATTAACTTCTGTTTTTTCATATCGAATGAAGTTAATTTTAAAGCTTCAGCAGCTTGTTCTTTATATTCCCAACTTCTCCATAAGATTGACGAACACGATTCTGGAGAAATTACAGAGTACCAAGTGTTTTCTAACATATAAACTCTATCTCCTACTCCAATTCCTAATGCTCCACCTGAAGCTCCTTCTCCGATAATAATTGAAATAATTGGAGTTTTCAAACGAGCCATTTCGAAAATGTTTCTTGCAATAGCTTCGCCTTGACCTCGTTCTTCAGCTTCTAAACCTGGATAAGCTCCAGGAGTGTCGATTAATGTTAATACAGGAATATTGAATTTCTCTGCCATTTTCATTAAACGTAATGCTTTTCTGTATCCTTCAGGATTTGCCATCCCGAAGTTTCTATATTGGCGCATTTTCGTATTAATACCTTTTTGCTGTCCAATAATCATGAAAGATTGACCGTTGATTTGACCTAAACCTCCAACCATCGCTTTGTCATCTTTAAAACCTCTGTCTCCAAAAAGTTCTAAAAACGTTCCATTAGTTAAATTTGTAATATACTCTAATGTATATGGACGATTAGGATGACGTGATAATTGTACACGTTGCCAAGCCGTAAGGTTTTTGTATATTTTTTTCTTAGTTTCTTCTAATTTTTTCTCAATTTGCTTACATGTGTTAGACACATCAACATCTGATTCTTGACCAATAATTTGACATTTATCTAATTGGTCTTCAAGCTCTTTAATTGGTAATTCAAAATCTAAATATTCCATAATCGGTTTATTAGGGTTTGTGTTTGTTGTGACAAAGATAAAATTTTCAATTAACTTTAGTAAACTAATCGTTAATTAGTTGTTAGTTTTTTATAACTTTTTACAATTCCGTTAGCTATAACAGTGGCTAAAATTATAAGTGCACCTACATAAAACAAAGGTGTCATTTCTTCTCCATCTTTAAATATAAGCAACGCTAAAATGATTCCGTAAATGGGTTCTAAGTTAATGGTTAGCATTACGGTAAACGGACTCAAAAATTTCATTACCTTAACGGATGCCGAAAAAGCATAGGCTGTACAAATAGATGACAATAAGAATAACCAAATCAAGTCGTTAATGGATAATGCAAAGAAAGCAGGCGTAAAACTTCCAGCAAAAAACAAGTAAATACTGATAAAGAAAAAACCACTCGATAACTCGTAAAGTGAGATGATATTAGGATCATATTCTTTAGCATATTTCCCATTAATTACCGAAAATAAAGCCGATAAAAAAGCAGAAGAAACGGCTAAATAAATTCCAGTTTTGTATTTAGTTTCTACATTAAAAATAATTCCCAATCCTACCACCACAATTACACCGAAAAGCAATTCGTACCAAATAATTTTTCTTTTGTGAATAATTGGTTCTAAAATGGAGGCAAAAAAAGCACCCGTTGACAAGCAAGCCAAAGTTATCGATACATTAGAAACCTTAATAGCTTGATAAAATGTGAGCCAATGCGCTGCAATAATAATTCCGGAAACAACAAATCCGACAAGTATATTAAAAGGCACTTTTACTTTTTCTTTATTAAAAAGCACTACAAAAGTCATGATGACTGAAGCAAAAAGCATTCGATACCAAACCAAATCTAAGGCTTCTAACGAAATTAGTTTGCCAAGAATGGCGGTAAATCCCCAAATAAATACAATTACATGAAGATGTAAGTAGCTTTTTAAGTTATCGTTTTGCATTGCGAAGTAAGTAGGCTGCTAAAATTCCGAAAACAAGGTTAGGAAACCACACCGCTAAAAAAGGAGGAATACTCGATTTTTCAGCTAAAGTTCCGAAAACTTTATCAAAGAAAATAAAAGTAAAAGCAATAACAATTCCGATGGCAAGATTGACTCCCATTCCACCTCTTCTCTTCATAGAAGAAACGGCAACAGCAATAATAGTTAAGATAAATGCAGAAATTGGTAAACTAAATTTCTTATAAAAAACTACTAAATAGGTATTGATGTTTGCATTACCTCTTTCTCTTTCTTTGTTAATAAAAGCATTTAACTGTCCAATCGTCATTGTTTCAGCAACATAAACTACTGGAGTTAAATCATCGGGTTCAAAATTGTATTGTTTCGTAATTTTATCACTTGATATTATCTGATCATTAGTTTCTCCAACAATTCTTTGATTGTAGTTAAACAAAGTATAACGCTTTGTAACATCATTGTAACGAATTCGATTAGCTGTTACTTTTTCTACCAAAACATTATCCTTAAATTTTTCAAAAGTAAAATTGAAACCTGTTTGTGATAAATAATTGTAATTGCTCACATAGATATTTTCTTCTAACTTCCCTTCTTTTTTTATTTGTCTGAAAATATCAGCTGTCTCTCTGGTTTGTGAGTTTCCTTTTAAGTTTTGATATCTAAAATCATTAAATCCTTTACTTGCTTTTGGCACCAAAAAGAATCCCATTAATAAAGCAAAAAGAGAAACAATAACAGCACCATAAATAAAAGGTCTTAAAAATCTTGAAAATGATATTCCAGAACTTAAAATCGCAATAATTTCAGTATTGTTAGCTAATTTAGAAGTAAACCAAATGATAGATAAAAACAGGAAAATCGGAAATAAAAGGTTCGCAAAATATATTGTAAAATCTCCATAATAAACTAAAATATCAAAAAATGGAATTTTCTTTTCAATCATTTTGTTTACTTTTTCTGAAACGTCGATCGTAATTCCAATTGGAATAAACATAATTAACATCACCGAAAAAGTGACCAAATAGCGTTTTAAAATGTATTTATCTATTATTTTCATTGGCTGAATTTATAATCGTTGACTCATTTGAATCACCATTTTATCTTTCCATTCTCTGAACGTTCCGGCAATAATTTGTCTTCTAGCCTCGCGTACTAACCACATGTAAAAACCTAAGTTGTGAATGGTTGCAATTTGTTTAGCCAAAAATTCATCTGCAGCAAACAAGTGTCTAAGATACGCTTTTGAATATTCGGTATCAACCCAAGTGTGTCCCATTTCGTCAATTGGCGAAAAATCTTCAGCCCACTTTTTGTTTTTCATGTTCATTGTTCCGTGAGCCGTGAATAACATTCCGTTTCTAGCATTACGCGTTGGCATAACACAATCAAACATATCAATTCCTAACGCAATATTCTCTAAAATATTGATTGGCGTTCCCACACCCATTAAATATCTTGGTTTGTCTTCTGGAAGAATAGCGGTAACAACTTCTGTCATTGCATACATTTCTTCAGCTGGTTCTCCTACTGAAAGTCCGCCAATAGCGTTTCCTTGTGCACCAGCATTTGCAATATATTCCGCCGATTGTTCTCTTAAATCTTTATACGTACTTCCTTGAACAATTGGAAAAAACGTTTGTTCGTAACCGTATTTAAATGGTAATTTTTCTAAATGATTGATACATCTATCTAACCAACGATGTGTCATGTGCATCGAACGCTTTGCATAACGATAATCGCATGGATAAGGCGTACATTCGTCGAAAGCCATGATGATATCAGCACCAATAGTACGTTGAATTTCCATTACATTTTCCGGTGAAAAGAAATGGTACGAACCATCAATATGCGATTTGAACTTAACACCTTCTTCTTTAATTTTTCTGTTTGAAGAAAGCGAATACACTTGATATCCACCCGAATCGGTTAAGATATTTCTATCCCAATTCATGAATTTATGTAATCCTCCAGCCGCTTCTAAAATTTTGGTTTGAGGTCTTAAATATAAGTGATAGGTATTTCCTAAAATAATATCTGGATTAATATCGTCTCTTAGCTCACGTTGGTGCACTCCTTTAACAGAAGCCACGGTTCCTACGGGCATAAAAATTGGGGTTTCAATAACACCGTGATCGGTTGTTATTTTTCCAGCTCTGGCTTTACTTTTTGGGTCTTTGGTAATTAAATCAAACTTCATATTGTACTTTTACGAACGGCAAAGATAATTTATTTTAGAATTTAGAAATTGGAATTTAGAATTATTTATGATTAACACTGATTATTAATAACTTCTAACAAAATGATTTGTACCACCAAAAAAATAAAATTACTTTTGCATCCAATTAACATATATATATCTTTTTATAATGTCTAACACGCAACAACTACAAGATTTTACAACACAAGTTCGAAGAGATATTCTTCGTATGGTTCATGCCGTAAATTCAGGTCACCCAGGAGGTTCTTTGGGATGTGCTGAGTTTTTGGTTACTCTTTACCAAGACGTTATGAAACGTAACGAAAGTTTTGATATGAACGGAATTGGTGAGGATTTATTCTTCTTATCAAACGGACATATTTCTCCAGTTTTTTATAGTGTTTTAGCTAGAAGCGGATACTTTCCAGTGGTTGAATTGGCAACATTTAGAAAATTAAATTCTAGATTACAAGGGCATCCAACAACTCATGAAGGTTTACCTGGAATCAGAATGGCTTCGGGTTCATTAGGACAAGGAATGTCGGTTGCAATTGGAGCAGCGCAAGCTAAAAAATTGAATAACGACAACCATTTGGTTTTTGCACTTTTAGGTGATGGTGAATTACAAGAAGGACAAAACTGGGAAGCGATTATGTATGCTTCAGCTAAAAAAGTAGACAATTTAATTGCGACTATCGACTTAAACGGAAAACAAATTGACGGAACTACAGACGAAGTTTTAGCAATGGGAAGCGTAAAAGCTAAGTTTGAAGCATTCGATTGGATTGTATTAGAAATCAAAGAAGGAAACAACATTGACGCTATCAAAGCTGGTTTAACTGATGCAAAATCAAAATCAGGTAACGGAAAACCGGTTTGTATTTTATTACATACTGAAATGGGTAACGGAGTAGATTTTATGATGCACACACACGCTTGGCACGGAAAAGCGCCAAATGATGAGCAATTAGCAAAAGCGTTAGAACAAAATGTTGAAACTTTAGGAGATTATTAATTTTTATGAATTGTTTTAAAATAACATTTCTAATTATTTTATTGTCGTATGGACAAAAATTATTTTCACAAAAATTTACTTTCAGTATACAATATCAATATTCACATTATGAAAGTGAACATTCTGAAAAACCAGACTGTAAAATAATTTTTTTGTGTAATAATAATGATGATAATGTTATGAAAATCATTACTAAAAACGATTCTGTGCAGCAAATTTCTATATTTGATAGTAAAAATTTAATTGCTTACTCTTCTGTAAATAAGTTTATTTTAGATTCAAATTTGATTACCAATATAGCAAAATCAGATTTTGATAAATTTAATTATACTAATTATACATATTCAAGTAACGACAAGACCATTACAACAACAAAAATAGAAAATGGAAGTCTCATTAATGTTAAAAAGATTAAATCAAATAGAGATGGTAAAAGTTATGATTTATATATAAAAACATACAAACATCCTAAATTTACAAATACTCAAGAAACAGTTATTGGACTTATTTGTGGTAAAACATATTCTCAATTTGATAAAATAAATAATGAAGTTATTTTAGAAAGTTATTTTCTTAATAATGGAATAAAGACAGATTTGTATTTATTAGATAATTTGCAAGAAGTTAATTTTGAAATTAGTAGATAATACCTAAAGAGAAATTTATTATGAAAAAATTTATCTACATATTGTTAATTACTTTATTTCAATTTTCTTTCGCTCAAAACAATATAATATGTTATAATTTTGATGTATATATTAAATTTAATTATGTTGATTATAGTAGAAATTTAAAAGCCGAAGTTACTATTTTAAACTCATCTGAAGATCCAACTTATTATCTAGAAAAAAGAGATTTTGGTTTAAATAGTTCAACATCATTGTACGAAGGTAAGTATGAGTGTTTATATAAAATTGATAGTTTGTACAGATTAGATACTATAAATAATCCAAAAAAAAATATCAAAAGCAGCATTTACACTGTAATGCAAAACAATAAAACTAATAATAAAAATAATGTTGAAGAAATTAAGTACGAATTAGATTCTGTAAAAAACGAATATATTGTTCACATAATAAAATTCAAAAATCATAAAAAGAAAAAAATAGTATCCGAAAAATATTTTTTTTTCAAACCTAATACAAATATAAAAGCAGAACATATTCCATATGTAAATGAAATAATTAAAAAATATAGATTGACTTTTTTAATAAACTCCCAATTATTAAAAATTATTAATTTAAAAAAAGGAGAAATTGAAACTGAATCAACATTTACAATTGTTAAAAACAATATTCAAGATTTAAGCATTTGCTTAGACGTTATTGATTTTTATCCAAAATTAAACAACTCAACAACTAAAGCTGAAATTAGATATGAAGAAATACGAAAATCAAGGCAGTAAAGATACCCGTTCAGGATTTGGTGCTGGAATGACTGAATTAGGTCAAAAAAATGAAAATGTAGTAGCACTTTGTGCGGATTTAATTGGGTCATTAAAATTTGATGATTTCAAGAAAAACCACCCAGAGCGTTTCTTCCAAATTGGAATTGCAGAAGCGAATATGATTGGAATTGCAGCTGGATTAACGATTGGTGGAAAAATTCCTTTCACAGGAACTTTCGCTAACTTTTCTACAGGAAGAGTTTACGATCAAATTCGTCAATCAGTAGCGTATTCAGATAAGAATGTGAAAATTTGTGCTTCTCACGCGGGATTAACGCTTGGAGAAGACGGAGCAACTCACCAAATCTTAGAAGATATCGGTTTGATGAAAATGTTACCAGGAATGACGGTAATCAATACTTGCGATTACAATCAAACTAAGGCAGCAACTATTGCTTTAGCAGATCATCACGGACCTGCTTATTTGCGTTTTGGTCGTCCAGTGGTACCTAACTTTATGCCAGCTGACGAACCTTTTGTAATTGGAAAAGCTATTATGTTAAACGAAGGAACCGATGTTACGATTATTGCAACTGGACATTTAGTTTGGGAAGCGTTAGTAGCTGCAGAAGCGTTAGAAGCAAAAGGAATTTCGGCTGAAGTAATCAACATTCATACGATTAAACCATTAGACGAAGAAGCAATTTTAAAATCGGTTAAGAAAACAGGTTGTGTTGTTACTGCGGAAGAGCATAACATTATTGGTGGTTTAGGAGAAAGCGTTTCAAGAACATTAGTTCAAAACCATTTAGTACCACAAGAATTTGTGGCGGTAAACGATAGCTTCGGAGAAAGTGGAACACCCGACCAATTAATGGAAAAATACAAATTAAACAATCAAGCGATTGTAGAAGCGGCAGAAAGAGTTATCAAAAGAAAGTAATATTCTTTTTAAATTCATAAAAAATCCCCAAGCAGTTGGGGATTTTTTTGTTTATTAAATTTGTAAATATTTTATTATATTTGAAAAAACTACTTTGCAACACATATACATACAAAATTGAATGGCTATTTCTGATTTCTGTCAAGCATATAAACGAAATGAGAAAAAATAAGCAAGCAATAAAAATAAATTGACCCTAAGATGAAAAAAATTTTTTTTTGTTTATTTTTAATTTCTCAAATATCTTTTTCACAATGTTGGATTAAAGTTGAAATTGGTGATAATCACACTTTAGCTATTAAATCTGATGGAACTCTATGGGCATGGGGATGGAATAACCAAAAACAGCTTGGGGATGGAACAGTTACAGATAAACATACCCCAACACAAATAGGTACTGACAATAATTGGACTGATATTGCCGCTGGACAAAATATCTCATTTGGCATTAAATCTGATTGAACTTTATGGAGATGGGGTACTTTTCTAGATGATTCTTACTCAATTCCAACACAAATTGGTGTTGAAAATAATTGGATTAAAGTTGTTTCTGGAAGTTTTCATGGAATTTTTCTAAAATATGACGGAACACTTTGGAGAATTGGCAGAAACTATGAGGGGCAATTAGGAGATGGTACAAATACATATCAAACTAATCCTGTTCAAATAGGAACACAAAATGATTGGTTGCATATATCTGCTGGACATTCTCATACAACTGCTATAAAAACAAATGGAACATTATGGGCTTGGGGTAATAATTATCAAGGAGGTATAGGTGATGGAACTGTAATTAATAAAAATCATCCCATTCAGGTTGGAGTCGATAATGATTGGTCAAAAGTTTCGAGTAAAAATTGGTTTAATGTAGCATTAAAAAATAATGGCTCAATTTGGGGTTGGGGTCAAAATGGAAATTTTGAAATAGGAGTTGGTACTCAAACTAACGTATTACACCCTACTCAAATAGGGGGCGATTATGATTGGACTAATATTGAATGTGGTAGTTATTTTGCACATGCAATTAAATCGAATGGCACTTTATGGGGTTGGGGTGATAATGGTTCTAATCAACTCGGTGATGTAACTGGATTACCCCCTTACTCTATCCCTACTCAAATTGGCATAAATAATGATTGGGTTGAAATAATTTCAGGAAATAGTAATACTAAAGGAATAAAAACTGACGGCACATTATTGGGGTGGGGCTTGAATCTACATGGAAATATAGGGAATGGAAATGAACAAAATATAACTACTCCAACAATCATTCAATGTGCTACAACATCTGTTACCCTTTCTTGCTGGTCTAAAATATCAACTGGGAATTTTTTCACATTAGCAATAAAAAATGATGGTACCTTGTGGGGTTGGGGCGATAATATTCATTTTCAATTAAGTGGAAGCGATAATAGTAATAAATTAGAACCAACACAGATAGGTAATGATAATGACTGGGTTGAAATATCTGCTGGCTCAACACATGCAATAGGATTAAAAACGAATGGAACTTTATGGGCATGGGGCATATTAATTTACCCCTTTTCACAATTACCAACACAGATTGGAATTGATAATGACTGGCTGAAAATATCTTCTGGCTTTACTCATCATTTAGCATTAAAAACAAATAAAACATTATGGGCTTGGGGAGATAATTCATTTGGACAAATTGGAAATGGTACAAATACATTTGTTGTATTACCTACACAAATTGGAAATTCAACAAATTGGGAAGAAATAAGTACAAAGAATTCTCATAATTTAGCAATTAAATCAGATGGGACACTTTGGGCTTGGGGTCTAAATAGTCATGGACAATTAGGAGATAATAGCATTATTAATAAAAATATTCCTATTCAGATTGGAACTGATACCAATTGGAATAAAATTTCTACTGGTTATTATCATTCATTAGCTTTGAAAACAAATGGATCAATTTGGTCTTTTGGATCTAATACTTATGGACAATTAGGAAATAACTCTTATGATAATAAAATAATACCAACGCAATTTGGCATTGGCAGTCAATGGTCTAAAATTTCTGCAGGCGCTCTTCATTCTTTAGCTGTTAAGAACAATAACACATTATTTTCTTTTGGTAATAACGATTATGGACAATTGGGTAATAACAATACATCAGATTGCCCATTCCCAATTCAAATTGGGGGTTCTGCAACTTGGAGTAATATATCTGCAGGTTATTATCATTCATTTACAATTAAATCTGATAATTCTATTCTAGGATCAGGAAACAATGACCATGGTCAAATTGGAGATAATAGTGTAATAGGAAAACAAATATTTACTGTAATTGAATGTTCAACTCTAAATATTAATGAATTTGAAAATGATCATAGTCATTTAATTTTGTATCCGAATCCGACCTCTGGACTAATAAATATAGAAAAAATTGATTCTTCTGAAATCATAAATATTGAAGTATATGATATGAATACTAGACTGGTATATACAAATCCATTAAAAGAAGATATAAGTTTTATTGATTTAAATACACTGAATAAAGGTGTGTATTTTATAAAAATAATTACAAATAATTATATAGAGATAAAAAAAATAATAAAAAAAGACTAAACAGTATCACCCAAGAGGAGTTTTGCTAAATTTAAGATAAGGGCTTGATTGAAGGTTGGTATGTATCTGTAAATCTTATAAATCGATATTTTTTGGAGAGTTAATCCCTAAAGCTCGCCAAACTAAAAAAAGTTAAAACCCAATCTAAAAAGCTGTTTATGGCTACTCGCCATTTTTAAAGTATAAAGAAAAAAATCCCGAGCATTCACTCGGGATTTTCTTATTCTATTTCTTTCACACCTTTAATAAAAAGCCACTTCATGTAGATTTTTTCACCATTATGCGTTTTAATCGCTTGAAATTTTGGTGCTAATAATAGCGCTACCATAAATGCCGTCATAGGAATCCAAAGGCCATTTAAATGGGTAAATTCTCCTACTAAATATAATGTTGGTAAATAAATCACCACAAATCCTAAGAAGTTATATAAGAATGATTTTACTTTTTTGCTCATTTTTTATAATGTTTAATTGATAAATTGTTGAACTGTTAAATTGTCAAAATGACTTTTTACTTTTCACTTTTACTCTTCAGTATTCATGTATTTCCCTTTCTTGCTGCCTTCGTACATTTCGTATTTCACCAAACGCGCTTCTAACTTACCATTGAAAAGTTTAATTTTTCTACTTGGTTTCAAACCTACGAATTTTAAAGCTTCAAGGTTAGCTGTAATAAACCAAGCGTTGGTATTGGGATAATTTTGTTTTAAGGTATCACCAATTTCTCTGTAAAAACGTTCCATATCAATATCCAAACGCTCTCCATAAGGCGGATTAAATACCATGTGCAACGGACCTTCAGTTTCTTTTTTAGAATCGAAGAAATTTTCGTTGGTAATCGTAATGTATTCGTCTAAATTGGCATTTCTAACATTGTCTTTTGCTTTTGCAACGGCACTTGGAGCTTTGTCATAACCTTTGATGGTATAATGAAACTCGCGCGTTTTCTTTAATAACGATTCTAAAATATTGTCAAACAATTCGGCATCCCAATCTTTCCATTTTTCAAAAGCAAACTCTTTTCGGTTGATATTCGCTGGAATATTACAAGCAATCATAGCTGCTTCTGCTAAAATAGTTCCCGAACCACACATTGGATCTAAAAAATGACTTTTTCCTTCCCAACCCGCTAAAATTAACATTCCTGCAGCTAACACTTCGTTGATAGGCGCAATGTTAGTAGCACTTCTATACCCTCTATGATGTAACGAAGCTCCCGAAGAATCTAAGGAAACCGTCACATTATCTCTATCAATATGCACATGGATTTGTAAATCTGGAAAATCTTTATCGATGCTTGGACGCTTTCCGTTCAAATCTCTAAATTGATCTACAATAGCATCTTTGGTTTTCAAAGCCACAAACTGACTGTGGTTGAAGTTTTCAGAATGCAACGTAGTTTCTACTAAAAACGTATTGTGTTCTGTTAAGTAATCCGACCAATCAATCGCTCTGATACCTTCATACAACGCTTTATCGTTGTGTGCTTTAAAAGTTTTAATGGGTTTTAAGATTTTTAAAGCTGTACGCAGCGCCAAATTAGCTTTGTACATAAATCCTTTATCGCCTTTAAAACTCACCACACGTGTACCGATTTCCACATGTTGCGCGCCAAGAATCTGCAATTCTTTAGCTAATATTTCTTCAAAACCAAAGAAGGTTTTGGCAGTCATTTTAAAATTTTCCATTCTACAAATTCAAGTTCAATTGCAAAAATCAATTGCAATCGTAATAATTAGGGTATTCTTGTGCAAAAATACATTAAATTTGCTACTTGAAAGAAACGAATTCAGAATTAATGTCAGATAGCAATAATAAACAAGCAACAACCAACAACCAACAACCTTCAAATTGGTTCGAATCTTGGTTTGATACCGAATATTATCACATTTTATACAAAGAACGCAACGATGAAGAAGCGCAATTGTTAATGGACAATTTGACGCATTACTTAAACCTTCCAGAAGATGCTAAAATCCTAGATTTGGCTTGTGGAAAAGGTCGTCATGCGATTTATTTGAATTCCTTAGGTTTTGATGTTACGGGTGCCGATTTATCTGAAAACAGCATTAAAGAAGCGTCTGAGTTTGCCAATGAAAAACTGCATTTCAAAGTGCACGATATGCGTGAAATGTGTAACGAAAAGTACGATGCTATTTTCAATTTATTCACAAGTTTTGGCTATTTTGAAGACGATGCCGACAATTACAAAACCATCAAAGCCATTCACAACAGTTTAACCGAAACAGGTTTTGCGGTTATTGATTTTATGAATGTGGATTATGTTTTAGAAAATTTAGTTGCCGATGAAATAAAATCGGTAGACGGAATTGATTTTCACATAAAACGTTATTTGAAAGACGGACACATTTACAAAGAAATTGATTTTGAAGATAAAGGCGAAAAGTTTCATTTTACCGAAAAAGTACAAGCCCTTCGCTTAGAAGATTTTGAGAAAATAATGGAAGAAGCTGGCATTTATCTTTTGGATATTTTTGGCGATTATAAATTGCGAAAATTCTTTAAAACACAATCCGAACGTTTAATTATGATTTTTAAATAATGCAATATATCATCACCTTTTCAGCCGTTATTTTAGGGTTTTTATTCGCATTAGTTTTAAAACCACAAAAGAAAAAAAACATCAAATTATTATTGGCGTTCAGTGGTGCGTTTTTACTTTCGTTAACAGTTTTGCACTTACTTCCTGAATTATTTAGTGAAGGACACAATCATAGTCACGAAGGAGAAGAAGCACATGCCACGTTACCTGTTGGTGTTTTTATTATGATTGGAATTTTGTTCCAAATCTTATTAGAATTTTTCTCAAAAGGAGCCGAACACGGTCACGTTCACGTGCATACTGACGAGCATAACGAATTGCACCATATTCCATGGTTGTTGTTTATTAGTTTGTGTATTCATGCGTTGTTAGAAGGTTTCCCAATTCACGAAAACAACAATTTAGCTTACGGAATTGCCATACACCACTTCCCTATTGCTATTATTTTGACTTTGTTTTTTGTAAATGCGAAGATGAATAAAATGATGATTTTTGCTTTTATGTTTTCTTTCGCTTTAATGACACCGCTTGGAACTTTATTAGCGGAACAAATGCATTTTGCCCAACATTATTCAAAGGAAATTTCAGCGGTGGTAGTTGGAATTTTATTTCACATTTCGTCAACGATTATTTTTGAAAGTAACGAAGGACATAAATTCAATTTGGCTAAAATTACCATGATTGTATTTGGTTTTGTTTTGGCCTATATAATTGAAATGGGACATTCACATTAATCGTAACTCAACATAAAACATAAGTACTTTTTACTTAAATTTGAAGAACATTTAAAACAAATAATATGGGATTATTTTCTGCGCTACTTGGCAATGCAGGTGCTGTAAATCAAGAAACTTTAGTAAAAGATTACGGAAAACTTTTAATTACAGGTGAAGAAATTGAATTGGGTTTCAAATTAATTCGCGATACTTTTATTTTCACCAACAAGCGATTAATTCTAATTGAAAAACAAGGGATTACAGGTAGCAAAATCGAATATAAATCCATTACCTACAAAAGTATTTCACGTTTTAGTGTAGAAACGGCAGGAACGTTTGACTTAGAAGCCGAATTGAAAATTTGGGTATCAAGCGAAGCCAATCCGAGTATCGTGAAACAATTTAATAAATCAGTTAATGTGTATGATGTGCAGAATGTATTGGCGCATCACGTTTTAAAATAATCGCATGAACTTTACCAAAACCACTGAACAAGCTTCCAAATACGAACATTTAGAAAAAATGTCGATTACTGATTTGTTGACGAATATCAACAACGAAGACAAAACCGTTCCGTTAGCCGTTGAAAAAGCATTGCCTCAAATTGAAAAATTAGTGACTGAAATCGTTTTGAAAATGAAACAAGGTGGTCGTTTGTTTTATATTGGCGCAGGAACTTCGGGGCGTTTAGGAATTGTAGATGCATCTGAATGCCCGCCTACTTTTGGAGTTCCGTTTGATTTGGTTATTGGAATTATTGCTGGTGGCGATACGGCGATTAGAAAAGCAGTTGAATTTGCAGAAGACGACAGAGAACAAGCTTGGAAAGACTTACAACAATGGAACATCAATGAAAACGATGTTGTGGTTGGAATTGCCGCATCAGGAACTACGCCTTATGTTATTGGTGGTTTGGAAATGTGCAATCAAAATAATATCAGCACCGGAAGTATCAGTTGCAATGCGGAAAGTCCGTTATCAAAAACCGCTAAATTTCCAATTGATGTAGTGGTTGGACCAGAATTCGTAACAGGAAGTTCTCGCATGAAAGCTGGAACGGCTCAGAAGTTGGTTTTAAATATGATTTCAACAGCCACTATGATTCAGTTAGGAAAAGTAAAAGGGAACAAAATGGTCGACATGCAGTTGAGTAATACCAAATTAATTGATAGAGGCACGAGAATGATTATGGAGGAAATTCCGGTAAGTTATGAAGAAGCCAATCAATTATTACAAACACACGGAAGTGTTAGAAATGCAGTAGATTTTTACAATAACAACAAATAAAATATATCATGAAACAATTCTTTTTAATCGTAGCAATATTAGGTTTTTCAATATCGTTTGCTCAAAAATTAGAGTATACAAACGGGAAAATTTATCAAGACGGAGAACAATTATCTTCTTTTGAAACTAAAACTTTAATGAAAACCGATTTAAAAGCGTTGCATTTATTTAAAAAAGCCAAAACGAAAGAATCGCTTGGTGGTTTTTTGCTTGGTTTAGGAATTGGTGGAACTGTAGCTGATTTAGTAAAAGGTTTGGTATCAAATGAGAAATATCCAACTGTTATTTCCTATGCTGGTGTAGGTTTAATGGCAATTTCGATTCCAATTTTATCGGGAAGAAAGAAAATGGTTCAAAATAGTGTTGATATTTATAATTCGGGTTTACAAGAACAAAAGAAAACTTTAGGTGATAATTTCGAACTAAATATTGTGAATAATAGTAATGGAGTTGGACTTCGAATTAATTTCTAATGGCAACAGATAAAAACATATTAGCAAAGGGGATAAAATATCTTTCAGGTGCCTTGCCTTTATTATTTCTTGGCCCAATCATTATTAATAGTGCTTTCAAAAACGAAAAGCATCCTTTATATCCTTACATATTAGCATTAGGAATTATTATTGCCTTAGCAGCTATGTTCTTGATATTTAAAGGAATTATGACTTTAGTTAAAAGCTTATTTGATGGTGATAAAAACAATCAATAACAAGATCAATTTCAAAAATTAATTATGAAATTCAAAATACAATATTCTATTTGTAGTTTATTACTACTTACATTGCTAACTTCTTGTTACAATCAAGAACGTAATTGTAAAGATTTCAAAACTGGTAAATTCACATCAGAAACTGAAATCGAAGGTAAAAAATACACCAGCACATTCGAACGAAACGATTCTATTCAAATTGAAACATACGAAGGAAAAATTGACACTTTTAAAGTTCGATGGACAAATGATTGCGAATATATTATGCAAAATACTCATCCAAAAAATAGAGAAGAGAAAAAAGCAGTTCAAATGAAAATTTTGACTACCAATGCGAATTCCTATACATTTGAATATTCTTTTGTAGGAGATTCAAAAAAACAACGCGGGACTGTAACAAAACTGAACTAGCCGACGTATAACTAGTTTTAAAACTAAAACATAAAAATGGAAGTATTTTTAAATCCCGATGCTTGGATAGCACTTTTAACCTTAACTTTTTTAGAAATTATTTTAGGAATCGATAACATCATTTTCATTTCGATTGTTACGGGAAAATTACCGCAAGAAAAACGCAAAAAAGCTACTAGAATAGGACTTTTCTTAGCCATGTTTATGCGTATCGCATTGCTATTCGGAATTACTTTATTAATTGCCATGAAAGCGCCGTGGTTTAGTTTTGACTTTGGTTGGTTCTCAGCAGATATTACAGGTCAAGCTTTAATTTTATTACTTGGAGGTTTGTTCTTAATATACAAGAGTACCAAAGAAATTCACGAAAAAGTAGATCACAAAGGTGAAGAAGAGAAAGAACTTAAAACTTCTGCAGCTAAATCATTTGCAAGTGTAATTGGGCAAATTTTGTTAATTGACATTATTTTCTCTGTTGATAGTATCTTAACAGCTGTTGGTATGACAAACGGTATCGAAGGTGCCTTGGTAATTATGATTACTGCCGTAGTAATTTCTGTAGGAATTATGATGTTGTTTGCAGTACCTGTTGGGAATTTTGTAAATGCTAATCCATCGATTCAAATTTTAGGTCTAGCTTTCTTAATTCTAATCGGATTTATGTTAATTACTGAAAGTATGCATTTATCGAATGCGCAATTAGCAGGACAACATGTGGGAGCAGTTCCTAAAGGTTATCTCTATTTTGCAATTGCTTTTTCATTGGCAGTAGAATTCATTAATATGAAGATGCGTAAGAAAAACTAATTTTAAAGTTATTACATAAAAAATGTCCCGATATTTTCGGGACATTTTTATTTTATAGAAGATATGATTACGACAATCCTGTAATCACGCCATTATTATCAATATCAATTCGTTCTGCATTTGGAACCGCTGGTAAACCTGGCATTCGCATTACTTCACCTAAAAGGGGCACAATAAATCTAGCACCACTGGCGATTTCAAACTCACGAACCGTGATATCAAAATTAATTGGGCGACCAATTAACTTCTCATTATCAGAAAAACTCGCCGGTGTTTTCGCCATACAAATTGAAAAGTGACCAAAACCTAAGTCGTTAATCATTTTTAACTGCGATTTTGATTTTGGAGAAAATTCTACCGAATTAGCACCATAAATCGTTTTGGCTACCACATTAATTTTATGCTCAATACTATCCGAGGGTTGGTATAATGGTTGGTAATTGGCTGTTCCTTTTTCAATTTCTTCAATTACTTTTTGCGCTACTTCAGCCGAACCTTTTCCACCATGAACAAAAGCTGTGCTTACAATAGCACTTACACCTTTTGAAGCACACAATTCCTTCAATTTATTATATTCTGCTTGCGTATCATCTGGAAAAGCATTGATACAAACCACAGGATTTAATCCAAATTGTTGCATGTTTTCAATGTGTTTTTCCAAATTGCAGAAGCCTTTTTCAATCGCGCTTACGTTTTCCGTTTTAAAATCTTCAGCAGCTAATCCCGCGTGATGCTTAATAGCTCTAATCGTAGCTACTAAAACCACAGCATCGGGTTTCAAACCACTTTGTTCACATTTGATATGAAGGAATTTTTCGGCACCTAAATCGGCACCAAAACCTGCTTCTGTTACTACGTAATCACCTAATGACAAGCCCATTTTTGTCGCAATAGCGGTATTGGTTCCTTGTGCAATACTAGCAAATGGTCCACCGTGCAAAATGGCTGGATTTCCGTCAATCGTTTGCACTAAGTTAGGTTTAATCGCATCTTTCAATAAAGTTGCCATGGCTCCTACTACATTCAAATCGCGAGCGAAAATAGCTTTTCCATCTAACGTTTTTCCAACAAATATATTTCCTAAACGGAATTTCAAATCTTCTAAATCTTTTGCCAAACATAAAATCGCCATCACTTCTGAAGCGGGTGTAATATTGAAACCGTCTTCACGCATGGTACCATTCGCTTTTGCTCCTACTCCAATAATAATCTGACGTAAAGATCGGTCGTTCATGTCCATCACACGTTTCCATGCAATCGATTTTGGGTCGAGATTTAAAGAATATTTCGTGTTTTGCAAATTGTTATCAATCACCGCAGAAAGCAAGTTATTCGCTTTTTCAATCGCTGAAAAATCACCTGTAAAATGCAAATTGATGTCTTCCATGGGTAACACTTGCACATAACCACCACCAGCAGCTCCACCTTTTAATCCAAAAACAGGTCCAAGCGAAGGTTCACGTAAAACCGCAATTGCTTTTTTACCGATGTAATTCAAACCATCCGTCAAACCGATGGACATGGTTGTTTTACCTTCACCATATTTCGTTGGTGACATAGCAGAAACTAAAATCAGTTTTCCTTTTGGGTTTTCTTTTTGTAAGTGTAGTGGTAATTTGGCTTTGTACTTGCCGTAAAATTCTAAATCATCTTCTGAAATATTGATTTTTTTGGCAATATCTTTAATATGAGACATTGTTGCATTTTGCGCAATTTCAATGTCCGATGGGAATGTTGACATGTTGTTGTGTTTTAATTTAGGGCGAAATTAAGTGTTTTATTTGGGTTAAAAAATGATAAAAATCACTAAAAAAAATGCTCGAAAAACCTTGTTTTTTTGTCAAACTGAACTAGTTTCAGTTTCTAAAATTAGATGCTGAAATGAATTCAGCATGACAACAATTTTATAGGTTTTTCGAACATTTCTATTTTTTTTTTTATTCTAAAGACAACGTAATTTGTCCGTCATCGTCTAATTCTATGTTGAAATCCTGAATATCAGCACCTTCACTTTCATCTGTAGCTTCAGTTTGTGCTTCTGGTTCTTCCAAAATTTCTTCATATGGTAATGGATCCAACAAATTAATTTGCTTTACCTTATCTGTCGTCAATTGGTTACCCAAAGCTTTAATTCCTTTCACCGCAATAAATTGCTCTAAATCAACGATTTGATTTTCTTTTTGAACACCTTTTACTTTGGCATAAATTACCTCAGCAACTGGTCGCCAATCGGTAGAAACAATTTCTAATTGCGATTTTTCGTGTTCCGTAATGAAGATTTCCTCTTTGTTTTCGTTTTCAACTAAGAAACGTTTTACGAAGTATCGGTCTTTTTCTCCACAATAATAAATACACGAAATCGGTTTGTTTGGATTCCATTTTTCCAATACGATCATATCTTCATCGAAATGCGTAGTTAATTCTGGAATAATGGTTTTCAGTTTTCCAGATTGATTAACAATCAACAAACGATCATTTGGACGGAATTCGCCTAACAACTCGCCTCTTCCATCGACATTTAAACGTTGTACCGTATCATCAAACCAAACTTTTCTTGGACGTAAAGTCGAAATTCCTTTCTCTTTTAATTCGATTTTTTTGATTGGATATTTGGTCACCGTATTTCCACGAGAAGCTCTTCCTTTGATAGCAATATCTGAGAAATCTACATCCCATTTCAGTTTTTTCACGCTTCCTACTTGGCGTAATAAAATGGTAACTACTTCAGCTTCTCCGTTCGGATTAGCTGAGAAATACGACACCATTGAACCTGGTTTTTCTTGTGTTAAATCGTAAAATTTATCACGAGTAACGCCCGAAACATTGAAACGTTTGATGAAAGTAGCACCATTTTTACCATCACGATACATCATGTTGTAAATAGTTCGTTTGTCGTTTTTATCAAAAACCGCAATGTGAATAATGTCCTTTCCAACGAATTTCTTATCATCAACTTTTGAAACCATCATCTTTCCATCGCGAAGGAAAACAATCACATCGTCAATATCAGAACAATCGGCAACGTATTCGTCTTTCTTTAAACCGGTTCCAAAGAAACCTTCTTCACGATTTACATATAATTTTGTGTTTCTTAAAACCACTTTCGTAGCTTCAATATTATCAAAACTTCTTAATTCAGTTTGACGTTCGCGACCTTTTCCGTATTTGTCTTTTAGTTTTTGAAAGAAATCAATTGTATAATCAATAATATGATCCAAATGATGTTTTACTTGTTCCATTTCAGCTTCCAATTTCGAAATCGCTTCATCGGCTTTATCCGAGTCGAAACGTGTAATACGAATCATTGGAATTTGCGTTAATTTTTGCAAATCGTCATCGTTAATTTCACGAACAAATGATTTTAAAAACGGATCAAATCGGTCGTACATATATTTGTACAACGATTCTCTGTCGGAATACAATTTGAAGTCAATGTACATTTCTTCACGAATGAAAATCTTTTCTAAGGTAGAGAAATGCCATTTGTTTTCTAATTCGTCTAACTGAATTTCCAACTCGCGTTTTAGCAAATCAACCGTTCTGTTTGTCGAAATTTTCAACATATCAGAAACACCTATAAACAAAGGTTTATGATTTTCAATCACACAACCTAACGGCGCCACCGAAGTTTCACAAGCCGTGAATGCATACAATGCATCAATGGTTTTATCTGGAGAAACCCCTGGCGGAAGGTGAATTAAAATTTCAACCTCAGCAGCAGTGTTGTCTTCAATTTTCTTGATTTTAATTTTCCCTTTTTCGTTGGCTTTCAAAATACTATCAATCAAAGTTCCCGTATTGGTTGAAAACGGAATTTGCGTAATCACCAAAGTTTGTTTGTCTAATTGACCAATTTTTGCACGCACACGCACACGACCGCCTCGTAATCCATCATTGTAATTGGAAACGTCAGCAATACCAGCGGTTGGAAAATCAGGATATAAGGTAAAAGGTTTTCCTTTTAATATTTTGATAGACGAATCTATTAACTCATTGAAATTATGAGGTAAAACTTTAGTCGATAAACCTACGGCAATACCTTCTGCTCCTTGTGCTAACAACAACGGAAACTTCACCGGAAGATTAATTGGTTCGGCACGACGACCATCGTACGACATTCCCCATTCGGTAATTTTTGGAGAATACAGCACATCGTGTCCAAATTTTGAAATTCGGGCTTCGATGTAACGGGAAGCTGCGGCACTATCTCCTGTTAAGATATTTCCCCAGTTTCCTTGCATGTCGATAATTAGGTCTTTTTGCCCAATTTGCACCATAGCGTCACCAATACTCGCATCTCCGTGAGGGTGATACTGCATGGTGTGTCCAACGATATTTGCCACTTTATTGTAACGACCGTCATCTAACTCTTTCATTGAGTGCATGATACGACGTTGCACCGGTTTAAACCCGTCTTCAATTGCCGGAACTGCACGTTCCAGAATTACATAGGAAGCATAGTCCAAAAACCAATCTTTGTACATTCCTGTAACTTTGGTAATGGTGTCTTCTGGGTTTTCGTTGTTTTCGTAAAAATGATGTCCCGTTGAAACGTGAATATCGTCAAAACCTTCCTCGTTAGTAGAATCGTCTTGATTATCGAAATTTTCGTCTTCGTTTGGAATGATGTTATCTTCTTCGTCTTTCATTACGATGAATTATAATGTTTCTTTTAATATTTTTCTATAACTAAGTCCAAATTCTTGTTGTCTTAAGTATTCTAAATTAGAGCTTAATGGAAAAATTTCAATTTCTAAATTTTCGTTTTTTGATTTTAAAAATTTATAAAACTCAATAAAATGATTATTAGCTACTACTCTGTTAAAGACAAAATGAAAATCTTTTGTTTTAAATGAATTATTAGAACTCTTAGATGTTTCAATAAATGTATATTTTATTAAATCTTGATAATTGATAATTTGTATCTTCTTTCTGTAAACATATTTGATTTCTATTTCATTCTCTTTAAAATAAATATCAAACATTTCATTATTTATCCATTTAAAACTATAAACAAAAAGTGCTATTCCAAAACTTATCACCATCCATGAAACCCAATCTACAAAAAATGCAATAGCAATAAAATAAAACAATATAGAAACCAATAGCGCTACAAATGGAATTCCAATACCAGAATATATATGATTTATATTTTATCATTACCTAATTCTTCTCCACCACATCCAACTCCACTTTCAAATTGTTAATGATAAACTCTTGGCGGTCTGGGGTGTTTTTACCCATGTAGAACTCTAACAAGGTTTCAATAGAAGTGGCTTTATCTAACATAACAGGATCTAATCGAATGTCTTGCCCAATGAAGTGTTTGAACTCATCTGGCGAAATTTCTCCTAATCCTTTGAATCGGGTGATTTCTGGTTTTGGTTTTAGTTTTTCAATGGCGTTTACTCGTTCTTCTTCGCTATAGCAATAAATCGTTTCTTTTTTATTTCGCACACGGAATAATGGCGTTTGTAAAATGTACAAGTGTCCGTCTTTGATTAACTCTGGGAAAAATTGCAAGAAAAACGTAATCAACAACAAGCGAATGTGCATTCCATCGACATCGGCATCGGTTGCAATTACGATATTGTTGTAACGTAAATCGCCCATGTCTTCTTCGATGTTTAGTGCCGCTTGTAATAAATTGAATTCTTCGTTTTCATACACAATTTTCTTGGTCATTCCATACGAATTCAAAGGCTTACCACGTAAACTGAAAACCGCTTGTGTATTCACATCACGACTCTTTGTAATCGAACCCGAAGCCGAATCTCCCTCGGTAATAAAAAGCGTACTTTCTAAACTTCTTGGATTTTTTGCATCGGTTAAATGCACACGACAATCGCGTAATTTTTTATTGTGAAGACTGGCTTTTTTAGCACGATCTTTGGCTAATTTTCTAATTCCTGAAAGTTCTTTACGTTCGCGCTCAGCTTGTAAAATCTTACGCAATAACGCATCAGCCAATTCTGGATTTTTGTGTAAGAAGTTATCTAATTTCGTTTTAATGAAATCATTTACAAACGTTCGCACCGATGGACCATTTGGACCAATTTCAGTAGAACCTAATTTGGTTTTAGTTTGCGATTCAAAAACTGGTTCTTCAACCTTTACCGAAACTGCTGAAACAATCGATTTACGAATGTCGGAAGCTTCAAAAGGTTTGTTGTAAAACTCTTTGATAGTTTTTACAATTGCCTCACGAAAAGCGCCTAAATGCGTTCCTCCTTGGGTAGTATTTTGTCCGTTTACAAACGAATGGTATTCTTCTGAATATTGTGATTTACTGTGCGTGATGGCAATTTCGATATCATCTCCTTCTAGGTGAATGATTGGATATACCATATCGTCTTCGGCAATATTTTCTTCTAATAAATCTTTTAGTCCAAATTCAGAAACGTACTTTTCGCCATTGTAATAAATGGTTAAACCGCGATTTAAATAACAATAATTTTTAAGCATTTTAATGATGTACTCATTACGATACTTATAGTTTTTAAATATGGTTTCGTCAGCAATGAAGGAAACTTTAGTTCCTTTACGTTTTGTAGTTTCTTGAACGTCTTCTTCAAGAGTAAGATTTCCTGCTGAAAATTCCGCTGCTTTTTGTTGGTTATCACGAACCGATTCTACTCGAAAATAATTCGAAAGGGCATTTACGGCTTTAGTTCCGACACCATTTAAACCTACGGATTTTTTGAAGGCTTTGGAATCGTATTTTCCTCCTGTGTTCATTTTGGAAACTACATCGACCACTTTTCCTAACGGAATACCTCGACCATAATCGCGAACGGTTACCAATTTATCTTTGATAGTGACTTCAATGGTTTTTCCGGCACCCATAACGAATTCATCGATACAGTTGTCCATAACTTCCTTTAACAGAATGTAAATACCATCATCAGGCGATGAACCGTCACCTAATTTTCCGATATACATACCCGGACGCATACGGATGTGCTCTTTCCAATCGAGCGAACGTATGTTGTCTTCGGTATATTGATTTTGCTCTAACATAGACAGATTTTGGATTTTGTGCAATATAGCATTTATCTCCAAAGTTGAGAAGCGAAAAACCGATAAGTTATTGACAAAATATGGTTGACAAGAGCAAGTTCAATGGCAAGTTCAAAAACAAAAGAGGAAAGAGAAAAGATGAACTATTTTTCAATTTTTAATTTTCTAAAATGATTGAAAAGATAAAAATTGGTTATCAATAATAAATAAAATCCTATTTTTATTTGGCCAATTCTATCGATAAAAACATAGCCGTTAACAAATAAAATCAACAATACGATTAGAATGTTTAATAGATATAATTTCGATAAAAATCTATGTTTATTTGCAAATATTAAAAAAACACCCAAAAATGAAAATATTACTAAAAAAATTGACAAAAAAATCGATAAGATTATCAAAAACTCCATAAAATTGAATACTTCTTTGGAAGATTCTGATTCAAAAATAAACCTAGATTGAAAACACAAATCAATTAAACTCTCACTCTCTTCAGTAAAGTAAAATTTCAAATCAGATAGACAATTACAGATGATTTCTATCTTATTCTCTTCTACAAAACGTCCTCCATATTCAGACTCTTCAGGAGCATTATCATTCATTTTACATTGTTTTACAAATGGTAAAAACAAAAATAAAACAGACAGAATTGACAGAATTCTTAACTTGTATTTTTTAATAAAATCCATAATTTAAATTTAGTTATAATGCCTAAAAATTCCACTATCGGAAATCGTCCAAAGAGCCGCTTTTTGATTGGCTGCTTTTAAGGCTTGATTGGCCCAAGAATTACATGTGTAAAACAGCGAATAACTTCCGTTGGCTTCATAAAAAACATCGTGCTTTCCGTAAACAGCATTGGTTTCAATTTTTAGGAAATCCCCTGATTTGGTTTGGAAAGATTCGTTAATAAATGCAATCATTTTTTTGTAATTCTCTAACGAAATTTGAATCTTTTTGCAAGATTTATTCTCTTTCAAACTTTTATAAAATGTAACATGCATAGCCGATGAACTCAAGCCTGAAGCCGCTTTTACAGCTGTACTTACTTTTAAATCAGCCCAAGTTGGTGTTTCTAAGTAAAAACCTTTGTCGCCCCAACCTAAAGCTACATATTGATAGGTTGTGTCTTTTGATTTGGTGTGCTCAAATTTGAGTTGGGAAGTCCAATCGTAATGTTCGTTTTTAATAGGCAAAACGATATCCATATGTACGCCGTTTGTTAGAATGTAAATTGGAATTTCTTTTTGATTTTCAACTAAATCTTCGTTTACAGAAACAAATGACAATAACGTTACGATTAACAAATACGTGACCAAGGATAAAATGAAAATCGTTATATATTTCAGTAGTTTTTTGATGGTTTTCATAACACCTTATTTCATCAAATACAAAGTTGCATATTCAAATCCATCTAAACGAAGTAATTTTCTAAAATCGGCACGTGATGGTGTTAAAACTACGTGAAGCGTGTCGCTTTCTTTCATTTCGGCAGCAAATGGAATTTTAAGTTCGGATTTTAATTTAGTAAAATCTTTTCTAGTTCCAAGTTGAATGTGTTTTGCTCCAATAGTTGACAATCTTAAAATACTGGTTTGGTATTTACCATCCACCTCTTTATTCAAGATTAATGAAGATTTATATTTTTTTGCAATTTCGTTTTCGGCAAATGAAAAAATGGTATCCAAACGTTCGATTTCAAACGCAATTGTATCCCCTTTCATAAAAGTTTTATAGGCTTTATTTTCGGATTTATCAAAAACTTGGTTGTTGCGTAATTCAAATTCAGGAATCGAATCTAATTCAGACTTTAAAGCTGTAATGGTTTCAATTTCTTTTATATAAGCACATTTGGGTTGGACTACCAAACGATGTGAATAATCTAATGTATACGTTCGAACAAACTTCTTCGGAAATTCTTTTATCTCATCCACATTTGTGGGTTGGGCTTCAGAAAAATAAATAAAACTGTTGTGCAATCCATGATCTTTACAGGAAACCATAGCCAAAGCAAATGCGGCTAGAATGAGATATTTTTTCATGATAGTTTGTTTTGATTTGCCAATGCAAATGTTGTGCCACAAAAAAACCGCTGAAGGGCTTCAACGGTTTTGTTTATTTTCTTTAGTTCGGTTCTGAATATTATCTATAAATTGAAATTCCAATTTAAAATTAAATTAAGTGAATTTGTTTTTATTGTTCCATCGTTATATACATCAACATCGCTTGTATTTACCAAACCCAAATTTTCTCTAATCTCTACTTTTAACTCATTTTTATCATTTAGTTGAAATACCTTTCCAAATCCAAAAACCAATCCTGCATCAATTTTCTTATTCATATCTGTTGTATCAGTGTCATTTTCAGAATTTCTCGAAGTGAGTTTAGAATTTAATAGATAACCTAAGAACATACCTCCATTAACATAGAAATCGTCTTTTTTACCAAAATAATAATTTACATAAACAGGCAAAACTAAATAGTTGTAAATAGATTTAGAATCACTTTTAATCATTGTTGGAAATCCATATTCATCAATTAAATAAACATTTCCATTGTCTTTAGCTGTTTTATTTTCATAGTTTAAATTAGCTGAAATTGACAAGTTTTCTTTTAAGAAATATTCAGCCGAAACTCCCACTAAATAAGAAATACCTGGATCTAAATCTTCAGCCAAATCATTTCCTCTAAGACTAGCATAATTTAAACCTCCATTTACTCCAAATTTAATTTTATCTTGAGCTACCAATACTAGTGGAAAGCAAATAAAAATAATTACAAAAAATAATTTCTTCATATTTACACATTAAAACGGAAATGCATCACATCACCATCTTTTACGATGTATTCTTTTCCTTCTACTCTTAATTTTCCTGCTTCTTTTACTTTTGCTTCTGAACCGTAGTTGGAGAAATCTTCAAACGCAATTACTTCTGCACGGATGAATCCTTTTTCAAAATCGGTATGGATTACTCCTGCTGCTTTTGGTGCTGTATCTCCGATGTTGATAGTCCAAGCGCGAACTTCTTTAACACCAGCCGTGAAATAGGTTTGTAATTTTAATAATTTATAAGCTGCACGAATTAACACTGCCGAACCTGGCTCAGTTAATCCCATGTCTTGTAAAAACATTTGACGCTCTTCATAGCTTTCTAATTCTGTAATATCTGCTTCTGCTCCTACTGAAAGAACGATTACCTCAGCATTTTCATCCTTAACTAATTCACGAACTTGGTCTACATATTTGTTTCCGTTTACTGCAGAAGCTTCGTCCACATTACAAACATATAAAACTGGTTTTGTTGTGATTAATTGGAAACTTTCTAACATTTCTTCCTCATCTTGATTTTGAGGAACTACTGTACGAGCTGATTTTCCAGCCAATAAAGTTTCGCGAATTCTATCTAACAAAGCTTTTTCAGCTTGTGCTTCTTTGTTTCCTGTTTTTGCAGCGCGATTGGTTTTTTCCAAACGTTTTTCAACTGTTTCTAAGTCTTTTAATTGCAATTCGATATCAATCGTTTCTTTATCGCGAATTGGATTTACATTACCATCAACGTGTACGATATTATCGTTATCAAAACAACGTAAAACGTGAATAATGGCGTTACATTCTCTAATGTTTCCTAAGAATTGATTACCTAAACCTTCTCCTTTACTTGCTCCTTTTACTAAACCTGCAATATCTACGATATCTACCGTTGCCATTTGAACACGCTCTGGTTTTACCAATTCCTCTAAACGAGCAATACGTGGATCTGGAACGTTTACTACTCCAATATTAGGTTCTATAGTACAAAACGGAAAGTTAGCACTTTGCGCTTTAGCGTTTGATAAACAATTAAATAAAGTTGATTTTCCAACATTTGGTAATCCTACAATTCCTGCTTTCATATCTATTTGATATTTTTTATTAAGTGATATGTAACGCAAAGCGTTTCATTCTGAATGTAATTTTTAAAAGTGCGCAAATATACTTTAATCCTAATTAGTATCAAAGTATTAAATAAAAGGAGTTGATTAGGTAGTTATTCTTTCGGATTTTCGACTTCGTTTTGGTTTTCTTCGTTGCCTTTTCCTAATCGTTCAATAATTGCTTTTTCTTCTGAAGTAGAAGCAAATCCTGATTCGATATCCCAATAGTCAGTAAAAAACGAAGTCTTTTTATTGATAAGCGATTTTCCTTTGAAAATGTTTTTTTCACCATATTCAAAAGTTTTCTTGTTGAAATCAGTAATTACCATATGATTCTTGACCTCTATTCGTCTGGATTTCTTTTTATAGTATTTTTCAAAACCAATAACTTCTTTAGAATTGGCTAAATAATAGTAATTTCCTTCTAATCGGAACGTATTTTTAAATTCTAATTTATATACTTTTCTGGAAGCAAACATGCTTTCTTTATAAGTTTGAAGTCGGTCTGGAGTTACATACGAGCTAACTTCGATTATCAACTTTTTATTGCTATCATAAACCACCATAAAGTCAGACAAAATTCCTTTAGATTCTGGCAATGGAACAATTTTAATTACCAAATAATCTTCGTTAGATGGATAGGTTTTTACTGAAAAATCATAAATCTTCTTTGCTCTAGCATCGAGTACTTCCTCAAGATATTTGAATTGGTAATAATTTTCAATGATGTTATTCAAATCGTAACCTAAAACATCTGCATCAATATCACCATCTAAAACTCCTACAGCACGATTTTGTTCTATTAAAATATCCGTTTTTATAGCTTTCTCATTTCCTAAAATTTGGAAATTTATCAATCCGTCATTAAAAAAAACGATTTGATTATCTCGTTTATAAAATTCGTGCAAATACACTTTTAAACTTATTGGAATGGTGATTTTCTCTTTAGAATTTTCAATAATTCTTTTTAAGATTTCTTGAGGATGATCTTTAGTAATGATATATTCATCTAATTGTTGTGTATTAGGCTCTAAATACACTACATTTTCCTTTTTATCTAAGGTTGCAAATTTCACCACAAGAGTCTTGTAGGAGGAGTGAATGAATTCTAAATCGGAAGATCGAGTTAGGCTAATAATCGCTTTTCCTTCTTTGTTGGTTAAAAAGCCTTGACGAGTTTTGAGAGCTGTAATTGTAACTTCCTCAATAGGCAAATCGGTATCGAAATCTTTCACAATTATGGTAAACTCGAGATTTTGTGAAAAGACGAAAGTAGTGAAAAACCATAATAAAAAAGTAAGTTTTTTTATCATAAATTCCCGATTATCAATCAAATATAAGAAATTTAAATGAGAATCAGGAATTTTAAATGAAATCAATTAATTAAACTTCTTTTACTTTTTTAAAATAAACTTAAATATAACTCCAGAAATTATTGTTGTCAATAAAAAAATTACAATTACATGAATTAAATATATCCAATAGTAAAAAAAGGAATATATTCTAACATTATATTTATTATTCTTCTTTTCTAAAACTTTTACAGATTCATTTATTTCAAAATTTGAGTAAAAAACTCTAGTTCCATCTTCATAAACTAATTTCTTTCCTTCTTCATTGGTGTATTCAACTACAGGAATTTTTCTTGAAAAATAACTAACACCTCTTTTTTCAATCTGTCTTACATTAACATCTGTAAAACCAATAATTTTACCTGTATAACAATTATACTCGGACAACTCATAATATTTAATGTAAAAATGAATTGCTGAAATAATAAATAAAACAACTATTACTGTTTTCTTCATACAAAAAACTCCTCAAATTGAGGAGCTTGATTTATTCGTTATGTAAAAACGATTGTCTGTTTAACAATGTTTCTTCACTTTCCACATGATTATCATCGGGAACACAACAATCTACTGGACAAACCGCAGCACATTGTGGTTCTTCATGAAAACCTTTACACTCCGTACATTTTCCTGGAACAATGTAATAAATATCATCAGAAATTGGAGTTTGAGCCGCATCTGAATCTACTTCAGTTCCATCAGGTAAAATTACTTTACCACTTAATTTTGTACCATCCTTCCATCTCCAATCATCTGCTCCTTCATAAATTGCTGTATTTGGACATTCTGGCTCGCAAGCCCCGCAGTTGATACACTCGTCTGTTATTATAATTGCCATTTCTTTACGTTTAATTGTTTAAAAGTTTAATTGTTTAAAAGTTGAGACTCTTATTAATTTAAACTTTTGGCTAATGCCTTTTCACTTCATATCTTTGTGCAAAAATACAACGTCTACTAAATATAAACAAGTTACAAATGTTACAAAGTGAAATAAAATCGAGTTTTGTTGAATTAGGGAATTTCTTACGTCAATTTTCTGAAGACGGAAACGTTAAATCGGCATCGGTTTTACATAACGATTTGTTCTTTGATGACTTTGCCAACTTGATTGAACTTTCGCAATCACATAATGGTTGGTTTACTCCAGAACAAGTTTTACATAGCATTCAATCTTGGGCGAAAGCTTTAACTGAAGACAACCTAAATCAGTGGCTTTCCAGCTACGATTTTTCAAAAATTGAACCTAAAAAAGTAGGCTTAATTTTAGCTGGAAATATTCCGTTAGTTGGTTTTCATGATTTTCTTTCGGTTTTGATTTCGGGTCATGATGTATTGGTTAAAACCTCATCTAATGACCAACACTTATTAAAATTTTTAGCAAAATATTTGATTGCTGTCGAACCCAAACTTAACTCAAAAATAACTTTTATAGAAGGCAAATTAGAAGGTTTTGATGCCGTAATTGCTACTGGAAGTAACAACACAGCGCGCTATTTTGAATATTATTTCAAAGATAAACCAAGTATCATTCGTAAAAACAGAAATTCGGTTGCTGTATTAAATGGAACAGAAACGCATGAAGATTTAGTGGATCTTGGAGAAGATATTTTTAGATATTTTGGTTTGGGATGCAGAAATGTTTCTAAACTTTTTGTTCCAAAAGGGTATAATTTTGAAGCCTTCTTTAAAGCGATGTACGAATATCGCGATGTGATTCACTACGAAAAATACGCTAATAATTACGATTACAACAAAGCGGTTTTCTTAATGAGTAATTTTCAATTATTAGACAATGAATTTTTAACGATTAAAGAAGATTCGAGTTACTCTTCTCCTATTTCTTCTGTGTTTTATGAATTTTATGAAAACTTAGAAGAAATTAAATCTCGATTGAATGCAGATGCTGATCAAATTCAATGTATTGTATCAAAAGATTTAATTCCAAATTCGGTTACATTTGGACAAACTCAGCAACCAAAACTTTGGGATTATGCTGATAATGTAGATACTTTGGCATTTTTAAATAGTTTGTAATATGAAAATTTCAAAAATCATCAAAATTCAAAAAGAGAAAGAAATACACAAACACGAACCTAATTTTAATTTGGAAGCAAAAGTGAATTCCAATCGAAAAGCTTTAAAAAAGAAGAAATAAATATCGAAAACGTTTTTGTTAATAACATCTCATAATTATTGTAGCATTTAAGTCTATTTTTTATTTAAGAATTCCGAAATTTGACCATTAAATAAATAACTACAACTACAATGAAAAAACACAACTACAGTGCAGGTCCATGTATCCTTCCGCAAGAAGTATTCGAAAAATCGGCACAAGCTATTTTAGATTTCAACAACTCAGGATTATCTATTTTAGAAATTTCACACCGCAGTAAAGATTTCGTAGCCGTAATGGATGAAGCTAGAGCTTTAGTTTTAGAGCTTTTAAACTTAGAAGGCAAAGGATACGAAGTATTGTTTTTAGGTGGCGGAGCTAGTATGCAATTTTTAATGGTACCATACAATTTAATGAAAGTTGACGGAAAAGCAGCTTATTTAGATACAGGAACTTGGGCAAGCGGCGCTATTAAAGAAGCAAAACTTTTTGGAGAAACGGTTGTAGTAGCTTCATCAAAATCAGAAAATTACAATCATATTCCAAAAGATTATACTATTCCTGCTGATGCTGATTATTTCCACTGCACAAGTAACAATACCATTTTTGGAACCCAAATGAAATCATTTCCAGAAGTAAATATTCCTTTAGTATGTGATATGAGTTCGGATATTTTTTCACGTGTATTAGATTTTTCAAAATTTGATTTAATCTATGCCGGAGCTCAAAAAAATATGGGTCCAGCTGGTGCAACATTAGTAGTAGTAAAAACTGAAATCTTAGGAAAAACAGGAAGAACCATTCCAAGTATGTTAGATTACCAACAACATGTCTCTAAAGAAAGTATGTACAATACACCACCTGTATTTCCAGTATATGCATCACTTTTAACCTTACAATGGTTGAAAAAATTAGGTGGAATTGCTGCTATTGAAAAAATAAACGAAGCAAAAGCTAATTTACTTTACAACGAAATCGACCGTAATCCATTATTCAAAGGAACGGCGGCTAAAGAAGATAGAAGTAATATGAATGTTACGTTCTTATTAAAAGATGAAGCACATCAAGAAAAATTTGACACTATGTGGAAAGCAGCTGGAATTTCTGGTTTAGCTGGACATCGTTCGGTTGGTGGATATAGAGCTTCAATGTATAATGCTTTGCCGTTAGAAAGTGTTCAGGTTTTGGTTGATGTAATGAAAGAATTAGAAAATAAAATTTAGTAATTAGTGACTAGTAAATAGTAACTAGCATAAAAAAATAAGAATAAAATGAAAGTTTTAGCAAACGACGGAATTTCTAAAAGCGGAATTAAAGCTTTAGAAAAAGGAGGTTTTGAAGTAATCACAACCAAAGTGGCACAAGAACAAGTAGCTAATTTTATTAATACAAATGATGTAAAAGTAATATTAGTTCGTAGTGCTACAAAAGTCAGAAAAGATATTATTGATGCTTGTCCAGGATTAAAAATCATTGGTCGTGGTGGTGTTGGAATGGACAATATTGATGTAGCGTATGCTCGTGAAAAAGGATTACACGTAATCAATACACCTGCTTCTTCATCTGAAAGTGTGGCGGAATTGGTTTTTGCTCATTTATTCACAGGTGTTCGTTTTTTACATGATTCGAATAGAAATATGCCATTAGAAGGCGATACTAATTTTGAAGGCTTGAAAAAGGCCTACGCAAACGGAATTGAACTTCGTGGTAAAACATTAGGAATTATTGGTTTTGGACGTATTGGTCAAGCGGTTGCAAAAATGGCTTTAGGATTAGGAATGAAAGTAATTGCTGCCGATAAATATGTAAGCGAAGCAGTAATTCGTGTGGATTTTTATAACGGACAATTTATCAATGTTGAAATCGTTACGGAATCGTTAGAAGATGTAATCAAACATTCTGATTTTATTACGTTACACGTTCCAGCGCAAGATGGTTATGTAATTGATAAAGAAGAATTTCAATTAATGAAAGACAATGTAGGAATCGTAAATTGTGCTCGTGGTGGCGTAATTAATGAAGTGGCATTAATCGAAGCTTTAGATGAAGGAAAAGTATTATTTGCAGGTTTAGATGTTTTTGAAAAAGAACCTACACCAGAAATTCAAATTCTAATGCACCCAAAAATTTCATTAACACCTCATATTGGAGCCGCTACTGAAGAAGCACAAGACCGAATTGGAACTGAACTTGCAGAACAGATCATCAGCTTATTGAAAAATAACTAAAATTTTATTATCTTTAACTGAACAAAAACTATAAAATTATGTTTGATCAACTCTCAGAATTAGTAAAACAATTTGGTGACAATGCAGTGGTAAATAATCCAGCGGTTCCTAATGAACAAAATGATGCCGTAATGCAAGAAGCTGGAGGTTCTATCCTTTCAGGTTTAAAAGATATGGTTGCTAGTGGTAACATTAACGATTTAACTGGAATACTAAGCGGTAAAACACCAATTGATGGAAACAACCCAGTTGTACAACAGTTGACCGAAAAAGTAACTGGAAACTTAGGAGAAAAATTTGGATTATCTTCTGATGCTGCAGGAAGTGTTGCTGGAGGATTGATTCCACAAATTTTAGGAGGATTAGTTAACAAAGCTAAAGACCCAAACCAACCTGGATTTAACATGAACGATTTAGTAAGTGCTATTTCTGGTGGAAATGGTGGCGGATTAATGGATGCCGTTTCTAAATACGGTGGACAATTTGGCTTAGATCAAAATAATGATGGAAAAGTAGATATGGGAGATGCTATGGCAGCCGTGACAAAAAAAGGTGGTTTAGGAGGTTTACTTGGAAAACTTTTTGGCAAATAAAATTTCATTATAAATATTTTAAAGCATCGACCTATGTCGGTGCTTTTTTTTATCTTTATACTCTCTAAATAAAATAAGTTATGAAATCAATCGTTGTAATATTTTTTGCAATTTTTTCAGTGCTCATGGCTTGTAATTCATCAAAAGCTCAAAAAACTTTTGAAGACAAACCAAAGCTTGAAAGCGATACTATTCGTATATCTAACGAAGAAATTGAATATGATGTTATTAT